>Ga0065711_1000760_pt1 | contig 89845 bp, 54 predicted proteins | sample Hoacrofraction12_FD_59098 | JGI IMG/M metagenome (GOLD analysis project Ga0065711, IMG submission 59098) | Hoatzin crop microbial communities from Cojedes, Venezuela - Epithelial fraction 12 v2 (version 2) | ecosystem: Host-associated > Birds > Digestive system > Esophagus > Crop | place... | reverse complement strand
CCCCCCCCCCCCCAAAAAAAAATACCCTCTCACTTTCCAACTGCCAGAAAAAAATATTCTCTTTTCACCAAAGAGGAAACAAGAAGCTTCTCTTCCACAATCTTTCCTCATGAGGACAGCAGTACTCTGGACACTGCCAGAGCATATATATTTATTTTTTACTATCAGATCAGACAGCTTCTGAAAGCACTGCAAGTTCTCCTGTCTGACATTATCCAGTTTACCACAGATAACAACCCTGAACTGGAAGCTTTCGCCTGCCAGAATGCCTAGCACATAAAATTATTAAAGGCTTAGAAATGGTTTCAGGGCTGCTCAAATACTGTGCTGCAGCAAAATCTGATTTCCATTAAAAAAACAAGAGCAATCAGAAGAAAAGGAGACTCTAGTTCATCATTTTAGAAAAAAGAATAGCATTCATTTATTCCTTCACTGCTCTCCAGAGCTAAAAAATTCCAGGAAAAAAAGAAATTACTAGCATTTAAACTAGGCAATAACTCGCATAACTCTTTGGACTGTTCAGGATATGAAGGTGTTCCTAAGCAGTCTTGAACAAAGACTGAAAAAACCTCTGCCTCCCACACAGACACTTACCTGCCCCCATTCCCCAACCAGAAACCAGGAAAGTTTCTGGTTTTATGATGTTCAGCTACAGGATAGGCAGGCATTCCCGCAATTGAAGTAATCTGGAGACCAAACAAAGTTTCCAGAATGACAGAAAATAGGTCTGAACTAGTCGACTGCTTCTAGTTCACGGTTTTTCAAGGGATCATAAGCACACTATCAATTAAGCTCAGTGTTCATACCTAAGAACATTTTATAAGGGAATCATGATGTCAAGTTCTTGAAACCTTACCTAAAGATCCACCAGTTAAGCACATGGATGTTGACTACAAGATTAGAGGAAACGTAACAACACTGCATTCAATATTTGTTAACTACCACAATGTTCATTTGCTGCATTGCATGAACAGATCTGATTACTGCAGTTTCATTTGCCCACAAAGATTCCAGCTGAAAACTCACATTAACAGGGCTTTAATAATACATGAAAGAGATTAATCTATAATTGTTGATTTTTGAAATAGCACTTCACTGTGTCACTCAAACTGAGTGCTTTTGATCATTAAAACTTGCATGATTTTTCAGTCTTAGTAACGAGGTTCTGCTTCAGCTGAGAGCTGATCTCATCAGAGCCAATTATACTCTATGGGATAGATCTGACCAGAGCTTTTAAGGGTTTAAAAACTGCAATTTTATTTGTCTTATCAAACAATTCAAAATCCTAGCAATCTTGCTAGAACGTTTAATATCCAGCTACTCTCATGTAAACTAGACGCTTAGCAGGAAACTACTAGTAAAAAAGTGAACAAAAACGTATCACTGAATTTATTTTTTACTCTTAGCGCATAAATGTTGTTTTTCATGCCTTTTTCCGTGCCAAAGGGCTTCTTTCAAAATGCAGTGGGATTAATCTCGTGACCTAACCTAGCATGAGATACATAGTCAGATGTGGTCGGTTGACCCTGGCTGCACGCCAGGTGCCCACCAAGCTGCTCTGTCGCTCCCCTCCTCAGCAGCACAGTGGGGGGCAGAAAGTAAGATGGGAAAAAAATCTCGTGGGTCAAGATACAGGCAGTTTAATAAAGTAACAGCACAGGCCGCGTGCGAAAGCAAAGGAAAACAAAAGATTTATTCACTACTTCCCATCAGCAGGCGATGTCCAGCCACTTCCCGGGAAGCGGGGCTTCAGCAGGCGTAATGGTTGCTCTGGAAGACAAGCATCGTACCAACCAATGCGTAGCAAGGACGCGCGTTGGAGCAGTTCGTGGAGAACTGTCTCCCGTGGGAGGGACCCCACGCTGGAGCAGGGGCAGAGGGTGAGGAGTCAGGAGTGGCAGAGACGATGTGTGATGAACTGACCACAGTCCCCACTCCCCATCCCCTGTGCTGCTGGTGGGGAGGAGGGAGAGAAAATTGGGAGCGAATTTGAGCCTGGGAAGGGGGAAGGACGGGGGAAGGTGTTTTAATATTTAGTTTTTATTTCTCATTATCCTACTCTGATTTGACTGGTAATAAATTAAATTAATTTCTCCAAGTCGAGTCTGTTTTGCCCATGATGGTAATTGCTGAGGGATCTCTCCCTGACCTTATCTCGACCCACAGGCTTTTCATTTTATTCTCTCTCCCCTGTCCAGCTGAGGAGGGGAGTGACAGAGCAGCTTTGGTGGGCACCTGGTGTCCAGCCAGGGTCAATCCACCTCACCAGACTAAAATCTACTCTGCTTAAATTAAATGGGGGCATCTCAAAATTACCAAACAAAACGTCTAAAAGAGCGTGTGATTTCTAGCAATTTAACATGATAACAAGCTGTGTAAGCTCAGACAGATACATTTCCCATCAGATATGCCACAGTACTTCCACCATTAGCAGAGCCACATGAAAGATTTTTATCTTATTTTAAAGTAAGTTATGCAAGATCCATTCCTTTGCAGAAATCCTTGATTTCCATCTTTTCCCTTTAGTGGCACCTACACTCCAATCACATTTGGAAAGGAATGAAAGTGCTGAAGCCTTTGCTATATTTTGCACTCTTTTCTTCTCTGCAGCCTTAAGAAATTTCTTTGCTCTGCAATGTAACCAACACCCAGCCCTGAACTGATGGCATTAGAGAGAAGGTTGGTTAGGAGAGGGTTCCTGCAGCTCTCCGAACAGGATGGCACTGCACCTTCTAAGAGGTGCATTGGTATCTTGTGCAATAATGCACCAAATGAAAATTAGTGTTTAGACATTACCCTAGACACTGTACCCATTGTAAAGGGTCTGTAACTAGATCAGATCCATCTATATATTAGGATTAGTTTGCACGTCGTAAATCAGAGCTTCACTGCCCATGAATTGAAGTGAGAGTGCGGCACTTCACGTGTGGTAAATACTATACCTTTACTTTCAGGCCTCTCTAAGGATGTGAGATTGGCTTCTGTTGCTGCAGTATATACAGTAAGGCAACTGAAGCACAAATTAGTTGATTCGATCAAGGTCACTTAAGTAGCATAATTCAGCTATCTCAACTCCAAGGATCTCTCCATTGAGTCAAACGGTCTCTTTATACTCTCTGAAATTGTGCAAGTGATGCAGGAAGAGTTTAAGGTTTTCCTTCCGAGGAATACTGAGGTAGTTCTGGGTATTCACAGATCACTGAGGTGAGGGTGCTACGAGAGAGCTTCTCCTGCAAGGCTAGGCTGGCAGGGTGGCAACGCAGCAGTTGCCATGACGATGGCTGAATCTTTGCAATGACATTGCACAAACTTCAAATGAAAACCTGTGCAAGTCTCAAAACACCGCCCAATGCTGTAAGAAGTCTGACGAGATCCCAAATAATCTCCTAATCTCCAATTAAAAAGAGCACAGCGCATGCAGGAAGGGAACGCAGATTGTTTGTGGAAGATTTCACCTCTGCCAGAGCTGAAACACAACGGCGCAATGCAGGAGAATTTTTCTGTGAACCTTCCGATTTTGGAAAACTAGAAGTACTATTCTCTACAGACAGGGAGGAGTACTCTATTCAGGTGAAGATTTATTTTGTCTTTACTGATAGTTAAGTGAACTCATCCCCTGCCCTCACTCTCCAATTTGTCGGAGCACTGAAGAAACACAGAGATGCCAGGGAAGGGAAAAGGTTAGTGATAAGCACACTCACCTAATGCATTTCACAACTCCTTACATTCACGTCTAGTGCAGGCAATTTGCAAATGGAGTTGTAAAGGAAGAGAGGATGCACTCACTCCTCTATGTGGCTGCAATCACCTAACACCAAATCAGATGGGCTTCTACAAGATTCCACCCATTTAGCAGCTTTATATAAAAGCTGGTTACATCCAGTATTGAATACTAGGTAACAACAAGCTCTGGCACATCTATTATTTCAATTAACTGAATACAAAAGAAAGATCAGTGCGATATGCTCACATCTCAAGTTCCTTTAAGAGCCTCCAGGTCCCAGGCTACTTGTTATTTCCAAAAGCACAAACATTAGCATTACCTTTTGCTGCTTCAGACCGCTTAGGCAAATCAAGTGTATCAAAATTCCTGTCCAAATCTCCATTCTTCTTTCCTGTGCAGAAAAATCAGACAACAGATGGAAAAGACTGTCAGCACAGTGACAGGTTAAGTTAGGGTCATGTGCATCTACAAGATGAGAGAAGATATAGACTCAGAATATAAATCACAGACTATTACCCACATGCGTACATATCTGACTCGCAATCCAGCTGCATAGCTGTAGTTTTAGCGTGAGCAATTTAGGGACAAAAATCCGTGATACTTTCAGGTTGATCTGCAAACATGCTTTGCACTAGCATTTCAGTGGGTCACTCTTAATGAGTGCTAAAAGTCTTGGAAAACTGTGCCATTTCCCTTCTTGGCAGAGCTAAGCCCCTCCCTCAGAAGCCCAGTATTTACTTGTTATTTTCTCAGTGGTATTTTGACCTGAAACTTTGCTGAAGCAGAAACTGAGCAGCAGAGCAATATACACCAGGCTTGCTTTGTAGCTTCTATTCTCATTGCAGCTATGAGGCAGGAAGGTCTAGATTTAATATATTGTACAGACAGCAGCCAAAGACTTAACCTTGAACTGCCCTTGAACCAATAAAGTGCCATTTTGACTATTTATTAGAAACTAATGGAAACAATTCCATACTGTTCCTAAGAGTTTCAAACTGTTACATCAGCTTTAGTTTCTACAATCCTTCACAGAAAGCAGAACCTGGACTTCAGTTTTAGTTAGGTTGGTAATTCAAGGTTATGTAAACAGCTGAGGAGGAAAGGGTTAATTTTCATCCCCCCCTCTCCCGACAAGGAGACACACTCCCTTGGGTAAGCCCACACGGATGCTGTGGGCTGAGCAGGCACCTTGCCTCAGAAAGCACGGACAGCAGAGAGAGAGCTTCTGAAGTGCAGGAATCTGCGTGGCTTTTGAGGACAGCAGTGCACAATTTAGCTGTCTCAAATTATCTTGAGGGGAAAACCCAAGTTATTTAGTCCCTCTCCCTCAAGAGCAGGGGAAGCAGGTGCGATGAGATGAACTCAGAACAACACAAGTTAAGCTGCCAGAGGTGGCTTCTGAACAGGGACTTAACCAGGCTGTTAATGGAGGTTCACAGGAAGGGCTGAAAGCTCCACCAGGCAGGATGCTTAAAAGCAAACAGGAAAATGGTCCTTGAAAGTGTGGAACAGTAGAGATTAGCCCGATGCTTGACCTGGAATAGGTCACGAAATGGGAAAGGCCAATCCCTGCCCTGTAACAGCAGGGAGCTGGTACAGCTTCTGCACAGTGAATTCAATGGGCCACTCTACCTCTTCTCTTGGCAAAAGGACAAACACATGCAATACTACATAGAGAAGAAATAGAGCTTGTAAATACCGATATGAATATTTAGAAATAATATCAAGAGGGGAAAAAGAAAGGCCTCAAGATATTATTCCATCCCCTCCCTTTCTTTGGAAATACCACACTTTTGTTTTGAAATGCCAACACAGAGTATCAGCCAACTTTAACTACTGTGCAAAACAAAACAAAACATGCATCTAGAAATTCTGTTCATCCGAAATAATCTGCTTAATTATACAGGCTATGAAAAAGCCCATCCAAGCTGTCAAAAGGTCATGCAGCCAGGTACTGTGCCACTCCTTTGAAAGGTGTCTTTTCTAAAGGAAGGGACAGGAATTAGCTGCAGCCCTCCATCAAGTTTTTGCTCCATGAAAGCACCAGAAGCATGTTGCCTGGGGAACCAAATATCAGAAGGAAAAAATGCTGTGCATCACTGAAGGCCATTGCATTTCATAATGGCAGCTGAACCCGGTTATTGGCTGCAAACCCTTGTTGACCCTCAGAGCACTGACAGCAAAAAGCAGGGCAGAGGGAGGAAAAAAAAAAGCACTGAAGGAAGTCAGTGTTTAGGGAAGATTACAGACTTAAGGCAGAGCAATAAATGTGACTCCATCTTATCTACAAGTAGGACAAACTGTTTTTTCACATGACCCTGAATTTCACGTCTCTGGCATTAGCTAGTTTAAAACTCTGAACACTTACTTGGATAGCCAGACATTATTCAACACAGCTACTCATTTCAGAAGTTCTCTATAAATTAAAGGTTGGGGCTTGGTAGTTCTATTAGCCCTGCAGAATGGAGATGGCACAGTAAGAGCTCCCTTCTTTCTTGTGTAATGTTTACTAAGCAGTATGTATTCGTGAACAACTTTTTAAGCAAGAGACTGTCCAGGGGAGCAGTGTTGGCTGCTGTATCTTTTGAGCTAGCAATGCAGAGGCAGCTGCCTATGAACTAAACCATCTTTCATTACGACAGCACACTCCACCTGTGCTCTGTGATCTTCAGTTGCTGTCTCACAATTTCTAGGCCAGGCTGCAAATACTGGCTGTCTTCTACAAAGCCTTTGCTAGTTTGTCTCTCAGCCCTCTGAGAAACGAACCCACCTCACAGGCAAAACCGCGTCTGTTCAAACCAGAAGCAGCCAGCTGTTTACGAATGGAAGCAATTCAGAACACAGAGTTCTAACCAAGGGGGATTTCAACTCTACAAATTACTTGCCTAATCAAATTGAGCAAGGGCCAGGTTCAGCAATACCCAAAGCACCTACATTTTCCAGGGCTTTCTTCTAGAGGGAAGGTGACCAAGCTCTAAGACGACTCCAAAATAAATCCAGCTAGAAGGCAAAGGTTTCAATCTGCAGTCCAGCTGGTATTTTTCCCATTTGATTTTCACAACACCCACAAATATTGGTTTGGAGTTTCTAAAAAGGTGACCAAATTTAGCAGGTTTAAGAGCCTGCCAATTACAAACCTCTCAGCCATCCCCTGGCCTAACTGATACCATGAGAAAACCAGCTTGACAGCCAGCTTCTGTAGTTCTGACCATCCCTCTGTCACTTCAGACTGTCAGTAATGCTAGTGCACAGGGATGCTGAAATGACCATGCTAGCAACAGAAAAGTTTCAGACCCTGTTTTTATACATTTCAATTTCTGCCCTTCTATGCATCTCCCTGCTCCCCAAGTCTTCCAGCCCAAGGTATGCCAGAGAAAAGATAACGCTCTTGGATCAGCAACAAGGCTCCAAAGTTTGCCAAGAGACAGACAGCTTTGAACATGCCCGCTAACAGGTCTGTTTTATGAGACCTGGCTGTAGGAGTTGGCACCACACTCTGGTTTGGGAAAAGTGCCTGACATGAGACTTGCTTGTGCAAGATGCAATTTAGTCTCCAAAACAGTGGGATTAAAATGCTTTCCCTCTCCCCCTCCTGCTACTTTTCATTATGTAAGAAACAACCAAAACATGACCTTCAGCATTTTCAATCTGTCAGAAACTCAGTACGGACTTTGCAGTGTGACCCCGCGTTATTAACCACTAATGTGTTGTTGATCTTCCTCATATGTCGTTTTGCTTTACTGGATAATCAGAACAGCTATTCAGCTAGACCATTTTTGCTGAAGGATTAATTCCCAAATGCTTTATTTCTGGTTAAAAAAAAAGTTGAAGGGAAATAGATTCTTCGTAATACCCCCCACACCCCAGTTAATGCACCCACTGAACGGGGCTGCAGTGGAGCGACAAAAAGCAAGGGCTGAGCTCTGTCTTTCCCACATGCCCGTCCTCCACAGGCTCACCAGTCATTATCTGAAATGGGTCTCTCAGATCACTACCCAGCACAATTTGTTGGGTGGAGCAATTAGATTTCCTCCCCCCAACATTTCTCCTTTGGCTCAGCCTTCCAGAACCCACTGATCTGAAGCAAATGTCACAAACTGAAAGCAACCCTGCCTTTACCCCTGAATCAGTCTCAGTAACACAGTGGAAGTCTCCGGGGCACTCACAGCCTAACAACTTCCCAGCCAAGCAGCGAGGGAGGCAAACTTCAGCCTCAGCCTTGTGTATTCCAATTGCAATTTTACTTCTTGTGCTGGGATGAGAAACTAAAGGCTGCATCCCCTGAGGCACTTACGGGGCGCAGCTTCACCTAGCTAGTCTGAGTACCAGTAACGAACATGCAGCAGCCCAGGCAGGCATGCCCAAGCAGACAAAATACCAAGGATCCCTGAGAACACACACCCAAGCTACTGAGTCTTCATGGCTATTGCTACCCAGACCAGCTAGCAATGCTGTGCTTCGATCTGACAGCGCAGGTGAGGCAACTTGCACGCTTAGGTGTTCCCTCTGTCAGGGGGTGATCAGGCCAGTTGCAAATCATTTCCCTTACTGCACTTACACCAGGAATGAATAAAACCTTATCTTTTCTACTCTCAGTGTGGGAAGAACCAACTGAAAACGCTCACTCAATTAGAGGATTTCCATGCCTACTGAAATGGATGATGCACTGGGAGAGCAGAGGAGAAGGTGAATGAACAAGACCTTGATCTCAGCTCTTAGCCTTGCGTGTAAAAGCTGAACAAAGCATATTATGGCGATGATGAAAAGAAAGTATTGCAAAGACTCACCTTGATTGAACCACTCCTCTAATTACCAGAAAAGCAGCAAAAGAAAAACAAAAATTTACAGGAAGGAAGAAAATACAAAGGAACAGTCACAAAGAGGCAGAAATTCACAGAATAGGTTCAGAACCTGAGTAGTGCAAGAATACTACAGAACTTCCACCAGTTAAAAAAACTAAACCAAGATATTCCACTTTCTCCCTTTTGTTCTTGCTGAAAAACAGTCTATGTGCACAGCTTTTTTTTCTCTTCCTCTTTTCATTAAATGAAAAGGTGCTCACAGAAGTGTGACTAGCCCTTTGCAGAGGTGTTTGAAATGCTATGATCAATGACCATGAAATAAAATAAACATGGAAACACTGCAAGATTAAGTGAACAAGAGGGGGAGAGAACTATTCTGAAGTCCTAGGCTGAGAAAATTAAGGCAGGTTCAACCAGGTAGTCACACAAATTTAACAGTGAGAAAAGGAAGTTCCTCTTTATGACTTTAAAAGCACATTTATTAATGGATTTTAAAATTTTTTTTAAACCCAACAGTTCCCTGTGCCCCTCTATCCTTCTGATCTACATACTGCCAGCTGTGAGCTCAGCATTATTACCAGTTGATTTCCCTCAGGAGAGCAGCACACTTTAAAAGAGCACTGCGAAGGTGAGGAAAAAAAAAACATAAAAAAATACTTTGGAAATTGTCATTTCCTGCTGAACACACAGAGCCAAACCCAAGCTGTCATCGAGCGCCTGCACTGCTTGCTGAAATCTGCGGGTTCATCCTCAGTGTCAGGTGACTTCTGAGACCGATTTGTTCCGAAAGATGCTCAGATGCTTTGGCTGATGAACAGAAACTCCCGAGGCGTACAGAGACAGGGGGTACCTACGGGTGGGCCCCAGAGGAAAGAGGCAGATGCTCAACAGAGGAACGCCACCCGAGCGCGCTCTCTTCCCACCATCAGCGACAGGACGATGACAGTTCTCAATCAGCATGCTCTCCTCCTCCCACTGTGCACAGTCATAGCTTTTATGTCTAAAAATGTTTTCACTGACTGTGTTGCTCTCAAGCAGCAAAACAACAGGGACTGCAAGAGGCAGCAATGGGCTCGAGTCAGCACATGCTGAAGGTTTCCAAAGGACAGCACACTGAAGTTTTAGTCACTCACTGTGAGAACAGGCTGGCCAGGCAGGTAAAATTATTTCCTCAGTTCCCCGCCCCCAGTCATTTAAGGATTCCCATGATTATTTGTTTTTTAACACAGTTTAAATCCAGTGGATGACAGACTAGTCTGCAAAAGCAAGTTCACACTGTGATGACTTCCCTGACACATATGTAAACATGTAACATTTTAATAACATGTACAGGCCAGATCAAACGAAGAGTAATGTGCAGCACACAGTCCGTCAAGTTCAAACAATTCCATACAGGCTCTTCAGGACCAAAACCTTCCTTAGACCTGGCTATAAATAGTAAGCCAGGATGTGACTACACATGAATGAGGAGAATGAAGCCTAGACAGAAAATGGAGTTAATTATCTCTGAATTCAGTCTGGAATAGTAATTTCTCTAAAACAACAAAGAAAACTGATGCAATTTGAGTGTCTCTTTCTAAAGGAAAGATGGAAGGGGGGTTACTGAGACAATTAATCCTCTCTTGTAATGAAATTCATTTGCAACACTCATGCCCCAGAGGAGAGAACAGGTCTAAAAGTGAGTGACAATTAAAAGCTACAAAATCACGTTTGCAATTTAAATTACTGAAACAGTGACAGAATTAGGAGGTTGTCTGTTTTGGCTGTGAGTGGGAGGGTAGGCTTTTAGCTTGTTTTCAAATGTGAGAGACTGGAGGCACGGAAGACATACAGACAGGACTACCATGCATGGGGATGAACGCATGTTGGCCTGGCTTCCAGAGGCCGTGACGTGCTATACAGCCAAGCAAGTGGACTAAGCATAGATTTGACAGATGCAAGAACACAGCAACGCAGAGGAGAGGCAGACCACATCCACCTTTGTCCAACAACAGAGTGTCATGTCAGCATGCAGCACTCCTGTTCAAAGCCAAACAAAACTATAGCAACCGTGGAAAAAATTTCCAAATATCTAGTAGTAATGCTACAAGGGAGATGAACACATGCCATGACACTACAAACACATACCTCCACAAACTGCATCATTCTAAACCAGCATGATGAATGCGCTTGCAAGAGCAGCCTTACAGAGCAAATTTTACCCCCAAACCCATTTCCAGTTCTGAGCTCTCTACAACACGTACCTTTAGCTTTTTTCCCACCAAAACAACCAGCATCATCTTTCTTCTTCTTCTGAGAGCCTCCCGTGCTTGTAGTCTGACTGGCATCTAGTTCTTGGTACTTATCAGCTCCGGGGACCTCTTTGTGGACATGATAGGAAAGGTTCCGCATGATGCACACACAGTTCTCCACAGACTGTTACAGAGGAATTTATGTTATAATAAGTCTTGCGCCCTCTTATTTGCACATCATTGTATTATACAGTGGCGGGTGTGGGAGAATGTAAAAAAAGCCCACCTGCCCCAGGAAAGTAACTTTCAAGGAAGATTTAGTCAAGACCCCTTAAATAACGGTTTGTTCTTGTTCTAAAACAATTTTATTCTTCCAAAAGTGAAGTACTTCATAAATGGCGCCCATTCAAAATGAAAACTCTCTAATCAAAAATACCACCTCATCTTACATAAAGAATACAATTCACCAAAAGATCAAACACACAGCAAAAAATGATCATATAAGGATCTTACTTTAATACAAGCCTCTCTCTCATTCTTCCAACCTTTACAATCCCCAAGGGGCCCATTTTATTAAAACTTTCTCTGGGTCAAAACCTAGGCCTTGTGAGGATTTCAATGAGAACACACATTGTCCTGTAGTAATAGCTAATCCATGGCACATCAGGTTCTGACAAGAGCAATGCTCTGTAGGCTGGAATGGAAACCACCAGGTGGTTACGAAATCCACTGCCAACATGATCTGATCAAGGGACACTGCTTTAGAATTCCCTTGTACAGTCCATCACATGGTGGGACTCAGAAAGAATAAAATAACGATGCTTTACAAGCCTTATTGGTGTTATAAAGCAATAGCATACACTTTTTTGTTTAAACAGGTTAAACTTCAGATTTTCCTTATACATATAAATATGCTTTTAAGCGGCACAGGATGAGATGGTGATAAAAACAGATTAATGAAAATCTGCAACTAAGTAAAAAAAAAAGCCAGAATGAAAGTGCTGCAGGTCTGAAGACGTACCTTAATGTCTAAGCACTATAGTCCTTAAGAGACCATGCTGAATAAAGTCTTTAAAATGGGAACTGACTCCTTTGCTGGTATTGTGCAAACCACAATACAATGGGACTCAATTCGGATTCGGAGACTGCTCTTATAGATGTTAATTAAGTAAAACAGAACAACAGCAATAATGTCACTGACAATAACAGAGGACTACTCTCCCCACCTATTACAACCACTTGCCTTTGCTCACCTCATGAGTCCCAGAAGGTAACACAGCAGTAGTGCCATGGATATCATGACAGAGATGAAAGAAAGATAATTACTACATTTTCCGAGGCAAGCATAATCCCCTTCTGATACTAGCAAACAGAAGTCAGATCCCAGTGCAATACTCCAACTTAAATTTATGGAAACGTCCATTAAGTTTTAATACTCAAGTTCACCTTATTGTCTGTATCCTTCTTGCCAAATGCAGACTGTAGAGCATGAAGGAGGGCATCCACCAAGCCATCACACTCTCTTAGTCTTCTGCGTGCTTCTGCTCCATCTGAACTTACATTCCTAACAGGAGAGATTTAAAAGAAAATTTAGCCCTCTAACCTTCACCATAAAGTTGAAGGTGCATCAATTTATGTTACAATTAAGAGCCCATTACCTAGAATGAACAGTTTAGAGGCAAAGTAGTCTGACAAACCTATTAAGTCTCTGTGAAATATGGACAATGCACATCTGCAGCTCCCTGAATCTGAATGAAAAGGGGATCACGGTCACAGAGGTGCCTACAAACAGTTGCTGGTGAGTCCAGTGATATACCTTAAGGTGGACAGGAGTCTTCAGAGAAAACAACATGCAACCCAAAAATTTAATTTCAAAGCCAGAACTTTTAATCTGAAAAATGCTTTCACCACCTGAAGAAAAAGATGCAAAATCACAAGACTGCTCAGCAGTATTCATGGCCACAGAAACTGAAAAATGAAAAAGATTAAAACCAGATGTACAGTAAGCTACATTTTATTTAATCAATCTGTATATAAAATTGTTCTTTGCTTTCTTTGGCCCCCATCTGTTCCAAAGAAGCCAGATGGGAGTCACCATGTACAACTGCTGTCTGCTTCACTGCTCAAAGGTTCTCCAAATCTATTCTTTATCCCCAGCTTTCTGACTGGTAGTTACTGCCACCCAGTTTAAATCCCATGTTTTGACATTTAAAGCCCACCTTTCACACTGTGTACAGCAGATTCAGCACAAAGCCTAGATCAGTCATGTTTAGAAAGTAGAAGACAACAGCCAGTATATTTATATGGCTTTAAATGTCTCAAAACATTGCACAAGGGAATGGCACAGGTAGAAGATGCGAGACAGAGCAGTGAAAGGCTACTCGGCGTTGTTGAAGCTGCACATATCAATGCAGACATTGTTCAAAGGGGAGCTATGAGCTCAGCCTCACTTGTCCAGTGGGCATGCACACTGCATACTGAAGTCCCAGCCTTGCATAAGCATCAACCTACCATTACCCAATAAATAAATAAAATTCAAGCCAATTTTCCAAACATTGCCTCCCCCCTACTATTCTTTTTTGGGGAGAATGAAGTGACAAAATGATTCTTACTAGTGCTCGCTGGCAAAACCTGTATGGGAAGTTTTCTCAAAGCTGTAATGCACTGATTTTGACAACACGACAGCCAACCTTTCAGCTTGCAGGGTCTGAATTCCACAGACCCATGTAAGGTTAGCTCTCAGAAGATCAGGACACAATCATTACCTTCTGCTATTAGGATCATACAGCCAATTTTTCTTTTTAACTAACTAGAGTGACTGCCAAACTCCAAGTAATTAACAAATCAATCATAGTCCCCTCCCATGTCCCCCCATCACCCAGGCAGGCTTGTATGTTAATTGGATGATGAAGAAAAAAACACATTTTCTCAGAGACCTCTCAAAATCTGAAGACAACTTAATTGTGAGCTGGTTGCTTTAACAGCACATTAACTTTCAATTAAGAACACAAATGAAATGCACAGATAAATGAATCCTTTCCCCAAATTATAACACGCAGCCTCACCTCTAGCAGTGGCTGATACAAGCCAGTTAAAGTGGACATTAAAATATGATTCCACGGGATATATGAGAGAGAATTCTACATGCTGTTTTTCCATCTCCAGTTGTACTAATCCTTCTGTATCGAAAGCCCAATTGCAAATTTTAATGTAAAGTCTTTATAAAACTGGAATTAGAATTCAGATTTTCCATGATACCTTTCAGGAGTTGTAACCATAAACGACAGCAGCTCCACCTCCAAGCCCATCTATTAAAGTGGAACATTACCTATTAAGCTAGAGGGTGACAGAAATGCACTAAAAATGATCTTATCTGAAGCTGTGTATCACATTTCATATTCCCTCATTAAGTCTTAGAAATAGAGAGCTAAAACACGAGGAAAGCTTGCAGACTTCAAAAAATAAATCAATCAAATTTTGCCAAAAAATTTCTTCACACTTTTCTTGCCCCATGGCCCATTCACGAGAGATTTTTCTACGGTCCATGTGTGCTACCACACTTGTAGCACATTTGTTTTACTGCTTTGGTTATCAAAAGCATCACGGTATTTTGTATCCTCCTTTCTTATTTCTTGATCTGTATTAGGATTAATATTAAGGTGGACATTAATAAGGTTATAATTGAAGAAGATACTATAAAAGTGCATCAGTAAGAGTGTGGCTTGCTGATATCACTTGCTGTATCTTCGGCTATGGAAAAATTTACTGAAAATTAATGCCTCAAGAAAAAATTCCCACATATCACACATAAATAAGCATGAAAACTCTGCAGGATCAAATTAATAGCTAATTAATGCTATGAATAAGTTATCCAGACATCAAACTTTGCAGTTCCAATGTTGTAACTAACACATCAGAAAATGTCTCCTTATGAACATCTCATGCAGGAACATCTGCTCTATAAATACCCAGCACTCCTGGGATGCAGCTAGTCCTCCCTCCTTGGGTAATGAGATTCCTGCAGCCCATGGGATTTATCTAACATGGAACAACAAAACCCATTTCCTTATCTGTGACTATAACCCAGACCTACTGGAGAGCTCAGCTCATATTCCTCTCCACAGAAGTCTAGGCAACACAGATCTCAGAAAGACTACGTCCAGGGAGACCAGCACCTGCTTCAGAGTCTGCTCTTTCTGCTGCTTCAACACTGCGAAGGCAGCAATGATCTCCCAATTCCCATGGCAATATCTGCATCTCGGATACATGCACAAGTACGACAAATGTCCCTAAGCACTAAGCAAAGGTGGGCATGGTGAAAAAGAAGACAGTATGCTTTGAATAAGCTGTCACCAGGCAACCCCAGAAGAGCAGCTCCCAGGGTTGGTTTCCATGATCCAGAGCAACCTTCAAAAGCTCGTGCAACCCAGGAAAATGCCAGGTTGCATGTCTACCTTGGGATGTTAAGACTCTATCCTATGTACCTCCTTGAAAAACATCACCTGGTAGTCATCAGTCAAATTCAGATTGAATTTGGTCTTCAGGATGGACTGTAGTGTGGAGACAAAAGTGATTAGGTGGATAAGAGAACTAGTGCCAGTATTGGTCATGAAAAAGGATGGAAACTGCAATACAATAAGCCAACTTGGTATCGCACTCCACTGACCGATGTCAGGTAAAATCTCTTCCAGTTTCACTTCTGCACTGGAATTGTTCTTGATGCATCTTACAGATTTATTACATGTTATGGAATGAAAGACGTAACTAAATCCTGTTCCAAAGGAAACTTTTAAAGTTTCTAAACACCCTTCTTTCAAGAGTGATGAAAAGCAACACAGAGGCGACAGATTCCAGCAGACAGATTTGTAGCTGTCTTACACAGGGTGACACTCCACAGAAGGAATGCAAAGCCTCGCCCAGGGCAGAAACTTCCCGAAACTCACGCAACAGACAGATATGCAAGACTTGGATAAAGTAGAGCATTTTGCTTTTCACTGAACTTATCTACACATTAGACAAGCATCGCTTTGTATCAGATGAAAATTAATCCTTCAGTGGATGGAGTATTTGATACAAGACACTGAATAGAAAAGGAAGCCAAAACCCCAGCTGAGGTGCTTGTTAACCCTGTTACTTCGGAGCTAGGCTGCCAGGCATACAACGGGAATGGGCCAAAGATTTTAAACACATTATCTCAGTGACTTGCTTGCTAGGCCAGTTTAACATCAAGAACCTCTATAGCTGAAGTCAAAGATAATTTTAAAGTTTGAATAACTTGAGATAGGATCTCTGCAGGGCTTTTGAGGCACTGATGATGGGCAAAATCCTGTTATAAATGAAAAGAATGTTGACTGCCTGTCCAAATGGGTGGGAACAAGGAGGAGGACCTACCTGAACTACTTTTATACAAAACAGCAATGAACAATACCTGCCATTCATCTCTGGTGTTCTGTACAGCCTGCTTCCCTGGCCTTGTCTCTTCACCCCCAGAGAGGCTTCTGCATCTTTCCCTGACTCTCCCTGCTTTTCAATACTTTTCCAAGAGTCCATTAAATGAAAAATGTATTCTAAAACCAAGAATACTATCTTTCTCACATCACACTGCAAAGGGTAATAGAAAGCTTCACAGCATGCTTGCCATAAATATATACAATACACTCAAAAGAGCAATTCTAGGAGCAAGACGTGGAATTACTGTCCATGTTACTGAAAGTACACAGGAAGGAAACCAACTCTATGGCTGATTTTTATGTAAAACAGTAAAGCACAAATCTAATTCCAGAGATTTTAAATGCCCAGCCTTTAGCTGGAAAAAGGGACCTGGATTCTTCCTCAAATTCTTGCGAGTCCAGACTGTAGGCAGGACTAGTGAAAGAGGATTTGTAAGGATGTTCAAATAAATGCTTTCCCTGGGAAAACAAAACAGAGGAGCACTAAGTAAATGTTAAATAAAAGTAAATACCTACCAGCGTAGAAACACATCAGGCTAGGAATCCAGTCTGTTGGTATTAAAGACTTCAGAAAATGGCGGGCAATGTGTTGAGAAATCTGTTCATGCTTTAGATAAGGTTATCATTACCACCAAATAGTCGTCTTAATGATCTGCAAGTCTGAATGTAACAGTTACATCTGCAGAACAGAGTTGGTATTCATCACCTCTCGGATAGGTGAGCTGCTACTACTATCTGTGCCCCACATGAAAATTATTCTCAAGAGAAAAGATTTAAAAGTAACTAAACGCACAGCACTTAATTTGCACTACTTCAATGCAAATCACGTAGCAATGCTCTCACTGCGCTCTCTGAAAGATAGCGTGGAGATGTGGAGAGTTTTGGTTTGTGGTTTTTTTGTGTGTTTTGTTTTTTTTTTTCCTAATGATAAAGAGAAACTTGAAAATACAAGCATCAGAGACACACATTTGTTCTTTGAACATTAAAACTAGTATTTCCAAGACTACTGCTGTGTCTGTCACCTGGCTGGAAAGGGCCATCAGTTGCTACCCCACAGTGCTGCAGATGAAGCTGAAAGCTGGAGGTTAGAGTAGTACTGCACACTTACCACCCCGCTTCAGTTCGGCAGGTGTAAAAAGCACTTTCTTTAGAGACCCAGCTGGGGACAAAGACTACAGCCTGGAGACTTTTTTTCTTATATTAATAGAAAGCTGAACTGGACATTTTTAAGGTATCCTCCTTGTAACATCTCCACCTTTCTCAGAAGACGCATGGACAAGAGCTGAAGCTCAGACAGTGATGAGCTCTTTTCAACAGCCTCTCCGTGCACGCTGCAGGGTCTCAGATTGCCCATAAGAATCCTACTTGTTACTACTTTAAACTACCTTCTAATTTTTCTATTGTCAGGCTCAAAAGTAACATTGGCTCCTATAGAGTCTGTCTCCACACTGCTGAAGAAGGTAAGGATTCCTGTGATCGTTACAATTCAGAGAGCTACAACCAACTGGGGCTTCCCGGTGGGCTGAGCGAGCGGCCCTTCCCACCCGGGCTGAGTTATGGCAGTGCTGGGGTGGAGCTGGCAGGCAATACATACACCTCGCTAGACCTTCACCAACACCAGCACCAAGGCTTCGCCGACCAGACATCGAGTTTTACATACTCCAGCTGATAAAAACCTGACAAGGTTATCACGTCTAATTTAAACACATTAGTTGTTCTGTCCACCTACTCCAACAGTCAGAAGCCTTACAAAACACCCTTCCACACCCACACTTTGCTTCACTATTAAGAAATTTTTACTTGGATGTCAGCCAAAAGAGACTGATAAATAATAGTTGCAGTAAATGTACTCTATTTCCGAGCATATATCTAGGTACTTAATGTCCCAAAGGAGGAATATACAGCATTTTAAAATCATTCCATCATTTAATGCAGAAATAGAATGAATTTCATACTTCAGTTCACATGAAATACCAGAAAGTTTAATTGGTATTAAGTTCATTGTTCTGAAAATAAGACAGAAAAAGAAATAAGCTGCCTGTGACAGAAAGATAGCCGGATCCAGGCAGCACTGGTCCAAGAGCCCTATACAACGCAACGGAGTTCGGCAGTAGACAGCTGAATCAGAAATCAAGCAGAGAATATGGTCAAGAAAATAGGAAGAAGCCAAAGTCCAAATACAACGAACAGGAAGATAGGGGAGCTCTGCTGGTGGTGATGCTAGGTAGGGAGCAGCTGTTCAACTGAGAAAAGGTGTATCAGACCTGTGCAGGATCCCACTGGAGATTTCTGTTCCACTGAAGCACCCACTTCCCAGCTAGACCCAAAAGAGAAGCAGTGTAGCCGCCCCGGCTGCCTTCCACGTAAAACCCTGCCAGCTGTTTGAATAAAGGGATTGGTTTTGTTTAGTTGGTCAAATGATCAAAAGAGGACATACCAAACGCCACCTCTGAAAAAGGACTTCCCAAGCTTAGTCTGTGCTTCAGCACCACTGGCATAGAGCAAGGCATCTACAAAGCACACTGTCACGCCTCATATTCATGTCAGCACTATCTGCAAGAGCTCCAGCAGAGCTGCAATAAGCAGAGGCTCAACAGCCAGCAGTACGGTTGAACAAGGTACAGATGTCAAGTCCGTCCTTTGTTTTTGTGCCTTTCTATGCCCAAACATCATGTAATGCCTTTTGAGGAAAATGCTGACTGGTTACCTCCTGCGTGACCTACTTGGAGGGCCTTAGCTTGCCCTCTTGTAATGCAAAACGATGCAGAAACGCAGTACACAAGAATTCCATGATGCCCAGCAGCTATGCAGCCTCCAAATTATTCCAGTCTCTGCCTGGAGGAAAGGCTAAGGGGCTCTGCTCGCTTTATCACACATGCTTGCTGCAATGTGAAAAGAATCTCAAAAATACAAAAATGAGGTGGTATTTATCTAATGAAGGATCATGGCTCACATGCCTTCCAAAGCAAACAATGGCCATCACAGTGACTGCAGTGAGCTTCGTTTCAGTCTTGCTGTTCATCCCACCACAACAACAGATGTTTTTGTAGATTCCCTTTACTGGCAGCCAAGGGACAAGGGACCTAGATTCATTCCTAAGTAATGACAGAAGGCCATAAGCAAGTGACCAATTTTAAATTTATACTTCAGATTTGACTGTAAAGCATTAAGATTGCATGTAACTAGGTTATGTCTCTGCTGCTAAAATCTATGCATAATTTATTTATATTACAAGCTAAACATCAGGAACTGTCAGGAGGAACCCTAACAGCTCCTTACTAGCATGAATTAAACGCTCTGCTCATCGTATATGCCCCAGGACAGCCATATGCTGTGATTCTGCACAGTATCAGCAAGCTAATTAAGAAACTGCCTTGCTCACTCCTCTCTACTGTGTGGGTTTTTAACTTGAGTTGGATTTTTTTCCAGTCTGGGTTGGGTAGATAAGCTTCTCCCTTTTCTGTGCTGTTTGCTGCCTCCGAAGTGAAGATTCACAAGCAAATTTCCTTCCAGTTTTCATCTCTTTCTAAACCTACTCCTTTGTTGAAATTCCAGTTGAGAAGTACCTGTTGCACAACAAAACACTGACAGCATCATTAGCTCCCGCTTCTGGAGCAGCAATCTCCCAAAGGCTGGACTCAATATGAGAACAACATGAGTGCACCAGCCCCCAGGCACGGTGGGTGGGTGGACAGAGACATGGCAGCACCTGCCCTCACCTCCTCTGGGTGGGACAGGGAGTTGCTAAGCTGTGTAACAAGTCCTATCCAGGCCTCCTTGGTTAAGTAACTGCCCTACAAAAGCATACCAAAGGACTACTTCAGCAATGACAGGGGAGCACACCGATTAAAAGTCAACCCAATGACTTTGTCAAAGAATCCTTTTTGGAATGGGGCACAAGTGTGGCTGCCACAAGGAGGTCTCTGTACTAATGCTAGACTCACGAAGTTCAATTACTAATTTGCTGCTGATAAAAAAAGAGAAAAGCCAGCACCTGAAAACTTGTATTTATGCATCTTCTCTGTCCTGCCAAGCTTCAGTAAGCAAAGTTCCCCGGACACCACGGGCAGCTCGGCTGGCAGCACTGTAGCAACATCACCCGAGCTTCATCTCCTGTGCCCTGCTCTTCACCAGACAGCATTTCCAGGTCAAAGATGTGCACTTAAGTGACTTCTTACTTCAGTCAGCTGGAGATGAAGGCTGCCTTAAGTATATGAGAGTGCAGGTAGGCACAACAGAGTGCAGGTAGACAAACACTATATGACTGTCACCACACGCTATTATCATGCCTGCAGGATTTCAAGATGGATAGAACTTGAAGGTAATTTACTTCGAAAGCTCTAATTCCCAAGCACTTTTCTTCAGAGAAAAGCCATACATTAATCATTAATAAGAAAGGAGGGCATAAATAGCTGGCTTTCTTCCTTTCTTTCCTCAAATTCAGCACACAGAGATAGGAAGCAAAAATGGACACATCAGTATCACCAAGACACTCATACAGTCGTTTCCAGGGTGCAAAGAAAGAAAACTTATCTGCCAAAACAAAACTGCAGATTCCCTTTGGCAAACCATCTTTACCTCCACATGCCTCACAGATGCACACGCTCCTGCTACACGCAGTGTGTGCTGTAGGTGTTTGCACGCATACGTATATTCACAAGTATATAAAGATATTAGGACTCGAGGAATGAGTCCTTTAGCATTAAGCACTGTTACGTATGCCTGAAGCACTGCAAGTTACATCTACAGGACAAGATGTACATGCACATACCTTAATGCTCTCTGTCCTCCTCAGAAAAAAGCTTAAAACATTCTCATACAAAAACTCTATTTGGCACATCCTAAGTATTAATGATTTACCACCAAGCTCCTGCAGTCCTCTTTCCTCTGAAGTACATAAAAGTAACAGCAGTCTGCAGATACTTATACATAATTTCTCATTCTGGTGGAGTACATGTTCAGCTCTGAATCTACCCAGTCCTCATGTCTTCAAACATTGTATCTCACACTTACCACAACTCTCAGGTTTTGATTCCACAGGACTGAACTCTTAATTTATACCTACAGAAGGTGCTTATTCCCAGTTGTTGTCTCTAGGACCAAACACTTCACAATCCTTGAACTACTGGTATTTACCAGCTTCAGGGGAAGGTAAGGACAGAGGTGCCAATTCCATATTACAGACAGGAAAGTGAAGACCAGTGACTGAAGTCTAGATCCACTCAGGCACTTCGGAGCCTGAACTTCACCAAAACCAGAAGGAGATAGGGCTATTATAAACTAGACCAAAAAAAGGTTTACACCATTAATCTTGCCTGTAATTATGTCAGAACAGTAGCAGAACAGCAATTAAATCCTTACTTCCCAAGTCTCTTGCTGCAGCTCTAGCCACCAGGTTGTCCCTTCTCTTCTCAGGAGCTGATGTCGGACAAGCTGTTATGTGCAATTTCCATCGGAAGAATGCATGTTTTTAGTGGAAGTCAAGTGGGTGCAGTTGGTTTGTGTTCGTACTCCCATGGCCAGGTCTCTGAACTCTGAGGCTATTTGTGGATGCGGATTTCTGTGTGCTTGGAGAATTGACAAGAAATGCTGCAACTACAGATGGTACCCCGGAAAAGGAGCACTTTGCATCTGTTTGCTATGCAAATTAATTCATCTAACATTTGTTGACAGCAGGTCAGTTTAGCACAGGAATCAGGCTAGAAAGTTGGAAATTTAGGAACTAAGTTCTAACTCTGTCCTCTTAGAAGTGAAAAAATCCAAGCGAGAATTAAAAGTAATTAGGCAGAAAATGGCAATTAAGCCCAGAATTAATTTCATTTTTAAACCATTAAAATCCTTGCTGCTTCCAGAGAACTAGGAATCATGGTGGATCTCTACACAGAAGACAAACAAGATAAGGTGACTGCAGCAGCACTCGCTGACCCACAGATACGGTGGGTCCAGGAGAAACCTGGAGACACAGCGAAGGTCTCTGGCACTGCCTGGGTGCAAGTGAGCTAGCCTCAGCTCCATCGATCCCACAAGCAGTTCAACTTGTGCTCTTCTCCTAAAGCACCTTAATGGCTGGGTCAAAGTTGTAGGAAAGATCATGAAATGACCTTGTTAAGATGCACCAAATCATTACATTATTTAAACTGGAAGAGAGTACAATTTAAAAATTAATGCTTCTGGATTGCAAATCCCAGTAGGGATTCAGGGGTTTAAAGAAAAAAAACCAAACCAGACAGTAACTAGAAGAGACATTCTCCACATACCTAAAAGAATAAAATACAATGTGAAGACATGGAACTTGTACTTCAAATGAAATAAAGGAACATTTGTGCATATTTAACAATTCTCCTAGCTAATGTCTTCCTTACTTCTTCCCCAGTCCTACTTTTCCATAACCAAAAATCCACTTAACTTCAATAAATCAATCTTTGCTTTGTTTTTTACAGTTCCTTTCCAGATTTCCACTATATCTATTTCTCTCAACAGGTTAAACAGAATATAAGAATACCTTTACTGTATTAAATTACACCCAAGATAGCACTTCTCACAAGGCTCATGGCCATTTTAAGTAGTAAAATTATTATTATGGACATTGCAGATCCATTCATCACATTGAGTCTGCCCCTATGAACAAAACACAGCAATGGAAGAGGAAACACCTTTTTCCTGATCTTGGGACAAGAATGGAGACAAAATTATCATCACCTACACTAGTTTCTGAAAACTTCAGTGTTTCTTGGTAAAGATTACAGAAAAAGGATGCAATAAATTTCACTACCTGATCATAGTTTGCAAATTGGCTGCACTGCCAAGTCTTAGTTTTGCAAAGGGGAATACAGGATTCCCAAAACACTTGTTTCAAGAATTTTTGGCACATCAAGTACAGAGTGGGATGGCACACAGAACCCACTCATCATGGTCTAGATGGTATCAGGATTCAAAAGATCCCTACAACCGCCACAGTCATGGGAGAAGGCTTGACTTTAGAAGGAGCTCTTAAAATAAATGTTGGTCTCCAAAGTCAATATAAACCTTAACCAGTTGCCTTTTCTTCCTTTGATTCATACTGGCTACCTGTACATTGTCTACGTACACATAGTCAGTGAGCTACCATGTGAGCTATGGTAGTTCAGTACGGACATCACTACTTATCACAATCAGCCCAGAGTTATTTAACTCATGGTAAAAGAGACAGTATTTGAACAGCTTTCTTGATGATAAACTTTGCACAGTTTCTCCGATTTCCAGCTTGTAAAAGCTGAGGTCCAACACTGCCCAGTACCACGCACAGGGCTTTCTCAAATTGCAGCTCAGACAGATCCATTCCCGAGCGCAACTCCTTTGGCCATACAGACTAAAATCAACATCAAGCATAGCAGATGGATTTTTGTCACTTCAGAAAGTGGGTAGAAATCAGGGCTACACAAAGCCAGTAAACTACCTAAGCTTTGGGTAAGGGGCATAAGAGTGTATGGATCACGCCTCTTATCTTGCAAAGTTAATTCCCAAGTAAAGCAACTCTGGTGCAGGTACAGATGTCTGCTAAGATACTGGCCCCAATTACTGACCCCTCCGCTAAAGCATCCTTCTGTCCCACATATACCTGTAGCACCACACTATCTGTGCTGCTAATACCAGGCTTTAATCCACTCTCAGGCACATGCAGGCCAAGCTGACTACGCAGGATACAACTCACCCCATCCTACTAAGACCTGGACATACATCAGCACCTGAACTCCCAAAGTGAGGAGAGTGAGAGAGTCTTACAAATTACACAGGGGGAAAAAAGTGTTGTTGACAGGATAGGACTGGAAAGGAAAATGGGATGGATCAGCCTTCGAAGAAGAGGTAAAGGCAAATAAGTGTTGATTTTATTTTTTTTTTAATTACTTGTTTTCAGTTATTTTGAAATAAGTGTTTCCAAGGCTCCATGTTATCAAAGGAGAGACTTAGATTAAGAATAAAGTAATGATGAGAAAGCAGTGTGGGGAAAAAAAAAAGGGCAAATAATTAACTGGCAGTTCACGCTGTGAATTACTGAGTTTGAAACAAACTCGCCCACATCTGTTGATAAACTTCATTAACTGCGAAAACAATATTGAAATGAATGCCATCCGGCACGCATAACGCCTATCTTCTGCTTAAATATCTAAACTGCAAGGACATCTGAAACCTCGGAAGTTCAAAGATTGTCTCAGTTGTTTTGGAAGACAACGCAGCACACACCTGAGGCTCACATCCAAAGGGGAGAAAGGAGGCTGGCACGCCATCAAAAGGACCAACCTCCCAATTAAATATCAAATTGGTAAACAGTTGGTAGTCTGCAATAAGCTCCATTCACGAAAAATGGAATTGCTAGGACCAGCTACTGTATCAACAAGAGAAGAGCAGGCAAAGGGGTTTTTAAACACTGACGTCTGTCAGACAGATGGCTGCAACAATTTATTCTCTGCTGGTGTTATCTATCTTATCTTGCTAGTGCTTTTAAGGATGAGCTGCAGAGGATTTCAACAAACGATGCAAAATTATTTCCAACAGTAGTAATGGCAATTACTTTTGATATGTCAATTTTTATCTCTAGATCTGAAAGTGCTCTACAAAAAGTACGTAATATCACCAACACTGCAACTAGAAGTACAATCAGCTGAAAGACAGCTCATACCTCTCCTACTCCTGGGTCTTTGTTGTCCTGAACTCTATCTCACAACAAGAAGTACGGAGACAGTAAGGCAGTTCCCCCCGCTTCCTATGCGAGAAGTTGCTCTCTCCACAGCACAGAGAGATACAGACAAACTACCTTTTTTAGATTACCTTTCCCTGCTAGTCTGCCATCACGTCTCCATTTACCTTAAACAACCACTTTCAAGCATGCAATCACCTTGCCCCACATCTGACTGAAGCTTCATGTCTTCCACGAGGAAGCACACAACTCCACCTGACTGCAACAGTGGCGATGAAAGGGCTGAAAAACACTTCCCCCCTTCAACAACAGAAGCAGTCACCATTCACTGGCCGCTGCCCTAATGCACCTGAAGTGCATCAGGACCACTTTTAAATACCAAAAGTTCTCTAACTAACATATCTCAGTACTACCATTCTCCACATCCCTCTTCATCAGCCTTAAGAACACAATGTCCAAAGTGGCACAAGCTTTTGCCTGTACTGTAAAAGCAGCTACCTACTTTAAACATCAAAAAAACCCAACCAACCAACCAAACCCCCAAAGCTACCCTGGAATGTCGAAGTTCAAGTGGATCCACATACTAATAAAAATTTATGATGTGGATTAAGTTAGTCTAGCAGTGATCAATTTATTGTCTACACTTACTGGAGAATCTCATATTCATTCAGATAATCCTTTTATCCCCTACCATGACTAATTTCCTCTTGCAGAAGACTATTAGAAAATGAGACACTAGTAAGTAAAAACCTATGATGTCTGGAGCCTACTTAAAGGACCTTAGTTTCCAGTGGGACTGCAAATAATTTCAGTAATGGGCCCTTTCAGAACACTTTTCATTACTTTCTTCATTTATGAAGTTACTCAGGGGAATAGTTATTGCAATTTAGAGACCATAAGCCCAGGAAACAGAAATGAACCAACTTCTGAAGATGCACTAATCAGTAGAAATCTGACAGAAGCACACTTCAGAGCAACAGAAGATACAATGTCAAACCTTTATTAGTTTTGTTCAAACTAATTGACTTCGTCATAAAGCTGAAGAATCTAACAGGGCACGTCCACTATTTTATCTCAAAGAAAAGCACAATGAAAGACTGTGTTTAGGCAACATTGGTGGTTCAGGTTTTTCAGACCATGTTAGGACTCCTCCTGACCCCAGCTTCTAGTACATACTGTCCTACTCTCATGGTGCTCTCAGAAATGGAAGTACAATTTCTCATCAAAAAAGGCTCCTTTGCAAGGAATATTAGAAATAGGTTCCTACATAGTCGGTAGTTCAGGTTCTTAACTAATTTCCCATAGGCCCTTAGTCACTTCAGCTTAAAATAGGAGGGTGTCCACAAAAGTGTTTGTGGCTAAAACTGGATCCATGTTTCAGGCTCAGGGTAATTCCATGAAACCAGCTCTTTAGCATCTGCAAAAGAATACCTTTTGATAGGAGAAGGCCTAAAAACCAAGAAGGGAGTTGTTCGAAAACACGTTTTTCAAATAAATAAAACCAGCACCACCAAAGGAATCAGAGAAGGTGCTCCAAATTTATAGAAACAGCCCCCTGATCACAGCACAGCAGACACACATAAGTGTGATTCTCAGTGCTTACAGCACAGTTTGCGTGGCATTTGCAGTTTACATTACAGTTTGCTTTTTGTACTTAGCTTGACAGTTATCGTCATCTGGGTCACTCTCCACTGTATTATACACCCCCCCCTTAGATACCCACTCACCCTAACCTGGATAAATGACCCACTCTGCACACTGACCCCACTGGACAGTCGTACATTGACAAGTCCTACAACAAGAGAGCTCATGGCAGGCAAAGCATTGCTATTGTAGCCACTAAATGGAGATACCTCTGCAAAAACGAAAGATATATGATACTTTGTTTCAAATTAAAATAATTTTAGCAAAATCCTAAACACAGGATGCGGCGAACAGATTAATACTCCACAGTTCTGCCTTACCGTAAGCAACCAGAAGTGTTCTTGAAGACAGTTGTCCACTCAGCATCGCGAGGCTTAGAGTCTTCATTCGGCTCGCTTTCCCAACCTGAATGGGGTATAATCACCTCATTGGTAAGCGTCTGCAGACCGTGGTTGATGATGACCATCTTCAGGGGCTCATAGGAGGATAAGTTCCACAGGGTGCCTGCAGCAGAAACAATGATGATTAAATAACGAAAGAGCAATAACTATTTAAAATCTCTAGATTAAATAGAAACACCAGATACACAGAGAATCACTAGACGGTTAAATCATAAAACTAAATGAAAAGTTGAAACACTTGATGAGACACCAGCCTAGCACATAGCTTAGGGAAAATTCCACAGTCACTGCAACAGAAACATTCCCAAAAGCATGCAAGCACTTTTATTGAGACATGGATATTGTTGAAGTCATCAAGTCCTACAACAGGGCACATGAATGTGATCTGCTATTGGAGATTAAACAGGATTTTTCTGCTACATAAAATTTTGTTACACTTTTAAGTCTAGCTACGCCTCAAAAAGTAAAAGATCATCCAGTGCAGCAGACAAGTATATTGAGCAAGTCTTAAAAACAGGGATGCATTTATGAATGACCACTGATCTTATGCTTATCCTCTGCACAAGACAATATTTCACTCAAGACTCTTCTCCATTATTTCATGTTTTCCTGTCACAGGCAGTATCTGTGTTCAAATCACCTGGTGCCACAAGCATCTGATTCCTTGAAGAAGCTGAAAACCAAAACTCTTCTGTCTTTCCATTTTTACCTCAATTACGAGCCCCGTTAGGCAGAAAGTCAAACACTGAAACAATATAACAGAAGAACAGGCTTACAACTGTAAAAATATCCAGTCTTAGATAAGCGACGCAACTTCCCAGCAGACCTGTCGGTGTCCTGACTGTTACTGCTCATTGGGTCAGGACTAAAACAGGATATTCACTTCAGAGAGAAATTCTGCACAGGCTCAGCCTGGTCACATTTGAGAACTATCAGTAACAACACCTGGAGAGAGCCAGATGCACACTTTTGATCTCAAAGAAAAAGTGTGAAGACCAGCAAAATCTCAGACAGACCAAATGGAAAAGCCAGATTCCCCAGAACACGCAGGAAATCCTTCCGTAAGCGGACACAACATTAACCTGAGGGTCCCTGTGTTGGCCACCATGCCGCACCCTGGGCGAGCAAAGGTCACTCTTACATGGGAACAGTCCTTCGCTCTCAAGCTTTCAGTGCTGCAAGTTAGAAGTGTCAAATGCCAAACGTCCTATTTTAGTATCAGAGTATTATCCATATAGGGTCACGACAGGTATCAGGTCAGGACAGGAATTTTATCTCATTTGAGTAGTGACTGGCACTTCTACAATAATCTCAAAAGCTGATGATTAGCAGAGCCTCAGAAGTCAAATTCTATGGTGTCTCCTATACAAAGCGTTCTTTACAAAATCCAGGCATCTGTTCAGACTTAGGAGACCATATTAATTAATAAAGAAACTCTGAGGCAGACAACCGAATGAACACCATCATGTTTCAGTCTTTTTCTAAAACAACACAAAAGTATCGCTTTTTCTGGCCTATTTCCCTTGCCGTTCATTGACAACACACTGTATGAGATTTTCATAACCTACTTTTTTAGCTTTCAAACAAGACTGTATAGGTGAAATAGGAATTAATTTTCTCTTTGTACCCATTACAATAAATCACCCTTTGTCACAGCAAAACACCAAACACAATGGACAATAAGAAAGAAAAAAAACAAAACCAAGCAGAAAATGCTAACTGGCCTAATTTTGTTGTGGAAGAAAGCCTTTACTTCTCGTAACAAACTGGCTCAAAAATATACATCGTACAAGAAAAAAAACACAAGTTAATATTTAAAATAAGACTATAAAAAATAACATATAAGCTACCCAATTAATTTTAAATACTTCACTAGACAGTCTTTTTTTAGTTATTGCTACACCAATTCCTTAAGCATATCAGGCTCATTGATACAAAAATAAAAATGACAATTAAATCCCTAAATGCACTGCTGGCTCAGTACTTCAAAATTCAAACGCAAAATCCAAACATCCCAGCACTGAATGAGATGGGTAAATCCCAGGAAATTATACAGGATAATAGTCTGTGGAGCAAACCCAGATTCAAACTGAGAACAGCGGGTGCAGAATACCCTGGTTATGGAAGGTTGTGTTATGGTTCCCTCACGGGAACATAAATAGAGCATTTGGTATATAGTGGTCAAAAAAACACTGTTCGGAAAAGACAGCATCAGCTGAGGAGCCAAGTACAGCATTTGTAAGGATCCTGCATTTCTGTTCTTTTGAAACTGCAAAATACTGTAACTGCAGACAACGTGGAGATTTAAAATCATCTGTATGTGGAAAAGCTAAGCTTTAAAATCTGACAACCCTTCATATTTAAGAGCTCCTTCCTTAAACACACATACTTCTTTTGCGCATGAAATGAGATGCTGCCTTTTCCTCTTTCCTGTAGGAGTGACATCATGTGTTATCTGCATAATGAAACTACAAAGGCAAATTTCACTGCTTAAGAAGAATTGGGCAGACAAATACTCAAAAAGCCAAAAATACCTATAAAATTTCCAAGAGCTCTAATATTACAGGACTGTACAGAAGTGTTCCAATGCTCAAATCTTTTGCTTGTTTTAAGACTTGCGGAATTGTGTCTAGATTTCAATACCTTCAACCCCAAAATGTAAAATAAGATCACAGAATCACACAGAACAGTAGGGGTTGGAAGCGACCTCTGTGGGTCATCTAGTCCAACCCCCCTGCTGAAGCAGGGTCACCTACAGCAGGCTGCACAGGACCTTGTCCAGACGAGTTTTTATTATCTCCAGAGAAGAAGACTCCACAGCCTCCCTGGGCAACCTGTTCCAGGGCTTTGTCACCCTCAGAGGGAAGAAGTTCTGCCTCACGTTCAGGTGGAACTTCCTATGCTTCAGTTTGTGCCCGTTGCCCCTTGTCCTGTCGCTGGGCACCACTGAAAAGAGTCTGGCCCCATCCTCCTGACACCCACCCTTAAGATGTTTATGAGAATTTCTAAGGTCCCCTCTCAGGCTTCCCTTCTTCAGGATAACTAAGCCCAGCTCCCTCAGCCTTTCCTCATAGGACAGATGCTCCAGTCCCCTCATCAGCCGTCCGCTGGACTCTCTTTGGTAGCTCCTCATCTTTCTTGAACTGGGGAGCCCAGAACTGGACACAGTACTCCAGATGGGGCCTCACTAGGGCAGAGCAGAGGGGAAGGAGAACCTCCCTCAACCTGCTGGCCATGCTCCTCTTAATGCACCCCAGGATCCCATTGGCCTTCTTGGCAACCAGGGCACACTGCTGGCTCATGGTCAACCTGCCACCCACCAGCACTCCCAGGTCCCTCTCCGCAGAGCTGCTCTTCAGCACCATCTTTCATCATTTAGAAACTCCACAAGCCAGCCTGCTCTAGACGACCCTGCTTCGGCAGGGGGGTTGGACTAGATGACCCACAGAGGTCCCTTCCAAACCCTACCATTCTGTGGTTCTCTGATTCCTATATTCTCATTTATTTCAAGAGACTAAATGCAACTGGCATTCATTGGTATTCTAACTGGATTGCAACACTGAAACCAGCACTAACCTGCCAATCCATCACACAGGAGTCAGCTTTGCTGACGCTAGTAACCCCATGCAGACCAAGAGAACTACCTGTTCCTACAAGAGGATCTCTTGTACATCCTTATCCAGAATTCTTATTAAGAGGCTGATTGCAATTTATGCAATAAACTGTTTGGGGCAAACACATTTTGACTGCCGATCTCATTGAGTGGCTACCAGACAACTGGGACTGCAGTTAAACAGAATGCCTTTCCTCCATCCTCTTTGAAGAAAAAACCCCCAAGAGTTTACAAGCTTTTCAGTTTCTCTTCTGCCTCCCATCTCTCAAATGTTTCCTAGAAGACACCAACAAACTGTGAAGAAGAATAAAAGACAGTCTTACTACATAAAAAATAGCACAAAGCTCTTAAAATTACTCAAAAATGTCAAACCACTTAAATGTATAGTATTCTCCTTGACAGCTGCGTGAGGAAAACCAGAAGAATCCCTCTGTTGAACAGCATTCAGCGAAGGAAAATGCACAGCCCTTAACAGTAAAGTAGCCCAAGAAACAGAGATGACAGAATCTTGTAGTTCCAAAGGCAGAGGAAAAAATTCAGATTCGAGGTTGACTTCATTGGGAAAATATTCCACAAGAAAAGATACAGAAAATAAACACCAAGAATTAATTTTAAGTAAGAAAAACTTAACCAAGAGGTCTAAATACCAGCATCCTTTCAGTTCTTAAGAAAACAAATTCCATGGAAAAGACATTGATAATGGCAGCCACGGGAACTTAAAAAAAAAAAAAAGTGAACAAATTCAGATCAGACTGTAGGTTTTAGCAGTGTTAAAAGAAAATATGAGTAAGAAAAAAAATTAAAATCACTGTAAATTTGAAATCCATCTTGAAAAATCCTTCCCTGTCTCTATTAGTGTAACACACTAATGATCTAACAAGCTGGAAACACTGCTTTTAAAACTCAAAGTTTAATCAATTCAAATTAATAGCACTCAAGAGAAATCAAGTCTAACATATCAGCATAAAGGAAATGAAGTTATCCAAGTTTTCCGTGCAATTTCACTGCAAGTATTGGCCTTTCTGACCACAGTGCATGAATTTTAGGACTAGAGAAAGAAGATGAACTATAGCTTTTCAGAAGATAATCACAATCATGATCAATCTTTATTCATAAATACCATTTGTAATTATCTTACATATTTCTAACTACAACCATTACCTCTACTATTTCAGCATGTTAAGCACGGACAACAGCTACAAGTTTTTATTTCAAAAGTACTAATTATTGTAAAAATATATTAAAAATTACTATAAGCTATAAACATAGCTACATGTTTTATGCAGTATTAAAAGTGATTAGGGCCACAGCCATAATTTCCTACATCTCCAGCCCCTTGGAGCTGTGAAAAGATTTCTAAAGAAACTGTGGCAGAATGCACACATGCTATTATTTTCCGAAATCCAAGGGAAATCTTTTCCTGCTGTGCTTGCTTACTTGCAAAAATCTAATGTCTAAGAAATTAGATTAAGAAGCTGTTTAATTCTGTATCTACGGCCCTTACTAAATCATTTAGCATTTAGGAAAATCAAGAGCTCTGCATTACATGCACCAAGGACTTCTTGTTGCATGCTGGTCCTGTATGCATTTGTTTGACAGACTTGTTTGTATCATTCCAAGTCCTGAAGACTGGAGCTGTGGTTCTTCAAACTAAGCAGCAATCCAGTTTAGAACCTCAGCATGAACTACTGTGTCACAGAGTACACCATGGAACGGGACCTTCTTCTCACAAGCCTTCTAATAGAAAATGGAAGCAGGAAGCTCACCTGTAATCAGAAAGTTCAAGACAGCATGGTACTTCGAAGAGAAGTCAGTGTCTGATCAAGCTGACAGCATCTTAGCACACATAAGTACCCAGAAGGTGTGAATTCTGAGCAAGTCGATCAATCTGCAAGTTTCTATTACAGTATTAGATCAAAATATCTCCTCTGCAGAGCATTTTGAAGGTCGATCATTTTTCAATTAAAAACAGTCTGGCAATATACAGCATCAGGAGAATCACGTTCTGCACCACTTAAAATCAGTGCAATGTTGTTAAACAACAAAATTACTTTCAGCGCTCTCACAAAGAACAGAATTATTCATTAAAGCTACAACTTCTGATTGCTTTTCAAAGAATCTAATAGAATTTTGGTCTTGCATATCTGATAGGAACATTTTCTTCACAAAAATCCCCAAACTAAACAAACCCTTATCACTCAAGATAAGACTTGTGCAGCTTTCCCAATCAGATTTAATTCCTTATCAGTTTAATCCTCATTTCTCTCCTTTTCTCAAGAAAACGATCCACTGAAAGTTCAGCAGTACATTTCAAAGACTACAAATAGACGCAAGGAAGAATTTTGTGGAATATTTCTCATCATAACTCTACTTGTGATTTACTTATGGACACTTTAACTGTTAAATCAAGCTTTTCTCAGTGAAAAGAGAAACATAACTCCACACGTTAGAAAGAAAGAAATGCGAGCTCTGAATGTATCCTTAGTTTTTAAGGTATTTTTACCTGCCTCGCTCGTCTGTCTTACCTTGAGGGACATCACGTTTTAGTGCCATTTGCAGATATATCAAGAATGTCTGGTAAAGCAGAGATGGCATTAACCCAAAGGAGGTTTTCAAATTCTGCTAAAACCAGCGCTATCTGAAAGAAAAAAGCTACAGACTTGCTGAATCTGGCAGTAGTGTTGTATGAATTTACTCAGCCTGCTTCCAGAATTGTATGGCAATAGACTTGTCTGACTTGCATTCTCCAAAACATTTATTCTGGGATGTAGTCAAGTGAAGACACTTCTGACACATCAAGTCTCACTCATTCAGCACGAAGCGTCACATATTCAATTCCCCCCTCACCCTCCCCTGCCACTGCATCCACCTCTCATGCGTTTTTCACATGTCGGCGTGGCTTTTTTCCCACTCCATTAACCCACTGCCCAGACCCAGCTGGCTGGCCAGATTCAACAGCTGCGGCTGCTGCCTCAGATCACCAAGTTAATGAGAGGCTGTGGAACTGTACTAAAGCCAAGGACTGACTCTCAAATTAGATGAGATTGATGCGCTCTTTTGCCAGAAAGCACCCTCTCCAGCTGCAAATAGTGTGTCTTATTGTACACTCCCATGTACCTCCTGTCCTGCAGTCAGGCAGTGTCCCACACCCAGAAAAGAAAAACTTCAAGACTGGAAGTGCTGTTGATATTGGACATCTGAATTATTTACATTTCTTTAAATTACTTAAATCTCTTCGGAAAGCAGGATTCTTTTATCATTCGTCCACATTTGGAATGACCAGCATATGATGACTATTCAGCTTTCAAAAAGCAACCAGTATTGAGCTAAAGAAATATTAAACCACAGAAAAATCAATGTGTCATACCAAACTAAAATGTGCAGCCTGTTAAAATAAACAAACAAGTAAACTCTGTATGCTGCTGTTTTTTCTTCCTTTTTTTTTTTTCTTAGCATTGCTGCAGAAGTCCCCAGAGATTTCACTCCAGAGAGAAGGAAAAACTTCCATGGCAAAGGTAGACTTTGGTTCTTCACTAGGGAAAAGCACCCAGATAGGAAGTCAAGATTTCTACCACAGGAACATCAGAAATGTGATTTGCATTTTTGAGGCTGCAAAACACAGTCCTTTTGTAGATGCCCTGGCTGAATGCTCCCTTTGCACTTCAAGTTGGCCCTTGTTTCTCTCTGCTGACTTTTGGAGCTCATTTTTCAAATGGACAATTCCACATCATCAGCCGAGGCTTTGAACACTGACTGCAAGCACGCGAGCATCCGTCACCGAGGCATTGCTGGAATACCCTTCTCTTCTACACTGATGCTTCAATGTCTCACACCGGATCTGGTGATATCATTTTAGAAGTGGAATGAAATTATTCCTGGTTAGGTGGAGATTAAATGCACATCATCTGTTGCTGGACATCTGTTTAGGTCAATGCTCTCAGTATTCCCGGTGTTTTTCAGTAAGGGGAAATAAAGAGCTTTAAACAGCAGAAACCAAAGTGGAATAAAACCACTACACTCAAATTATCAGGAGCTACTGTCAAATAAAATGCATTTGAACTGTAAACCTAATTAATCAACTGAAAATCAAAGCATTAGCCCTTTAGAGTGAAAAGCAAAAACACAGAGTTTGTTTTTAATATCTCAAAAGTGACGGATTAACACTTAGCATTATAATGATATTCCTTCACAGTAAATTACAGACTGCTTTCTCCTTTCTTGAATCTAAAGAAATAAATTTATTCCTTCTCAGCACTCCAGAAACAAGTTTTGAGTAAACTAGAAGAGTAGATAAACAGATAGTCTTTATTTACAAAAAAAAAAAAAAAATTAAGTCAGCCATCATTCTAAATGAGTGCAACAAATGGAATATAAATACTGCCTACAGAGTTTCCACGGTAAGAGACAAAGCACAGAGAGCAATCACAGCACAACCAACACATGCTACTTCAAGGTTCCCTGACAAGACAGCTCTCCTTTACCAGCTCACTGGAAAAGGACTGGAAAAACATCTCTGCTAGTTTCAACACTGTATATTTAGACTCACTTTGCTAAATACCCTGTAATGGCTGGAGAAGAGCAGCTGGAACATCCGAGGCCACTGTTCATCTTGGAGCATTATGATTACCAGTAAAAACTTGGAAAGCTACTATAATTTTTTTGAGACGATTATAGAATTATGGCTTAATCCACATTTGCAACAGGGTCTGCCCGGCGAATCCAACACTGATAAGGCAGCGAAACAGTTTCAACCCTGGACCCATTTTCACAGTCACAAAACTTTCTGAAAAATTCTGTTCTGGCACTGAAATTGATTGCAACTGCCCTGGTCTCTATCCAAACATCCCCTGCTGCTTCTGAGAAAGGGAAATCCAGTTCACTCCTCATGAGTTATGGGAGACTGCAGAACAACATATTTCTCCTAAGTTAGGAGCTGACATACTTTTCCACCCTTTTCCACTTAACGGCTGAACTTTGAAACTTGGCATCTATTTTATTAGTCTTTTTTGGATGATGTCCAAGACTAAGTTCAAATAAAAGCCAGGTTGAATAAGGGAGTTAGAAGTGATTGAAAATTCCCTGCAAAGTGTGGACAAACTCAGTAACTTCAAAATGTAATTCTCCCTTTGCCATTTATTCCAACAACCAAACCCCATGTCCAGAGCATCTCAACAGCTGACTCTACGGCTACTTAAAATCGAGTTTTCCAGCCCAGAAGTGCTGCAACTTTATATACAGCCTCAGAGTCCCCAGGCTGGAAGTGTTCCTGAGGAGACTGGTTCCTATCAATACGAAGTAGTGGGGACATGGCAGCAGGATTGTTTTATAAGAGATTAACAAGGCAAGTTTTAGATTAGCATATCTTACCTCACGATTGTAACACGTTGAGGGCAACCGCACTACAAACTACCTATCAATGAAGTTGCTATAACTCATTTAAGCTTCAGTAACTCAAACACACGTGGTTGCATGCTACTTCCAAGAAGCGTCATCCATCTTCCAGCAGCCAAGGAAACCCGAGTGTGCTACGTACACAGACAATCTCCATTTCTTCCTGAAGGACACGTTTGCCCTTTCTCACACCACAAGTGTGGTGTGGCTAAAGAAACAGCTGCAGCCAGTGATATAAATTCTCCTTCAATGCTCTGATCTCCAGAAATTCTTGTTCCTGAAGCTGAAAAGACTCTTCTAAAGAATAATTCATTAAAGAAACTACAGACACTGACCTGTAATTAGCTCTCTGACTTCCATGTCATTTGTTTTTCGCAACAGTCTGATCAATGCAGGGATCCCATCACAGTTCTTTATAGCCACCTTGTTTTCATTGTCCTTCCCATAGGAGATGTTCCTGAGAGCCCCACAGGCTTTACGATGGACCTCCGGCTTTGGGTGATCAAGCAGACCCACCAAGATAGGTATCCCTTTAAGGTGCCTCACGTCCTTTTTGATCTTATCATTTTCGTAGCACAAATGCTGCAAGTAGGCTGCGGCGTTAGACTTGACCGGATCAATAGGGTGGCTGAGCATGGCAATCACTTCGGGGAGGTCAGGGTCCCTCCACCTGGGGTCTTTACGAATGCTGTCAATAGAGGGGGAGCGCTTCCCCAGACGGTCAATACTAGCCATGCTTCCTCTCTCTGGCTGTGCCAGCGGTGCTGCGTAGCCACCATGAAGGTAAGGGATCCTCTCTTCAACCACCTCTGTCTCAACGGGGTCATCGTAGCCCCTGAAAGAAGCAACAGTCCCAAGAGAAAGAAAGGGGGGGGAGGGAAAAAGCACATTTAAACACTCTGTACCTCTGAGTCAGTATGGAGACTTCAGCTATCAGCAAACCTTTTAATATCACAAACATCATTAGGGGCAGCATATTTACACTTCCAAATAATTTATCTGTAGTAACTGGAAAATTAACCATAGCTGAGTACTCAGCAGTGATGGGACTACAGCAGAGTATTTGTTTGGCTAGCAATAAAACGATGACAGGAACTGCAAGTCCTCAAACAGATTGCTTTCATTTTGGTCACTTAGCAAAACCATTATGATAGAGCCGGATCACATTTAGTAGGAAACACTGAGTTTCATTAATGCTGCTACTTCTGCAACAAACCAAAACTCTAATTAAAGGCATTCAATGCCTGGGCAGAGACCACAGACACTTTTCAGCAAGCCTCAGGAGTTCCACTGCATTTCCATGTTGATGCTCACACAAGTATTCTGATCTCATCAACATACATAACAACATCACAGTTGATGGAAAACCTAAGTCCTGAATCCAAGCGTGTAACAAAAGTCTATCTAGTACAGAATAATTTAGAATACAGGGAAGAGGCTAATGGTCAAGAGACCTGGGTCCAACTTTTAACATCAGAGTAATTTACTGAACATCCAAAACAAGTCCAGTACTCTGAGCTTTCCTCCCCAGATCAGTGACTAACCTGGATATCAGACACTCCTGAGATCATTTACAGCATTAGAATGAATGGCATCCATCTCGCTGCGCCATAATTCAGTGTGTGTAACTGAAATAAGGTCAGTCACAACCAGCAAACACACCTATTGAGACAGTAGTATCCTAGTGCACACAAAGGGCAGTTACAATCAACAGCTGAAAATATTCTAACACAGTACATTTTCACTCTACAAATACCCATATTCTTTAAAAAAAATAAATTGACAAATATTTTTTTCTTTAACAACCACCGCTGCAACTATAATCTCTAACCCTTAGAAAAAAATCACCCCCTGCTCCCATCACTTCCTACAACTAGCTGCTAATGAAAACATTTCTGCAAGATATTTGTAAGGAAAGGCATTTAGAACTTTCAGAATTTGTTCCTGAGATTCACTGATATACTTCATCCCTTCTTCAGAGTGACACCTTTCCTCCTCCGGAACACGCATAGTTCGTGCAGCGGAGCGTCGGTGCCTGGGCAGTGCACCCACCTGGGAGATACTAGCCAAGTCTTCAGAAGTGCAAAAGCAAATCTGAAGCTTGTGCACAGTGACCCACTGGTCACAAATTCTTCAATTTTATATCTGAATAAGCCCACAGGGCAATAAGGCGACTTCAACCTAACAGTCATGAACTCCCACAAACCCTTTCAGCTTTGCAGCCCACCCTCTCTCAAGGCTTTGCCCCAAAGGCTCACGCCAGCTCTCTAACCTGGCTGAGAAGGATGAAGAGCTGAGGTGACCCGCTGGGGAGCCAAATCAAAGTTCCAATTAATCCCATTGTTTTAAACCTCAAGCCTAGATGATTTTTCTTCCGCATCCTCCCTTCTGTCTAATACTACTCTTAGTAGATTGTTAAACTGACTTCTTTTATCCATATATATTTTTAAAACAGCAGCAGCTTTTTGCCTTACTGCTTGTTCCAGGACAGATTAGCTACTATCTCAGTATTGTAGTTTTCTCAGTCAAACAAGTAGTTTTAATTGCTACAAAACGATCCTCAGAAACTTTCATTTTAAGCACCGTCTGATGTTAAGAACAATTTCTGATGTAATGCTGAAGGAAGTATAGACCATTAGAACACAAAGAAAATGGACCTTGCTGTTATCCTACAGGGACTGCTAATTAAACTAGACTCTGGGGAGAAGAGCAACTGGAGGTGGAGGCTGAACTTAGTCTTGCACAAATAACGCTTTTAATGTTAAAAGCACCTCTACTGACTTTACGTTGCTTTAATTGCTGTTCTAAACCACAAACTGAATGAAAGGATAAAAATGGGCCAGTAGGCAAAACTCAGAATGAATCTGAAGAAATCCGTTTATCAGTGCAGTTATTTGTGTACGTATAATGCAGTACTTGCTCTACACAGTAATTTCTAATGTCTGGGCAGCCCTTGTATATTCTGTTACAGAACAAAGCTGTTTCCATCATTCCAAGAAGAAAATAACAACACTGAAAAGATTTACTTTCGTGCATATACACAGGGCAGAAGTAATAACAAAACCCTTTAACTACTCGTCAAACAAAATTCTGGTTTTACATATGCAAATTTGGGACAACCAGCATTAAAACTACAACAAAAACTCTCAAACTCATCCTCATGTTAAATTCTTATTGACTGCATAAAAGAAAAGCAGCAGAAGATTAATTCTAATAATTGCCCTCTGCACAGCTGTTGCTTGCTTGACTTGGTAACTTGCAATTCAGCATGTCTCAGTCCTATGAGCTGCCTGGCAGATAACTGTGCATCACCTCAATTACACCTGCACAATTAAGTTTCGCTCTCGTTCTCATCCCTGCAAATACACAAAGATAATTATTGTCTTGGGATGCAGTTTGTTTGCATTATTTCCACGAAGCCTTCCAAACAGAACCACACGGATGGGCCCATCTTCCTCATGCTGTACCCTCTCCCATGTGCCACACAAAGCTCCTTGGTTACATTACATTTGGCCAAAATAAGACTTCAAAGTTAGGACTTAAAATCGCAACACTGTCAGGACAAGAGAGAGCACCACATAACTCTTGTATCAACAATACTAACTTTTTTTAATTGTCAATCACTGGTTATTAAATAGGCATGTGAATACCTGAAGTAAAGAATCAGTCACTAAAGAAAAAAGATCACATCTCACCTTGCTACTTGTTCTAATACCTTTTTTTTTAAAAAGGGTTTCTTCTTCCATCATTCTGCTACGAGGAGAATAATTTGGAAATCTTTTACAAGGGAAGCTGGAAATATCAGCTCTGCCATTGCTTCACAGCTTTGAAGGGAAGCAGTTGACCAGAACAGATCATCTGCAAAGCAGCAAAGTAACTGGTGAGGCAGTGAAACGCAGAACTACCACAAGGCCTTTGACTGCCTTGCAGACAGAGATCCCCACCCTCGGTGCGAGTGAGGATGGTCCGGCCCAGGCCAAGAGCCATCTCCCCTCCTTTAACAGGGGCCTTGGTGGCCAGAGAAGTGCAGACCAGGCAAAGAGCGAAGAAGACAAAAGCAAGTATCTATCTGGGAACTAAACGCACCCATTTTCTGAACACAAACAAGTAACATCAGCAACACATTTACACAGAGAGAGAAAGTAAAGAAATCATCTTTCTGAGTCGGACTGGTGGGGGCCAAATGCGATTTTTCACTTTCACACCAGCAGAGCAGCTACGTCGGAAAGCCAAGCCGCTTGACACAGAAGAAGGACTAATGAGACCTCCAGCAGATCATCATCTGCACTCAGGAGGCCAAGAGCTCTTCACTCTCGGGACTGAAGAGATCTGGTAGTATGCCAGCATTGCCGACTACAAGCATCTTGCCTTCCATCTGTTTGTAGCGAGGCAGCTGAGTTTTCAGGATGCTGTGGCTCTCACTAATCACCTGTCTCAGGGAACTGAGCAAAACATATTCTAGCACACATGAGAACTGGGAGAGAGCTTGTGGATTTATCTTCCTTGTGGCTTCAGCATAGGCACATTTGAGTCAACAGGTGAAGGATTTACACATTTAATTCTCAACAACTTATACAAGTGTTACATCCATCACAGTTTGCAGCTGGTGCCTGCTTAGGATAAAAGACCAGAAAGACTTGGGATTTCAGTAGGAAACTTCGCACCATACATTGAAGAGGACATCTAAAGACTTTGCAGAATGAAGTCTTACTTTTGCCAGCCTCTGTTACCTGCTAGGAGGGCACACGAGGTTTCAGAACTGGACTGAATCCGCTGCTGAGAGAAGTCTGAGTTATGGCCTAAACAGTTAAAACACTGAAATCCCCTTGATTGGAACCACCTAAAAGCTGCTAATGAATGAGCTCACTTAGGTTGCCACCTGCCACATAAAACTCAGCCATACATTGGCCTTCTGCTACCAGATCAACAAACTGAGATCAAATTCGCTCTAAGGAGCAGCCTCAGAAAAAAACCACATCTTTTCCAAACTGACTGCGTTTCTTGCTTCACTCCATTCTGCCCAGGCACGCCCATAGACTCCTGCCCCAAACTAGACCACATCCCAGTGCTGTCTACAACCTGGTATGACACTTCTGGCTGGCCATTCAACCAAAGAGGCTGTTCGACAGTGGTGGAGATCTCCCTCGCCTTAAGGATGCGCACACGGGTGCTGCTGTGAGACAGCGCTTGGTATGGGTGCAGTTAGGCCAGAGCTGCTGACTGGAAGTTTATCTGTAAATATAAACTTTCATATTCTAGATTGAAAAAAGACACCAGAAGTAGAACTTCACTGACATGTATGTGGTATCAACCTTCTTGCACCGTCTATATGCAACAGGTACAAGAGACCTAGTGTTACAGTTATTTAATCTAAAATCTGGCTTGTTTCCTGGTAATAATAATTTGCACCATGAGGTGATCACCAAATATAGTCTCAGTCTCTTGGATCAGGCTTCTGCCATAGAAAATTTAACAGCAGAAAACTGTTCTGTTGTTGATTTAGTCAACATTAAAAATTCATATCCTGTCTAGTCTGGAATACTAGCACTGGCAACAGCTGCTCCAGAGTTTTTAGGGAAAAATAAGTCCCATGAATGCTAGTACAAGTAGAAACTGTAGTGATCCACTCTGCAAAGAAATTACCACCGAGACCAGAAATGAGAGGTTGAACAGAAAATAATTTTAAAAAAGATGAATTGTGACTTACCATTTTTTTCCCACTCATTTGTGTTAACCTCAATTTAATGATTAAAAAATAATTGAATAATAGTAGGCATGTGTTTTATGAATGAAAAAATATTCAGTACTTCCTGCCTCTCTTTCAAAAAGGACTATATAAAACACCTAGCAACACCGTAAGACTACATATTTTTAAAGACTATAATAAAAAACCTCCTAATTTAATAAAGGCAACCTACCAAATTAAGAAAAAAGGGCATAAAACCAATTAAAGATGTGTAAATACCTCCACAGGTAAATTTGAGTAATATTAAATCACTATTATACACTGCAAATGTCTTTCTCTCACCCCAACTTATTATGCAATCTGACTTAAACCAAACCAGAGCACATGCTAAGAAAAAGAACATTAAGTGCCAGGTATTCTTCTTGCAGAAAATAATATATCTTACAGCAGAGACTCAGTATAAAAGAAAACAAGAAACAAACCCAGCCACAAGCACAGATGAGCCCACAGAGGGAATATTTGCCTCTGTGCACTTCTCTGGATTTGCAGATATTTGTGAGGAGGCACATTTTTTTCCAATTTAAAATGAAATATAAGTAGCTTAAAATGAGGCTAGTGATGACAGAAGGAAAGCACAATAGCTATTTATCTCTGTGATCAAACGGAGCAGGCAAGGGATGGAGAGAACAATCCGTGCTCGTAATCCCCTTGACCAGGAACCCCTCCAGACACGGCTGGGCTGCCTCCGTATCACACAGGGGTGACACTCACGACCACAGCTTCAGAAGGGAAACCTCCATGCAGTCCTCTCGGACAGAACAGCACCAAAACTAGTAACGGACAGTAAGGATCCTTATTCTACCTTGAAACTGTTAACAAATGAGGGTAGCACTTACTGCGAAGAAAGTGAGACAATACCCTAACTTTCTGCAGTGAGTCAGCGAACGGAAGAATTCCGTTCAGAGCACGGTGAAGATGCCCAAGCTGAAAGCTGGTGCGAGACAGAAAAGCTTCTAACAGAGTATACCCACTTCACACGTACAAATTTTTTTAAATCAAAAACGCCATCAACTTACCACATTCCTTTAATCATTTTCACAGGGAATAAATTATTTTAAAAAACCTGTAGAGGAATAATCAAGTAGTAATTACCCTCATTACTCTAGCAATATTTGTAGTCTTTAGTTTCTTGCAGATCAGTAGTGGATCTGAAAGGCAGGTTTATTGAATTGTTCAAGTATTTCTCTGAAATGTCAGAAAATGACTACTTATGACGAGGCCCTCATACAATCTTCTCATGCTCTCACCAGCTCAAGTTTGCTGCCACAGTCAGGCTAATTACTTGTCAAAGCGTCTTGATCATATTAAATATGTAAAAAACTCACAACAAAAGAAATGCGCAACAAAAAATTGTGAATCAGTCGTATCCAAACTGCAAGGAACAATAAATCAAAAGGATGTTTAAAAAGCCCCCAAACAACAAAACTTTGAAAATGCAAATAGGCAGGTTCTAAGAATACATTTCATTATTCATCATGCATACAGTTTGAAAAATGTTAATAAAAATTTAAAAGCACTGCTGCCTGACTGTTTCTAACGAGAACTGTAAACTTGCTTAGACGCAGGCAAGCACCAACTGAAGTTTGATAGATTGATCTGTATTTTGGCCCCCACTGGCTGCAGGTATTCCCTTCAGCCCCAGACAGTGCTGACATGGTTCCACTGGTTGGTAAGCCAGCGAGATCAAAGTTGTCACAAGGGGCTTCAAGGGGCTTCTGGGAGATATGCCTTGATACCTCGTCTCTCTCTTTTTTTTTTTTTTTTTTAAATATAGATGACAATTTTCAGGTACTTGATTCCATTTAACTTCAAAATGAACTTCTAGAAATGCAAAGGAAGACAGGGCTATGAAAGTACGAATGAAACCATCAGTGACATAACATCTCCAAGTAGAAGCACCCCAAGACAGAGCGCGAAAAGGCCTACCCAAATCTCACTGACGACTACTGCTGACAAAGTGAAGCCTTTGGTCAGAAGTATGAAGCCTAAAGACCATCTACACACAGAGACAGATAGGCTCAAGACTCTTACAGCTCTGAAAACTAAATTAAAAAGGAAATAATGAGAACTAAATCCATATCAAAACATGACTCATGAGGATATGACTTCATGCAGCAACACACAAAAGTTTGTACGCTGCTTGGAAAAACAAAAGTATACACGTTTTTCCGGTTCATACTCAGCAGATGACTTTCAGCTGAGTAATAAGACTCTCTTCTAAAACTTGTTTTATTTTTTTTCTCCAAATGTGAGAGCTGATAGCTGCGAGCCCAGCACAAACAACTAACAGTAGAAAATGCGGCATGAAATAGAACATCCCGTGGAAGGAGGAGTGAACCAGAAGCAATTTGTGACTGGTCACTTTAGTTACATTAAGCGCAACACAGATGCTCTCATCTCCCCTTTATACAGGACAAAATAATGATCTGGTCTTACAAAATGTTGAAGTACTTCAGTGAGGTTCAGCTCAACCTGTTCATGCAGCTGAGGGTGTGCGGTCAGCACAGGCTCAGGAGCTGAGGCTGTCAAACACTTCACAAGACAGCTTCACCACCGTGTATCAACTCGTCTGCAACCCCAATCAGCTGTGCAAATTTTTTGTTTGGCAGATGTGCACACAACCAGACCTGTCAGAAGTGTCACAGATTACAATTCCCTTTTTTCACCTTGCTAGTGTGGGAAGGCTCCGGGAAAACACAATGCAGTCACAACTCTTTTTTTAGAAAGAGAAAAAAAAGTAACTTCTCCCTCTTCTACAAGATCATCTCTTTCTTTCTAAATTCAGCCAAAACTAAGCAGCCCAGAAACACAGTGAAAGGGTTCTTGAGCACTACCCTCACTTCCTTTTGTACTTCATGTGCATTTTTCAGTGATCTATGGGCTAATGAAATGATGGGTTCTACCTGTTTTTCCATGAAGTAATTCCAGAACTTACCACACCATTAACAGTTCAAATCTACACGTTCAAATAAGCAAACAAGTGGCAGATTAGCACTGTAAAAAACGAATGGGTACTACCTTCCTTTGTGAGGTCTTCCTCTCTCTGGCACACCTGCAGATGTCCTCCGGTTCACAGTGGAGTAATCAGGATCCAGTTCATATCCTTCATCATCTACTCCAAGGCTGCGGTTGTCATCTTCCAGTCCATAGGGCTCTGGCTGGAAGCGTTCCGGCTGGGAACGGTTCAAGTCTACGTTGCTACCAACCGGCACCTGAGGCTGGGCAACAGGACCGTAGTTATCCCTCCTGCTTGGCAAAGTGAAGCTACCATCATCTGGCCTGTAACTGTTTCCTGGCACATAGGCATAGCGAGGACGGTAGTTGACACCACGGGATAAGCTGCCGTAGTTATCGGATAGATCTCCATAACCATCATGACTGATATAAGGGCGATACTGGCCTTCGTGGCTTTCAGCGTAAGAATCGTTGTAGTTGTTGTAAGATCTGGTTAATGTGGAAGATGCTTGTGGCGTCATGTACCGCTCCCCATTCTTTAGGTACCTTCTGTCTATCGAATCTGTGTAGCTGCCCATGGGAGACGAGCCATCCATTGATGGCAGGCCATCAGGCCCAAGTGGCACCTGACGCACTGTTCTGGTGGTGACTGTTTTCACCATTTTGGTAACCTGTGAGGAAGCAGTGAATAAATATGTTAATTTTTACCTTGCTGCACAAATGTAATGAGACATACAGGGAGCTAGAACAGCAAAATGTGGAGAGAGCACTGCAAAGCATACTACAGTGACATGGCTGTTCAACGGAAGCACTGGTGGACTCATGAGTTCACCTATTAGGTTTAGGATTCAGTAGAGGGAAAATATGTCTATAAACAGCTGAAAAGAGGTCACAGAGCCAGAGCTAAGTGCACTCTGGGGCTCTTACTACCAAATCAAAAACACTGCAGCCATGTGACAGGGCATGGAAGCAGCGCAAAGTCATTTCACCAGTTCAAATTTGCCCAAAATGTTTTCAGGAGGCATCTTTCCTAGGACAGACTTTATGATGTTGAGGAGCCACAGCCTGTCCTCCCACAATTAGCATAAATACCACATCACATTCTCTGCTTTGATAGAAAGACAGTTAAATGCTCCTGCCTGATCTGGATCAAGTTCGTAGCAATGTGTGACTTGATGGAGCTCAAATTTTGCAGTATTATTTAGGAAACCGTGATCTCAAACAGAAAAGTTTCAGGCTTCAAGCTTTTAGCTAGCACAACTACTTTAAGATATGCTTACATCCAACTATCACCATACAAGCCCAACAGGCCGTCATTGTCATTCCATTATTTTGGTGACTGACATATTTGCAGTAACGAACACTAACACCACACAGCTTTGCAACTGCAACTACCGTAAACATAATGCGCTGCACAAGCTTGTTTAAAACACTACAGAAAAATCTGTACACAAATACATCTTTTCTTCCTATAAAACCCATTTCATTTTAACACAGAGAACTAGACTATTTCACATAACTGACAAAAACTGGAAATAGTAAGTGTCTAGAGGGAAACTGTGTTCAGGGTTTCTTGCTAAAGGGTACGAACAAAGACTCCTCCAGAGTTCCAAGAATGTTCTGTCTTCATGGGAAAGGTCAATCTGCGTAAGACAGTGCCAGACAAAAGCCACTACTATTTACAAACTAGCAAAGGAACTTCTGTTTTGGTTGCTATCTGGGGTCCATCAACTTCTGTACTGTCTTCCAGAGTGACCAGCAAAAGCTCTTTCGGGAAGGATACAAAATCCAGCAGCAGCCAACCTATCCTTGGTTATCCTAACCCTAATAAAGTTACTTCAACCTATAAAAAGTTACCCTAACATTTCTAAATGCTGACTTTTAGCCCTTCGTACAAAAAAAACCAACCAACCAACCAACAACAAGGAAGCAACAACACAACACACCCACAAAGATGAGAGGGAGACTCAAGCCACCAGAGAATATCCCTCACAGGGAGGGCAGGAACACAAGAGATATTTCGGGTTTCTAAAGCATTACAGAGGTAAATCAGCACAGTAAATTATGCTTTTCCTTATGTAAGCTGCAGAATGAAATGTGTACATCAAGAGAAACAGTAACTACAACACATATTCCCAGATTGCTCTGTGGCTCTTAAGTCCAAACAGATATTTTGACCTATGGCCCCTGATTTAAACATTTAGATTGGCACCAGATTAGCCAAGCTGCTGCTAAAACAAAGTAATTGGAGTACATCTCTTGAAGTGGCTCCAGAGATGTTCTCTAGACAGATGTTTTCACACAGAAACCCCAAATACAAAAAATTCACCCAAACAGCATTTCTTTTCCTAGCGACATCTGCAAGCAAATGATATGTTAGCCTAATGAAGTAATGAAATCCTGCAAGACTGAAAGCAGCACAAATTTCTCTTCACCAACAGCATAACTGACCAGCACCATGATGCTGAATAAAGCACAGCCAGGTACCAACATGACCGTAGCATTTAATCTGGGCCAGAGCTGAAAGAATTTTCCTCTTCAGCCCCAGGGATTTCCTTAGCAAGGAAAGAATGCTAGCTTCCATGCCTCCAAATATTTTCCCCCTTTTTTAAAAGCACATTTTAAGAACTAAAAGTAAGGAAACTAGAAACTAAACATTTATTTAATGACATAGAATCCAATAGCAGTTTTTGCTTGTTACCTGCGCACAATACTTCTCCTTTCCACTCAGTTATCAGCATGACTACTGTCACGGCATTTCTAAAACTAGACAGCATTTAGAGAAGAAAAAAAGCTGGCGTAGCTCACAGTAGCTCTTTGTAAAGTGGATATACACAAGGCAACACAGTTCAGTATTCTCCTACTGAAGTTTGAAACAATAGTTTTATTCAAAGTAGGATGTTCATAAGTGATCTTCTAAGAGTAGAAAAAGCAACATTTCTCACACCTGAAATATGTGAGTTTTGCAAAGCAATGACAAAACTGGACACAAAGTGCTCAGCCTTTGCGTTCTTCAATTTGGGACAGAGTAATGGGAATAACAGCAAGCAAGGTAGCGTTTTAATAAGTTTGATGAATCAGAAATCAATACTTTTGCCCAGGAAGGAACAGAGAGGCAGCTTTCTAGATGCCAAGCAGAACACTCGCACCACCTTGCAAAGCCCTTTCTTTCAGCACTATTCAACAGGAGCCACATACTTTAAACCTAACTCCAAGTTTTGCTTTTCTAGACATATGCTGCCACGCACGCATAGTTTGTCATGCACAATTTTTCACAAAATTGTCAAGATCAGATGAGGCAAGATACCTAATACACTGCGTCTGGCTGCAGCAACAGCAGGAAAGGAGGAACAAGCTTTGACCGGCAGGATCCTTGGATAAAGGCTTCGCAGAGGGGGCATCACTGCTGTATGTCTTCACCCAGCACTCCTACTGCCAATTCTGGACTCTTGCTCACTTTTGACTGTTTAATTTCTATTTTTTTCAGAGAATCATTGTTATTGTCAAACAGGATGAGGTGACACAATGCAGAAGTGTTATGGCAAGGACCACTGTCTACCGATATCCAGTACGTGTACACAAAAGACAAAGCAGAATTTCAGAATACTTTGAAAACCAAATCCTAGACAATTTGCGACACAAATAAATGACACTTCATGATTTTGCACCATGCTCTGTTACTCTACAGGGTATTCACAGAGTATTTTTTAATATATATGACCAACACAATGTAGGAGATTCGTTTGCAATTTTTTTCCAATTTGCTGTCTTTTCCTGTCTTCAACACTAACATAGGCAAGTTTACAATAGCTGTGGCTAGTCAGAGAGACACACACAGCATCAGCTAGCACACATAAGAACAAGTTTACAAAGTCAGCACAGCTTCACCTCTTATTTTCTGAATGCTGCCCCTATTAAGGAATGGAAATAGTCAGGACAAGCAAAACCCCCTTGTCAGGCACATAAAAAGGAACATTTCATTCAAGCATTAAAGTACACATTTCTCATAGCGTAAAAGCATGCAATAATGCTAAAGGTGTTATGGTGGGGCAATCAAATCAAGTCTTTTTATATTTTGAGAGAGAGGGAGTATTTACACTCATGCCTCATTTGCCAGGGGTAGGCACTGAGATAGAAGATTTATCATGTGATAAACAGACTATTGCCTACAGGACAATAAAGAGAAGCTTCTTGGAAGCAATTAGCCAGCACACAGAGAAGGTCCATTTATTAGGTTTATAAGAAATAAAAAAACCCAAACAAAACACAACAACAAACCAAACGTCTTTATTTCAGGAAATCCAGCTCAGGGAATGTTTCATTTATATTTCTTCAAAGAATGCAGGTAGTCTTGAGCACCTGACAGCGCAGTGATCTTCTCTCCCAACATTTTTGTGGTTTCCTTAATACCGACGCATTAGCCAGAGAGAATGAGGCTATTCCAAACGGGAGTCCCAGCAGACTGTCTTATCTGAGACACACCTGATCCTCCAAATGCACCCAATCTGGAGAAAGATTTATTAGCGTGAACTCCTCACTACAGACACGCTCTAATGAAAAATTTAGAGATACAAATTACTTTGAGAAACTAATTTGACTTCCTCTGTTTACTTTCCACCTCCAAAGAAAACCTCTTTAAAAAGGTTTTTTAGCCCAATTACCAGTTAAATGTGCTCAATTGTATCAATGCTACAACCTCAAGAGTACCAGATGAAAGCTTCAGATTACTTCCCTACAAAGAGGTTGTCTGAGTATGCTTAAAATGTATCTGCAATTCTTTATCCCCTGTAAACTACATTAAGGTTTCAACCACTGTAAAAAATAAAAAATTCCAATCTACCAACTTACTCAGGCCCTCTGCAACCAAAATTCTGAGACTGCGAGTCCGTGCTTTCATTGCGGCTCCCCCCACCTGAGAGTATGAGGACATTTCAGGTTTACCAACCTTATCGTTGTTCTCATCATCCACCCCCCCCAGCAATTATTTTGTTAAATAATTGCCCTACAGGCCTCACAACAATGTTTTCAGCAATTCTATTTCTGGAAATACATTTGCCAACAGAACACAAAGGCAATGTTCACACATTTGAAGCACCCCCTGTATTTTTCTGACCCTCATCCTTGTATTTGTCTTGAAGGATGGGAGAACAAACATGAAAATATCCAACAATTTGACTTACTGGATGCATGTGCAGATGGTGCAAGTAGATAACAAGTAGATACAAAAGACAGGGAAAGACAGTACCAGTACTTCAGTTGACGTGGGCTATCATGGCCAAATGCAGTCATCTTAACCAGTCCCTGTAATTCTGTCTTCCATTTTGTTATTGAGGTTGGTTTCATTTTGCCTTTTTTTTTTTTTATAAATGAAGGACATTATAACAGCCAACAGGGCTAAAAATTTCGTTGAAACTATGTCATAAAACAACAAACAGAATGCATGAGGATAAAAGCATTCTGACATTTCTGAGAGCTTATTTTTGAACTATGGACTGTAAAAATGAATCAGCCCAAACAGGCTGAAGGTATTACCTTTCTGTTAAATGCTGTGTAAGAATTCACCCTGTAGGTTTTCAAAACAACAGCTCAAATTTCTCCCCATCAATTCTAAGCTTAACATTTCACACTTTGAAAGGGCCCTCAACTTCAGCTGAAATCCATTCCTGCTCTGTTACCTAATTCCTTTGAATCTTCTGCGAAGTTTCAAAGAACTGCATCTCAGGGTACCTGGCACCGCCCCAGCTGAAGAGCTTCAGTCACAAGCGCTTGCCCATCGCTGGTGCTGGAGTGGGAGCAGCAGTTAATCCCTGCTGGGAAAGATCTGGCCTGGCACAAGGCGAATAGGTGGACTGGAAGTGAAACAACTTTGTATACAGACTGATCTCACAGTTTTTTATCATAAAACATCATTTTCAATGAATAGAAGTGACCTAAATCTCTCCAATCTTTTGGCATTTCAATGCTAAAAATAAAATGTGCCTGAAGAAAGAAAAAAGCAAACAGTAACACAAGCACACGCACACCTAATTTGCTTTACTGGGTTCTCTGGAGACACTTACAAGCAGGCTCCCTCCAACACCTGGCAGAGCTCCAGCCGCCAGGCAAGAAGTGGTCAGCTCTTCCCAAGGTGACTTTCACTGTTCTAGATGATGGGCATTTGGCTTTCAGAGAGATTATAAAGTTGAAATGAAGTATTACCTGCTACACCTTTTGTGCAGTCAATGGGGAAAATTACACAGAGATATCTAATTTTGAAAAGGCAGATGTTCTCTATTTAACATATGTTAAATACTAAATTCTATTACACCTTCTTCCTGCTTCACCGCTACAGGCATCTCCAAAGATGTGGGGGAAAGCACAGCAAAACTGTCCATGCTTCCAGATTAAGCTTGTTTACTTAATACGCCACTGAAGAGAATAACCTTCATAAATTATGGTTTTGAAACAATGGGGGAATGGGGAAATTAAGGAACAGCAGCACACAGAAGCATTCACATTGCTGCTTTTGCTATGTTTTATTTCTAGAGGAGGAATTTCAGAGGCATCATTCTCCAGCAAGCTGAAGATTCATAGAATTTAGCAAAAATAAATTACAATTATCTTTTGAAAAATCCAAAAATGCACACTGAATGGCATTAGGTTGACTAATCCCCACATAAGCTATCCAGCAAAGAAAACATACATTTGGAAAACATCTCTGGTCTCTGGCTCGTAAAAAACCACGACCTGTGTTATTTACTCTGTCAGAAGAAGCATCTGGCACTGCGACTTTCTTTGCAAGACAAATATGCTGGAGATTGTGACTGGCACTGTCCAGTAGAGCCTTCTAGTTACACAGGTAATAAGAAAAGGGTCTAAACCCTTCCTCAAAGAAGCCTAGAGCAAGCACAGCAATGTGGAGCATAAAAACCTTTATTTGTATGCTGTGCGAACTACCTTGACTTAATTGATTGCTCAAAGTTAAAAAAAAAAAGTGGCTGAGCATAAACCTAACCCCCTCTAACATGTAATTAACACAGGGTGACCAGCTCAACTTTAAACATTACCCTTATTAATCAACAGATCACGTATCACTAAAAATAGATGCTAGGATTCCCACCATTGGAAATGTTGCTCCTTTACAAGGATAAGAACCACCTGCAAAATAAAAGCCAGGCCAGATTCACATGGGGTGTTTTATTGTTTTTTTGGGTTTGATGTTTTTTTTATTTTTGGGGGTGGGCTGGGGGGTGTCCGTGTGTGTTTGTGTGTCCCCCCCCCTTTTTTTTTTTTTTTAAATCCGGGAGAGAACAGGCAGAGACACAGAACTGCAGTTTCTGGGCTAAACAAAGATCCTGCTACTGCACAGTGCAGCAGACGTGTTTGCATCTCTCATCCCAGAGAAACGCTTTCCTTCACCGTCCTCATCTGAGCAGCAAGGCCAGAATTTCGCCACCATGCAGAGGTACCAGGAAACTCAATTTTCTCTGTAAGGCTCTCACACGTAATAGTATGACCTACAAAAGCACTATGATGGTTCCTATTAGAACTGGTAGTAAGCTGATGTCAGTTAACTCCAGGGCACTCAACTGATGTTACTAAACCCCAGTGACAACAGTGTTTACTTTCACAGTCCCTACCACACCAAAAAGCAAGTTAAGGAGCAGGGCGATTTAAAAAAAAAAAAAAAATAAAAAAATCTGACCTCAGAGTCATACCTAAGAGCTGTTAAATCTATGCCATATTATCCCATCAAGGAAAAGTCAAAACACAACCATTTCAGAGACAACAAACACCTCAGGAAAGTCACAGCACCTCTTCTGACAGCATCAGGGCTAAGCCAACCCCGTCTGTGTTTTGACATTTCAGAATCACCTTTCTCAACAACTGAATTTTATTTATTTATTTATTTATTTTTTAAAGAGTCAGTCTTTTTAGCAGTGAATTACTAGGAAATACCTCCAGATGGTACGTAAGGTGAAGTCAGTGGCGCTATCTGAAGCAACATAAATGAAGAGCAAGACAGCCCTGCACCCTGCCCCCACTCCGGACACACTTCAGTGCCTGGAATGAACTACAGTAACTGAAGAAAGCCTTGCTCTTTGAAATGGAACAGTAACTCCAGGGTTGCTGTTTCTTCAGGTTTTTTTTCCCACACGCAGATACAATGCCTGTTCTGGAGCTGCCACTGTCCCTTTCCCTGGGAAGATGGAAAAATAGCAGGTACACCACACACAGGAGAAAATCGCACCTTTTACGCTATGACAAACACGCAGCTTTATCAGTGGCATGACTATTTCAGACAAACTATTTCATTCCATGTGGTCCTGTTATCTAGGGACCACTTCATGGCCTCTCCTCTATTTTTACAGTTGTAGCTATCATTTTATTCCCTTGCATAGCTGCACTTACAGTCTCCTAAAACGATGCACCACTATTAGTGCATATAAAAAGGTGTCCATGACCACTGTAATTTTATCACCTCCTTCCTGTAACAGTTGTTGTTGCTGCCACTAGAAAGAAAACAGCATTTCTTTCAAATAAGTCACAGACTAAATACATGAGATTATTTGAAGAGCTAATCAAAATGTGGGGGTTTTTGTTTGTCTGATTCATTTTTATTTTAAAATAGACCTTCATCTCCTTCCAACAATGAGAAAATAGGCCACTTATATTTATCTTCTAACTAACTGCAACAAACATTAAACCAGATATTCAGTTTACAGCAGTGTGTGTAGGCCCACTGACCTCAGGAAATCAACGCTCAGTTACTCCAACCTGAGGATCTGATGTCCTGAACAGAAATCTTAGAGGACTGCAATTCTGGAACGTCAGTAAAAATAAACACCCATTTATGCAGTGACCTCTGTTCAACTCCTTTTAACACAGAAAACAGCTGGACAGTCTTGTGTTTTACTTTTTTTTTGTGGTTTTTTTTAGCACTCTTTAGAAGTTTTTAAAAAGGGAATCACCCTTAATCCTTCACAATACCAAAACCAAGACAAAGATTTCAGCTCAACTTCCAAGACCCAATAGACAAAGCATATTAATGTTCCACTGGTACCTGAAAGCACACAGGGTAGCCATGAACACACAGCACCTGCTCAGAGGCTGCAAGATGATCTTGCACAAGGGAACCAAAAGGGATCAGGAAAATTCGAATATATGCAGTACCTGCAGGCCAGCCCAACCTGAGGTACAGGTCACTTGAGAACACACCCAGCTTTCCCCATGCATGAGGAGTAAAAAAAATTCCATTCACAAGACTGTCGCAGAATTTAAATGCTGTGGTGTTATTTAAACAGGATGTTTCCTGTTCTGAAGGACAAACACATAATCACATACTGTTATTATAGATCGTAACTAATCTGGAGACATATTTCGAAGCACATTTTCCTGAGCTGCAAAGGTAATTTACTCCAAGCCCTAGCAACTCCTCTAATTCTCGTATGACCGTGTTTGCAGGGTAATGCTGTGAATAGTTTCAGTAAAACAAAGCGAATCTTAAAAGAATAAACAGTCTGGGAAGGGGTTCTAGTGTTTTCGTCTGGTTAACCTGCAAAATTTCTACTGGTCAATTCACAGCTCGATGAACAGCTGGATCAGCATAGCTGATAGGGAGCAAACCAGACACAGAGGCAAAAGGGAGACAGCCCTGAAGTCAGCTTTGCTGGCAAACAGAGGATTCAAAATCACTGAGGATCACAACAGCATGACTATCATCACCCACACTACTCCCTGCTATTTTTATTTTGTGATCAGGTGGTATTTTGCCATTTTCCTTATTGGTAACCTCTCACCTTGGTTTCAGTTCTCCTTGTGGTTCCATCCTCAGAAGTGACAATAGACACATGGGAAGTCGGAGTGCCTGGGTCTTCCTCCACAGTAACTGTCTCTTCCACCATTTCTTGAGGCTCTTGCATCATTGCTATTGACGTCTGGTTACTGGGGCTTTGTTCCTAAAGAAGCACGAAAAAAAGGACATAAATTAACTTTTCACTTCTACTATCATGGTATAACTACTCTATTGATTTCAGCTTTCTCAACCGAGAAACACATTTTACCCAACAACTCACAGGTAGAGATTCAGAGCCAAAAGTATTTACTGCCTCAGAAAAGCATGCTGCAACTATGCCGGAATGGCTGAGCTCAGCTCAGTAAATGGAAATCATGTGAAGCATCTGTCAAGGACTTCATATTTATAGGCAACCTACTACAGACTAGCAGACTACTACCTTATATTTAAACCTGCTTTAAGCTTTCTCTTCAATGCCCAGAGTAGTAGGAGGGGAATTTTTGCCTGTAAAAACATTCATTCTGTTCTGCAGTGAAGAGGACCATTGGCTTTCAGAGCAGTTAATCTTACACACCATTACAAGTTTATTTCCATTTGATAAAATACACTCAGTTACAGACTACAAAAGCCTATAAAACATCAAGATCTCCTGTGAAGTAGACACCTTTCTTAAACTGTCCAAAACAAGGATAATTTTAAAAAATGGATAGCCAGAGATTAAGAACTGAATTCTGTGAAATGCTGCCCTTTTCACATCTTCCCTTCACTAAGTCCATGAGATCCAACTGGCTATAAGCTTATTTAAAATTTATAACCGATAGACAACATAAAGAAAAACTAAACCGAAAGAAAGATGAAAGGCCAGTTCTTGCAGGGATCCTGCCCAAATATAACACTTATGCTTCTCGCCAGCACTAACGTCTGAACTTTTCTTTTTCTTATGTGATTGCGTGTCTCAGCACAGAAATCAGAGCAGCTCCCCTTTGGTAGATGAATGTTTTTCCGAAATTTCACAGCAAGTGGCCAATAAAGAACTGGCTTACATACCGAGAAATAAGACTTCTCCCCAGCATTATGAATCCTCAACTACGTAAAATGAGATGACAGACTGATGATTTCATTACATGCCCTGAAGGTATCGGGATCAGCCTCAGAGCCAAAGCAGGGCTTCTATTTGCACGTCTTGGCAAACAGGCACANAAAGAACATCCTTTATCAAGGAGAATATACGCACACAGAGACNCTCCCCTCCCCTCACCGCCCCCCCCCCAAAAAAATAAAAAAGACAGGAATGACACAGGGCCCTAAATTGCAAAGTCAACAAACTTTCCCTAAAGAAAACACCATGGCCAACTTCAGTATACCTTTTCATGTCACAGGAAAATAAAATGATTGGGATGAAACTGTTGCTATGCAGGTGCCGAGTCTAATTACCTAAACCTTTAAAGAGTCTCTACCTGCGAGCAGCTTCATCAACAGAGAACTACAGCATTTTATTTTGTAGTATTTTATTCAGAAAAACTGCTTTTCATCCCCATGATGAACTTTGCATTGCCCCCTTAGCTGTGCCATGTTTTGCGCAAGCCCTGAAGGACAGTATCCTTCCAAGTGACTTTATGCTGCTGAGCAGGAGCAGGGTACTGAGGTCTCATTACGCTCCACAGGGAAAAGCGTCATTTAATCCTTGCATGATCTATAATTTCCTTTGAAACAAGCTGAGATGCCCCTGCTCAGTTTCCTTTATTTACAGCTGTATTCTGACATTCTGGAACTTGGACATCAGTAAGGAAGCTGCTTTCATTTCCAGGTAAGCACTAATATTAACGAAGACCATGACAATAAGCCTCAGGCAATCATCTCAGTCAACCTACAGCACAGACAGCCTTCAAAGATAAGACATGCTGGACTACCAAAAGGGATATAAGCAGGCACTGCTTCCATTTCTATTGAAACCACAGAATTACTCAGGCTACAGAAGCAATCAACAAGAGTAAGGCTCTGAAATCCTAAAGAAAATCACTCCTTCCAGTCTGCAGTACTTTATTAGTCAATAACTTATGATACACACAATCTTTTATTGTAGGGTTCAGATGTCAGACTGTGTCTTCTGCCCACAGCTTCAGAAGGGAAACTAGCTCCTGGGAGAAATATATTAATCCCTTCACATTTTTCTTGCAGGTACTATATTCTAACTGCAATTCCCTTTTCCCCACCCCACAGCAAAGCTTCCCTCTAAACAGAAGAATTTACACAATATTGCCACACAATAAAGACTCGGAACTTCTATCCATCTTCATGAAAGCCCAGCCTTGCCAACAGCAAAGAAACCAGCCACATACAGAGATTTTTTTCCATTACACTTTGTCCCTGGTAAACCTCTTTGGCATCTCCAAGGCATCAAATGCCTAAACTGTTTCAAGGTGGGACCTTCTCACTCCTCTCACACAGGTATGTACATACACACATCCCATCCACCATGCTCATTTCCAGCTACATCTTGAGGTCACTGCACGAATTTACATTTCCTCACTCCCCTCTTGAGGCAAACTCTGCTTTGTGATAATAAACCTGAGAAGATGGAAGGTGGAAGAAATATTTTTCTCTTTGAGCTTTTGCAAAACTTTCTTTATGAACAAAATAAATTCTCCCTTTGTATTCAGACTGCCTGTAGGCAAAGGAAACCTTTAAAGCTCGGCACTTAAACATGAGCAAATTGCAAACTAGAGCATAGTGACTTTAAACGAGCACTGCGCTAGTTTTTATCCTCCAGTTGCTGCTAAAACGAAGATTCAGGGAGATATGGTACAGACCTGCATTCCTGCAAGAAAAAACTATTGTTAGCAAGAGACTGTCCTAAGCATCAGAAAGAACAAAAGCTTGCAAAGTCCAAGGTAGATACCCCAACACAGACAGCTACCAGATTGCATCTTCTTGTGTCTTCCTTTTTATTATGGGAGCTACCGAGGACAGCATGTGAGCAAAGACAGCATATCATCTGGCTTACTCCTCTCTGAACTAGTTTAAGGAGGCAGTTCTTTGATCTCCAAAACCAGTACTTTCTCCACATTGCTAACTTGGAGTTGTCACAAGCTAACATTAATGAAGAAAAGATGCAAAGATTTTGTTATCTGTTGTTAGTTTCCATCATTAAGGATTTTAGGTCATCATAAATAGCAGAAACTGGGACAGATTAACCCTTTCAGCCACCTGCCTCTGTGCTCAGCTTCTAAGTCTGTATTTAGGGCGCTCTTTTGCTAAATACATTTCAGCATCTCAGATTCCAAACATTTGGCAGGTAAGCCTAATTATTCAAAGTAAAACACAAGTTGCCAGAGCTGGAACATGACACCCCTAATGAATCATCCTACCAGGAGATCCCAGCCTGCTAGAGGTAGGTAATTTCAGTTTAGAACAAACACACACTCCTTCGTTTACCTTGCTGGGGGCTTTCAAAGCAAAAGCAAACAGATGGTTCCTCTTTTCCTGCCATGCTGGCCAAGACCCTGTGGTCCTTCCCATACTATCAAGCAAGTGGGTGTTCCCCAGCACACAAAGGACCTGCCATGCCACAGCAATCCCTGTCATCAGCTAAGCATCTGGGAAGACCAAATCTAAAGGGAGCTTCTTTCCAGTTCTCTTCAATGGGAGACGACAACTGTCCTTGGCAGCTCCTGCAGGTTGGCTCACTTCTCCAGGGACCCTCTCTTTGCAACACCCAAGGCACAGCAGCCAGATTACAGAAACCATGTCAGGAGCACCACAGGCCAGCAGCTCCCCGACGGATGTGGTGCCGAGGGCATCCTTCTGACGGTTGGGCAGGGGCCTCGCTGCCTGAGGCCCACTTCCACAGCACCTGAGCGGGGCAAAGAGGACAACCCAAGATGGCAGCCAGGTCCAACCAAGAGGTAACATCATGGCGAAGAGGGAGGCTCAAGGTCAACCTGGGCAGCAAATCTGTGGGTCAGGGTTAGGATCAGGTCCAGTGACAGCAGGCAGGTCCACAGTGACACGGCACGCCTGGGTCTGGATCAGTGGGGTCCATGGCCAGGCACAGGCATGGCTATGGCTCAACTGGAGACCAGTACTCCTCCTGCATAGCCCAAGCATTGGGCTGAGGGCCCAGGGCTGAGCTTAAATAAAGCTTGCAGGTCTCCGGGCTGGGAACGTGGGTGGAAGCCCCATGTGAAGCTGGTCAGTGCCCTGAGGGATCCCACAGGCCCTCTAAAATGGCAGCAGGAGTTCTCTTACAATAAACACACACATTTCAAGGTGATACACACTGTCCCCTCAATACTAAACACTACCCTTTCAGACTACAGTCTTTGGCTCCTTCCAAGAAGATTACAAAACACCACCAAGTGATGAGAACAGATTCCAATCCAGTTATTGCATAGGGTGTCAGCAGTCACGGCTTTTCTCCCTGCTTGTTTGAGTACTAAATGAATCCGATCCTGTTAATCTGTGCTTGCATCTCCAGCATGCTTTAAAAAAAGCCAAGCTATTTAAAAGGCAAAACAACAATCAATTTATCCCCAGCCTGTAAAAGTTAAGTGCAGATGAAACAGCTAAAGACCTTGTAAAATAAGCAAGAATCATAAAATAACAGTAATTCTTGTTTTGTTAAAAAACTGAGTGATTTACCATTTAGGGCACATATCTCCTAGGGCTTATTTTGCATTAAAATACTACAGCTTCTGTAATCATCACCATTTCAATTCCTAGAGTTCTATTTCCATCAATGCAGCTATTTTATACCTTTTTTAATAAAAGAATAACCTCCCCCAGGAGGATCAGACATCCTACTTTAAAACAGTAAACAAAGTTCTTTATTCTCTGCCTACGAAACAATACAAAACAGTCTGGAAATAATATAAAATTCAGGAGATTATTACTTCCACTAAAACAGTCCCTCTTCAAAAACACTGAAAACATGTACATCGAATCATCATTCTCCCAGAGACACCCTTTGTTCAGTAGATTGCAGCGCCGGCTATTCAGGCTACTGCTTACTTCAGGCTACTGTCAGATACCAAATTTGAAGGTTTTTGCAAAGCACAAAGGCTGGATTCTACACCAGTGGACATACTTGTCCTCAGTCAACCCCAGCACAGACAAAGATCAAGTGTATCAACTCCTGTGAAACCCATTACAAGTCTGGGCATAATTAATAGCATTGGACAACAATGCTAATTGAATTAAATATGGATTCTTTCTCCTTCTACTACTCTTTATTTAAATCACTTATTAAAAGCTTCAATCTCTGCAAAGCATGAGATTATTTGTAAGTGTAAAGCAGACAAACATTGGTTTTGTCAGAGTCAAGTCTCGGGCTGACATTCTGCCCCACTGGGCTCCTTCCAACTTTGGTCTGCACTTCCAGCTCAGTCACGTCCTCAAGCTGTTATCTGCTGAAAGCACAAGGAAGAGAAAGGAAGACAAAAAAGGCAAGTCTGCAGGAACACATCAGCAGTCAAGTCTACCTTGAGATCTGCATCAGATTGGTATCCCAATGGAACATGAAAGAGGAAAGAAAATCACTGGAGTTTGTTGAACTTGGTGTAGTTGTGGCAGATCTTTCTGCAATAAAAGATACAGCTCCCCAGCAGCTGAAGACTCCAGTCTGATTACTATCCCACCCTCCTGCCTTGTCAGAGCCTCCTTTCTTTCACCACAGCCTGAAGATCCCCGCTGTGCTCTCTGCCGTGGATTCATCCAGAGAGCTTTCTGTGCATCTCAGTCGTGCAGCAGCTGGAATCCAAGCTAACCAGCACATACACCTCACTGAGCCTGTATCGTCCGAGCAGCAGCTGCAGAGGAGACTGCCTTACTCTTTAGATCGTGCTTCAGGAATAGAGAAACAGGTAAGCCCTCACCTACAGCAATGCTTGCACTACTGCGAGGCAGGGCACCTTTTGGAAGAACCTGGCAGCCTTATGCTCAAGGACTGCCTCATGCCACACTCCTCCAGTCCAAAACACGCAGCAAGGTCCAGGTCTTCAGCACCAAGCGCAGGTGCTCAGTCACACCTACCCAAGCTCTTCACAATCAGGGGAAACACTGCTGCAATGACGACACATTACTCAGGCAAAATGGCACTGGAGCAGTGAAAAGCACACGGACTAGCCCATACTGAAACCCAGGCAGCGTGTAACACTGGAAAGGGCGATTGCAAGATAGACAGTGATTTTAAGATGGGAATACATAAATATCTACTTTGCTGTAAATAAACTGATCTCCATTTAGTAAGCCCACTTCTCTGGTTAAATGTCATGTGAAACAAAATATGTCTTTTATATTTATAAATATATATATATATCTCCGTATATATACAATGACTTCAGCTCACTTCAGTGTGAGCCCAAACACATTAACCTATGACAAGCTTCAAGCTCTCTGTTGGAGCTCTCACACAAGCTCTACCCTAAGGCTGGTCAGTTGAGAACATAAAAGGAAAATGTTAGCCCTAAATGAAAGCAGGCTGTCCTGGCATGGGGTACCAGAATGAACTCAGCCGTGCACCACAATGCACCAACTGTTTCCTGAACACTTACACACTTCCTTTGTCCTTTAGAAACACACACGACAAGTGACTAACAAATAATGCCAAGAGCTTTTAAAGCACCAAGGTTAAAAAGGAACATTTCAGCAACCAAAAAAAAACCCCTTAAACTACAGAAGTTTTGAAAAGCCACAAAGAGCAGCTTTTTTGCAAGCAGGCATGGCAATTCACCATTTGAAGGCATCACACCTTTCAGGGAAAGCAAGAGGCGGAGGTGAAGGAGAAGGAATCAAAACCCAGACAAGGCCTGTAGTAGTAATATTCATCCCTCAAGTACTGCAAGACACACTGGGGTTCTGTTCAGCCACGCGGTAACTGCCCATCAACAGGGAATCTACAGTGATTGCCCAACGGTCAACAAAGAAGGCTTTTATGCTATTTTAAACAATCTGAAGTGTCTCAGTTAATGGAAGACCGGGCAATTGGCCCTCAACTATTTCTAATTGACTGGAATGACGGATGAAGCTAAAGGGAAAGCTGACCCACTGAACTTTTCCATACAAAGCTAGAAAACTGAAGGAGATTGTAAACAGTTTATAAGAACGAGAAGTGGGAGAGGCAGAATCCCAGAGGCTTTGCTCCTCTCAACCTGCTGCTAAGTTCTTTCAGATGAAGGAAAACAAAGAGCTTCAGCTCAGAGCAACAAACAACAAAAAATACGGGGGAAGGCCTAAACAAACAGGGTATTTTTCCCATGCTTTCCTCCCCATTCTCCAGTAGCTACTTAGCTCTGTCATGCAAGCTGGTCCTTTGAATCAGAAAGGGCAATTTGTCACTTTGACAAGTAAGACATCTCTCAGGGCTCTGTATTGCTTTGCCCTGCTTTTCAGATTGACTGGATGTTAACCAAAGATGTCAAGACATTACATCTCAGTCAACTTCAACAGATGTGGTAATATATACTTAAAGCTTAGGTGTTAATCAGTCCCACTACACTAAAGGTAACGCTCAGCAAAACACACATGCCCACTGATTTTCAGAACAAAACTACCACTAGTAGCTTTGTACTGCAGAAGGGCAATACTGCTGCAAAGTGATAGAGCAGTCTACAGACCTAAACAGCTCCTAGGAGGGAAGAGTAAGGACATACATCTTCCAGGTAGTGAAACGAACATATAAGAGGTTCAAATTCACCGATCTTCAGACAGCTTAGTGAGGTATCTAAATGCACAATAACTTCATTTTTCCTCTTTGGTCAAAAAGAGGAATTGGAGCTTCAGAGAACAGTTCAGATCTTGCACAGACTAAATCACCTCCTTGGACCCATTCAGCTCTTGCCATCAAAGCTGTCAGCAAACGACATCAAGCACTTCAAGAAAACATTAAAGCTGGGGGATGAAGCCAGGCCTTAGAACCATAATGCAAGAAGTTTGTGGCAGAACCCAGAACTGGACGAGGGGATCACAATTCATCATTCCACCCCTTAGTCACAAGCCCTTTTTCTCCCCAAGTCGTTCAGCAAGATCAAGCAGTAAAATAGAAGCATAAGCCATTACTTTTAACATGAAAATGATACAGGCAAACAAAAGAACACCTGGCACACGCAGTGTTAGGACTAGCCCTATTTCTCTTAGCTATCAACAGTAGGGCTAGCGTTTATCCGGAAAGTTTGCCCACTAGGATAAATGAGCAGGGAATAACTGTTTCTCACCAAGATTTCTACAGAGAGTTCACCGCGATTTGCTGAACTCCCTCCCAAAGACAAACACAACACAAATCTGCAGGCCTAATCTTTGACCAAACCCACAACAGATCCAACTTGCTTCCTCTCTGGAGTCTTTCAGATGAACTAACCAAGGCTAAATTAGGGAGACTTTTAGTGGGATGAGGTTACATCATGGATTATAATTTTCCAGCAAGCTTCTTCCTTCATCTCCACCTGCTGCCTCCACAATGCTGGCATTAAGGGTGATGTGGGATGACTCATTTGTACATTCATTTCTGCAAGACAGGCATTCAGCTTTCATTTCTTCTTGGCCCCCACAGAGTTTGGGTCATAAATTAAATGGATGCATGGATTGCTAGATACCAAGTCCACAAACTTACATGCACACAGGATTCAGAAGTACAAGCTAGGTCCTTCATCTAAAACAAAAAAAAGAACCGTCAGTTTGGCACAGTACAGCAGCAAGTTTCTTTACGCAGTCCGTGTGTCCCAGACTACCCCAGCCACTTCAACTCATCACCACTGCGCTACACCAGAATCTGTCATACCCAGCCTGTCAGTTCCAGGCTCACATGCACGCCTACTTGCACCGCTACAAAACTACCTTAGAGAATTGCTTTTTAACTTCAAGGCAGATGTAAACCATCTCTGCATTCTTTGAATTACGACCAAGACTAGAACACTATTTGGGTGTCCTAGCAGCCACATCAGATGAGCGTTTAATTTAACTAATCTCCTCACCCACCCACAATCTTGCCTGTAGATCTGAACTACGCAACAAAAATGCTTTTTGTGACAAAACACACCGCCACAACAAAAAAAGCAAAAAAAAAGCTTTTATAATCTTGAGGGAGACAGAACGAACGGATAACTGATGAATTTTTAAGCCTGCATTCCAAGTAAGCCGCTTCTTAAATAAATTATTTCTCATTCTAGAGAATACAAAGTGATTGACAATAAATCTAATCACCCGCCTCCAGGGAATGTGCTTGCCAATGTCTCCCAAAGTAGGTTTGTTTGGCACCAAGACAGCAGGGCTGCTTTAGTCCAAGCAGCTCCCCAAGAGATGACCTGCATTAAATCACATTCTACTTCTTCCCTCTGCACTTTGTCCCCTTCCCTCCCAGCCCCACACCAAATGCCACCGTCTAAACAAAACATAGCAGGGAACGTGTGAACAGCTTCTAACGGAGGCCCGGCTCTCACTATGATGTAACCCCAGAGAGCAAAAATGTGACAGCAGGAAAGAAATTGTGCGGGAGGTCTCTGGATGACTACAAGTCCATCTGAACACCAAAAGGCACAAACAAGCCAACAAAGCCAGAGGCCGCTCCATCTGCTGTAAATCTTCCAAATGGAAGAGATTCCAGCAGAAAGACAATTTTCCCAAGTGCGTTGCAGTCACTGTGCTATTTCAACTACCCAAGAGAGTTCATCAATGGCTTTTTTTTCCAGCAGTCCGTTTACTTGACACTTTCTCTGTTTATTTCATATGACTGAGCTTACAACCCCTATTTGTACATGGACAGACCTCGCACAGATGTGAAAGACAGCAGGTAGACTTGCTAAGCCAGTGTTAAACTAGCAATAAGCCTTGGAAAGAGGAGAAAAAAAAAAAGTTGAAAGAAAGCACTTGGATACTAGGGAAAATGTTGAGTAAGAATATTTCATCATCTCTGTTCGGCATCCGCGTGGTCACTACTGGGACAACCTGTTCAGCTCTCACATCCACAGCTGGGGAAGGATGCAGACACACTGCAGTGGGCTCGGAGCACAGCCAACAGCACAGCCATCCGAGGAGGATCAGAAAGGTGTCTCATCCAACCATCAGGTCCAAACTATTCACCTCAAAGAGAAGGTCAAGAGGTGATTTGATTACAGTTCAAGTACCTAAAGATGTAACGGAAAGTTGACAGAAACCCCTTCAGTCTCACAGCTGAAGGTTTAGCTAGTCCCAACATCAGGAAGCTGAGCGCTGTACAAGACAAACGCACATTCTGATTTAATTTTTAGACAGCAAGTGTGAGTGTTGCAAGTAAAGAAAAACTTACATGCTGAAATTTTGTTAACCACCTGATAGGTTGGGTGTATTTACTTTTAAGAAACATGCTTCTACTTAATCATAAACCTGGTAATGGAGAGGTGCTCATGGGCGTGCACACAAGTATTCCTACTTGACTGGTACACTGCTCTGAAGATTTTTCAGGCTAAGAACAAATTATTTCAAGCTTGTAAAGGACTGCCCCCAGCTCACCCCCAGAAAATTATACTTCAATGCAATAGAGATATTTTTGTCCGCCAGGGAATGGAACAACAGTTTCCCTGTTCAGCAATAGTTTTGGCTTAAGCAGTTCCCCCTCTCCTCCCACCAGTGAGTGACGGTGAATCCCCTTCCCAGCTGGGCCAGCAGTATTTCAAATAAGGCCAAGTTGCAAACCAGAGCATTGCGTCAACTCAAGCGAGAAACCATCATCACCAAGGAATGACTATTTATCTCACCCCCCAGCTTTGCTATCTACAGCACAGCTCCCAAAACCTGTTGTGCCAGCATAACTGTAGGAATCAGTAACTGAGGAAAAAAGAAGAGATGAGGACCATTTATCCAGGCACTGCCACTTAGAAAATTCACGGAAAACCACTGGGTCCATTCAGTGTATAATAAGAATGCTAAATATCGACAGTCAGGCAATTAAGTGAGGACTGCTATTACTGCATGTTGAGCATGAATCTCAGAAAGGAAAAGTAGTCATTTAAACTCAGGTAGAAGTCACTTGCCCAGAGGTAAGCACCTTCACTAGAAAAGTGAGAGAGCTCTCAATTTCTAAGTTAAACACATTTGGCTTTTTTACATTTTACATCAGCTCTGGTTAAGTGTTCCACATGCTTGCTGGAAATACGCATCTTTCTGTGACCACTCCTGTTGGCACTGTGGATACAGTCAGTGCTTCTGGCTTAAAGCATCTGAACTGTAAAGTCCAGTCACATTTGCCAACCACTCAATTATTTACATAGTATCTTCTTTATTATTATTTCTGTTGTGCGTTTGGCACTTCCCAGTGGAATTCAAGTATGACAGAGATTAAGACAAGACGCAGCCCTAGAGCCAGTGATCTAAGTCACTTTCAAACAGGTTCTCAGAGGGCTTTTCAGCGAGCCACTTCTCAATTAAACACACAGAGATAACAACAAGAGATCATACAGGATGAAATTAAGGACTTGCTATTAACAAGCATCTGTCAGAAAACCAGATTCACGCTCCAAATGCTGTACTTCCCTACAGTTGACAAGACAAGCTGCAGGATTTCTGTTTCGACCCAGGGATAGGACAGCTGTGTTTCACTCCCACTCCTTGTTGTGGTTTTATGCCAGGAAAGGGAATCTTTAATTTTTCTGGAGGAGCCCTGCCAAGCTGAGGCTGCACACAGGATATGGTGTGTTAGTAAACGTCTAGCCAGCTTGCTCATACACTGGCCAGAACTCTTCAAAGTACCTAATTCCCTACGTACACGCTGGCAGCAGTGACTACCTCGAACCAGCCTCCTGTGTCAGTCTCCCTTTGTTATTTAGGGTTGTACAGGATATGCCATTTTCATCTTTGCTGGCAGAATATGCGGCAGCCAGGCACCCAGCCTTGGCTTCTCTCCTTTATATAAAAGGAACTGCTTCCATTAAGACCCACCTCCGCTACTAAAACTCTATCCCAGCCGAAACCAGGACACATCTATACACACAGCTGTCTTTCTGAGTTCAAATGAAGTTGTTTTGTTTTTCTTCCAACTCTTCACAAAGAAGCACAGAATAAACAGCCAGCCATCCCACCCACCTTTTTTAAAACAGTTGGACAGCCTCAATCAGTACAAATTTAGCAGCAGCGAGCCCACCGTCAGTGATGAACACCCTGCCATAAGCGCTGTTCCTGCCTCCAGGACTCACCCGGGGCACAGCACTGGAAACATCCTCAGAAATACACACTAACAGGGTTCATTCTCCTTTGGTTTTCAGCTTTTGAGTTTACCCTGTTTCTAAGTGGAGAATGGTGCCTTTTAATCCCTTCCCAGAGTCCTCAACAGCACAAAAATATCTCCAAAAAGGTGCTGCTGAACCCAGGAGTCAGGTTTGCTGATCTGGACTAACCCATGATCCATAACGACATTCTTAACAAATGAAGACGTTCTCAAGAACAGTCTGATAGAAATCCATAATACTGCACATCTCAACCTGTTAAATCAGGGAGGGCAGTAGTTATCAACAGATAAAACACAAGCATGGAAAAGAGTCAATCTGGCAGAAACAAGATGCAAAAGCAACCCCGGGAGCCAGCAGCACACCAGGAAAAGATGGGCAGAGGAGAAAGGCATTACAAAATGCGCAAGGCTATCCAGGGAGGGGACAAACAAAGCAATAAAGCATAGCAGGGGAAGGGGAGAATGGGGAAAAAAATGAGAAAAGGCAGAATACATAAATGGGAAGAGTAAGTGTCATGTGAAAGCCAGTCATTTGGCTTTCACATGAAAAAAAAGTGGTAGGAAAAGGGGAGGAGGGGGGGAAGTATGAGAGAAATATTCCGGTCTTTAATTTCATCATGTTAACACTGCTTTAGTTCATCATATAAATCTTTTGACGAATAGTGGCTCTCTCCACACATGGCACTATATTAAGATCCTTTTTTAAGGTTCTCCTAACAACACAATGTCATTCTTTTGCTTTTTATGTGGTTTGCCTAGACTATGTTTTTGTTGCTAAGTTCTCATTAGTTGCGTATCTTGTACTGGTGCTTACTGACAGGAAAGAGATTACAAAATACAAGAAACCTGAACCCAAGCCCGGCATTTGATTTTACACAAGTGAACATTCACAAGCAACAGCACGATGCCTTGCTTAACACTTCTATATACGTGCAGGATGAACTGATTGTGCCTGAACTGTTCCATAACGGTGTGCGAACAGTTCTTTTAGGCAAGGACAGAAAGGGTCATTCTGAGACCCTCCCGGAGAGCACAGCTCCAGATGTATCATGACCCACCACCCACACCAGAAGCTGATGTGCCAGCCCCGCTGCTTTCAGCCCCCCAGCAGGCTCGCTGCAGCGGATACACGAGCTCAGGATCAGGGGGGAGAACTGCCCTGAGCCACAAATACCATGGAAGTGCAAGAGCAACACAACAACAAAGACGGAGCCAAATTAATAAATCTTGCTTACAAGGGCTGACAGTTAGCAAGCCAGGAAGGGCAAATGTTACAATCTAGCTATTTGGGTGGAAGACAAAGATATCCATCCCGAACGGCAAATACTGTCCAACACCCATGAACACTTCGCACACCACACTCGGAAAACTAGCCTGGTCCTACGCTTAATTCAATTATCCGTGTCAACAGTGACCAAACACATTAGTATTTACAGCTTCCCACCATCTCTCAGTTCACACACGCAGAAATTAAATCAACTTCTGAATAAGGCATCATCAGCAATTCTGATCACAGAAAAAAAACCCAGAAAAATATTTTTGCCAAGAAATGTAAACTGAGTACAGCTCCATTTAGAAAGCTAAAGGATACCAAAGAATAACCGTATCATTCACTTGACAAAAACCACCCAACATATTACAACAGGCTCTTAGTATACATCTAAAACACGTCTGGAAACCCAGAAAATAGACCGGCTAACACGCTCTGTATAACGTCAGCAGCAGACGTTCCGCTGTTCTTAATCCCAGCTTTGTAAACCTTGTAGACGTAATTCACCGTGCTTTTGGATCCACAGCATTTTGCAAAGCACTGCAGTTTGCTGGCTTATAAACGTGCCCAGCCAGCTCACCAGGTAGAAAGATTTCTGCTGACTTCACGTGTCATTTCAGTTGCACTCATCAGGAATTAATAATTTTCCCTGCTACAGATATGGGCTGCAGGTATTAAGCAGAAAAGGTTATGCACGTGTCTGAAAAAGGCTGGTGACATTTTAACAGGTGATACTTGACTATACCCATAAAGACATTAAACATAAATTGAACTAATTAAAAAAAGAGTCTTTCATTAAAAAGTGAAAAGCACATAACCCAGCGGTGACTGAATACTGCACAGCACTGCTTACAAAATTGAATCCTGTTCTGAAATAACCAAATGATTTCTTATTTATCTACTATTCACTATTTATAGGTGTATTCAGAGAATTTTTCCTTGAGAAAGGGAAACAGGGCATGTGGCAGCTGTTCTATCATACTGATTTATACATGACCACAGATACTCAAACATTAATAAAAGATGCTTTATTCGCAACTAATTAATTTCAAAAACTCAAAACTTTTTGACCAGCTGCTGAAGTAAATCCTTCTCTAACCCAGCCACCTGCTGCTTTTTAGAAGACGAGACATTTAAACTCGGCGCTCTCTACTTTGGCCCACTGTGAGGAGCCGTGATTGTATCGAAGTGGCACAACTTCTGCAGGTACGCTGGGGAAGGCACGATACCAGCCCGACTGGGAAACACACCTCCTCATACAGTATTTGCGCCCAGCCCTACTGCCTCCATTCATTCTGCCAGCCATTTACAATACAGGAAAACGGGCAGATTCACAATTAATTTTATCGGCAAGAGAGGGTCACGTTGTCCCATACTGAAGATGCTTTGAAAATCCCCAAAGAAAAGCTGATAGCAAAAGCCATACAAATACTTACAGCAAACAAGCACTGAAGAGGCACTTTGCTTGCTTTCATGAAGTTCAAACAGGATATTTAAATTTCAGATAGTCTGGAAAACTTTCTGCTTGTTAAAAGACATCATTGATAAAGTTGCTCGGTCATCATAATTGCATTTTATACCCACAACTTCTACAAGAGGAAGTGAGGTCATCAGATAAGCCTCTATTCTTTGCAGATTTTAATGAAGAAATTTCTCCTTTTTCACATAGTTGCACACATACCACCAGAAATTAGACCATTTTTTAAGGAAGAGGAGAGTATTTCACATTATTGAGAAGAACCCAAGAAACCAGAAAGGGAGACACTTAAGCATTCGTGGCTCAGTCCTCTACCAGTAAGGACACATCTCAGTACACCGCCAGTTCTGAAGCACTGCCATATTTTGCAATGAGGGTGATTTTCCATCATAAAGGTATTTGCATTCCAATAATAGGTTTCTATCTTTACACTCAGCAGGAAGTAAGCAAATATCAATACAAATCCACATAATTAGCTTAATGGAATTTTGCAGAGTTAAAAAAAACCTTTCAGAACAAATCACTGAGCAAATTGCTTCAGGAACATTACCTTCACACCTGCAGCAACATCACAGCAGAAGAAATCATCAGTGAAATCCATTGCTTATAGCATTAAGCAGCATTTTGCAGTTTCAGCAGTCAAGCAAGTTCAAACCATCAGTAGCAAATAGCTTTTGTAGACCAATTACACCTTGTTACTACTAAACAAGCTTCACAAGATAACTAATTCATTGTCAGGACCAGGTGGAGAGAGTTTAAGAGCTTCACCATTGATCACCATACTAAAGCACAAGCATTATATTACTATTTTCTCTCTTAGAGCTATATGATCTTGATGACAGACCAATGGACTTATTTCTAAAAGAAGATAAATCAAATGGAGGCTTGTAATTCAGCTGAATTGCCCTCCAGTGTCTATTAACTACTCAGTCTACAATGCTCAAGTCAGTGCAGTGCCACGTACAGATGCAAACAGAGCTGTTTCACATTAAGAGGAAGGCACTGACAATACCCTACCCATTCACGCAACAGCTCTTTTTCACAAGCACATGTGTATGCTTCAGTACACAAAATAGCTACATTCTGAGCTGGCAATTCCACAGACACACCAGTGATGAAGTGTGCTGCTCCTAACAAAGAGACCATAGACGGCCGGGAGCTGGTCAGACTCCGCTAAGCAGTCCACAGGGCAGTGGTGAAAACTGGCATGTGTTGACATCAGTTATATGTGAGAACGCTGAGAGACGGCTTACGCATTCACTGCACTCTGCTCTTCTAAAAGCCTGGCAGCAGCAGTCTAGAGGTGGCAGTCCTCAGTCTATCAAGATAAATCAGTGACAATCCAGGAAAGCACGTCCACTGTCCATTCGTGCATACATGCCATCTTGGGCCAAACAACGGATGTGCTAAAAGGTTTTCCCCAGAGAAAAACTGTTTACTAATTAATAGCTACTGAATTAATTGGTTCCCCATATGCTCTGCTGTGTTTCTCAGACTGCAGCCCTACCAATACTACTGAAAGGTGTCAGGTGTGGTGACTATCCAGGAAGTTCATCAGGACACTTCAGTCAATTCAAAAAACTAATTTATGTTCTTCTTTTCACCAAATTCTGAGTGCATCCATCTATGTAGAAGTCACGGAAAACACATTTAAAATCTCCAACCCATAATCACTTAAAAAAAGCCAACACATGCTCTTACTTCAGACACAAGCGTGGCGTATAGCAGAAAAACAAGAAGCAAGATGCTGCTCTGAGGCCATCGGCTCGTCTACCGGCCCCTTACCTGCAGCAACCCTGGTGTTCCTTTCCCACACTTACTGTTATGCTCCTTACACCAACCTATTCCTAGTAGCTGCTGCCACTACTACCAAACTAATCTTTACATCCACCATATCCTCTTCTCCTACCTCCTTTCATCAGGGCTGAGAGGTATTTTTGGATTCTGACTACAGCCGGCACAACTCTGTACGGTGACATCATTTTTCCAACGCTATCAATCTCATTGAGAGACTTTATTCATCCCACGTCAGTGTCGGCTAGCAGGGCCCGTGACTGCAGTCATTCCCGGTGTAGCAGTTATCCTCCACCAGCCTGTCTGTGGAAGCTCAGGCTGTAGTAGCAGAGGAGGGAGATCAGTCCTACAACCATCCTCCTGTCAACACATGCTAACACAGGTTGTGCATTCTCATCCATGAGGACAAATTACCCACCAAGATGTTCCCCCTCCCCTGTGATGCCACCTCTCCCAAACCCCCCGGATGCACCTACACAGTGCACAGGCCAGCAAAACCCTTGGGCAGATTAAGGGAGGATGAGCACCCATCGTGGCAGGCTCTCTAGCAGATTCAAAGGCCTTTGATGTTTATTTCATCCTGGTCTCCAGTTTCAGCATTCCCTCACGTACACAATACCCCACCTGGTCTGATTCAGAAACCTGAACACCACCAACTGTAATTACCACACCCAGTGGTGAGCTCAGACTGCAGCAACAGCATCCATGACACCGATGAAGCTAGCTGCCTCAGCTCCCTTTCAGAAATATTCTAAAGACAACATCTACAGTAGAAAAGCACTGGCCCAGCTAAATTAAAACACTGCATTCAAGGTTTTACTACCATTATCACCAGTGCAACAACACGCTGCAAGCTGAACAGGCCCAAGGACCAGACGTTGGACCATTGCTCAGGCTAGAACTGCTCTTGCAACATCAGAAAGGTCTTGGGTGCAGCCATAATACCATACTTCAGACCTCAAGAACATGAAGCTGAAGACAGCCTAGCTGTAGAACTTCAACAAGACAATTCTGCTGAAGGAAATGGTTAAAGCACGCCACAAAAGAAACATTTATCAATATACATGGTGTGATTGTAATGTGTTCAAAACTAGCTTCTTCCTGAGAAAGCTGCCGCCAGGTCACGCTGGTAAGAAACAGAAAGGGCTGTGGAGAGGCTTAACATCAGATTCCTAAATCAGAGGCCTTGCTAACAATAATGTCTTTACAAGTACATAATAACTAGAACAAAAATTAAAGCTACCTTCACAGCATACCATCTGATGTGAAGCAGACTGCAAATGAGAGTCAGCAGGATCTACGCTACCTGTCTGGCAAACATATTTTCATTTTACACTGGGTACATGACAAGCAAGACTTCTGAAGTGATTCATATAAAACATCGGCGCACAATGCAGTGTTAGGGATGCAGCAAATGAAAAAGGTGGGAAGACTCCTCCTGTCTGGGAGAGTTGTTTCTGAAAGATGTGCAACGTGCCACCTGGAACTAGGTACAGCCCTTCATCTTTCTGAGAGATGGCAAGTCTGTCTTAAAGCTATGAACCACTCCTCTTTAATTCAGAGTATCTGCCCCATCCGACAATTAAATCCTTTGACATTTCATTTAGGAGGAGGTATTTCTCTTCCAGATGCTAGTAAAAAGTACATGACAACAAAAATGATAAATGTTCCATTTCCAGCCACTCTGATACAGCCTAAGCCTACAAAAGGGATCTGCAGAAGTGGCAACAACAGTACCCACAACATCGTGTCCATACAACCTCAGTAACCCCCTCGCACACAGACTCAGCTGTTCCTAGAGGCACCTATTTGCTCTTCAAGGATTCAGGCTTGAGGGGATCTTTTCCATGCACCTCATTTTTTTTTGGTTCACTACCCTGCACGCAGATATGGAAGACTTCATAACATATTTTTATAAAAATCAGACTAGGTGAAAAGATATGCAGATGTGATTTGTACTGCCAGCTTCTCCCCCAGGAGCACAGACACCGAGGAGCAAGTGAGGACTTCTATGAGGTCCATATGGAAGGAGGCCCTGCATGCAGAGGCAATTCAGTTGGTGGCAAATGATTACACCCACCATGACTCCCTGCCCAGTCCTCTGAAAGATGTCACGTTCGTTCTTTCATGTCTGCAGTGCAGCTCAGGGGAACGGCTAAGCACAGCCCCAAAGGCAGCCGACAACAGAAGCAACACACGGTCACCTCATAAAGCGCCAGTTCAGACCCTTACAGACAGCTCTTGCTCTACAGCTATGTCAGAGGAGCTCGCTCGAGCAGGCTGCGAGAAGCTAACGCATCTCAACTGCCAGAACATGAAAGCATCTGACAAAGGCAGGGGGGAAACACCAATTAGAGATAGGTGAAAAGGGAAAAATCCACAGCTACATTTTCATTTCTCTGTAAATCCACAGTTGCACAGTCAGTGGAACCAAGTCATTTGATTTAGCTTTACCTCACCTATCAGCATCTCTGCTACTGAAAAGGAAAATATTGTTGAGATCTTTCAAGACAGTTAAAAAGAACTACCCGCAAAGATGTCCCCAGACAAAAAGCGCCAGTGACTTCTGGCAAGACACAAATGTACCAAAAACTCTCAAAAAGTTTCTGACTCCAACTTTTGCTTTCACAGTACAGGTTGTCAGATGAGTTCTTGATGTCTTTTGTAGCTGTACAGTACCTGGAAGCTGACTGTAGGAAAGATACAGCTACAGCTTCTCAGAGTAACTCCTGATGCAAATACTCTGTCCTGGAGGAAAAACAATACTCCTTTGAAATAAAATTAAACCATTGGTAAAGCAGAGCAATTACTCTGGGGCGAAGCCACTTCTAACAATAATAAAATCCACAAAAGGACATCTGTAACATATTAAATTTACACTGGAATAGACTACATAGACCAGCACAGGTATACTAACACGTCTGTCTTTGTCCAAATTCACATGATTTTTCCCTTAGTATAAAGGCTTGCAATAGGAATTCAGGCGAATGTGTGGGAGAATCTTTGATGATTTGATTTTTTTGTGCATTCTATATATCAAAGTACAAAGACACAAAAAAAAAAAATCAAGAAGCAGCCTTATGAGCGTGTGCTTCAATGCTTTTTTTCCTGCCTGAAATTTGCCTCCTGATAGAGCAATCCATGACGACAAACAACAAAAGTGTTTTTCCCATCCAGTTACCATTCTAGATCTCTAAGACATTCTGGGAACAGTGGGAAGTAACAGTCTTAGGAAAAAAAAGCTGGATGCCTAGGAAATGTAAAGTACTGAACGGCTGGACTGTTCTAATAAGGAAAGGCCCAATGAATGCACACACACTGCATGCAAAAAATTGCCTTATCTTGATTTAACATTGCTGAAAAACAAATCACAGCTAGGGATTTACTAATGGTGTTCTCCCGAGATAGGCTTTGTATGACAGCTGCATTTTGTATCTCTGCTAACTCCTGCACCTTAGGTGTAGAGTATATGCAGCAGCATCCGCTCCCAGCACTGGTCTACGCAGTCACAGTCAACCTCCTAAGTCTTTTTTCCTTTGTTCTTTAAAAAAGGAGAAGCAGAGGGGAAAGATCGCATGTGTGACATACCTTGAAGTATCAGAAACTCAGTCAGCTTTTGCAGTAATCTGAATCACTCCTCTGAATCCTCTTGCATTTTCTGACAAAATACAAGTCTTGCACAGAGAGGATGCTGTATAGCAACAGAGAAAGAGAAAACCTGCAGAACTGAGGTCAGGGGTTTTCACCACTGGTAACTGCTATTCTTTTTCACTGGGAGAGGCAGTGGGCTACACGTGGTGTGTGTAAAAGAATGAAAAGTAAAGCAAACATCTTGCAAATCTTGATTAATTACCTGTACTGTAAGAATCATAAAGACACTATTAGGTTTGGTTAAGCTGACGTACACTGATCAGGAACAGACCTTAGAAGACCAGAAGTCCCAGCAAGAAAGACTTCCAGTTTAGGATCCAGTCACCGGGTGTGACATATTTGAAGTCCTACAGCTGACCAGGGGTTACAGAAGAATTCATGAGCATGCAGGTGTAACCAACTCTGCTAACTGATGGCTCAGGCCTAAAAACTAGTTGAGGGCAAAGAAACAGCAGTTTAGAGAACTGCAAAAACGTAGACTGACTTCTACAGGTACTCTAACAGTATCTGGAAAACTGTGTTACAGACACAATCTAATTAGACAGTAAGTCAGATCTTAACATTTGATGAATGGATGATCTCTTCTGCTTTATCAAAGAGCCTGAGAATTTTTTGACATTTAAGAAAACCAAGAAAGTATTTTTAGAAGTTGCATGTGAGTCACTTAGAGTCTCTGATGCTCGCCCTTCTAAAGGAAGCAACCATTGTGCTGCCCTTCCAGTGAAAGCCACACGACATTGTCTGTTTGTGGTGACTGTTCATTGAAAAGAAAGAGGAAAAAAATATTTTCTGCTAGGGCGCAGCTATTGGTAGAATGAACTACCTCATCCATCTAAATAAAGTCAGCCCTTAAACCTGAAATAACCATTTAAGTGCCTACTTTGTTAATTATTTCATTGCTCATCTAACTCATTATGAGGATCTAAATAATCATCTCAGCGTAAGTCGAGATGAGAGACATGGAAGACACCCGTTCAGACCATCCAGCCTTCTGCTCAGCGGGGGTCTGTCCCCTGTAGCGTCACCCAACAGCACGGGGTTCCTAACCCCCTTCAGGCTGTTCAATCATTCCCCAGCTCAATACAGCACAGCTTTACCAAAGCTTCCTTTGTCTCTTTTAAACATCAGTTCCTCTATAGCCTTTCTGTGGACTTTTGGGACAGTGACCTCTGATTTTCCAGTTTTATTTCAGGAAAAAAGGTCGCCTTCCAGCACAAACAAGAACAACATTCCCCCAGGGAGAGAATGTGTGAATTGCTATGTTATTAATCCACTTTCCTTTTCCTCACCTGTTGCTTTTGAGTTCACTATTTTGCATACAGCTGCAACAACCACTGTTCCTCTGAAAACCAGGATTTCTATAAATACATAGTAGAGCTCACTTGGGAAACAAATGCAACACACCTTTGAGAGGGCATAAGGAACTCCGACTGCACCTCCCACACGCCCTCCGTTATATCCTCCATCCACTCCCCTTCAAAAAGGCACAGCACTTGTGGTTTCCTTAAGAAAAAGATAAAGTGTGTTTCACCTTTCTATGCTTCATTTCAGTTTGGCATTTACATAGCTCAGAAGATAACCACACTTTGTCTGGCTATTTTAACATGTGACTAAGCACGCCTCAACCAGGGGCACTTTCGCCTTTCTTGGAGATGGTAATCGCAGTGAGCTTAGCACACGCACTGGCCTCAGCGGTCGCATTAGCAGTTCAAACACTGCTCTCTTCCACTCCTGAGGAGTGATCTAAGCTTCGGGCAGAGTGCACTAGCTGGACCCCTGGAGAAAAATAATAACGGGGAAGTGACTACAAGCCTTTTACTTGGTGGATAAGCCCATGACAACTTCACTCCAAGTGGTAAAACACAACAGGAACAAATCAAAACAAAGCCCCAGCCACACCCAAGTTCCTACTCAAGGCGCGGTGTTTTCCTCAAGTATTTCCAAACAGTCAGTGTGGGTGGGTGTTGGGACTCAAAGCTTTCAATACAAACTTGATTTAAATAACTCCTTTTCATTGTCCTTGCTCGCATAGCAGATTTTAGCCACAGAATCACTTGTGCTCCAAGATGGGGTGAATATCTACCATCATGACTGCAATTATAGCACAGTTATTAACACCAGTCTCTCCATTTCTGAAAGTTTCTCAAGCTAATATTGAATTAAAGCATTAAAAAGCAGTGAAGCCCATTTTCCATTTAGCAATAGTAGAGGAACTGCCAAACAGGTTACTCTTGACTATTTACTGAGCACCTGAAACGATGCTGATCATTACTTCCCGCAGGCACCAGGGATGTTAGCCTGAAGATTTACACAGGAAGCAAAAAACAATATTGTAATTATAGACACCAAAATGCAACTGTTCAGTGTATGCAAGCTTTATATAAAACAATATGCTCCTCTGAGAAATTACAGTAATTTGGGCATGAGAGAGCAACAAGACTTAAATCTGGCCAAATATTGTTAGAACAGCCAAGGAGAAATTACACAGAACACCAAATGCTAATTAAAAATATTAAACAAAAGTCAGCCATCTTGGTCTGTAGATTTTTGCCTCCCAACTGCTGTGTAGGCACATTATTTAGAGCAGCTGTGTTATTAGAAAAAACCAAAAAAGAGCTCTTCTGCACACACACAACTCTGTGCAGACCTTTGACCTTGCAGGAAAGGACTTAGCATATGTTTAGGCCAGCAGAACCTACTTGACTAATGTCCCAGATTTCGCACTGAGAGGAAAATTAACCTACAGCATAACTCTGTTAAATGAATGTGGCTTCATTTAAGTCAAGAGCCAAGTCTGGCTCATGCACCCAATGCACAATTAAGTATCAGGCGAATAAAATGTTGGAAGGAAGAGAAATTTCTCAACTGAATGCTATAAACCAGGATAAATAACCCACAGCGACAAGGGGCATCTTTGAATTATAACTCCACCACAGTTAAGCCGTAAGATTCTCAGCCATTTCACAAAACTGAGGAAAACACGCAACCCCTTCCCATCTTGCAGATGGGCAGCCGCACGCCAAGTGCTCCGGCAGCAGCAGCAGTTAGAGTCGAGCTCTTCCCTTCTGACCCACTCCTGTACCCCAAGCACCATTCTTTACCTTTCCAAAAACTCATTTTTCACACACTCATAGGATTTACTTTCCGTCTCTTTCTGAGCACCTCATTTAAAAGATCTTTTAGCAATCTCAAGCAGTCCAACGCAGGCCAGTAACACAGCAGCTACCCCAAAATGGAAAGCCTGACCTGAGCAGAAAGCTTAGTGATGCAGGACACCTTTCATCCAGAGGCCTCATTTAGCTACCGCCTATACTGGCATGTCTCAGGCACAGCTTTGCTAAATCCACGCCATCGCAACAGTACAAATGAAGGAACACATTGCTTCTGCTAGGATAAAGCCATCACAAGAAAACACAAGTCAGAGGGGAAAAATCCACAAACTTCCAACTGGAAGCTTTTATAGTTTTTTCTTCAGTATTATACTACTCTCCCCCACCTCTGAAATGGTTCAGGAACTCACACAAACACATTCAAAAACACGTATTTGAAAAGACAGAAGCCCATAACAGAGTTTGTCCTGGAGGCACAAAACAGAACTGGGTCAGAAAACTGGGTAACATTCGACGTGCTCAGGCCAACACAATCAGGCAAAAAATGAAGTTTTGATTGGATTATGGCCACGCTGGCTTGGAGCAGTTCTCTGCTACACGGACTCCAGGACCAAATGCCTTGAGCGACGACACTATCATGTTCCACATTTTAAAGAGGATGTGCTTGGTTTCATCCCTTCACGTTTGCACATGCACAGCGTCCCTTCTTCACCCACCAGTCAAGAGGAAAAACCTTTCATAACCTTTTCCTGAACTTAACTAAAAAAAATCACCTGGTACTTGTCGACAGAAGCAGCAGCAGAGCAGACAAATGCCATCTCGGAGCAGGCGCTTGAACCTGCGCTCTCGCAGCTCCTGCGTGTGCCTATGCAGGTACTGCCATGCCTGTGACATCACGCAGTGAACAAGAACAGGGCCCCGAGCTTCCTGCTTCTCGCCATTTAAATCAATCCATTTTGAATACCACAAGTATCTTAATATGAGATGACTTCCAGAATGGTTAACCCTGCACTGTTTGACCTATTCCAAAATTTACACTGCTTCTCTGCTGCTAGAAAGTAGAATTTTTCAGGTCTGTTCCTATCCACGGCTTCTCTGTAACGGGCTTTCTAGTCCCTCCTTTTTTGTTTTTTTATTTTTCTCTCCCGTATGAGGAAAGGAGGCAAGACTTATTCCCTCAAAATTGCTGAACAAAGAGAGCTGAATAGAGGGGAAAAAAAAATAGTAAGCAGTGGGAGGGTAGCAAAAGTGGATAAACACGGAGGTGAAAGCACAAGGGTGGGACCCTGCTGGGAGCCAGCGTAACAGCTATTAACACCATGCAGTGAAAACCACATTTAGACAAACCCTGAGGATCCACATCTGGATGGTATTGACAGAAGTGACCTTGCTATGAAGTGGGGACAGCAACAGCTCTCCAATACTGCAGGACACGTCCCAGGCACACAAAGGCCGTTTTCATTCGCATTGTATAACTTGAAATAATTCAACCACCTTCCAACAGCATTTTACAGCTCACAATCACCACCTTGTCTATGTCCTAAGAAGTTCAAACCTTGCATTCATTTTAAAGGATACTTGTTTCATAGAAGAGGAAACTGAGGCACCGACTATCAACATCTTATCCCCCCAGGGTTTCAATGCCTCCAGTTATGCTGAGCTTATGTGAGCTTAGTTGTCTGCAACAGCCAGTCAGTCTCCAGTGTATCAGTGGCTGACAGACAGACTCCTGTCTCTCCCATCACCCAAAGAGGAGTCTCCCATTCTTCAACTTGTCAGGCCACTGAAGAGCCAGCCTGATAAATTTTTTTTCTTATTGTGCAGCAGATTTTGTGAAATGTCCCACAAATGGAAGGTTGCCTCTGGAACTCATTTATCAGGAATTTCAGCAATGCTCTACACAGATGCTGCATATCACTTCAGGCTCCTGCTAAAATGCAAAATGGTGTTGGACTCTAATATGAAGGAATAACTTCACAGGACTTCAAACCGCAGCTCTCCCATGAACACTGAGAGCAACTCCCTCTGATGGCAGTGAGAACATACCAGTATTAAATAGTGAAATGACCAAACCAAAATACAGTCCTTTGAAGTTCACCAGCACGATGCGCCCAGCTACAGCCCTGAAGCCTTTCCTCATCTTTTCCTCTTCCCTTCCATTTAGCTACAATTCAGATGCTGTTGCTAAACTTTTCATAAGCGCTCCCCATGTCAAAAACACGCACTGTCCTCAGTATCTCATCAATTTTCTTAAATTCGCAACATCACCTACCACTTTCTATAGCACAGCGGTTCTAATCTCCTTTGATACTTTCAAACAGCATTCTCTTTCTACTTCGTCACTGTCCATCCTACCTTAGCATCTGATGCCCAACATTCATCTCCTTCAGTACATGCCTAAAGCTCTCAGCCTCCCAGTTAGTAACTCTGAAAAGTCAGCTCTTCAACCAATACATCAGCATGAAGCCATTTCTTCCTCCCCTGTCACAACCACCTTTTACAACCATCAAATACAATTCACAGGAGCTCTGCCTGAAGAGTTTTTATTACCAGCCCCTTTCAATCAAAGGCACTGGGCCAAAATAAACCACCTCACTTCTCAGTCCTACAACCTACTGTCCGTCACAGCCATTCTTAGCACACCTGGGTCTGCTCTGCCCTGTGTTCCAGGGATTGCTCATTTTAAGAGAGGTATAGAGAACAGGACGCTGAAGTGGGACACCTGACTCCACCAGTGGCCTAACGGAGAGCCTGGGGAACACAGATGTATAGCAACTAACCCAACAGCATTCATCTATAGAGGCAAACAGATATGCTTATCTTCTTTACAAGAAGCTGTATGACCTGTAAGCGTTCAAGTTCAGGTTATCTGTAGAGTCTCAGTTCCAATTCTACAAAGTCTAACCTCAATTTTTGCCCGAAGGTGCTCTATTAATAGCAGCTTCTTTGCTCCTGGGAAGTATCAACACAATCATCTCTCAGATTCTTTAGTATGGAATAACAACAAAGGAAGGCAGAAAAGCAAACAACAAAGGAGACAACAATCCAGCTTAAAGAGGTTCTCACCTTTTAGTTGGCAAGCAAGTGAAAACTCCCTATCTACATAGGTAGATCAAGTATTTCAGAAACTCCCTGTCCCGCGTTTTTTATTCCTACACACCAAGAGAAGCCTTTTCCATTGGATTGAAGTCCTGAAGTTCAATCCCAACACTAAGACGTACTTTTCACTACGAAAGACGTACTTTTCACATATTTCCTCCTCTTGCAGATCACCCATGTGATTTAAAAAACCTTTTTCTCAGAAAAACGAAAAAGTCCTCCTCTAGTCTCCAAACTAAAGCCAGCTCTGCTCCACAGGTCAAATCTCAAACCCTGCTATTTCTTTACATTGACATGAAGAAAAGCATGGCTGTCATAAGAAGAACAAAGCTTAAAGAATTCTCCCAGTCATGTGAACATGAATCCTGCTTAGATCAACAGCTGCAAAACACACCATTACTCTGTAGATTTTCTACTCTTACAGCCAATTCCGAATGTCTGTTGCACATGCACTTGCACGCTTCTCTTATAAAGTCTCTTCTAGGTTTTTTTTTTTTGGTAGCTCACCAGCTCACTCCTGCTTTTTACTTTATAGTGATCCTTCCGAGAAAAACTATTTTTTTCTTCACTGCACCCCTGCTACTGATTTCTGTGTTAATTCATCAATAGATGTGGTTCACTATAAGCAATCGCTCCTTGTTACTACGCGGCTCACCACGGCACTGGTCTGCCCATCTGCTGTGCTGGTGAGAGTGCCTTGTGCAACGGGATCTGCTGGCAGGCTGCAAGGCAGGCAGCCAAATAGCTGCTGGTCTAACACCATCATCATCCTTTTCCCTTTAGAAATACCACATCCTTCTCCCACAAAACCAGAGCAACTGTTCTCCAACTGAGCCATCCTAATCACTCTACCACCTTAGCATGAAGATACATCCCAAGCTTTGAAATAAAATGTTTTTGCATTTGAAAGATGTCAGGAGTGGCATACAGAAACCTACCCAAATACGGCCCTGTGTTGTTGGAAAGCCAAGCACAGAACAGCAGTCTGTCTGACAGACTGACAGGCCAGTACCAGCTGTCCACAGCAAAGAGCCATTTTGTTGGTCAAAACGGCGGCTCTACAAGTTAGTTATTTATGTAGTGGTTGAATGATATCCATAAAACTTCTTTGATTTGAGGCAGATGAAATAAGTCACTAGGTAGCCCTAGACTTACTGGCTTGACTTTTTTCAAGCTTGAAATATTTCTTTCTAGTTTATTTGGCAACATTTTCAAAAGCACCTGAGCTCTGCTGACACCCAGTGTTTCTCCCAACAGTGTTAGCAGCTGCGCATGTGGAAGGAATACAGTCCTTTACAGTACAAAAGTAGTATTTTGCTTGTAATAAGCAAACACTTCAACTAATGAGAGATTTCATGTCCTACGCACAGGAAAGCATGAATAGGGCAACCGTGGTCTAAGGAGGTGACAAAAGATGGAGGAAAGTGCTTTAGAATCAGCTTCCACAGCACCTACAGTGACTTGTGTGCACGAGCAAACGCCGGCTGGCGTGAGCGTAAGGATGGCTTGCACTTCAGCCAGTTTCTGTACGAACACCTCCAACAGCAAACCACTTCATAAAACACATAATAATCTTTTGATGCTCTTAACCCCATAGAAGCCAGATTCCTCAATATGGTAACTCCAGAGGACAATTACCTTAACATGATTGCATCGAGATTATATAGTATGAAAATCATATATCCTGGATGTTTTGTCCTATAGTAACACAAAGTATTTTCCATCAGGACAAGCACAGTCTTTCAGTAGCAGAGGAACGAAAAAAAACACAGGTTTTCAGTTTCTTAATAGAAAAAAAAAAGCATTCACATATATTCTTTTGAAAAGCACAGTTGAGACCAATTCTGTTGTCTACTTCAGAGACCTTTAAAGTACATTGTGTAATTTGAACACAAAGCATATCAGTCTATCATGGGGAGGGAAGAGGAAGGGAAGGGGAAAACAGTTTAACTTCCCCTGCTCATCTGAACACACATCAAGCGAGCCTTTCGCTAACCTCAAAAATGTGCAAGGCAGAAAATAAGTTAGGATGCATTTCGAATTTCTTGACTTGGTCTGGTCATACATTTGATACCATATCTTGCTACTGGTATGGCAAATGAGGCAAATAAAATTAAAGCTGATCTGTGCAAACTGGCACGCTTACTTTTAAACGGAGCTTAAAACCAAACCAAAACATCCCTGACCTCTCTTTGGAAAATACACTCTTAATCACCTCTAAATCAGCTATTTTCCTCTAAAGTAGTTTCTTAAACAAGAAATGGTCTCCAAATCATCCTGATGGTAGACATGAGACGGAGCACCTCAAGGCTAGTCTCTTGCCCTTTCCTCCTACAGTGAAACACGGCCAGCAGAAGCTTCATTCACAAGAGAAGCACTCAGAACTACCAACTGGAAGGAGCCTAGTATTTCATGTCCTTCCTACGTCAGTTTGACTCTGCTTTATTTATTACCTCCCTCTTGAACAAAGTCACAGTATTTTGTTCGAGGGTGAGGGGCGAGATATTAATTTACCAGCAGAGGTGGGGGTGGTTTAAGGCAAGAAGAGTCTCTAAAGCATGGATGCATGATCTCTGGCTTTCTATTATGCAACAATTCACCCTTCCCCAGTCCTTCCCCATCACACAGCCAGGATGTTGGCAACTTTTCCACCATGACTTTTGCAATGATGGCTTTGCATGGCAAGAGACCACACCATCAGCAGTCACTGAAAAGTTATCTGCATCTCTTCAGGAAGCTTGGTACTCACTTGAATTACTTGTAACACTGGTGGTTCTACAGAAGATCCTGAAAACCAAAAGCTTTAGTTCTCTCCAGGCTCAAGTACAGAAAGTGCACTAAGAGACATGAGATGCTTTAATTTCTTTGCACTTTTTTAACTCTTCAAACTTAGGTCAACTTCTCTTCTGCACCTGGGCCATTTCTGAACCCCCAGGCTGCTGAGACAGCACACCAACCAGCACACACAAGGAGATCCCAACCTGGAGAGAAGATACAGATACGAGAAAATCCAGACATGCTGTTCAGTCTCACTAGCTTACATCTGGAGTAAGTAATCTGAATTTGATTGTGTTTCAAGAGAAATCAACTTGTACACCCAGTGGCTTTTTTTCATTTAGTTCTGAATACACTTGTGAGAAGGGGCTGGGGAAGAAGCCCCAGGAAGAAGCAGCAACGGGAAGCTTTTTGCCTTACAGCTAAAGAGAAAGCCATTCAACCATTTACAAAATAAATAAACACAGCAGAAAACAAAAATAGCCAAAAGCTCTTGAAAACAATCAAGCACAGTGTTACCTTGCACTTTATCTCTTGATTAAGGTAGAGGTTTGGGATGCTTCAAAGGGTACAAAATTTTATTGAAAAAGCCACCACCGCAGCATTGACAACAGAACAGCAAAGCCTGCTCTGGGCTCAGTGCTGAAAGGTGCCAACCCCAGCAGCCTGTCCCCAGAGTATTATCGTTGTAGCCTCCTATTCGATGCTGTTTAACACACCACAGCACACGTTTCAGCTGCTAATTCAGCTCTCCAGTCAAAACAGGCAAGAGAAGCAAAAGGATCATTTCTCCCCAGACCTTAATTTTAAACATGCAATCATTTATTTATACACAGCAGTGTTCACACATTCACCCCCAGCAGTCTCCAAAACACAAAGCTCAGTAACCTAATACGGTTAGCATGAGCCGAGATGCAGAGACAGAAGCAGGAGCCATTAAATAAAGAAAAAAGGCAATAAACTACAAGGGAGATGATGCTGTTTCAAGGCACGTAGCAAATCTCTCCTACTGATGACTACGCCAGTTTTTCAACTAAGCCACAACTGAAAAGCCAATTTAATAATTACCTCTCATTTCAACAGGCAGGACACCACCAGGCACCAAGCAATGTTGCAGCTCAGCAGAAAGATAATGCAGTCATCATTGGGTGGGTATAATAGAGGGATTATTTTACAATTACAGCAACAATGAAAAAGCAATTTATACAGTAACACACTGATGTACTGGCAAGCGCCTGTCCAAAGGGATTAAATAAAAGTCTGACAGACACTATAGACAGAAGAATGTCTTTAGCAAGACATTTATGAACTTCCCATGACAGTCATATTTCTGTGCAATGCCCCTTAAAGACAGTACTTTGCATTTAGATCCGCTTTGGACAACAGAGGCACAATGCACAAATAAGAAATAAAGAGCACTTAGAGAATTCTTATTTATTTAAAGAAAAGCAAAAGCATATATGAAAAGGATAGGCCACTTTTCACTGCTTCAGAAGGCATACTCCAGTAGCCCCCAAAATATCTGTATTTCTTGGGTTAAAAATGGCCAAGGAACCCCAGAGGCAACAGTGGTAGTTCTTGGGAAGCTCCTGCTGCAGCAGTGGCTTTGACAGAACATCTCAGAAGCCCTCAGCAGGGAATACTAAGATGCGACCATGAGAGAGGACAGCTAGCCAGGAACACTGTGTGGATGGAGAGAACGGTTCACAACATCCCACACTGCTGAAGCAACACCGCCAGGATTCTCTGAAAAGGATCCACTTCACAGACACATCTTAGAAGAATAACCCGCAGGTAGATCAGGCACCGTTCCAGAGCAGGGAAAATCCAACTGAGAGGGTAAAAAATGTGTTCCACAAGAGAAATTCGGGTAGTTCAAAGGGAGGGCAGATGAACATTTTTACAAACCGCAGAGCTTTTAGCTCTGGTTGATTTATTAAATGGGTCGTCCTCGTTTTACTATCACTTCAGGCAACAGCTGAATTATTCAATGAGCTCCAGTTGACTATGTTGTTTCTAAAACACTCGGGCCACCTCTGGGGGAGGAAGACAGAAAGTGAGGGGGAATAAAAACATCTTAACAGAAGTGGGTCCTATCCATTTATGAAAAGTCTCAGAGGCAGGGAAGGAGTAAGTATCTCTATAAGCCTTCTGCTAAGCAAAGTTGTGCCACGCAGGCACTGCCATGAACTGGAGATGTGCAGCCCAGCTGCAAAGCTAGCAAATAAAGACAGCCTTGCCTCCCTAACACTAGTACAAGGGTGATAACTCTTCTGCTGCTCCAACAAAATAGAATACATGGCTTCAACCTCAGGGATACCAACCATGTGCTTCCATGCGTTTGGAAATAAACACATGCTTTTCCCTTGGAAGTTTCCCATCCCTGACAGAACTGTCAGAAGAATTTCTACTGCAGTCCAGTGAAATGATAAGTGTTTTCGGACAGTCCTTCCCAGCTTAGAAAATGCAGCACTTTTTTGCCAGCCCAAACCAGAGTGACTCTAACCGGACAGGGAGAGCAAAAATGAAGCCTGTCTATAAGCGAGGCAAATACCAAACCATCAGGCTAATAAAAGTAACATTCCCCTGAATACACGATTTCTGATGGATCACCAATTCAAGGACTCAACTTCATAGTGGCATTTAATTAATGAAAACAGTGTGATGCTCATGGGATCAGCAGCTAGTTTCCAGATTTCAGCAGCAGCAGAACTGGTTGGTCACGAAGTAGCAGAACAGGTCTTGCAAAACTCTTCCTGACCTAGCAAAGCAGAGGCTTTGCTCCAGAAAAAAAGCAGCTTGCTAGGAGAAGGCCTGTTGACAGCCGGGAATCCTGCTATCATTTGTGCCTACTCACTAATCAGAGCTGGTTACAGGAAGACGCAGGAATCAATCAGTGTGTCAAGACAAAACCAAATTAAGCAATACATAAAAAAAAATAATGTAATCAGAAATGTGAAGGGCCTGCAGCAACTCACTGAAGCCAAACACACACACAGGTCTTCACTAAAAAAAAAAATTCCCTAACAACAGAGAAACCCAAAAACCTGTTGATAATCCACTCCCTTATGACATATTTTACTACTGCTCCCAAAGAGCAGTTTCCTTGCAAACTAGACACGTATACTTCAAAACAAAACTCGTATGGCTTCTTTCCTCTTTAAAGATCACAAGACATTTATAGGCACATAATCTATAAACACATAATCAGAGTATTTTGACCCAATTACAGGATTCCACACACCAACTAATGCTCAAATATAAAGATTAAAACCAGAATGCAGCATTGACAGCTAATAAGCACTTGGAGCCTTTATATATAAAGATTTAATGTTTTAGTCTTAGCATCTCTGAGAAACTATTACACACAAAGATCCTTTCAGACTTCTCTGAATTCTCAAAGTCACTGCCCCCAGAATGGTCATTTATATCTAATCAAAGCGATCCTACAGAGGTACCAATGCTGCAGCTAACTCTATAAATACTGACACCTAACTTCATGAGATGTAAACCGATGTAAGGCAATAGCATAGCCTGCTCAGAGACAGACAAGGTTCAGATGTTTGTCCCTTACCTTTTCTCTGGCCTGGTTTTCTGCTCAGAATTCGTATGCACAGCAGCACAGACTGCCATTGTCACAGAATGACAAAAATTCAGTCCAGAAATTCACAGGCTACATAAGGCTACCTCTCAGCTACAGGTCTGGGGTTGGTTTTATTTTTTCATATAGAAATCAGAGGCATATGGAAATGATGCGACAAAAGAACGCTGAGTTTTCTGAACAGCTGATAATCGCCATGAATGAGAAAGCTTCCCAGTCTCTTTTCAAAGTCATTCAGTCTTTCTGGGAATCATGACTATACATCTTGAGTCTTAAACTAAACATCTGAGTTATTCAAAGTCTGCAAATAACTATAACGCCAGAGACAGATATCTAAAAGTCAATCAAGGAAGCAAGTATTTCTCAAGAACATGGAAAAACGGTAAAAGACAGCAAAACTAAGTTAGAGACAGAGGGGCCCAGGCTCAGACTCTATAATCTGCTAGCCCTGCCAAGTACTGGTCCAATTATTGAATTACCTCTCTCTGCTGTCAGGTTAGATGGAGAAGCAACAGTTTATACTCACTGGATTTATCGCCCATGAAGGATTCCCACTTCTTTCAATTTTTGTCTTGAACCAAAACACTCCATCCCAAATGCTGCATCATCTTGGGAACCCGATTTGTTTCTTCCTGCTATACCCTACATGGTTTTGATCACAAAACAGGCAAGAACCTTTTCCAGAAATCTTTCCATTATTTCTTCCTGTGCCTTGACCTTATTAAAAGTTCTTCCTAGCTTTTTCTTTGGTAGCCGTTTATCTTTTACACAGATGAAGTCTGTCCATTCCAGCAAATCCAGGCTTTCTCATTACTGCAGAAATAGCACTCATGCAGGAATTTGAAAAATGTGGGTTTAGTTTGTGCGTGCTCACTGGGAGAACTGTTAATGCAGTGTAAGAATTACTCACTACAATGATTTCAAAAGGATACTTTAATGGCCTTTATGTAAAAAAAAGTTCAAGTTCCTTAATCACCTATGTAAAACAAGCAAAACTGCCTTTTGTTTTTTCTTTTTTTTTAACCTAAGAACATAGTCTTTTTGTTGTATTCCAGTAAAGCTGCTTCATTGTAACCACGCATATTGCACAACGCCCATTTTCAGGCTCTAGTGTCATCGGGAAATTCTCACTTGAGTAACTTCCATTCAGTCCCGGCCAAGAGCATTAGAATATGTATCAAGCTGACACGCCATTACCCAGAGCACAGCACCCCAGCCGATCCATTTCAAGCAATCAATGAAGTTCATTACACAGACCCAAAATTCAATATTGAGGACACATCTTCGAAGCAATCTAGAATATCATCACTGGGAGAAAATTACTCACTAAAGCCACCTTCTCTTCTGGTTATTTGTGGTTTGTTTTGTTAGTGGGGTTTTTGTTGTTTTGTTTGGGGTGGTGGGTTTTTTTTTTTACATAAGCAAACAAAATGACAGAAGTTGTGCAATAGACAGAAAAGGGGGCTTATATAAAGTAAATACTGCCTTCTGTTTGCAACAAGCTGAGAGCATTTGGTAAGCATTTCTCTCTCCTCTCCTCCCCCTCTTTCAAGAGCAACACTTCCAGCCGATAAACCAACTTTTAGAAGAGACTTGCAGGTGAGTACCGACTGCCTTTTTGGTGTGGCCACTCTCATGGCATCACTGAACAGGAAAATTGATAGGACATGGTGCAAATTTAACAGTGAGCAGTTCAGACACCAATGATGCCTAAACTTGCACACTTTTTTTTTTTTTATCTTTGCTTTTTGGAACGCCAGGTACATAGAGAAGAGCAGTGCAAGCTCGAAATGCACCATCAGTAAGTTTAATGCAACTTAACAAGATTTATAGTGAGTTTCTAGTCAAATAACTCTACCTTTCTCAGACCTCCAGAAACATCACTCCATCACACAACCTTGAGACAGCACCCCAAAAAGATGTCTTGCATTAATCAAATGATGCAGCACCAGCAGATTATCCTCCTGCGTAAGGGGCTGCTAATGGGTTTTTCGTGACAAAGAGCAGAGAGGCAAGAATCCATTCAAGATGAGCAACCTCTCCGTCAATACCCTCTCTACAGATCAGTTTCCTCAAGTCATGGGTGGTCACATTTTCTCCTGATGGTCAGCAGAGGAAGAAGCCCGAGACCCATAAATGACCCTGATGAGGGAAGTAATTGCTGCAGGGACAAGGTACCTCACATCAGCCTGTGAACAGAGGAGGATGCCTGCAAAAGGACCCCAAGAACCAAAGCAGAACTGTCAGGATCTGCTTGCAGGGTTGGCTTGCGTGCCTACAATTTCCACAGCATTCACGCTTCTGCCTACTCTTTCAAACCCTACCTGGCAGGTAACTCAGGACTCCAAGCTGCCAGTGGACCTAACCTGGCCACATTTACTGCACTAACAAAGCCACATACATTAACACTCTGATGTATGCATGCTACCAAATAAACTACAAAAATGGAGAGGATGACTAAAGGAGCCAGGG
>Ga0065711_1026228_pt1 | contig 89890 bp, 52 predicted proteins | sample Hoacrofraction12_FD_59098 | JGI IMG/M metagenome (GOLD analysis project Ga0065711, IMG submission 59098) | Hoatzin crop microbial communities from Cojedes, Venezuela - Epithelial fraction 12 v2 (version 2) | ecosystem: Host-associated > Birds > Digestive system > Esophagus > Crop | place... | reverse complement strand
AGAAGTTAATCCAATCTTTTAAGGAGGTTTTTGAAGTTTGGAGAGTATCTTTTCTTCTCAGGGGCACACTTTGTTGTGATAGCCCCCTCTTTTTGTCATTTTCTGAAAGTCACCTATAGCTTTGCAAGGCTGGAGAGAACTGCTGCAGCCACCTCATCTGCCTGCTGCCTGCCTCAGGCCCTCGAGCTGAGCTTGCCTATGGTTTCCCACACTGGAGGGCCTCATTCTGCCTTTCCTCTTAATGAGCCCTCCAACAAAGGCCCTGCAAAATAAATGTGCTGTGGAAGACAAATATAACATATGCTTCTTCCTCATGTCGTCTTTCACTTCAGCAGACTGACAACCGTCAATAAGCCCTGTATCTCCACTCAGTTCACGGATGCCGTGGAGGTTGTATTTTGTTGGCTAAGCACAAAAGGCTGAATATCCCTAAATTCCTCAGATGCCTGATGAATTACCACAGAGAATTGACAAAAGAGAGACCTTTCCCTGCTCCCACCAAAAGTCACTTCAAAACCTGCACCTGGTCATAATCTTTTCTACTTGAACTAATTGCTGTTTGCAGTGGTATATGGAACAAGGCTCCTTTGCCTAATAGTGGTATTTCAGACTACAAAGGCATTTCATAGTATTGCTTGTTCATTTTGGAGACTGCCTATGCTTTACAATGATTTTCCTTTGCAGGAACTGTGGTTCTCAAAAATCTCAAAAAAAGGAGAACAAAAAGCAAGTCACTCTGAGAAAGCAAGGGAATTTTCATATTTAAAGCTTCCTGAGAGAAGGATCAGAGAACATCAGATTTTGCTCATCTTCTTGAATAATGCATATATTCTTACACAAAAATCTGAAGGAGTTTCCAGTCTATGTGGGCCCTGTGTAAAAATATTTTTAAGTAGACTTGTCAAAATGAATTTGCCTTTGATACACAGGGTACGTGATGTGGTTAATATTTTACCAACAATCTTTTAGAAGATCATTAATAGCTGTTACGGCCACAAGACATCAATGTGACCAGCTGCACAGAAGCCTGGTGTAGCAGAAGCTGTGAGCCCAGAATATTCTGCAAAAGAGGAAATTATTCTTTCTAAATATGTCATTACATTGCTGAGCAGCTAGCATCAAGGCTGGCATTACATAAAATACAGAGATTATCTTGATGCTTCCTATTGACTAATATGCCGTTTTGGTGTAAAATAGATTAGGCTGATTTCATTTCCCACCTTCATTAGGAGGGCTGGCCAGCTAGGACAACAGTACTCCTGCATGGCATCTAAAACCCTTGCTGTAGTAATTACATGCAGCAGTGACTGGATTGAATTTGCTACTCCTACGATTCTCCTGTAACAATGATCTTTGCCAGCATTTTCTTTTTTAGTAGATAGATCATTTGAAGCATTACCTAGTTCATCTGACCTTCAGAAAAAGAATACTTGTCATCATTAAGTTACTATCAAAAGGAGAGGGCTGTTGGTAAAAAGATTATGGATATATCTTTATGGATTAGGGCTTAATATAAAAAAGCTCCCAGAATTCTTCATTTGTTCCAACCCCAGTAATACAAGGCACTAAGCAAAACCGTATCTCACAGAAACTGCTCTGCACATGCAAAGAGGAAAGATAATTTAGAAAGCCTTGGCACACAGCTCAATTCGGTGTCATTGACTGAAAGGGAATGGAATAAATTTAGTGGGGCTAAAGCAGAAGCAGCAGAAGAGCTGTGGCAAGCTCACAGTCCACAAAGAGACGGGGAATTAACATTTTTAGGGGTAGGGTCTTTTTAATGGACTTTTAAAATCCCATTTGAGTATCCCTCCTTGGGTGCTGTTTTTGTTCAATGCCCAATAGATCAAAAGGAAAGGTTATTACTGACTTCACTGGGCCTGTAATGAGGCGTATAAGCATTGGATATCTTTGATGGCTTCCTTCCCTGCCTACAAACTCTAGCTACTAATGGCAGCTTATTTTGCTTTCTTTTGGGTCTGTGGTTTGTAAATATAAGTATGGTGACTGAAATAGGTTTGTACATAATAGTGTGCCCAGAGGCCCAAGAGTTGACAGAAAAAAGGGAGTCACTGTGAATCTTGCTGCAAACCTGTTTTCTGTGTGATTTATGCATCATGTGGCAGCTGTGGAAAGCTAAGGCCACGTCACAAACTCTGTTTTGATAAAGTGTTTGTACGAAGAATAGTTCTTACTGTGTTTGTAGAAGATTGTCATGGCTTAAAAATGCTGTGGTAGCCCAAGAAGTGGCTTTGAGTGCAAACATGGGAATACTCCTGGTTATGACACCAATGGCTGTGCATGGGGAACAACGCCAAAACAGCATTCGAAATAGCCATTTAATAGCAGCAGGTTAGAAATAAGGTCAGATTAGAGATAAGGAGGAAATAAACATAGGACAAAGAGAGAAAGTGGGAGAATTCAGGGGAGGCATCTAGCAAAGCGGACTTTGTTTTAGGGGGACATCACTTTTTGGTCTGGGGTTTATCTGATGTGACTACAACTGTTATGCACTGTGGTTGCAGGCATATATCTTGCTGGAAACTATGAGAAGAATTGTTTTTGTGTTTCTTTCTTAACCTTTTTCACTGAAAAAGTATTGTTTTCTGTTTTTAAAAAATGTACGGGTGAGGACAGCTGTTTTATGTTGGAAGTTTACTCTTGTGTCACCCGGTAGCTACATGCATCCTGTCCGTGGATCTTGGCTGTGTCAGACTGAAAGAAGCAGCAACACAAAAGTACGCAGCAGACACTGTGCAGGCAGACACCCAAAGCTTGTTGGTCTCTATAGCATCCACAGATGTGCTGGTCTTGCCTTTCCTTCCAGCTCAGCAGCATTTCAAAATCACATGTTTCTGTCTGGTCAGATCCCTTTGAGATACCAGTTTGGAATTCCTTTCAAATATCTCATTTAACATTAAGCTCCACACAAAGACAGAATATGTTGCTTCTTGAAGGAAACAGGTTTCCCCAGGGGATGATATGACTGCTGTTATTACCTTTCTTCCTACACCTCTTTCCCAACATCATATTTCTTGTAATGTTTTAAGGGGCCTGAAATGCTAGTTTCCACTTTGACATATTTGGAAAAAAAATTGACACTACAAATCTTTGTTCATGAATAACGAGATCATGAGACCTGGAGGGTCATTCATCTGAAAATGCCAGATAAGATCCAGGAGGTCTGGGGGAGCCAATTTTGGAACATTCTTCGTCCTCTTTTTTTACAGGGCTAAAACCAACAGAAGTTAAAACTTGCCACAAACTCTGAGGACTTAGTGTAAGGCATCAACTGGTAGTAAAAATCCATCTTTGCTCTCATTGGCAAAGATTTGATAAATATAAATCAGGTGAAATCAACAGACAATTGAAACCAAATGTGTTGCACATAGTTTCCACTGGGTTTTTATGACTGAACTGGCATCATAGGTGAGTTCAGAAGTGAAAAGGCTTGGAAAACTGTTAATATCTGCCCTCAGAAATTCTTTTTAAAAGACGTCATATCAGCCTCACAATCTTCTGTAGTATCTTTATGAAAGAATTGTCAGTGGGGTTTGGAAGAATTACCTGGCAAAATACTGCTGCAAAATAATACCATTACACTCTCTAAGAAGAAGAGGACTCTATGTTCGACTAGAAAGTTTCTGTTCTCTGCTGTACATGCTTAGCAGTATCGTTTTTATTTTCACTGTCCTCGTGGTGCTAACAAAACACCAGACCCTACCTCAGACTTACTCAAAGATCTCCTGCAGCCTGTTTGTGTTACCTGAACACAAAAATCCGTGTTTCAACATGGTTTTCAGCATGATGCTTTGCTTATGCCGCCTAAGCATTGCAAACCTGCTGGTATATGGCTGGGGAGAAGTGAAATGGTCTTTGCCACCAGAACAACGGTGAATGGAGTGAAATCTAGCTGGCAGGCGGTCATGAGTAGTGTTCCTCGGGGCTCAGTTTTGGACCTGGTCTTGTTTAACATCTTTATAAATGATCTGGGTGAGGGGATTGAGTGCTCCTTCAGTAAGTTTGCAGATGACACGAAGTTGGGTAGGAATGTTGATCTGCTCAAGGGTAGGAAGGTACTGCAGAGAGATCTGGAGAGACTGGATCAATGGGCCAAGGTCAACAGTGTGAGGTTCAGCAAGGCCAAATGCCAGGTCCTGCACTTCAGTCACAACATCCCCATGCAATGCTACAGGCTTGGGAAGGAGTGGCTGGAAAGCTGCCCGGTGGAAAAGGACCTTGGGGTGCTGGTTGACAGCCAGCTGAACATGAGCCAACAGTGGTGGCCAAGAAGGCCAATGGCATCCTGGCTTGTATCAGGGATAGTGTGGCCAGCAGCAGTAGGGAGGTCATCGTGCCCCTGTACTCGGCACTGGTGAGGCTGCACCTCGAGTGTTCAGCTTTGGGCCCCTCACTACAGGAAAGACATTGAGTTGCTGGAGCATGTCCAGAGAAGGGCAATGAGGCTGGTGAGGGGTCTAGAGAACAAGTCTTACAAGGAGCAGCTGAGAGAACTGGGGTTGTTTAGTCTGGAGAAGAGGAGGCTGAGGGGAGACGTTATTGGTCTCTACAGCTACCTGAAAGGAGGTTGTAGTGAGGCAGGTGTTGGTCTCTTCTCCCAAGTAACTAGCGATAGGACAAGAGGCAATGTCCTCAAGTTGTGTCAGGGGAGGTTTAGGTTGGATAGTAGGAAAAATTTCTTTACTGAAAGAGTGGTCAAGCATTGGAACAGGCTGCTCAGGGAGGTGGTGGAGTCACCATTCCTGGAGGTGTTCAAAAAACATGTAGATGTGGCACTTCAGCACATGGTTTAGTAGGCATGGTGGTGATGGGTGGATGTTTGGACGTGATGATCTTAGAGGTCGTTTCCAACCTATGATTCTATGAATCTATGATTCTATGAACAGGGCTGTGTTTTCAAAAGCAAACCTCATTCTATTAAGCAGTTAGCTTTTCAGTGTCCTTTTAACAGATTTAATGACAGCTGAACATCACACTCTTTCTGGTAGAAAGATAAATGGGCCAGCAGGTCTCGGCTACTGTCATAGCTGCAGTTCATGTGGGAGCGAGGGTACATGAGTAAGGAAGACATTTACAAACACCATTTGTAAAAGTTATTACACGGGAAAAAGTTTTTTCTTCTTAGTCCTAGACTGGTCTGCGTTACTTCCTTCCTCTCAACAAGGAGTTTTATGGTACTTCAAACACAGATGACACACGTGTGAGTCCATTTGGTTTCAGCAGTCGTATATCATTTTATGTAAATTAGCAATGTTTTGAGTCAGATTGTAGAAATATAAAGTTGGGGTTTTTTACTCCAAGGTAGTAATTCCTGAAAAAGCTGTTGCTAACCAATAATTGGGCATTTCTTTTTCAAGTGATAGAAGCTGAGAAGTGCCATAAATCAAAGGCACCAGCTTTTATCTGAAAACACCTCTACTCTGAAAAGCCTTGGTACTTTATTCCAAATGTAGGCTTGTCACCATAGAGATAAGATGAATTCAAGGATTTAAGATTTGCCAGAAAATATTATGTATCGTGTTTAAGATAAAGCTTTACTTGCTTAAAACAGCAGTGGAGGCTGAAACTAAAGCAGCATCTAACAAAGAAAGATTGGCCCAAAAAAAGATTCACATTCTTTAAATAAATGCTATCTGTTTTTGACTGAGAAAAGTGTAAGTACTGAAGCTATGTTTGTCCTCAGACCTCTTTAACAGCTATAGCTACTGTGTATTTTAGTCACTGAGTCACATAAGTATTTGATTTTCTGGACTTTACATTCTCCATTTTCCTCCACCTTCAAAAATAAATGTTCTTCTTTGTTTTATTTTAATTTACCCCTTAACACTTTAAAATCTATCTGGCCTTTTTTTCAGGACCAAAAGAAACCTTATCAGTTCTTTTCAGTGATATATAAGGTGTCCTTTGATATGTTTTTTGGGGTATAACAGTGCCTCTGTTCCTTGAAATTATTTCACTGCACCCAGATTTGGGCTAAGTATCCCCAAACACAGACATACTGCAGGTCCTTTAAACAGACATTTGAACAGTCTGCTCTTTCCTATTACCCATGAAAGAACAGCTCGAGTTTTCAGATGTGCCTTGGGAACTGAGACACTGCTGTAAGCGTGACTCATGTTATAGAAGCCTGTTCATGGCTAAGACATTTTTGAAAATGAGCTTTCTTTTGAAAATGATGTTTCCAAGGCATTTCAGTGCTCTGGAAAATGTTACAGTATATTGTTACAAGGCACACTGCCCCTCAAGGTCGAAAAGAAGCTTTAATGTAAAGTTCTCAAGGACGATGTGGGAGACATGGAGACAGCAGCATCTGTCCACCACAAAGAACATGCCATACCCCTAAAAAGCCAAGGTGTTCAGTGTCTCCCCATTCTCCTCGGGGCAGTGGGGATTGCTGCAGGGTGCGGGCTGTGAGACAAGGTGAGCTGTCCTGGCAGACCGTGGCCAGGGCAGTTGTTGCTGAGGGGTGCCATCACCTCGGAGCTGCGTACGCACAGAAGACTGCTAGGGCATCCTTGGGGGCAGTTGCTGCTGTCCTGGGCTCTGACACAGTATTTGGCCAGATAGGTGGGGACTGCCCATCATCCCCAGCACCAGCTCCTCAGCCAGGGGTAAGGAGGAGCGCCGCAAAGTGAGTGGGCACGCGAGGGGGCAAGTTTGATGAAAGCTTTGGGGCTTCTGGGCTTATAGAGCTTGCTTACTTGGTGATACAATTTAATAGTACTAAAATTAATAACAAGAACAGCAACAAAATAAGTTTTCATTTTTAGTGGTTACCCATGCAGTGCCATAGGTACTATAATACTCAACAGAAAACATAATGAACTCCCCACATCAAAACTAGGGGCTGCATTTTAATCACAGTAGAGCCATTTTAACAACCTTTGGCAAGCTCAGCAGCAATGCAAATATTCCAAGTGGTGCAATATGTGTTTAGGAGAGGGGAGAAAGGGCTTAAAATTCATTTAAATTGAAAAACAGCAGTTATGCATTTCTCTAAACGATTGTTTTCAGTACCGTAAGCCACATCCTTTCAAATTTCCTCTGCTTGGCCACATCATTGGAATGAAGTGTCATTGCTGGTTAAGTCACTTTGACATCACCCTGATGATGTGTCAAGCACAGGAAATTTGAAAGGACAGGGCTCAGTAAGGTCTTACCCTAACTTGCCTTCCTCTGACAATTCCTCCCTCCCGCCCCACACCCTCCCTGCTCCTTTTTTCATATTCAGTGTTTCTGAGCTTGGTTAACTCTTAAAATCCCTATGACAAGTCGAATACTGCCAAAAGTGTGGAGATAGCACTCTGCAGGTCTCCCACCTTTCTTTCAAAGCCAGTGTTTTCAAAGCATCCAAATGTTTATGACGATGGGTTGTAAGTGGAACCAGTTATACTGAAATTGTCAGAGAAAAACTGTGCACGTGAACCTCGGCTGGCAAGACCCATGTGGCTGCAGCTTCAGACTGGAAGAGATCCTGCAGGCTGTGAACCCTTTGCCCAGCTACATCAGGCAACTGGTGGAAGTAGAGTCCATTGCATAAACTGATTAGTAATAAGCTAGTGAGGTTTTTTGCTTCAACTACTGCTGCTGGGAAACCGTTCCAAAAACTTATGGCTCTGAGTAGGAAGCAGTGTACACAGCTCTTGTGCCAGCGCTGTCCTTCAGCTCTTCTTCTCTGATGTCTTTTCTCCACCCTCGAAGTGGTTAAAGAAAACAATCCTACCTCTTCTCACACTTCACCTTGCTGACCTAAACAAGCTCTGTTGTGTTTTCTCAGGAATTAGTCTCTCCACTCATTCAAGACATCCCTCACTATATTATTTTCAGTTTCAGTGCTTCTTTCTTGATAACAGATGAGTGGGAAAGAAAACAGTATTCTCTCTGTGGCCTTCCCACAGCTTCTCACGCAGCACTGCTATTTTCCCTTTGCTGTTGGAAGTACCTCCCCTATATACCCACCACAGTAGCTTATGGGTTTGTCCATGGATGCATCCTGCTGATGGCCCAGACCCATCCTGTGGTCCATTCATACGCAGATACTTCTTTCCAGTAGAAATTAGTGGTTGGGAAGCAGATGGCCTACATTCAAACTGTATCCATGTGCTTAACATTAGTTAGCTATCTCTGAAGGTTCAAACCAGCCAGCAGCAGACAGATGGAGGCAGACCTGTGTCTTTGCTCCCTCCATGCAAGGGCATTGCTCTCCGTTCGGTTATACATGATCTCACTTCTAGTGCACCGGCCCCCAAGGTTATCCATTTCTTTCTTTCCCATTGTTTTCATGCTTTCCAGTTTCATGTCATCAGTAAATAGCTCTCATTTGCTACTTTTTTCTGCGCCAAGGTCGCTAATGAAACTATGAAATAAATAGGTCCTAAGGTCAATCGGTCAGACAATAGATTTCCTCCCACCTCATAATTTCCCTTTCAGCAGAACCTGTTGTGAGCTGCCCTTTAGGCAGTTCCCTACTGACCTTATAGTTACTATACTAATTCTCAGCTTATGCACATAGTAACCTCTTTCCCTATGGCTTAATATCAAATATTGGATTTCCTTTGTCTAGGAAAGCATTTTTATCACCAAAGAGATATACCTGCTTCTTCTTGTGTGATTCAGTTTTGTTGAATCCATACTGCATTTTATATCATTTCTTATTTCTCTCTACATATACTTTCTTTCAAAATTCATTCTTATATTTCATACACTATTAAAGTCAGGTTAGTCCCTGGTTGTCAGTGGGCTATTTCCATCTTCCCACAAGCAGCAGCATTACATTAGCTCTGTTCAACCGTAATGCACCATCCCGATTCAGCATAATCAGTACAAAAGTTATGACACTATCTCAGTTTCTCATGCCAGCTCTTCCACTGTTCCACTGTCTGGTCCAGAGATTTCTGCTCCAGCTTCAGCTGTGTGTATTTTCAATTCAAAGGTCTCACTTTCATTACCCACCCTACTCTATTTCATTGTTTTTATTAAAAACAAGGCAGAGTTTTGAAACTGTACCTGAATTACCATTGATTTCTACACCATCTTCACCCCAGTCAGGCTTTACTTTTTCTTCTGTCTTACACATAGGGTTAAACAGCAATTTCTTATTGTCTCAATTTTTTTCCAAGGTGTAAATCAGCTTGAATTTCATTGATTCCCACTTTACGTGTATGTTTCCTGACATCTAATGTAGGTCATTTTGCTGACAGTTCCATTTTTCCCTCCTGAGAAGGATTTTTCTGAAATCTTAATATATTCTTTCAGGTGGTTATTTACCTCTTTCTGTCCAGAGTGCTTCCCCACAGGTTTCCAAAGATTTTTCCTTTGCTTATGATACAGATTCCAGATTGGCTTCATCCTTTTGACTTTGAGTAATTCTATGTTTCCTCTGCACTCAAGTCACTGATTTCTTTTGGGTATCTCACTAACTAGATTCCTTCATTTTTCAGTCTTTATCGATTTGAAAAATAAACCCTTAATTACAAAACTGCCTTTGTTTATCATTAAATTGTATTTAAACTGAATCAACTCATGATCCACTTGAAACAAGTTTTTATTTCTTATCTCTTGTAAAAACAAAATCTAATTAAGGGTGTCCTGTTGTTCAATGAACTTTATCTTAGTTGATAAAGAAAATCGTCTGCTATCATAATCAGGAAAATGGAAAACCTGGACCTTATCCGTAATATTAATATTTATTTTTTGTGCTATATTTTTGCATAGCATAGTGTACTGTACTTATGTACTCCAAATAGTTTTTTCCACGCTACGTGGCTGCTCACCTCTTTATGGTCTCTTACAGCATAGCATATAATGTTACTCCACCTGATTTTTCTCTAAATATACATCTTTTCACCACAAACCCTTCAGTATCCCTGTTCCCTCATCTTATATTTTTGGTGAAACATGATTTAAGATCCTCAGCTACACATTCTAATTTTCTTTTTTTTTTTAGGGACAACCTGGACATTCCTGTTGTCTGTTAATGATCACTGGTTTAGTAACAGACTAGAAACTGTCCTTTCTCTAACAGTGCCATCACTTGGGTGATTACTTTCAGTATTAACCTTCCATTTTTCCTCCCTTCCATTGCTTCTTCTGGAGGCTGGGAAAGGTTGATGAGTATATTATGATTTTGTAACTATGGTCTTTAGGTCTGGGTGCTCAGAAATGAAGGGCCTGTAGTGGATGCAGCATTTTGTCCCTCTTCTCAGTGCTCCTCAGCATAACTCCCTGGCCAGCTCAGGGTTTCAAACTCAGTGACTGCCTCTGGGCTTACTGCACTGATGCGCTCCTTCTGTGTTTTGCTCCAGGGTGGCAGCCACTGAGCATGTATAGTCCTGTCCTTCTGTTTTTATATCCTTGTCCCAGCTGCCTTTTCTTCAATGGTTGACTGCCTCTGCCATCAGCTCAGCAGAGTATCCACAACAGCCCTGAACTGAGGACCTTTCCAGAGGAGACCAAGTGGAAGACATCATCTACATCACCTTTAATGCAGGAGATGGACAACGGTCCAAAAGATTCCTTTATTTTTACATCATTTTTGATTGACAACACTAGTTATTTGTAATTTCTACCAGTGTGAGAGGTAAGTCAGGGCCAGTATTTTCAGACCTGAAGAGAGGTATTAATTTTTCCTAAAATGTAATAGATCTAGCTGCAGACTCTGCTGTGGCTTCCCCCTCTTTCTCTGATTATTACTAATTACATTATTAAATCTTTTTGATAAGCGGGCTACATCCAATCCCTATATTCAAAGTGTCCTCTGCCTGAACTCTTCAAAGCTGGCACAGAAATTTCTGGTAAAGTTTACAATACAAATGGTTTATGGAAATAGAGTGGCACTAGGAATGTTTTGACTAACTGTGCCAGTTCAAACCCACATAAGTCATACAATGAATTGTTATGGGTTTGAAAAGTGCTGTTTGCATTTTATTTTTTTAAAGCATTAATTAAATGACATATAAAGCTACTAACATCTAAGGTCAGGGAGAGTGCCAAAATGGACATTATAAAAGTGTTCACTTTGGTATTAATTCTGTGTTTATGGGGCGTCTCATGTCTCTAAAACCTCCCTAGACCACTATTAATCATAACCTATCTAGTACATTCACCACATATTTTTCCTGTCATATGCCAAAGAATGTCTTATTAATTAAAGGGGTGAAAAATTGGAAAGGTTCCTTTTGTCTCCTATTGTTTTGGAGAAGAGGAAATGATAAAGTTCAAACAGTAAATCTGCTCCTTTCCAGAAAGTGTTCTTATTGGGAAAGCGGACTTCAGTCACATTAAAAGCAAAACTGTTTTGCAAAGCTTGGCCTAAATCTGGCTTGAGCTGCTTGCTCATCTAGTTCTTCTGAACTCAATTCACTGCAAAAGCAGGATTTGGCCTTTTAGCACTTGTGCTCCAAAATCCATGACTGTTATTAAAGGCATTTTAATTAAACCCAGCATTAAAACTACATTTTTCTTTCAAACCATCTATAACCAATAATTAGCAGCAAGGGGTTTTTCAAACCTCAGAAGAAATTGTTTGGGTGATACGCTATATGTGGTTTATAGTTTTAAAATCCCTGGGGTTTTGTTTTCTGGGAAAGAGAAGACATATCTGCGTTTTAAAGTTAAGTGGGTTGAGTTTTCTGTTCGTTCCCAACTGGACAGTCGTCCACATCTCCAAAGCTGAATGTAGCCTTAATTCATGACAGCTGTTTTCTTTACAATAGACTTGAATTTTACATAGCTCCATTCATATTTGAGGTGTCCCAAAGCATTTGACAATAAGGAGCCAGTGCCAGCTTTCGTGGACCACTGCAGCACGTCCGAGTTTTGCTTGATGAAGGTCCCTGGGATTTGAGTCCTTGGCTGCTGGTGATAGTCTGGGTGTGGGGACCACCAGAGTAGGTGTTCTGCATCCAGCAGCCCCAGTCCCAGCCACAGCAGGCAATACTGACAGGACCCTGGGGTTAAGTTCATGCCAATTCAGAAAGTACAGCAAAATGCCCTTTCCTTTAATGTCTCTGAGCAACAGCACCCTCAGCCAGTTCTATAAGGATCGCCCTGCTAAATTTCTACGTTTTCTATGCTTTATGTCCAAAATGTGAGCTGCCAATGTTCTGCCTTGGATGTGCTGTGAAGGCTGACTTGTTTTAGTCTGATTGCATTAGCTCTTTACCACGTAGCAGACTGAGCAGAGCAGGGCAGGTAGGATCCTTGCACTGTCAACAACGATGATGCTGTCACACCACAGAGAAATCCCGGGTTAGTCACTGCCTGCTTATCAGAGTCGGTCCACGCTGAGCATAAACATCCATCTTAATCCTTGTCAGTAGATAACAACTTGAATGTTGCTATTCTACATCTCACATACTTTATTTTAACCACTGCCATAAACTGGGAACAGCAAAAATATGTATGTAAGTCTTAGGGTTTGAAGGCATAATAACTCAGACCAACAGGTACAAGAAAGAAATGTCTCTTAGGTGTATATTTTCTTCTGATTGGAGTTCCGTAGTTCTGTGGTCACACAAAGGAGCATTCACAATAGAAATACCTGAGAATAGGTAATAAGCTACTTCTGAGCTCACCATCAGGCCCTTGCTATTGCAGGCAGTGACTCTGTAAATCAGTTGTACAAGTAAGGGAGAGGAGCTAACAATGAATACCTTTAGAAAGCATTGACCGACCTTTCCGTCACCTACATCCACACGACTTACTAACACAGAGGACTGGCCAGAAACAAATCTGGTTGCCTTCAGCTGGATAACTTACTCCAATCAGAATGATAAAATTGAATTACTCTAGAAAGATTTTCCCATGAAAATGGCACTAATTAGTAGTTTTGCTGTTGAAACAGTGAGCTTTTCTAGACAGAGTTGGGTAGGGCAAAGTCTTTCAGGGTAAATACATAAAGTAGAGGTTCATGAATTACATCAGAGGTTTGAAACCAATAAACAAGTTACACCAAGCTATGATCTGGAGTAGCATAAACCCAACAGATCTGAAGTCCTCCCTGCTGCAATTCTGTGAAATAAGTGAAGTTACACTAGGACTTTGAAATACCAGTTTTATTGCATAGGAGTAAGCTCATCTTCTTTAGAGGCCACAGATGGATTCCAGCTATCATGAAACAAAGAGAATGGATATCCAAAGGGAATTTTCTACAAAAGAGCTGAAGAGAAGCTTGCATCACCAGTATGCGTTTAACATAAATCAACATGATAAGGAGTGTGATTAAGGGTAAGTGGGGATTTCATGGTGTCGAACAGGCTTTGGAGACTGAAGTCATGTGGGTATGAAATCATGAGAAGGAGGAAAGAAGAAAAGGAAGGTATAATGAACAGACAACAAGCAGTTTCATTGTTGGAAGAATCATGATCTTCTCGCCTGACTTCCATCATCACACGCTGCAGGAACGCAGTGGGGAAAAGCAGCAGTGAGAATCAGCTGGGATAAAAAGAATAAAGTATCAAGCTGATCTGAGTAAATAGCATAAGAAGAAAACAAGGTCTCAGCAAAGACTCACGCTACAGAGCCTTCCAAATACATGTATTGCCCAAGGCTGATGCTGTTTTCCAAAACCCTTTTTCCCATTGCCCGTGTTAAGCTGAAGAGCGCAGAATGCACCATTAATTTTAAAAGAAGCCACTTTTACTTCCAGGAAAAGAGTTGTCCAAGCTTGGCTCAAAGACTGCAAATTCTTTATACTCATCCTGTTGTAGGTAGGTTTTAGTGGGTGATGACATTCATCTGTTGTAGCAAAGGATAAGTAAGATTGTTCGTTCCTATTTTTCTCACAGGAAGAAATCCAGATGTGCATTCTCAGTATTATCTTTATCCTTATTCCGAAAAATTCCCATTCACTTCAAAAGCTTGCTTAGCCGACATAGAGTAAGGATCCAGGCTGCGTCTTGGTACACTGCAGTTAAATGCTGCAAACAAGGAAATGAATGGGAAGATAAATGAAAATGAGCTATAACCTTTACAGCAGGGCGCTGTTATCCTGCTCAGTTTCCTACTTACTTTAATCAGTGACTGATTCTTTAGGAAAAATTCTCACCTTTTTGGTCTTTTAGGGTGGAGTTTGTCCCACTAACTAAAATCTGATCATCCCAGTCTAAGCTCATCCTTTAAAATCTCTCTATAGAAAGAAATATCCATCTTCAGAGGGTGAGTCACCCCATTGAATCACAGCCATCGAAGATAGCTGGGATATATTGCCCTCTGGGGGTGCTTATTTTTCTCTACTCCTTATAAGGGAAACTTAGATAATTCTTAGATACATGAAGCTGGACAACATGAATCTCAAACTTTGTAAGCAGATGTATTAATACAATCAAGTGAAAAACACAGATTTTTTTTGCAGATGTGCTATACATACATTTCTGTCCTTGCCTGCCCTTTTCTCGGCTTCTCATCTCTTTGGTGCTTAAGCTGTAGATCTCAACAGCTTCTGTGGGAGAAAGTAAAAAATACTGATTGCCTCCTAAAAAATAATCAAGTGCAACCATGCAGCAATCTTTATCATTCACAGCCAAGCACCTAGTTTGTTAAATATCCACTGAAAAATGGCAGTTCACTACAACTTCTCTGCTGTACTTGGAAACCGGTTACTATCTTTTCACGCTGCTTGGAGCCTTATCCATATGCATAAAGTTTTCTAGTCTCCTCAGAGTTGCTCACAGGTTTTAAGGTGTTCAGGGACCTTGTGGTAATGACCTCCACGGGCCATTGAATGTGGAAATACCCAGTCCTACAGCCTGATAGCCTTTCAAGCGAAGATCATAATTTCATTAATTAAGATTAATCTTAATTCCCTGGAGGAAATGGCAAAGGGCAAAGCAGCAGAAGTCTCACTGTTTGCATTTGTCTCTGCTCAGGGACCTTGGCCCTTCAGTTTCTTGGCATCTATGCCCCTACGTAAGTAAGCCTGTCCTTAACCTTAAGTCCCACTGAAACCAGCTGGCAGGGACGTCCCCGAGCGTCTGCTACCAAGCGCTATCAGAGGTACCACAGAGGATGACACGGGCTTCTGGTCTGACTCAGCACCGATGCTCTTACTCTCCGCTGCATATGAATTTCGTTGATTCAGGGCATCAGGGTGCATATCATGATTTACCTACTACCAGTGAAAGACATGTTCTTCTTTCACAGTGTATAATTAAAGTAATTCTTCTAGCGTAAGACTAGTGTTCTGGATTAAGCCCAAGCGGGAGCTAGCATCATGTGATATAACTTAATTATCTTACTGTCAGCTGTGCTTTGCTGAGCATCTGGCCTTTGATCTTTCAGATTGAAGCTCCGAGTTAATTACAAATACCATTGGGATTGTGATGTAGCCTAATTGCACTTACCTCCTAAACATTGTTTAATCGATTTTGAAATCCTAATCTGCACATCATAAAGTTTATTGGTCACATTAATTGGCTATATCTGTCATTGGAAAGATGGAGGGAATTGGCTAGTTTATCTAGACAATAGAATTTAAAAATCCAATGTCCAGATAATCCTGCTGTTGATGTCACAAACTTCTATTATATCTTTTTTCTTTTAAATACATTTTTACAATTAAGATTGATTATATAAGGCTGATTATTCTAAGGCTAATTACTTTCAGTGCTGCAGAGAGAGATTTTCCTCTCTCTCTTTTCTTCCACTGAAGTGTGGCAGAGGCAGAATTAAATGCAATTGTGGATTTAGAAATGTTTATGGTAGGCAGAGCCTTCAGATTAGCATGACACATGGAATTTGTGAGCTGTTAGATTCGATTTCAAAGCATTAGGCTAGGATTTCACATTTTGTTTTTATAAAATGCAAATAGACTTCAGTTGTTTTGTTATTAAGATGGATTTGCAATGCTAGTCAGGGAGCAGATATGGAACCCATACTTGTTACACAAGTCTTGCTTCCTGGAATGGATTTTTTTTCTCTTTTCCTTAGGATTTCTCCCAGATGCTAAGTAAACGGCTACTGTAAGACAGGCCACCAAAAAGCTGTTCCCCTCACTAATAAGGGAAAAAGAGGTAAGGAACAAATGAAGTCAACTCAGAACGAGGACACAAAAAGTCTTTTCTGAGAACATGCAAAAAAGGAAGAAAAATCCAGTACACATTGGCCACAGAATGACGATCGCTGGTGTATGCAGAGCTCCTCTGCTTTAGAACTTGAGGCAAACGAGTGGCCTTGTCTGGCAGCAGACATCTTTATTACTACCAGTGATCACATCACAGCTCCTAGAGCTGCATGCAGGAGTCACTGCTGTAGGTAAAGATGTAGATCCCACCGTTCATGGCGTGGGTAAGCCAGGGAGATCCAAAGCACGGTGCCAGCATTATTGACTATGCTGAACACCATGGTATACTTTCGACTGTGAGGACAGGACCTATTGGTAAGTGTGCATGACTCCTGAAGGTCTCCCCAAGTCCAGGCTGGCTGTGTGTCCCAACAGCTGGCCTCCCTGCGGGGCCCATCCACTGCAAGAAGGCCTTCTCAAGAGGGCATTCAGTCACAGCAGTGAGCAAACCCCGCAGCTCTATCCTGCCACATGCATTCAGATTGCCAGATGTCTGCCTGCAAGCAGCCAACAGACTGTCAAGCAGCTGCAAGGACAAGAGATGGGGAGCTCCCAGGTACTCCTTGATTACACTAGAAGAAGAGGGTGGAGTGGCCTTTACAGTGGTTTTGGGCTGTCATCAGATTTCCAGCCATCAAACTGCAAGCAAGACCTCAAATGTCATTTAAAATTTCAAGTTAGCCTCTAATTGGAGTCTCTGAGGCAAAATCTCAGTCTGACAAATAATTGAATAACCCAATTTTCTAACAAAAAAAGACTAGCACCTGCTATAAAGAGAATTTTCATGGTTGTAACTTTTAGTCCTCGTCTTAGTCAAATATTATGGGAATGCATGCAAACGTTTGTGGATTTCCAGGAATTTGCAGGCAACTTTCATCATCCCAGGTTTCCCATTGTAATGCGTGATAAACAGGAAAGGTAGAATGATCACTTGAATTTCTTGTGAATTGTGCCTATAAATAAGAGAACAAACACTTTTTTTTTTTAAATCCTCTCTGCATACTTCAGACAGACATTGTGCTGGCTAAAACCAGTAAGTCTTGCTGGTCCCTGCTGACACGCTTGCAGTGGTCTGTGCATGGGTTAGGAAGGAAGCATGACTGAGCGTTTCTATGGAGATTAGAAAGAACAGGACTTGTTTCCTAGGCATAGTCTTAATTAGCAAATGCTTAAAGTTAGGAAGATCTGTTGTTTTACAAGGACATTTTGTTCCAGCAGCAGTTGTGTTTTCCTCCCTTTGCTCAAGCTGCGAGAGGCTGTGAGGCCAAAGGAGTCCAGGGTGAAAAAGAGCCTTCTGTCTCTCACAGCCACACCACCTGCCTGAGAGGTACCACGCTGCAGAGGCACCGTGAGCCTGAGGCTGCTGCGTTGTCACAGCAGAATCAGGAGAGATCTCCCCACCACAAAAACGCATCCTCTTTAACTCAAAAGGATGGTTTGTCGGAACAGAAATTCAGCTTTTGAGGTACATTTTTTTGGCCCCTCTGCCCCTCACGAGATTACCAAAAAAAGAAGAGTTGTCTAAATGAAATGAAGTCTGATGTATCTCTTTATAGTATTTATAGACACCTTTGGAACAATGCATAGATCTGTATGCAGATATGTCCTGCAAGGGTAGGAGCAGAGCTCTGTAACTTATTTCATGCTCAACACCTACCAACATTTTCTTCTCTGCTGGTAACTATTTGTCTCGTCAGCACGAACTGCACTGGGCTGGAACAGGCGATCCGAGGGAAGGGGTTTGCCTTGAAACCCTGACGAGAATTCCCTGTGCCTCACGAAGCGGAGACAGCATGTCCTTAAACCTGAACGGTTCTGCTTCCCGCTTCAGCTGTGGTTCATTATAAACCACCTTCTGATGCTGGGTCAGGATGGAATTGGTTACATAGGAATGAGACCTGTTTTCAGACAAAACTTTTATTTTCTCCATTTTCCCGTTCACCGCAGATTTACATCGCCAGTCTTTAGCTTGATAAAATTGCTTCTGCCCCTTTGCTTGTGCTTATAAGGAGACACTTTCTCAAAATTTGAGTCCTGGCTACTTTTTATAGCTCCAAAACACCATGCAGATACTGCTCCTGAGAACTGAAGTGGTATTTTAGCAGAGTGGGGCTGAACTCCAGTACTCAAGTGAATTAAAGAGATGTATGTGTAGATCCAAGCTGTTTTCATGCTCTCTTTGAAGTGTGCTGAGACCAAGCCAGTCTCCTCTAGCTGTCCTGTCATTTTTCTTACACTTTGTGCTCAAGCTGAGGTATTAAAAATATTGCTATTAAAAGCCTATAATGGCTCTTACTGTTACTTCAAAAGTCCTACCTCTCCAAAGTCTTCATGTTCAGCCAAGCTTGACAGATATAGACGTCTTAAAGAAAAAAAGATCCTCATCCTTCCTTCTGCCTTTTGGATGCATTTTCCAACCTCCTTTCAGAGAAATATAGTATTTCAAATATCTCACAGAAAAAGTATGCATCCTCCCAGACTCCTGAGGCTGCTCTCACAGGCTGCCTGTGGATGCTACTGCTTCTTGGAAGGAGCTGTGCAGTAGCACCATGCTGGCTGATCCAGCATGCAGAAATGTCTTGTACCTGAATGCCTCAGATCTACGCATCTATAGGGGGTGGTTTGGGGCTTCATGTCAGAACACTCAAAAAATTGAGCACGTAAGCTTGTCTAGCCATGTCCTTTGACACTGACTCCAATTAACTGATGAGTATTTTTTGCCTCTGTCTTTCGGCCTAGCTTGTGTCCCTATACTGCTTTTGCTGTCCTCTAATGGCTAAAAGTTGCCATCTGTGAAGATGTGTACAGGCAGGATCTGGACCTTTGCTCATGTTCCATTCCTGATATCCTTTAGCCAGGACATCAGTGCTCTGTTGTACTGTAACAGTTGCTGGCCCTGGAATGCAAGTAGCTTCCCAGCCTCTTTTATGGGGCTCTGAGGAGAAACCCTGCTGCAGGATGATAACCTTTAGCGGGATTCCCCAGGGGCACTGCAGTCACAGGCGCCAAATAAATGACCCACCACACTCCTACTTGTATGATAAGGAACTTTACTGGTGCACTTTGCAGCCTGCTTTAATATCACCTCTTTCATCTCCTCCTGCTTTTCTAAAGCTACATGGCTTGCCCTCGTGGGGCATCTGTGGGTGGTGGGTGGCCTACACAGGGCAGGAGAAAATGCACAAGAATAACAGGGCTCAATTCCACTGCCACCACGGAGCTCATCAGCTGCAGAGCCAAAGCAGCAAGCACTTCAGCTGTGGCACCTTACTTTTCTCCCAGTGTTCAGGCATAGGTGGGAACTGCTGTAACTTGATGTGATTCACATTTACCTTTCAGAGGTGCGCAAGACCACTGCCTCATGGTCTTCTGCCCAATAGGCATAATACCCTACAAAGGAAAAGAGGGTGGAGTTTTACACTAATTTTCTGCCATGAGGTGCAGAGGATTTCACCTTGGCTGTATGCTGGGTCATTTTGTTAGCTGGGAGGTGTTGGTGAACAGGAATTCATTTGCCGTGTGGCAGAGGATGTGTGCAGCACTGATTCACAGGCATTTTCCATTTGCTCTTTCTCATGCAGCACTTCTGCATTTTTCTTTCTTTATCAGAGGTGCAGGACCCTAACAGTATTTCTGCAAATATGACTGTCGTCTGTGCTGGAAGCCAAAATTCAAAGAAAGAAGACAGCAAATTTCAGTAGACTTCATTGGTATTAATACTGTGATAAGGACACTTAGCTCTAGTATTGCGTAAACATATGATAGCTGATGTTTAATAAAAGAGCTCAAGGCAAAGGCCTGAATGTAGCACCTCAGCACCCTGGTGTACTGTAAGCTGGATTATGTCTTGCAGAAAACTGTGCTTGATTTAAGACACTGCAGTAGACTTCTAAGCACATGTTTCCACCCAAAAACAAAGGCAGCTCAGGAATTTGAATATTGTGGGAAGCTGGGCTTTGTCTGGGTGTTATTTTGGGAAAGGAATATGTGTGGGTGGATGAGAGACAATTCAGGTGGGGAAGGAGAGAGACAGCACGTGGGAAACAGGCAGCGAAGGGGAGCTGCAGCACAGCCAAGCTGCGCGGGTGCTTGTCCTGGGAGAAGCCCGAGACGCCGGAGAGCTGGCGGCGAAAGATCTGCTGCTGTGAGAAGAGAAGTTGCCTCCGGTTGTTTGCATCCTACTGTGTTTATGAGAGCAGACTCTCTATATTGTTCTACATAAAAAGAATTGCATCAAAAGTTCTGGTCTCTGCTATTAATATCTTTACTTGGAAGAAAACTTAAGGGCCCAAATTTTGTACAGACGGAATAGTGTGGGATTGCTTTATTTTAATGTGGCGTATTTTCTAATGAAGCTTTTGTTTTCTCCTTTTCCCTCTCAGTTCTTACTTGTTGTTCCTGTTGTCTCTACTTCTTGGGAGACACAATAAGTCTCAGAGCAGGCACCCCAGCATCTTGGGGAAACCTCTTTTCTGTAGCACAAAAAGCAAGGTCCTGTCTCAGGGCAGAACTTGGTCCTGCCATGGGGCTCAGCTTTTTTGTGTTAAGAGCTGATGTTGACACCTATAGAAGAGGCTGAGTTTCAGGTACTTAACTCTCATCCATCCAAATAAGTGTAAGAAGTCTACCTGTCCAGTTGGCCATTCATTTGTGCTTCTGATGAATTCCTTTGACTCAGATATCCAGTGGGGAGATATCAAAGCAAAAGTTATTCACAGGGTTTATGAAACAATGGTGATACTTCCCATCAGTTGGAAAAAATCCCCAAAGTGCTGCTGGTTTGATCAGGCTGAACTTGCTCGTAGCAAGTGAGAACACAAGATACTATTTGCATGTTGCTGCCAGGTATAGATCTGGACAAGGTCCTCCCAGTCCATGAGTGCATTTGTTGAACTCCCCTTACTTCTCACACCTGAGCAGGCTTCTTTGATTGTTGATAACATCATTCTGTTTCTGGGGAGCTTTTCTTTACAGAACTGACTGCCCTGAAACCTGCAAAAAGTTGGTCAGAAGGCTTTTGTGATTCTGGACTAGCCTACAACAGGTAAGGCAAAGGAGTAATACAGCAAATTCTGAGAGCAAGGATCACACTGCAGCCCATAAACACAACTCCTTAGACAAAGCACGCTTAGACTTGAAAAGTAATTTATATAGAAAAATCCCTCTGGACTCCTCCCTCCCAGCTGTCTGGATCCTGATAATGTTCTGGGAGGTGTAACACTTTACTGCAAACCTAGTAGCTGGAGAGGTCATCTACTAATGGAGATGCCATCTTACTGGGCTTCTCTAATTGCAACCAGCAGTCAATTCATTGTCATCTTTCCGAATCTCTGTCTGCAACCGGCAGGGAAAATAAAACAGCAGACACTGAGATTCAAAGAGCTGTGTGCAATCTGGATTGTGCATTTAGACAGTGTTTATTTAAAAAAGCTATTATCTACCAGCTGCTCATAAACTCTGTTATGCCCTGCAAGAATCTTTGTGCTATGTAATTGTCTTGCCTCTCTCTAAATGCATATTCCACTGGTTTGAATTAGCTGCTAGCTCGTAGTGATTATGGTCATCATTCATCTAGAACAATTCAAATCAGATTTGGAAGTGGTGACATCACCTATGTACAAGTAGGGTCTTTACAGTAGGGGCATAGTGTCCTCAGCCTAGGCCAAACCTGTGTTCTGTTTTTCCGCTGGTGTCTTATGAAGCATAAAGTTTATGCAGGAAAGCCTTTCCCTCTTTCATTGCAAGTAACATATATTGCAGTTAGTGTTATTTGGGACCTTAACTATCATTTTAAAAACTGTGACCCTGTGCACACACACTAAAATGGTTTTCTGTTTAACCCAGCACATTTACAGAGAGCATTCGTCGTATCTGTTCTGTCTGTGGACATCTCCTTCCTAACATCTGTGGTGTATGATGCAATGTTTCTTCTGGCTCTCCAGTACACAGAAACCACATGAAGGTTCAGAGTCGGTGCTCCCTCGGACCTACCTAATGCTGGCCCTGCTGTCAGGTTGGAGAACTACTGACGAACAGTGGAATGAAATAAATTATTGAGGTAACTTGCATATAAATTTCTAAGTCAATTTAAACAGTGACAGGCATAGCTGATTTTTTTGAAAGATGCTGTATTTGGTAGCGCAATAGGAATCTGAAAGAAATATTGGCAAACCTTCACAGGATTTTGGCTTAACTTTCTTAGCATATAGGTAGGAACGTTTTGTTATTATTATTCTGTTTCTTAATTTGTTGGCTGTGTTCTGACAATTTGGGTGCCAAATAACTCAGCACGATCAGGAAAAGTTTTTTTCCAAAATACTTCTTCTCTCATTACGCAGCAAAGCAAGCCAGCCTTGCCAAATTAATGGCACTTATTTCCAGAACAGCAAAAAGGATGTATTTGCAGAATATCTCACACTTTTCAGAAATCCTACCCTCAACGAAAAGCCATCTTCTGGAATGTCTGCATAGTAAGAAAAGCTTCTGGATTGCATTTTCATTTGTACCAATCTCAATATTAACAGCGTTTACTATTAGGTGTAGGCCCCAATTTTTGTACTGAGGTGGCACGAACCACAATTACCACTTAAATCTTCATATGCAAAGTAGGCAAGGAAGTTCTACCACCAGGGTACTGTCAGCAGGTAAGTTCACCACTTGTCAGAGACTTAAGGCTGGGCCGGTGTACACTTTAAACCCTCCTTCTGTCTCAGTGCTCCCTGTAACAACTGTCAGAATAGTGTTAACCAATTGCACTGCCAACATCACAAAGATATGTAGGCTGATCGTGCTAGAAAGATGATTTTAACAGTCCATGCATGGTAGTAGGCGAGAAGCTCAGAGTGAACTGAGTCCAGTCATAAACAGAGTAACCAGGAAGAAAACAGAGAAAGAGTGGATACTGGTACAACAGTGCAGGAGATGGATTTGGAGGGATAAAAGTTATCTTTAAAGGCTGTAGAAATGTTTTTTAACACTCATCAGCACTCAGAGCCACTTGAATATCTTTTCTAAAAGCCTGCTTATTTCAAAAGTGCATTTGAAAGATATTTAACACCTTTGCAGGAGCAAACTGAAAGCAGGCTATCTCTCTCCAAGTATCCAAAGAACAGAGCCTTTCCACATGTGTGTAATAGTAACGTTGCAGGTCCTAGTGAACAAAATGGTGTTAGCCAGTGTCTGCAAAGTAAAAATAAAAGTAAGGACCAAGATTCTTTTTTTTGACTGATATGACTGAGTCAAATTTAGCTTGAGTATTCCTGGAGAAAAGTTTTTCAATGCCAAAGCAATAAAAAGCTGGATGCCGAGCTTCCCCTCGTTTGACTCACTGCCATCTACTCACATAATCAGAGAGGCTGACTTCTTATTTGTGCAATGAATTTGTACAGAGCAAAATGACAACAGCAGAGGTTTAAAGTTCCAGCTGTGAATTTCCTCTTTTCTGTTGGCTTATATGAGAGGCAGGAATATATATCCTGCAGCTTTTTGTGATTGCAAGACTGATATTCACCTTCCACAGAAAGCCTCACAGAAGTCTGTTTACAACGCTGGGTTTACTCAGGTAATTCAAACAAAACCAAGTCTGGTTTTCCATCCAAAACCATTCTCCCAGGAAGAAGCAAACCCACCCGACCAAGCTAAGTCAGCACTCACAAAAGCTCTTATCAGCAAAATGTTGTCATACAGCATCAATCAAAGAATAGGCAGCCATACGGCACTGTAATAAAAAAATGTATTTGGCACTTTCCGGACTATTTACTGTTTTATTGAATACCACACTCCTCTGAATGACAACTGCAAATTCCAGGGGACAATCCAGCCCAGTCTCCCTTCAAGACTGGAATTTTAATGGCTCCGATAAGACACTGCCATCTTTCATCAGATATTGTGGTGTTTATTTTAGCTTTTTGCGTCTTTTGTGGCAACTGTGACTGCACACAGGCCTGGGGTATCAACTGATGACAGTCAGTCCTTTCAGAAGCCTCACCAAGGCACTTGAACCGTCCATTACGCGGGGCAGCATGAGACAAATTTATCAGAAACATTTGCACAGGCCTTCAGCAAAGGAAGTGCTGTGCTCTGTGTATTTTCTGCAGGCTTGATTGGGAGCACAGACAGGACCAAATGATGGAAAGATTTGGTTTGCAAGAAGAGGCCGTTCCCTCGTTCAGGTTTGCTTCAAGTTGCATCACTGCCAAGAGCGTCCACTGTGAACCTGGTGCCTCTGCATGGACATGGATGTGTGGATGAAGTGAGTGAAAGACTCAGTTATGCTTAACTTTGTTTTACATTTCTTGTCTTTCAACATGCAGAATCATAGAATCATAGAATCTTTAAGGTTGGAAAAGATCTCCAAGATCATCAAGTCCAACCCTCAAACCAACACTACCATGTTTGCTAAAACATGTCCTGAAGTTTTTTTAACACCTCCAGGGATGGTGACTCAACCACTTCCCTGGGCAGCCTGTTCCAATGCCTGACCACTCTTTCAGTAAAGAAATTTTTCCTTATATCCCATTTCTAGAATTTAAATCCAAAAAGGTTAATATGGTCATCTAAGCTGACACTCCAATTGTAGCCCAGTCCAGGACATTGAGACAGAAAGAACAATATGTACAGATCCTTATTTTCACAAGCATTGGTCATACTATTTGTAACTTTTAACATTTCCAGCCTGGGAGATGAATGTCACATACCAATCTGTGTTTTCTTCTGTCATAAATAGATGCTCATTGCAGTCTATTCTGCAAATCAGTTTTCCTCTACTCTTTAAAGAAAGCAGAGAAATACTGTAATGGGTAACTCCAGAATGTGCTGATGGATTTGTCATGAATTTACTTCAACACATCTATTGGTGCCTCCCAAGACTATTGGCTACAGCTTCAAGAGTCAGACCTCGTTCTCAATTAGACACCCAATGCTTTGAAGCAAGGGCCTACCTTTGATCAATAATGCATATATACTTGTGATTTTTGTGGTACAATTTGTAAGTCTGAATCTAGAAGAAAGGTGGAGCAAATGCCTATGGCAGGTAAGTTGTTCATTGGGAAAAGCCTTCTCCCAAGCTGCTGGTGGGAATTGATCTTGTGTTGCTTGGTGGATGATATTTCACCCGAGTTGCTCGTTCTCTGCACAGAAATCCAAACATGCTCAGAACAGTAAATTAGCCCCTCTTTAAAATGACACTGTGCTGAAACAAATGCAAACCTTCCACAGCCCCAGGGGGATTTTCTTGAAGTCCACAAGTGGATTCATGGCCAAGATGTAGGATAGGAAGCTGGGGCTCAGCTGTGGTCTGGTGGGATTTTCTCAGAGGTTGGGTGCTTTACTTCAGAGAGCCTCCACGTGGCCTGTTTTTAGACCTTTTAAAGATTATGATGGTATATCCTTCTGAGACACTCTTGCAGACTCGCGTGGTCATAGTTCCAGCAGGGTCAAAGTGTCTGGCTTGGCTGAAAGTGGCCTCCCCCCAGCACTGCTGAGAGCCTTCCATGGCCACAACATGTTGGAACAGCCCCCCACTGACCCTGACCCCGGCAGCTGAACCCTGAGAAGAGTGCACTCAGGGCCGTGACAGCCAGAGGTTTGAGTCTCCTTGAAATTAACAGCAACAGTGTTGCTAAATCCTCAGGAAAATTTTTGAGAGCAGAACTGGAGGTTTGACACCTAGTTTCCATTGGCTCTCAACTGCAATTAATGTCCTAGCTGCTCCTTATGCCTTTGGAAAGTTCAACCCATAAAGGCTAGAATTTCCCAAGGAGCCTAAGCAAACGTAGAACTTGTGCAAAACACCTACATTTCTGTGGTCCCTTGGAAATCCTCTGTTTGTTTTGCTAACAATTTTTGTGATAATTTATGTTTTCCGAACACTGGCATAGAATTCTTAAGAAAAACATAGTCTGGTTGATTTTCCAGGTGGATTTAAGCATTCGACACGTGAGCCATGAACTCTGGAGAGCACTCCTCAAAGGTCAGCAGTGCTGGGTCAGGCTCTGCAGAGTACACTGCAGATGTACTCTGCAGTGGAGATGTGGGATGCACCTCAGGTTAATGACTTACCATTGAATGCAGCCTTTTCTAAAGCTGCATGTGTAGTTAATGCATATCAGAACTCAGCGAGACTATTCAAATGACCTCAATTTCCCAGTGCTTTATTATGTATGTTTCTGACATCATTGGTTATTTATCTGTCCTCCTGGTGTTGCTAGCCAAAGCAAAGAGGGGAGAAGCAGACGCAGTAATATTATGTTTGAGCAAAGAGTCAGATGTTTTCAGGGACAGTACAATTTGGGTAGAAGGGTATTAAAGGACCTGAAAGTCAGAAAACTAGCAGGCACATCAATCCAGTCCAGAGTCAACGGAACCGAAAGAGCCTTTCCTCATTCTCTTTCTACAGTGAATTATTTCCTGACTCTGGAAGATGGATTCTGTTCATTTAAGTAGTTTTCCACGGTACGCTTTATATTGTGGACTGGAAGTTTTTTACGACATAGCACTTACGACTTCTCATAACCCTAAAAAGTTAGGTTTCTTTAGTAGGAGAAAACCCACTTCAGACACAGCACTTACAATAAATGGGCCAAATTCTGTTCTCGGTTACACCTATTCAGCCCTCGTCCTTAATACATTTAATAACAGAGCTTAGTCGAGGCAGTGGGTTAAAGACCTGGGGTTCCAAAATCCACCCTCAGAAGCATGTGTGTGGCTAGGACTGAAATCGAGGGGAGTCCCACGTGTACATCCAGCGTAGACTTTGGCTTGTGATTTTTATTGTTTGTGCCATTGGATAAAATTGATTCCAGTGTTACATTTCTCAGTCAGGGTTGTTTCTATATTATGCATCAAAATGTTGGCTTCGATCTTTTCTTCTTGATGGTGGCTTTGAGGAGTATTTGTTTTCTGGTTAGTTTGGGCCCAGCATTAATCATTCTCAGGCTTCCTCTAACCTTATTTTATTATTTTACTGATGGCAGATTTAACTCTTGGCTCACCTTTATTTCCAAAACAGATGAATTTTATTAGTCTCTAATATTAACCAGATCCAACTAGTTGATAGAGTTAAACCAATGTGGGCCAGGCACTTAGCTGATCAACTGCAGCCCCGTTGATTTGGGTACCCTGTCTGGGAGAGTCTGACAGGGTCCCCGCGAACGAGGAGAGCCCCAACTCAAAAATGCAACCATGTAGAGTTGACGGTCAGCTTGCTGGGCTTCTTCTGGTGCTCTGGATTAGAGCAGAGTCCTATTAAACCTGCTGCTTTGTAAGCAGAAGGGAGGTGATCTTTCAGGGGGTATGTTTTCCTTTTAATAGTTGGAGCTCGTGGCTTTGGGAGAAATGTATTTCATACAATGGTTTGGGTTGGAAGTGAGCTTTAAAAGTCATCTAGTTCAACCCCCCTGCAATGAGCAGAGACATCTTCAACTAGACCAAGTTGCTCAAAGCCCTGTATTTCTTTGTGTTGGGAGTAGAATGATTCTGAATGAGACAGTAAAAGATTTGGCGAGGATCTGAGGGCTGTTCTTGAGTCAGTAGCTTATATCTCATAATGTTTTCTAGCTTCAAAACTTGGATGGGTATCTAACAGGCAATCTCAGGAAGATGGAGTGTTTCTTCTTTCTTGTTTTGTTTTTTCCGCTTCTGCTTTTCCTTCTGTTAGGGAGTGAAAATCGCAGCTTGTGCGTGGTTGTAGGTCTGCAGGAAGCCGTCCTGCTGTGCAGGCAGTGCGATTTGCAAGGCTTATGCAAAGGCTCAGGAATGAGAGGGGAAAGTGGTGAGGAGAGGAATTTCGTATTGCCACCAGGAAGGCATGTGGACCTTCTGCGGAAGAGACTGGAAGACCTGAATGTTTAGGGTCATCTTCTCTAGCACCTTCAAACGCGGCAAATGAAATAGTGCTACCTCTTCCATTGCCTCTCTATTTCAGTAGCTGCTATTGGTGCAGCCTACTTCCGAGCATTCATTTGTGCACTTTGAAGCAAGACAGACAGATGTGGATGCTTTTAAAGTAGACATGAGTCTTATTCAAATTAATTAAGCTGGATCTAAGAACTCCCAGTTCTCAAGTAATTCTTAATTATGTGATCACAGGTGGGTTCAAGCTGGAGGGGATTTCAGGAGGTCTCTGAGCAGGAACCCCAGCTATTATCTGGTCATTTGGAAAAAAAGAAAGAAAAGATAATTGGAAATATTACCTATTAAATTTTAGATTTAAACATAAGCATGACTTCTCTTAGAGCTCAGACAGCCTTTAAAAGAATGTCTAGTACTCAATCTCATGGCTTTATTCATATTTCCATCTCTAGCAGTTGCTTTTAGAACAATTTGCATTAGATTTTTATGTCCTTCACGAAGTGTGAATGAGGAATCAGGCCCTCAGTGCAGTTCGGTAGTGTTTCATGGCTGCGAGCTGTTAGTGCATACAGGACAGACAACAGGCTCCAAATTGAACAGCAAACAGGCCCTGGTTCTCACACCTTTGGTGTGCTTGTTACCTGCACCCAAAGAAAGGCAGAAGGACTCATTTGTCCTGGAGTGCAGGGTTGGCAAGTTGCTGAGGCAGTGACAGGTTCTGCAGCCGTGCACAGCAGTTATTTTGTTGTCCATAGCTGTTTTTCCATTTTCCTTGATGTTTATCAGTAGAGAAAATATTTGTGATGTGGAGATCAATTCCTGCAGAATAAATCACAAACACATCTGCGGAGAGCAGTTTCTCTCAGAGTGGCCTTGGCTGTAGTGCACATGACAATTGCCATATTTCTTGAGAAAGACAATATGCTCTTTTCATTTTCCCAGTTTATCATGGTCTTTTTGCTCTGTGCCTTGCTCTGTTTGTGTAAATTCTTATGGACCTTTGTCCACAGCTTGTGAACTGAGCTATGAGGTCACATCATGGAACTCTGGGGAGAACAAAAGGCTCTTTACAAGGAAGAGCCATACGTTGGGTTTTTTCTGCCTTGTGCATGTGGTAGTGATGTACTTCACAACCAAGCTTGGTACCTGTGTGCCAAAATGCTGTGAGCCACAGAGAGATCTATTATAATTTGTATGAAAGACCGAGAGAAAAAGACCTAGTTTTCAGAAAGGTTTGGGCTGGTCAGGGCTGTTGACTCAGGTACACAAACTCAGCCACAAAATTCCCAAAAAGTATAGCCATAGCTCAAAAATTCTTCCTCTTAGCATGTTTAAATAAGTTCTGTTGTGAACAGTCTTGCTTGCCCATCACATGACATACTGTTAATGAAGGATTGTGGCAGGAACAGGAACGGGTCTGTGAGACGTGTCGGGTGCAGCAGCAGCTACCAGCACACCTACGCTGTGATGGCCAGAGGCTCGGGGTAGCACCAGGTTCGCTTCAGAGTGCAAACCAGAGCCGTCTTTGCATTAGGTCTCCTGTTATGCCTAATCATTTATTTTGGATACCTGCTCTCCGCAGGAAGAATGCTTACAATATTTCAAAGGGTTTTTTCTATGAATACAAAGACCAGAGTGTGTTGCTTTTTTCAAATTTTATCAGGGAAATGCTATGAGACAGCTGTTTCTAACCTCAGACATTTTCTTGAGCCCAGTGTTCCAGGCATTGCAGGTGCCACTGTACTTGAATGGCCAGCTTGGACATGTTAAGGTATCCTTCTGCACTTCCTTGTTCATAGCAGATCAATGCAGAACAGCAATATACTTCCTTATACTTTCATTTATCTCAAAAGATATAATCTAAAAACATTTACAGTTGGGCAGTGTGTTATTGCTCATTTGCTTTAAAATCTACCTAAATATCTAAAAGTAAAAAAAGACAAGCAATAAAAGTGCAAGAACCATGCATGAAGTTATCCTCAAAAAATATGCATTAGTTAAGCAAAGATGGCATTGTCGTTCAGCTAAGGCTTAGCTGGATGCCAGCATTACTCAAGCAATGACAGATCATATGGTCCTTGACTGTAGAGAATTCTTAGAGAATTAGGCTGCCCAAAGCTTTTTCCTTATTCTCCATCAATAGGAAATGAGAGCTGAGGGCTGTATAAATAATGCCAAAGGAAGTGCTGCATTGGACAGGGCAACTGGAGTTTTTTTAACCTTGGAAATATGTTGTGCATAAATGGATAACCAGGCCTTTTTGAAATCCTGTGGATGAGCATTGCTGTTCTCTCACCGCATCCACCGGACTGTCGCTGCTTGGCATGTAGAGAGAGGAACAAGTAACCAGTAGCGCATACCATGCATGTGAGCAGATTTCCCTGCTGCGGTGTACTTCTGTCACTGTCGGGCTCCTTTCAGTTCTCTTCAGAAGAATTCCAGGAAATCGGATGGATTTTAAGCCAGTAGACTGATTACACAGCCGCCAAGTCGTAAGGGTAAAGCGCTCCATAACTATCCTCAAGAATCCATTAAAGCCCTGCTGAAACATGATCTACCACTGATTAAAAGGGATTAAAAGGAGGGGGAAGAGCTTTTTGAGTTCTAATGCACTGAATGAAAGAGATCAATAAATGAAGCAGAGAGTTCTGAGAATCAGCTTGTCTTTGCAAATGTTTTATTTCAACTTCACTGGGAGAAACTGCACCCGAACTCTTCACGTCAGCTCCACTGGAATCAGATCAATTTTACAGGTTCGCAGGGAGAATAGGGAGGTTAGCACTGCCAATGGAAAAATACTGACAACTGTACCAAATGCTGCGGTTAATCTGAAAAACTAGCAACGTCTTTCAAATTAATGCTTCACCTTAATTGCCTTAGGGAATAATATAGCTGTAGTTGGAGAGTAGCTTAAAGTTATGCGCATTTCCGAAACTCAAGAAGGAAAAGGACCATGGCAAGGAAGAAATGCCTGTCTATTGAGTCTATAAGGAAATGATTAACTTGGCAAAAACACAGGGGAAAGTTCAGTGCTCAAGCAAGCTGGCAATGCGGAGTCGGAGAGTAGGAGAATGGAGAAGGCGGCAGTGAACCAGCCTGATCTTCGTGGACAGGATTTCCACTGAAATCAGTGTTGTGCACAAAGGAGGCTGGTGAAGGACAGCAGAAGCATTTACCAGAGAAGACAAAAAAGGGACGTGAATGTGAATAATAAAGAGGCCCCTAGGAAAGTTCAGTCAATTGTGAGAGCTCACAAAAGACGTGCAGGGTTGAATGAGGATACTGAAGGAAAGTGATCCTGAGGCATGTGTGCTGTTCTTGCAAGGTACAATCCGCCCAGCAGGATGTCAGCTTTTGCTGCCTGGGAGCTAGTTCCCGTACTGAAGTTTTCATTTTGTTTTGTGCCCAAGCTGGGAATCCTGCAGGGACCCTGTTGCCCAGGGAGCTCAGTGCTTCCTAACAGTGGACAATATCTGTGAGGTTTCTGACTTGGAGCACCCAAAACTGTTAGATCCTTCTGAAAAATGGCGAAGTCCTTTTTCATAAGGAATAACAAGAAAAAAAAAGGGATAGTTCTAAAAAATACTGCACAACAGCTTAAAGTCATCAGCTGGGCTTGACTTGTTTGATGGTAATGGTGGCATCACAATCAAGGAGGAGTTACTAGTGCAAGGGCATATTTATTTATTTAGAAAATGTGAAGGGAGGTGAGAATGACAGAATTTAATTTCTGATGGTGCATTCAGCTATCTGGGTGCTTCTACTACTAGTTTTTTTCTGAACTACTGATGCTGGTCACCCTTAATGAGAAAGACATTAATAAACTCCAACAGCACTGAAACAAAGCACCAGGCTTTGCAAACACACATGCAATCCTTAACATAAAAATGTTAGTGTTACAGGAATAAAAATTTACTTTGCAATGCCACATGTATTTTATTATTTATTTATTATTTACACAATATTGCTTAAAAGTTGTGTTTTCCACAAGCGCAGAAAGAGAATCAACAGTGTTTTTACATGGAATAGCTAGTGTAGTAATTACTTAGAAGTTATTCTAGAGATTATTCCAGATGAGAAAGTGGTGAGATGGCATAGGTTTCTTAATCTCCTGGAAACAGAGATTAGTGTACAGCAGTGTCCTCCTGGGATTATTCTTCATTCACCCTTCTACAAGAAATAAAAATTGCTCATAGGAACTTCTCATCAAAGAAATTCACACAAAAAATCTTTGCCATATCATTTCTACTCTTTCAGTTTTTTAGTGATAAGTGCAAGTGCTGCAAAAACAACTGCTCTTAAACGAACAAGACTTTACACTAATATATTGTTTAAAAAAAATCTAAATTGAGGGAGAACATTGCAGGAAGACTCCTCATTATTTTAGGCCCTTTAGGTTTAAAACCCATTGCCAAAGAGGATGTGATGTTGCACTTCATTGGTTACAGCACTGGGGGGGGACCAGCACAGCACTGGGGACACAGACCCAGTGTCACAAGCCAAAATCTGTCTCAGGGCTGCAAAGACTCTTTGAAATGCTGAGATGGAGAAGTCAGCACAACGTTCTGATTCAAAGATCAAATTGAGTGAATTAACCAGCACATTAGCTAAGACATTCTTTCTTCTCTGTTCTCAAATGGCATCTGGAGGATTAGGGTGAACTTGTACTGAAAGCCCTTGAATTCACACACGTACAAAGAAAGATTAAATGATGGGTAGGATTTCCATTTTCTGTTACCTTGCCAGCTTCCGTAAACTAACTCCTTTTTCCTTCCAGCCCAAGACCCACAAAAGGTTAAAAAAGCCTAAATTAAACAAACTTGTTTCGAAGATATAGCACAAGGTGGGAAAGCATGCAGTAAAATAGGCATAATTTCAGGCTTAGCTTTAAATTTCTGAATCTCCTGACAGCATTGCACAATCATCTGAAGTAATTTCCCAGTTGGAAAAAGATGTCCTTAGTCAGATCCAAGCCAGGAACACTGCAGATTTGGCAGCTGCATGGGGGCTAGCAGAGAGTGTGTCAGAATGTAGTCTGAGGTACTGAAACTGTTAAATTTTTCCAACAGTCCCATAGACTGGTTTGTCTTAAGATAAGCATGAACTTGTTTCACATAGAATGGTTGTCAAGGAGGTGAGAATTTGGTGGTTTTGTCCCATCATGTGCTACTTTTTTGCATCCTTTGACATAGACATAGGAGGAACCCCATAGCAATGAGAGATTAAGATAGCATCTTGAGTCTTATGGGCTTGGAAATTCTTATTAATAATTGATTTTGGATTTTTCTTCAAGGATTATTTTTTTTAGGAAAAATATCCTGACCTCAGACTTGGCTTGGGAGCTCCTAACAGTGGTCAGAGTTGCTGTGGTAATTTAGCATTTTCAGCACATGGACTGACATGCTCCATCACAGTGCATTTGTTAATCTAAAATACTGGTAAATGACACAAATGCAGGTCACAATGGGATGTGTGTTCAGTCAGTCAGCAGCATCAGAAAATCTCATGCGTGGTACGTACCATTATATCACAGCCAATAAATAAATGCATAAAAATATAAACCAGCCTTAGACAGGTGAGTACCATGGAAAGATAAGGTGCAAGCAGAGCAGCTGAGAGCCCATGCGGCTCCAGGGTACCTTACAGAGCAAACACTGTCCCATGGTGTGGCATCATCCATGGCGCGATGTGGTTCCACCCCATCTACTGTGAAAGAGCTGAGGACTGGGCAAGGCAGACTGTCCAACAGCTGCTAGAAGCTAAAAGAGAACTGGCCACCTTTCCAGAAGCTGACGTGAAATATCTCCTGCTGAAAACACAGAGACCCATATGACACAACGCAGGCAAGAAATGTTTCGCTCTCTGAGAGAGAATTGCTAATAATGATGATTTCAGAGTAGGAGGAATCACCTAGGAGAGAGCTTCCCAAACCCTCACTGGTTTGGAAACCAGCAGTGGCAATGGCAGCAGTAGCAGGAGTGTCAGGGCTCTGGTCCTTGCTGTTTGCAAGCACTAGAGGACACATCCTGCTTTTTGCTGGCTATTTACATTCCACTTAGAGGTATCTTGTGTCTGTCAGTTTGCAAACCTTCAGGTACAGTGCTAGTTGTCTTCCCAGAGATCACTGCAAGATGAGCCATTCAAGCATAGACCCCAAGAAGAAAAAAAAGGTAGCTGCACAGAAGAGGCCTTATTTCAGAGATATTTAGTGACTTTCAGTTGCAGAGGGGTACTTGTGGGTTTCTTATTTTCACCGTCAGTCAGTTTGATACCAAAATGGACCACTTTTTAAAATAAAACCTCTAGACCTCTTCCACAGAGGAGAGAAACAGACTGATGAACTGTGCCAGAGAAATGTGTGGATGTAGGACCTCCAGCTGGGTAACTGCTGTCCTCCATGTGTAAATTTGAAGCCTTAATGAATAGCTACAATGAGGGAAAGGGATGACAAATCATGTTGTGAAGCATCTTCTGTGGGATTCTCAGGACAGTTTGGCATTGCCTGGACACTGCTTCAATGAACGGAGAAGCAGATGAACCAGTGTCAGAGGGCAGTGTGTGTATCATATGGGAAGCGTAAATTCTGCGTTTTGAAACGGCTAAGCACGACCAAGAAATAGCAGTCTGCAGTCAACATAGATTAGAAAGGAAATTGTGACTGCTTGGTATTCCAGCCATTTAAAAAAATGAGACAAACATTCCCAAGCAATAGCAAGACAGAAGAATGAAAAGCATGAGGAAATGGCATACTGTGATTCAAAAATAGCCTAGTGCAAGCCAAGGCAGCCATGCTGAGCGTGGAGGGAGCTGTGCAGCTGTATGATCACTACTGCCTTACATGACCTGGAGCATGTGCCAGCCCCCTTGATTTCTTCCTCTGTCCCAAATCTGTGCCTGGCTGAGGATTCCTGGGAACTTTCATGTAGCATTGCAGATGAAGATCGAGGGCCAAGCTATGTAGTTACAGAAGAGCCAAGACACATGTAACCTTAGGCTCTCTGGACTGTAAGGGGAAGAGGGTGCAATTTCAAAGGAATCACTAGTGTGGAAAGAATATGTGGAAATTCCTAATTCACAACTGTAGCTATGTAAAACTTGGCCTTTGAGCTTTTCAGAGATTTGCTGTTTTCTCTTTTATGTCAGTTCATGCAGGCTTGCACCCTCTGGCTTTTCTTTTGTGTTCCGGGAATTGAATAAACCCTGGAAGTAGTGAGAATCATCTGGTCTCACAACCTAACCATGCAAAATCCCCTGGCTGGCGTGGTTTTGATGTGAAATCATAAATCAGTCCAGGTTCACACAAAGGGTTTCTGAGCTGCAGCAAACTTTAGACAAATGTGAACTTGGTTTTGGATTATTTTTATTTAAGTTTTCCTCTTAATTTCATCCCTTCTATGTTTTTTTCATTAACAAACATCTGGAAATTGCATAAGCCGTAGTAATATGGTTGGTTATCTCCTCTCTCTCCCTCTCTCTTGGTGTATCATTAACTTTTCCTTTTGCTCCCTCCTTTTCTGTTCCACACACAAATGCGCTCAAAAAAAGCCTGAACGAAAGTGTATTAGAAGGACTACAGTAGCTTTAGAACTCAGAAAAGAATGTATTCATAGGTCACACCAAGTAAAGAGCCTGAGTACCCCTCTCTGTGAGGTCTAATTTTGGTATGTTTGAACTATTGACTGATCTTATCATGAAAAAATAAATGCTTATATTACAGTTTAGCATGAAGGTCATAAGAAATAAATATATTCCTTTAGGTAGACCATTGTCCGGTCATTAATTTTACTTGTGTTTTTCTTAATGCCGTAATTCCATCTAACTCAAAGCTCAGATGCTTATATTGCACAGCCAGAGAGCCAACAGGAATAAAGTGGTAGATCTAATCTAGCCGTACTTTTAAAAAGCTTTTAACACAGACCTTCACAGAACACTGGAGATGCTTAGAGAGCTTGAGGTCCGTGAGCAAACACAGCACCAGCAATCCCGTTCCAACACATTTAGAAGTGATGTGGTAATGAAGTGTGCGGGGAGAGGGTGCAGGGGCGTGAAGTGAGAGGGAAAAGGCAGCCCCTGAGTTGCCACTGTCTCAGCACTGGGCTCAATTTTTCTGTTGACTCTCCAGATGCTGAGTCATATAAGCAAAGTGTTTTTGTTGACTGTTCGTGTATTTTTAAGCACCTGTCATATATTTTATAAAAAGAAGTAACGTACAAAAAATTTACAGCTGTAAAAACATGGATTTAATGCAAAATTTCAGTAAACCAAGGTCTGTTCAGACAACCCACTCTGTTTTATAGCCTTTAAGAATATGCAGTTTCTTTTAGTCTGATATATATGGCTGGTGCTGAGGTTTAAAGACGAAGAAGATTAGATTCCCCTGAAGAACAACGCAGAGCCAGAAGCCAGAAGAGTAGTGAGGAGACATGGATAGAGCCAGCAGGAATACCTAAAAATATTTTGTTTTCATTGCACCTTGTACAATACATGGAGTGTATACATTTCAGAGAGAAATACACATAAATTGACAAGTTGAAGTTGAAGGAACTGGAAAAGATATAGTATGGATATGAGAAGTCTTAGTCAACCCAAAGGCATCCAACAAACCTGGGTCTCTCTAACCCAGCAATGTAGCTTGCAGACTCGAGGCCCTGAAGATCTGTCTGTTGGAAGAAGGAGAGTAGGCTGTCCAGGAAATGTCTTCACGTGGAAACGAGCCTTCCCGGGGTCCCCATGCCACTGTCATCTACTGAGCAGCTTAAACCCAGTGAAGAGAAGGAGGTAAGCCCAGGTAGCAGGCAGAGGGCTGCTAGCAGGAGCGGTGGCTGAAAGGGCAGCTCAGCTCTTCCAAGCCAACTACCAGCTCCAGCTTTTGCCTGGCTGCTTATGCAGGGATGAGTGAAAAGGTCTCAGTGCTTGTCCCCTCCATGGCCCAGAAGCATGGGAGCTGAAGGGCTTGAGGGGTTGGTAGTGAGGAGCTGCTTTTCACAGGAAGAAGACCTGGCAGAAAAGTATTTGCACCTGATATCCGGGAGGAAGATAAACTGTTACAGGAGAGAAAGACAAATGAGCAGTTCTGTCAGAAGCAACAAGGATCGGCCAGTGACCCTTTTGCAGACCACCTGAGCAGCTCAGTGCATAATCATCATGCCTCAGTGCTTGTGGGTCCCAGCCAACTCCGCTGTTGATCTCTGCTGGGATTACTCGCCTTGTCATCACTGACTGGCAGTTCAGCTTCGTCGTGACCCAATGTAAGCATGCAGTTCTGACCACAGCCCCCACACCAGTTTGCACTGTCTACAAGGGTTACAAGGATTTGGCACCCATGGTAATTTTGCCCTCCTCCTGCAAGGCACAGAGGCCCAATTAAGCACCTAAACTTTGTGACCTGGTGGCATACCTAAGCCAGCTCATACCTCCAGACCACTCAAGATGTAATCCATCCATCACCTGAGCAGATATGGAGGTTCCAGGGAGCCAACTGCAAAGGTTGAAACCCTTTCTATACAACCTTGCTTTCTGCCTATTGTAAGCAGCAAGTTGGTGGACCTTCTAATCTCTCAAATCGTGGGGCGGTGGCAAACTGCCCTCTTCTCTCCACCAGTGCACAGCTGGGGGAACTTTGGTCCCTTGCTCACACACACCCACGTGTTTTTCTCATTTTATTTACACTATAAAATTATTCCACCTTCAGTGCTACAATATGTCATCTTTCAGAGGTGATAATCTTCAGGACACGGACAGGTGTGAGTCATTGGGAAGAAGCACTACAAACCTCCTTCTGAGAATCCCTTTCCACAGCTTTATCTGTAATTACTACAAATTCTGTAATTTTTGTAGTGAATTTATTTCATCATGTTTGAGCAGTTTTCTCCCTCTCATTTTCTATTTGGAAGGACAGTAGCAGGAATGTGTCTGGCAGAGGAGGATGGTACTTTAACAGAAGAACTAGATGATACTTTGAAGCTTTGTGGCTTAGCACAGATTTTTCATTTTATAAGAAGACGCTATTTTTGTATTACTGGTCAGGCTTATATTCCTGGTTGTTGGGCAGGGCAGTTCAAATTGCCTTTGATTCTATATTTCTCGATCTTTAACTACCAGTTTTGAAAGATTATCGGGTCCTGTCATTTTTTCTTTGTTTTTTTTTTTTTAATTCACTATTATTTCTTAGCCATCTTATATTAAACTATGAGGCACAATCTTACTCCATGTGTCCTCCCATACTTCAGCAATACAAGGATAATATCCTGATAATATCTTTCTTCTTGCAGTAGACTATGTCAAAGCCCAGATGTTTCTCTAACCTTTTATGAGCAAAGAAGGAAGATGTTTGGGATCAGACAAGCCATACAACCAACCCAATCTCTACATGCAGCGATGGAACCAAACCAGGAAGAAATAGCTTGAAACATTGGTATGGAGAAACCCTTCCTCGTTTAATTCATTCTGCTTATCCATCAGCTTTCAGCTCACATGTGTTATGGTTTGTCCTAACTCCTTCGTGCTTTTGTCTTGCCTTCTGAAAGTCACTGCCAACCACAGCTCTGCTACACTGAGAAGTGTTACTACAAGAGAAGAGCTTGGGAGACTTACCAACTTACCCACTTATTTAGGGTTTTCTGGGGGGGCCTTGTGCTGGCTTTGGCTGCGGTAGAGTTAATTTTCTTCATAGTAGTTACTGTGAGGCTATGTTTTGGATTTATGCTGGAAATAGTGTTGATAATACAGGGATGTTTTAATTATTGCTGAGCGCTGCTTACACAGGGTTAAGGCCTTTTCTGCTTCTCATCCCACCCCACCAGCGAGTGGGCTAGGGGTGCACAGAAAGGTGGGAGGGGGCACAGCTGGAACAGCTGACCCTGACTGACCACAAGGATACTCCATACCATAGGACGTCGTGCTCAGCATGTAAAGTGGGAGGAAGAATAAGGAAGGGGCAGGTGTTCAGAGCAATGGTGTTTGTCTTCCCAAGTAACCATTACGTGTGATGGAGCCCTGCTTTCCTGGAGGTGGCTGAACACCTGCCTGGCTGAACACCAGATGTAGAGAATGAATTCCTGGTTTTGCTTTGCTTGTGTGCGTGGCTTTTGCTTTACCTCATAAACCGTCTTTATCTCTACCCCTGAGCTTTCTCACTTTTACTCTTCTGATTCTCTCATCCATCACACCGGGGCGGGAGTGAGCGAGCGGCTGGGTGGTGCTCAGTTACTGGCTGGGGTTAAACCACAACGGTGTGGGAGGAAAAATTGCTCAAGGTTTGGGAGTTAAACTGGGCTCTTTGTGTTGCTAAAGCATTTCAAACCATTTGGTTTTCTTATTCTCTGGATGAAGACCCAAGACTATACCTACAACAAAGACATTTATAACACGTCAGGCTTCCCAGGGAGAGTCCTTCATTTTCCTCCTTGTAATTCAAAACAGCATTTGCATCCTTGCTGGAAGTGGACCCCTCCTCAACTTTCCCTCACTCTAGGGAAAGGAAGTGCAGAAGGATGGAGCAGTTAAGCATACATGAACCCAAGCATCTCCTGTACGTGGGATTTCACAAGAAAAAGGCATCTGCTGTGCTGAAATAGCTGCCCTCCAGAGCTGATATTTAAAGCTGCAGGCTGTCAATGGCTTGCAGCTGAGATCTTGTTTTCACTCTGGAGGAGCTAACACTATCCTATAATCCATATAGGAAAGATTTGTGTGAGGTTTACCATATATCAAGAGCTATGCAAAACTGTTTGTAAAATTCTTCAAATACACATTATTTTTATTACATGAACAAAATCCTTTTACAGCAGATCAGATTTGTTCCAGTTGTTTGCTTGTGCATTGGTCCTCCCTAATGCCTTAAGACACAAGTGGAAAGAGAAATTCATCTTTACTTTTATTTGTCTTGGACTCAGACCTGGATGAGGACTCAAGCAGTAACAGCAATATTGCTTCATTAGCCCAAATATATCTGGGTCAGGGGCACATGACATCAAAGAAAAACATTACCTGCAAGCTGGCATAAAAATGCTCTCTGAGCATGTCCTACCTGTGCTTACATGTTGACAGTCCAGTCCACTGCCAATAGTTCATTGGCCAAGTATTTCTCACTGACCTGGGCAATGTGAGGTGGTGACTCTCACTTACTGAAGAGCCTTGAAATCACCCACATTTCCCCTACCACTGTGGATGAAATTTAGGGTAAGATCAGTGCAACTCATCATAAATTAAGAAAATTTATTCCCTCCACCCAACCAAACTGACAGAGGGGGTATAAATGGTTGCCACATCTTCCTGGTGCTGAGAGTTATCAATTTACATCCTCCTATATCCTGCATCATCAAATTTCACTGGTCCTAGTTATCATCTCAGCAGCAAAAATTGTTATAGTTTAAATGAAATTATGTGTTTCTTCTTTAAATTCAGATGCAACATTTGATTCCATGACTGATTCAATTTACCACTCAATTTGTCAGAATGACTTCATAATAAACTGTTGGAAGAAGCAGTCCATTTTTATTTGGGCTCATTTGTGCTGATCTAATTGCATCAAATGTTCCCCTTTCCAGTCTCAGGAGAAAGTCATGCAAAGGAATTCATGCATCTTGTTTTCAACCTTTTATAATTTAGAATGTGCTGGTCAACCTTCTGTTTTCTTTCTCAAGCAAATCCCTTATATTTTGCATCCTGCTATGATGGTTTGAACCTTACGCTTAGTTCGTGTTCATTGCCATTTCACAGTCATATCTAGACTGTTTTATATTTTTTTTTTCAATTTACGTAGCCAGGATCCAATTCACATATCTTTTAAGACTGAAACAAAAGGTAATATTGTCAGTGAAGAGAATAAGGTCCATGGAAAGGAAGTTGGATGAGAGTCAAGAAGTCTAGACTTGGTTTGTCATCTTCTATTGGCTGCTAAGGTAGCTTTGAGCAAGCCACCATATCTCTCTGTGCTTCTTTCTTATTCCACTCCGAATGAAAACTGAGGTACTGTTGTGATTTCTTTCATTTTCTCTACACTGCTAAGTGTCAGGGAACCCAAATCTTATTTGTTAGCTTTGTAATGCAAATGAGGAAAATGTTATAACCCAGTGTCAAAATAGCCACTTTGCTCTGTTGGGGAAAACACTGGAGAACCAATTATGTTTTATGTATCACTATACATATGTGATTAAGAGCACCACTGCAAGCATTTCTGGAAAAAGATTTTCCATATCAGTAATTCACAAGCTTCTAAAATTTTAAATCAGACAGTCACAAACTTCCTCAGAATAAATTATATTTGGTCTTGCTTGGCCTGAGTCTCACTGTGAATCAAAGGGACAGCATGAGCAACGAGCCTGAGAAGCAGCCAGAGGTGCAGGCGAGCCCAGAGAAGCTTGGACCTCAGGGATGCAGGTCCAGCATCTTCCAGAATAAGGGTGCCCCTCACTACCAGCACTGCAGGGAAGCGCAGCTGGGGGCAGCACTATCAGTCACTGATAGATGTGGGCTTCTGTGTTACCTCCCCACCCTTCCTTCCCAGAGTCGAGCATTGGCTGTCTGCTTTGGCTCAGTTGGTCGCACTGAACTGAAGGGAGCAGTTTTACTGTAGCATGTCCTGCTAATGGCAGCCACAGGAAGCCCGCAGAAATCACTGTTTGCCACCTGTCATGGCAGGCCCTTCTCAGGTGGGTGTATGTGGGTTGGGATGGAGTTACGTGGGACCTGCCGAGCTTCACCCAGGCTTATGCCCTGCAGCTCTCCCCTCGAAAAGCAATGCTTTGCCAAAGCCAGGCTGAGGGCCTCCTGCCCGCACATCCACTTCTGTGCCCGCAGGCGGGGGGCTGCTCTTCCAGGATCCAAGTTTTGGAGGCTTCGCTACACTGAGCAATCCCCTTTTGCCCAATTCCTAGCTGGTGACCTGCAAATGAGAGGTGCTGTGGGAGGGAGGCAGGGAGCCGTCTGCTGTCACTGTGGAAATGGGATCTCCTCCGACTGGGTTAATCTGCCCAATCTGGGAAAACATGGTTTCAGTTTTCTCTTTTGTAGCAGCAATCTCCGTTGTCAACTTAGATTATAGAGCCGAATGGCCAGATTATGCTGTCAAATTCACGGCATCAAAACGCTTGCTTCTGCGAGACTGTTGAACAGGCCAGGTGTCGTGCCTCCTCTTGTTCTTTCCATAGCTCTTCTGGTTGATTCTTTACATGCTGCTAAGAGTGAAGATGCCTTGAACCAGCCTTGAGCAGAACAGAGAAGGACTATCATGCCTCCTGGAGTGAAGGATTGCTGCAGAGTGGAGCTGTGTTTTTCACAGCAGAAGCAAAGTTATACAGACACGTCTCTGAACCACATGCTGGGCTCAGAACCAAGAGACAGAAATAGCACCGCTGAGCTTTTTCTCCATTTGGCCATTGACTTTAGATACCTTGAACTTTGGGGAAATTTGAGTTTGGATTTTAAGCATGTCAGGATCTGAAGCACCCCGGACTATTGGGAGACGTTGTGGTGAGCCCAGGAAAGAAGCGTGCAGTCACAACAGGATGCACAATCAGGACCTGCCATTTCCAACAGGCCCACCTCCAACCATTTTTTATTGAAGTCTAATGAATTCAGCTGCAGACAATACCTGCTCTGTCCTGCACAATTTCATAGAGCATTGCACTGCTCCAAGACTCATTTGAGCCCACAGTAAATGAATATTTTACCTGTCAGAATGTTTTTTTCTCCAGCTAGTTTAAAGGCAAGTTGTGGCAATGAGTGGGTGGGGTGTATTTTATTTAGCTGTGGTGAAAATATTACTGTTCTTGATCTAAGCAGCTGAAGCAATAGAAACCAGAGAGAGAGAAAACCACCCGATGGGGGCGGGAGGGGACGTGAGGGGGAAGAAGGAGTGCTTTCTTGATGGAGGTGTAAGGAATTTACAATTCTGAGAGTGAAGCACTTAGACAATATATGGATGAAAGGGCATGGACCCCTAAGCAGGATGACCCTGTACAACTGCCATATGGCTTAGTAAGTAATCGTGCCAGACTGCTGGTTACCAGGAAGCTTGCCTAGAGGACTGGGCAATGGCTGCTGCCCAGCGCTTCCTTTGCTGGGTCCCCAGGATGGGTATAAGTGGGCTTGATGAGTCGAAAAGTTCTGGGACCCTCTGGTCATAGATGGAGTTTGCCCATTGCCAGGGAACACAGCCAGCAGATTTCAGATCCCCGGTGGCCCATTTTTACATTTTCCCAAAAAGTTGCCAGGTTGCTATGCTCAAAGGTTTTCTTACAGCCTGTGGTATTTAGCAGGGAGCATGTCAGATTCACTGTGAATACACTGTTTCAGAGGTTTACCGTCCACTACATAATTTTAAATCTTTTACCTTTCATCTCACAGCTGGAAAGTGTTTCCAGTGAATGCCAAGAGGCAAGGGCTTAGTGAAAGGAGGGCACAGCTGGTTCCACTGCAAAACATGTGAAGCAGAGTCATGCACTGAAAAAGGAAAAAGGAAAACCAGGGGGTTAAACATTAACCATTTCCCACCTATTAAATGGTTTTCATTTCTAAGGATGCTCCAGTGCTTTGGTGATGAATATCAATATCAAATGCCTCAACAGAAAGAGACAGGCAGGAGACATGTTGGCATCTGAGACAACTCTCTCATCAAATGCTAATCATGGCAAGTCCCATTTCCAGATAGCAGTGTGTAACCAGCCACTTGTAAGTGCTGTGGCTCTGTGCAACGGCGAGGATGGGGCACACGGGCAAGAAACACAGTTGTGCATCTGCTTCGCAAAGAGCTTTGTGTGCCTTGGACTTGGGAAGCTTGTCACTGCTGAGTCTTTTGTGTAACAGATGCTCCACTCTGAGTAAGCATTGAGTCCTCCCACTCCCCCATATGTTCGGTTGCTAATTACAAACGTGAAGGACCGATATTTTGATCCCTGCTCTTTCAACTTCCTCAAGTTCTTACTTTACAGCAGTTTGTATCCAAGCTGAACTGCCTTCTTTTCATAGGTATTTCAATGTGAGTAGACCATCCCACTAGCAGCTTTGCTAATTGTGGATGCTATGGACATCCATGGTGTGCTTTTTTTGGCATGTTATTAGAGTAATTAATGTCCAAACTCATTTTGGAGTGAGCAAGAAGCAAAGAACCTACAATGCATTAGACACTTGGCTGTCTTTGCCTGCAAGCATGCTATTAGACCTCATATCTACTGAGGGCTAAGAGCACAGATATCTACAGCAGATGAACAGAAGTGCTATAAAGTCACAGAGCAGATTTTCCTCAAGGTAGCTTGTTCATATGCCATGCCCTATTCATCCAGCACATAGATGGTCACTCAGCCCAAGGAGGATATTAGTTCTGTTTGCTGCATTCTGTATGAGATATGCTTCTTTAGCTTTAAAAGGATGCAGTTGTCTGTCCACCTTTTTTCCCTCCCCATATTACCATAAGCACAGAATAAGCCAGCTATGGCAAAACATTGCCTCTGCGGCCCACAGCCTAGCAAGAAATATGTGTTTCTTTTTGTGGCAGCTGGTGGAGAGAGACCCAGACAAGAAGGTTTTGTTCCTGACTCTTCCAAACCTCCCATCTTTCTAAAGCTAGGTCACATCCAGCCTCCGACCTGTTTGTCACTCCCTCCACCCCACCAAGCTATTGTGAACATCTCCTGTCTTAGTCAGTTAGGGTTCTCTAATTAGTGACATAACAATTGGGCAACTGATGAACCAAACCTGCATCATAATGAAGGATAAACATTGTTAGTGAGTCACTCTGAAGCAGGGATCCAGCGCTGCTGGAGTGTTTTCTCCCCAGCAAGCTGCAGCTGGTTGTAACAGGGGTGTATCTTTTACATGTTCTGCCTCAGGGGCAAATTACTTCAAATAAGACTTCGCTCTGTTGCTGGAGAAAACAACCATTTGTTTGCAGTTTTCCTTTCAAAGGGATGAGTCTAAATCATGCTTTCTTGATTGAAGCTAAGTAGTACCTTCAAGGCCAATCCCTTTCTCATAGTGGCTATTTTCAAAGGAAAATCTCTGCTGGATTTGTCCACGCAGGGTACCCTTGCAGGGGCTGTCTCTATACCCCTGCCCGCAGACAGCCATGTGCCCACAGAGCCAGCGGGGAGCAGTGACAGGCGCTCCCGTGTCACCCACCACAGCCCATTTTGCCGTGACTATTGGAAGGGACAGTGTGTATTAACACGTCCCTGATTGCTGGATGAAGATTTTCTAGGGTGAGGCTCAAACCAGTAACACTGTACACAATCGATTTGGGTTAGTGGTTTACCTCAAGAAAATGGAGGAAATCACTCAGCTCTTTCAGCAGAAGGCTATCAATCATGGCCATAGTGGTTTTGCAGCAGCATGGGTAGGTGGATATTATTTAGAGGTGGAGAAAAGGGAAAGTGCTGTGGCAGAGCCCAGGGATTTTCCAGCATGGCTTCGAGTGGGCAGCAGTGGCTGCTGGGTTGTGGGGATCCCAACATCCGCATCTGGAGCGTCCCAGCAGCAACTGCGGGAGAGTTCAGAATCTTACCCATCTATTTGTTTTTTCAGCAGATGTATTTACAGCCTGAGGCAGTCTTATGTCCACACTGGAAACCATCTCCTTCTTACCGTCTGAGATGCGCTTTGAATGAGATCAGTCAGATCTGTTGTTCTTGGGGGTGCACTAGAAACCCCAGCAGAGGATGGAGGGGCTGAGTCTCATCGAGACCCAGCAGACAGAAAGGGAAACACTGCACAGTTTCCCACTGAGGGACCATCACTTGAGCAATAAGCAGATGTCTACTTCTTGCAGATTGATGCCAGACTGCGGGTTTTGAGGGTTTGAGAAGTTGCAGGTCAGGGAGAAATGGGATTCACAGCAGATATCTTCATCTCAGTGAGTCTGACCACCCTAGCCTGCTCCTCTATTCAGCAGAGAGACAGCTTTCTGTATGGAGAGGTGCAAAGCAGCTAAGTTAGGTGCTCACACTGAACCATCCTGTAAAGGATGCCTTATTTCTTCAACGAACGTGAGAAAACGAATCTCACAGGATTTTCTGGCTGCCATTTACATCCCCAGTATCGCCTGAGCTGCGGGTTGTACATGCTTCATGTATTGTCTTGCATGTCTTCTGGGAGCAGGCTGGAAAGTCTTGGGATTAGAAAGGTCTTCTTGTGGTTTCACTTAGTCATAGAAGTTGCATGTGGCCTAATTTATCGGGCCTGCAGAAATGAAGAAAGCAAGCTTCAGATAAAGCTGTGAGGAGACATGGAGTGTGCCTCATGTCGACACAGAAACCCACCATTTACAGAATTTGCAAACAATAGGGAAGTGGATTATTGCGCTTTTTATGCCTGATGATAGTGCTTCAGAGAGGCTGTGACAGAGTGACCTGTCCCTTTCGGAGTCCATACAATCATCATATCCATGGCTGGCCCAGTAAATAGGATCTCTACACAGAGGGTGGACAGAAGGACCTCATGCAAGTGGGAACACAGAAGAAGAGACACCAATCAGGCTACAGACTGCTCAGGTGCTTCTCCACCTTCTACCTGTACATTTCAGCCTGGTCACACACTGCTAGGAAAAGCTGAATCGTCCCTAGAGACCTGCAAGTGCAAACCTCTAAGGTGGAAGCACACTATTGCAGTAGTCCTGACACAGACAAGGGAAAGGAAGATATATCCAGAGGTTTCAGCTTTGGCTGGATGTAGAAGCAAGGTCCATCTTGTCTACTAGAGAACAGCACTGCTGAAAGAGACTCTTGGGTCTGGCAGAGTAAGGAAAGGTGACAGCTGTCATATGGGGAGAACAGCAACATCCCACTGGGGCTTCAGGGATCCTCAGCTCTTGAGGCAGGAGGAAACTGTACGCCCACCTAGTATGACCTGCAATCAGCAGCTGCAGATTCACAGGTGTCTCTGCAAGAAGCCACCAAACTGGGGTCTGACTGCAGCTTTCCTTCAAGAATAGCTCCTGTTTGGCTTTAAAGAGTGAAAGAGATTGAACATTTTCCTGGATAGGCCACATTCATGGGTTTCTGCAAAGGCCAAGCTCTGCTTGGTGACTGTGATATGCTGTGCTGAAGCCACAGCAGCTCTCGCAGAGAATGCCAGAGGAGAAACGGGACCTCTTTCCCCATGACCTGTGCCACAGCTCTCATCTGCTGATCTCTGCAGCATGCTCAACCTTTGATGGCAAATGCTCACAGTCCAGTTCAGCTGAGATGCAGAAAGCAGATCCCACGACTGTACATGGGTTAAACATTGCTGAGATTTTTCCTCTAGCTGTCACTGAAAATCACCACAGAAGGAAGAAAAACTAAGACATTTAGTCAAAGAAAATTGGGGAGTATTTCCAGCTGTCCGAAAGGCAACCAGGACCCACAAGGTGCCTTCCCCACAGTCCCAGCTCCTGTCACAGTCTGGTTTTCATCCAAACTAAAGGTGCTCTAGGATTTTACGGGAAGAAAAAAAGGAATTTCCAGGGAAGTGAGGAGATCCTTTAAGAGTCCCCCTGGAACAAGCATTAGCTGGCTTAGCCACATGTGGTGAAAAGGATCCCACCTTGTCCGCCTCCGCTGTATCATCTACCCGGCTCTAAAAATAGCCTCCCAACACTGAAAGCACTCCACTTCTGTTCTCAGTCCGTGTGTTTTTCCTGTCTTGACTTTGTGCAGCGCTGTCGCCCGTCTTAGGTGTGCAGACAGAGTGAAACAGCCATCCATACTGACCGGCAGAGGGAAAAAACTCTTCAACAAAAAATGCTACCTTGCAGTGAGCACCACACCTCGCTCGTCTCCGATTTCCGTTTTAGTATTCAGTTAAGCTGGGTAACTTTTCTGCTTACCCAACTTGATTGGAGCTTTGCAGGTACAAAAATATTTGCTCTGTCAGGGCAGAGAGCAGCCATTGTTTACCACGGCCGAAATTCCTTGCAAATGTTTTCTTGTATCTTCTTATTCTCATCTCCTTTGGCTAAATCACAGCACAATAACCCTTTGTAACGCAAACACCTTGGTATGACATGTTAGGATCTGTTCCACTGAGACAACTTGGAAGCAAAGCATGCTTGTAACTGTGTAATTGAACTGTGCTGATATGCATGTGCCAGGGAACATTAACTTCTCCTAAACTCTCAATAGTTTCACATTCATGGTATTTTTCCAGATGGATTGTAGCTGAAACTGTATCTTTAATGTCCTTAAGATACAGCACGGCAACCCATAAACTTCTTGAGCTCCACAGAGCATTGGGTGGAAAAGCATTTGCTGTGCCAGATTTCTCCACTAAGTACTTCTCCTGACAGTGGCATGTTTCAAAACCATGTAACTCTGAGATCTGACTGTTACAGTGCTTTCAGAAAGGAAAAATAGTGCTGTGAGCAAAGGTTAACGTACAGTGATTGATTTACTCAAGCTTTAAGCAGTCATGCTGAGTCTTTGGATAAATGTTTATTTAACACTGAAAATGTGTTGCTCATTTTCATGACACAACAAACAGAGTGTCTATGCTTGCTGGGACATGGCAAGGTTGGCTAAGTTTTCTGCCTTCCAAAAATGCGCCCTAATATTAGAGAAGGATATGAAAAAATACTTTGCCACTGAACAGGGTAACATTTTGGGTTAGTCTCCCATTTATGGCTGTGTTTAGGAGGCTGAGTAAGGCATTGTCCCAAACAAGATGAGACACACATGAAAGTATTCGTCAGTAAAGCCCAGTACTCTCTATAGGCCTGGCCTAGTATGCATTAATCCACATCTTCGTTGAATGTCAATGTGATTAATCAAAGCGTTAAAACTGGAAGAGGGTGGTTTGAGCCTTATCCACTTCCATCCTGCCTGTGTCTGGCCAAGCTCCAGGCTGGGTAACTGATAACCATTCATGCCATCAATAGGGTAGGGTGGGTAACACCTTCGCACACCGAGACTGCAGCAGTTTGAGGGCACCAGGGAGCGTTCAGCAGCATCCTGACATTGACTTGCTGTGGAATTGGAAAGTCTGTGGCACTGGAGAACAGGGGCAGAGGATTTAATACTGTACGAAGGAAATGAAATTGCCATTGAGCGCTTCTGGTATATCAACGGCTTTTTGGTGTTTTTCCATAAGACAAAGAAAAGTCATGTCAAGGTAGAATGACATACTGCTGTCAGGGGACAGGCAGGAGGCAGTGGTGCTGGTACCTGTCAGGATGAACACTAAAGCATCTACCAGCCCAGAGGGATTTTAGGAAGCTCACCAAGGGAACTGTAAGACCATTTTCCAAGACCAGGGGGGCCAGAGTCCCGCATGAAGTCAAGCCTTCTAGACACAATCTAGTGTTGTCACAGGCCATGGTCCAGATTAAAAGGCACTCTTTTGGCTTTACGCTTTCGCTACCTCCTTCAGGGCGGCTGGAAACTGTCTCTGAAAAAAAGCCATTGTGCCTGGGGAGATTAGAAATTTTACCCTCCTCTGGCTGCTAGCAAATTGCAAGATTATTTGTAGCACTGAGGGGGAAAGCAGGACACATCCCTTTCCCAGCAGCATGGTGTTCTGCTCCTGTTGTCCATGTTGCTCAATTTGAGAACAATCGGGCAGGAAGGACAGGTGTCGGGGACAGATCCTGGTTCTTAACAGCAGGACGATTCCTACATCTTTATGGAGCAAGAAGGGTGCACAGCAGGTGTTGAAGACCCCAGAGCTGGCCTGTGATTGCACTGGATCCAAATGTTCCACCCTTGAATGTTTATTTATATGCTTATGGGGACCAACCCAAGTAGCATCAGTTGTTGCCTCTGGTAAAAGCCAATCTCTTACAGCACTGATTTTAAATCAAGGGTCTGTGGGTGGGCTACTTTCAAAAGGTCCATGAACAATAACGAAGCAAACTTTCTACTGGCAGGCTGCCTGAATTCCTTAGAACGAAGCCTGCACTTCCCTTGGAAGTTTTCTAGGGATCTTCACATCACAAAAGCTTGAAAACCACAGTCCTTGAGAGATTTTCTGTCATATTGTATATCATATCCAGATTACAGGCGTTCTTGTTCCTGTTCTGCTATGGAGAGCACTCTTCTGAAGAAAAAAAAGTAAAAAGTAGCCTAAATGAAGGTATCTGCAACAAATCCAGTAAATTCTTTTTCACTTTATGTAAGACCCATCTTTCCATTTGCACCATTTTACATTCATTAGAAGCTGCCACAGGATTTGCTTAATGAGTAAGTAGAGAAGAGCACAGCTAATCCCTCAGGGCCTTTTTCTTAAATTTTCATTCAGGGAAAAATTCAGTGACGTCAATGTAAGGATTTTAGCAGTGGGCTCTAGTGGATTAAATACAATTTTGCCCAAGATTTTACTCTATGAAATTATAGTAATCTCAGGCCCTAGATCTTTTGATTACAACTAGGGTGCAGAAAATAGGCAGTTTAATAGCATGATCATACCAAATATCATCGGACCTGCATGCTATGTGTTTCTCTTACTGTGGTACCCAGCTGGCTGCCAAAATGCTCATGCTTTTGACCACATGTCATCTTTAGTAGGAATATGGCAATTATGGTAAGATTTGGACTAGTTGTCCTTTAATTACAGGTAATTCGTACTCCCTTTATATAGCAACTGCTATGCATTTTTTCTTTTTTCTAATTTAGTCATTTCACTACTCTATAGGTAATCTGGAGGGTTCTGGGCTAATTTATTCTTCCTAAATGTGCACGTTGTATGCTTGGATTGTCAAAAGGAAAGGGAGAAGATAAATTACCGTAACGTGACCTCTTTGATATCAGAGAACTCCGTTCTCCAAACTGTAACATGATTTTACAGAAAGGCTATCCAAACTAGGACAGGGACACTGAATCCTGGAAGGAGGGAGAGGGATTGGACAGAGACCAGCCTGCCTTTTCTAAGTGTACAGTCTGCTTGGTGGAGGGAACATTGTCAGCAATTCATATGATATTCATCAGGTCAAAAGCAGGAAGGAAGAAGAACGATATCGTTCAGTGGTCAGTCAGGCAGATCATCAGTCTTTCTGTAATCCATGCTGTACAAAGGAATCTGGCAGAAAGACCAGCTCTGGAGAGTCTCTATTTTGGTCTCCATTCTGATTTTTAATAGATATTCATTTGCACACACTTATTTAATCTTGCTACCACATCCCCACCCTTGTTCCAAAGTTCCACAGGGGGAAAAATGTTGCTTTTTTCAACGTGCAAAAAACTGAGATTAAGATGAAAGAGCAATACAAACAACAAAGCCCAGAAGCCCTAAAAGTGAATATTTAAAGCAAACTACTGGGCACAAACCTCGGTGACTGGGCGGATGCTGCAGAAACTGTATTTTACAGCATTCTGGTCTCACTGGCAAAATTGTGTCATCTGAGATATTTTCTAGATGAAAAATTAAATATGTTTGATTTTTTTCTAGGGAGTTTATTTAAATGAAAAACTATCATCACCCCAAATTCTGTAAATTTATAGTGAGGCAGGGAAACACAGACCTTGCAAATCAAACAGGAAAAGTCATTCCTCCTAAATCCCAGCTAAGCTCCAGTGTTTACTGGACTAAAGTCTTGGAAACATTCCTTTGGAGAAGATAAAACTCTGGGGTTTGGGGCTTGCCCTAATCTATGTTGTAACATGATGAGAGCATCATAAGGTAATAAGAACAAGTATGCTAACACAGTAGTTAAATAACATCTAAAATTCCAAAGGACACTCATGTAGCCGTCTTTTTTCCATTGAAAACACAGGTTGGGCTGGTGGATGAGGGTGTAGCTGTGTCTCACACGGCCCTGTTTTTTACCAAGTCATAGAGAAACAGAGTATTTCAGGTCTGAGCAGCCTTCAGAAGGTTGATTGATCCCACCCCCCAGTCAAAGCAGGGTCAGTCTTGAGATAAGACAGCACTTAGGTCAGCACCATTGAGGACGTGAGTTTGAATCAAAGTAGGTAAGGAAGGCCTTGCTCCGAAATCCGATATGGCTGCCAAGAGGGTCTACTGAACAGCATTTTAATCAGCACAAAGGCTCAGGATGACTTCTATGGGACGTGGGTCCGATCTCAGTTAGGTGAGACTGGCTGCCACAGTCAAATCATGGCATAACACAACCAGGCTTTTGTTGGCAACATTCAAGGCGCCGGATTGTGTTCTCTCCTGTATTGGTGTCTATCCAAAACAACTCCATTCACGTCACTAGAGCAATTCCCTACTTGTTCCTGTGTAATTAAGAGAAGAATCTTTCCCACCAGGTTAGTGAAATCACTCAGCATTCTGGCTATGGATAATCTGTACATATTTGTCACCATCTGCATGAAGAGACTGAGGATCTTCTGCAGGACTGAACATTTTTTCTGTGGGCTTCCACGTTGCAGACATAATATCATAAAAGTTTCTAATAAAGTCTTTTGAAAAATAAACCTCACTGCAGTTGCAAAAGTCACGGCTAGCTCTGCATTTCTACCCAGTTTGGGGATACGAAATTCTTCATGGGCCATCTACAAAAATATGAGACATATTGACTGCATGGGTCCTGACTCTCCCAGGAGCTGTACTGAAGCAGAGATATGCATCTGTGTCCATCTCTGACTGATGCAGTAATTACTGGAGAAGGAACAGGAGAGGTCCGTGCTTCTCATGTCTCCCATTAAGGGGTTTGTTCCTTTATTCCTGAGATATCATGTAGCGGACGTTGTGAACCACAAGGAAAGTTTTAAAAAGCTTTAAATTCAGAAACACCTCTGTGGAAATACAGAATCACAAGCAGAGCTAACAGCATACTAGCTAATGAAATCACTCAGAGTCACTGTCCCCTGAGGAAAAATCTCAGAGGAACAGGGAAGAGAAGAGAACTGGAAATGTCAGAAGAAAATCTGGAGAAGGAACAAAGAGGCAAAAATCCTTTAGAACTTGATATCAGATTTCTCAAATACTACTACACGTGTTATGAGCATCAGTGCTGCTATGAATGACAAAGGTGCTGAGCATGTTTGGCAGCACAGAATTTGAAAGTAATGTTTCTTAAAAAAGAAATTCATCACCCAAGAGAGATTGCATGGATGTAAATAATTCTTCATTTGCAATACCCTGGAGAACACATGAGAAACTTCTGCTATAATGCACAGACTAGATATTTTTGCCAGCTGATTTGTGTCAGAAAGGAAAAGGTAGAATAAGCAAGAGTGGAGGGGCTGGTCCAAAATGGAAACACATCTATGGCTGCAGCAGTAGGAGAGATGCTTAAGAATAGGGCACCCACATGTCCTCATCAACGTGACTGGCCTTGCCCAGGGTCTCATCCGAGCAGTCAGGGTAAGCAAAACAGGAGACCCTAGGATGTGAGAAGAACAGTGTTAACCTATGAGAGCAAAAGCCACAAACCAGGAAGCAAAGGCCCATTCAGATGATAAATTCTTTGGGTAGCTTTCAGAAGCACCCACTTTTTGTCCTGAAAGAGGCAGCCTGTGCTGAAGGATCAGAGCTGTTGCCAAAGAGATCAGCTGCATCTTTTACCTGCAACGGAAAATTTAAACAGTGCAGACTTTGACTGCAAGGTTAGGTGCACAGCAGCGTGGAGTTTGGTCCTGTGCTACCCGGGTACTGTGTTCAGTGCTCACCAGTCACCATTACCATCTGCTTGCAGAGATCACACGTTTATATATAGAATTGCTTCCAGAAGACTAGCTGCCTCCGGTGTACCTGCTGCTGGGAAATGCTTCTGTACCTCAGAGGATAAGAGGCCACAGCCGCGGAGACTCCTCTTTCTCCATTTGGTTGCTCCTGTGCCTGATGTTGCTAAGAAGATTACCAGCAAGGTTGCTCCTGTGCCTGGTGTTTAACTTTGTGAATACCCCTTTCCTCCTAACTAATATGAACATCCCGGTATAGAAAGGCTTCTAAACACCAACATGCCAGTGATCCTGTGAACAAGCCGCACAGGAAAATTACGTTCCTTAAATCTTCTTTTAAGGATATATGCACCAGGAGATTACATTTCATCTGAAGCACAAGACAGTAAATACCCTAAGTTTACCCAGGTTTACAGTAGTTGACAAAAGCCACAGTCAGTGTCTCAAGTTTTGAGGTGATGTTTTATCTTGGTATTTGTTTTGCATCAGGGCCAAGTTCTGTTTCAAATTTCATTCCACTTCTTAAAATGTTTCTAGGACATCATGTGTTGGTATAATCCTATAATTGTTTGGACTACTACTTAAAACATCAAAATGGCTAATACTCCACAGTTTAAAACTAAATTTCTTTATGTGTGAGAAAAAAGAATGGGCACCAGCAGAAGAACAAACCTGCCATTAGTTGTGTGAATTATTTTCCATCCCCAGGTTTAAAGCATGTCACTATTTAAGCCTTGCAGTAGGTCTGTGAAGTGCATAAGTGAGTAATCAGCACCTTCTACTTTTGAAGGATCAGGATACTTTGGTCCTGATTTTCAAAGGTTCTGCCCAGCTGAAAAAGGATTTGAAAGAAGAAAAGAACCCTTGAAAATCAGGACCAAAATATCTTGATCCCTCAAAAAATCCTTTTTCAGCTGGAGTTTCAGGGGCCTGCAAAAAATTGGGCTTTGGGTTTTCACAGTCAGATGCAAAATGATGATCAGATATTTGAACACTGGTTTACTTAACTGACTTGAGATGACAGGAGAGGTCAGTGGCAGAACTTGGAGCTGAACGCAGGTGAGCAGATTTCGTAGTCTCTGTGCCACCTTCTGGGGCAATACCTCTCCAACCTAGCGCAACTGGTCAGCAACACTTTTATTTAAAAGCATATGCTGTCATTGTCCACTCTTCAATCAGTGAATCAGACTGATTAAACTCTATCTTCCTTCTTCCAACTAGTAAAATCAAATAAAGAATCAAGCACGCAATTTCCGCTTCTCCTTGACTTCTTCCACATACTCTGCTTTGAACCCGTGGAGGAGAGATACCCTTTATTTAACTCTCTACAGATGTCACATTAGTCATAATAGGTAAAGAATGTATCTCCTGGCTTTACTCTGAGCTGTAGCAAATGGCTTTGACCCACATCCTCATAAATTAGAATGTAAGCAGAAACTTACCCAACTATGCCTTACAAATGTAATCAAAATCAGACCCAAGCCAAGTAGAAACTCTATTTATCCTCTGTGATATCCTTTTGTGCCTTTCAATTATAACCATGGACATAATGATCAAATTACACAGAAATTTTCAGCCAGGGTTATGTTTATCCAGTTATTCATAAATAAAAGGATTTGCTTTTCACACTTTGGTAGAATTTTATTCATGTCTGAATTGTATACCTCACTAACACAGCAGAAACGGCCAAATAATTTCCCTTAGAAGTACTGTGCTGCCACATGACTGTTTTATCCCATCATTGAGGGCTTGACCCCACACCTTCTTAAACCTGAAGTTAAAAACCATGTTATTACCATAGCATTACATCAGAAAATGTTCACAGCTCGTGTCTTGGAGGCTTTCTCTCCAACATCAAAGAACAGACATACAGCACATGATTCTCTAGCAGCAGGTCTTCTTTCTAGTTTCTGGGTTTCTTCTAAGTGGCTAGCGCATCCTCGGATGTCTCAGTCACGAAAGGTGATGATGAAAGCAGACTGTCTGCCTGTAGAAGGTGAACAAGTTACCTAAGCATAGGAGACTGCCTACCTGGCTAAAGCAGGGAAGAAGTTCTAGCTTAAGTGCCAAAGAAGTGTGAGTATCATGGCTTTTGGGACTAGATCATTTAAATTTTGCCACTCTGGCAAGGCCCATTAATGCATATGCATGAGGTCATTTGTCTAATAAATGTACAATGGAGTGTGGCTGTGCTCATCGGGATTTTCCTAGCATTGGAGAAGTATTCAGTAATTTCTACTGACCCTGGTTTCGCCCCCTGGAGAAGTGAGCAGAAAGCTGTGGGAGCTCCTCAGGTAGAGCCTCCCACAGGGTGTGTGGCCTCACGCCCAACAGCCTTGTCACACTGCTTGCTCTGCAACATGGCGTCTGCCTCCGAGCACTGACAATTTTGGTAACAACACAAAAAACCCACCTGGATTTATCTCAGGTTCTGAGCAAAAGAAATACCTAAGGCTCTTCAGAAGCAAAGTTTGGACAACCCAGCCAAAGTGTAAGTCAACAGGAGATTTCTTGGAGTGTAAGGAGGAACCCACTTGTCATTTCTACTTGACAGAAAGCTGGGCTGTATGGCAGGCTGAATTTCAGTTAATATGTTAGGTTTGTCCCCACCCCAAACACAAAGGGCCTTATGGTGTAAAGGCTACACAGGAGCTAGTTTGTGTGACTACAGAGCACAACCTGGCTTTCCCCCATTCTTGAAGCATTTTTATATGGAAGCACTTTTTCATCTCCAACTCTCATGTGGAAAGCAAGAGGAGATGATTGACTGTAAAACAGTACTCCAACTAGATGGTAAACGTCTTGCAAGCCTGGCTTACAAATACTGCTCTTGAGACCCTACATGTGCATAAATTTGGTCAGGCATTGGAGCAGGCTGCCCAGGGATGTGGTTGAGTTATCATCCCTGGAAGTGTTCAAAAAATGTGTGGATGTGACACTTCGGGACATGGTTTAGCTGGCATGGTGGTGTTGGGTTGACAGTTGGACGTGATGATCTTAGGGGTCTTTTCCAGCCTATGATTCTATGATTCTCTGATTAAACCTTACAAGGAACTGTTACATTATCCAAGGAACAAGTAGCATTGGAATAAGTAGAATTCAGAACCATCTGCTTTGCAGTGAGGATGAAGATAAAGCTAAAGCAGCAGAGCTTTCTCTCACATTTCTTTAGTGCCATGACACAACTTGCCAGGCATCTGCTGTCTACTCATTTCCTACCTGCCCCAATGTAGTGGACACAACCCGCAGGTTTCCCTGCAGCTAGACAATACGTGCTCCTTCATTCCACACAGCCTGCTCCATTTCCACAGCAGTCACTTCAGCCCAGCCAAGGTTATCAGTCCCTGTGTCTGCAAGGAAGAAGGTGGTCCCAAGAGAGTGACAAGGTTTGACTCCTAGCTTCTATATACTCCATGTTTTGTGGTTCTGAGGTGTTTAGCGGAGGAGCATCAGCTCTGCTCTCAGCAAGCCTCTGCCCCCCTACTCTACTGGCAGAGTATAAGGGTGAGCTAGCTATTGCAGTACAAGAGCTTAGGAAAGACAGGCATTTTGTTCTTGCCAGTGTTTCCTTATTAACTAGACCTTACTGAAAAACCATGTGCTGTATTTGCTGTACAGCTCTCAGTATTTCCTAACAGGGTGTGACTAAATCCAGTCAATACCTAATCTGTAAAGTGACAGGGCTTGTGTGCAGTGCTGTCAAAGGATTGGTTTACCAAACCAATTGTCATGTCAGTTTGGGAGAGAATTACTAATGCTTTTGATGATTAGTTTCTCTTCCTGATTAGTGCACAGTTACACTTAGAGCATAAAGTTTCCTCAGCAGCAATTTCACTGCATACATGTATTCCAGTGCTGCCCTCACTACTTAATTGACGTGTATGCACTTATTTCAGCACAGAAGTTTAGTTCTAATTTAAGTGGAAGACACCAAATGTTAACTCAGACGAAAGCCCATTGAAGCTAGGGAGCAGACATCAGTCTTCAATTTGGCCTACAGTCTGTGGTATTAAGGAAAAAGGCCACAAGACGAATTGTTGATATATATGCCTGCTAAATGGTATTTTCACCTCAAAGCATACTTGAATCTTAGAAGAATGCAACTATTTCAGCTGTCTTGGATGATGTGCCAATGGTACGGCCTGAGGCTAATATGGATCATATCCTTATTTTAGTTATTCCATCACAATTTTATTCACTCAGTGTGTTCAATGTCTCTTCTATCTCCCTCATTAAGAAGAAATATCACAGATTCTAGATGATAGTTTTCTGAACCAGATCCTTAGCGGAGGAAAACTAGGATGAACTGGCTGAATATCCAAGCTCCATCTACGAGCTGCAGACCTTGCTGTGTACCTACAATGTCTTTCTATCTGTTTGGAGTTACATCTCTGTAGCTTGGGAACAGTCAACATGGGAAGAAAATTGACATTGCTGATGGCTCAACCACATACCGCAAAATTCATTCTATCATGTGTTAGGTGATCAAAAATGGAGAAGTACAGGCAGACATTTACTGTCCACAGCAAAAAGAGGAAAAAAAAATTTATATTGCTTAATAGCTACAGGGGTATGTATGCATACATTATACATAATATGTACACTACATAAACACTCACAAGAAAAGTGATAAATTAATTGCAGATGGAGTACAGTAAGCCCAGTCTCCGGAGAGTTAGGTAGTAATACACAACACCACCACCACAACCTCCAAGCCATGAGTCCACCACCCACATCCAACACAACTCAGGGCTTCTTAAATCATTAAGCCAAATTGTAATGCAAACAGTGTACAGCAGGAGGAACAAAGAAAATAATTGACGTGTCTACCCTAAGGCTGTTCCAAAGATTAGAGAGAGGGGCCCCAGGGCTGGTATGTTATTTTCTTTGTTCTTTATCCTTTTGCTGGTTGTTTGAATTAATTTTGGCACTGGATGATTTAGAGCACCCTTAGTTTTGACAGATGCAGGTGGCGGAGTGTGCTTGGTTCCTTAGTAAATAATGTTACCAATGTGGATTGCTTTAAGTGGCTTTGCTATCAAAGAGCTCTGTCTTAATTTGAAAATGCATTTAGGTGATTAAATAATGTCTTAGAGCTGGATTCATTTGTCTTCTCTGATTTTAGTGGTGTTGTAATTAAATCTCCAAATATATAATTATATAAAGCAGAATAGTGAGCAACTTATTAAAAATTAATGCATGGTGGAGAAGCAGGGAAGAAATAACTTCACACATAGCAGCACTGGGGGAGACTGTGGGTTTACAGACAGCAATTGGATACCACAGGACTTGAAACCACCAGCTTCGCAGTGTGGCAATACCTGCACCAAAGGGTTCAGGTCACAGAGCAGGGATGTCACTATCACTGTCACAACAGCTGTTGCCTGTGGAAAAAGGACAGAGGTGGGGTAGGTCTGTAAGTAAGACTCTGTGGTTTAAAAAGATATGTGTATAGTGGCCAGGCTGTTGTCAGAAGAGTATGGAGTGATCCTGGAAGAAATGAGTAACAGCAGTTACCAGACATGTGAGGGGCTCAGAGGAAAGTTTGAAGGCACTCGCTGAGTGGTGGTATGCGGAGAGGTGTGCATAAATATTTGCAAGGGATTAACACCCAGTGGAGAGTGGAATTACTTATCTAGGAACAACCGGATGAGCATGATAAAGTAGCCCTGTAAATGCAATACGGGGCAGTGCTGCAAGGTGGTAGGTAGAGCTATGTTGTTCAGTGAAAACAGGCACCAGAAGAAAGAGCTACCCCTGGAAGATGGTGCTTGGCTCAATTATGAAGAATTTTTCCACATCCTAGTGAGGAAGAGGGGTTGCAAGAGAGGACGACTGTTGCAGCCTCCAAATTCCCCAATCTACATATCACCTCTCATCAGAAAGACCACCCAGGAAAATCACTGCATGGGAAACCTCAGAGACTATATTCATTCTCTCTGCCAGGTTTTTTCCCACATAAAGTAGGGGATCTTGTCCTGTACACAGATATTCACCTGAAATGCACTTATCTTGGAGCTGAATTGCAGCAGCCCAGTAGTAGAGAACTAAACGCACACTGGTGTTAAGAGCCAGGGGAAAGGCTAATGCAGAGGAGCACAGGAAGGGCCTTCGAGTCTTTTTCACTACAGACCGTGTAAGGTTTTAAGGTCTTTGCAGCTGGAGATGGCAGAGGAGACTGAGAAGATAGCAGGAGCAAGGGAGAAATGCCCACACACTCCAAATTGTGTGAAATGACAGGTTTTTTTGTCTTAATAGGTGAAGGATGAAGATGATCTTCCCTTATTCTGCATATATCTTACCAAGAAGGTATGGGCATGTCAAACTGTGCTGTCATACTGTTAATCTACTCTCTCCAGAGAGAACAATTTAAAAAAATCTGTTCTGTAAAATAGGGATTATACAAATTAAATCCAGAAGATTTACACTCTCTCAACGCTATTAATTCAAAGCCCTTGTAAATTTATGGGTGTTGATGGAGATACTTCTCACTCACACCCTGTATAAATCATAGGAGAAGTGGAACAAAAAATGTTAGCAGAAAAACAAATATTTCTTGTTACCACCAGCTGATAAAGAGTGGAAACAAGAAGTATGGGACAATGGGGCACAGTGCCTTCCGGGACTGCTTTGTACTTTCCTCAAGCATCAGCAAGTGTCTTCAAGCATTGTGCAAACGCAGCCCTTGTGATGACACACAAAGTCCTTAGCATGATCCAAAGGCAGGAGATTGACATGAACATTGTTGCTTACTCAATACAGTGATGAAAGCTCCCACCTACAATAAAGATCCACTGATTTCTTAGGGAATTTTCTAAGGATGAGAAAAATGCAAAAGACATTTATAATTTATTCAAAATCTCCTGAAACGCTTCTAGGTTTTGTTTCTCTTACATTTTTTTCTTTGAAAGATGAGGTTTGTTTTTAAAAGTACTTCTTCGTGGGAAACTGCTGTATACACCATCCTCCTTCTCATTCAGGTCCTTCAAATGAGTCATCTTCAGGTCTGAGCTTTCATTCCTTCATTGTTCCTGAGCCAGTCAGAACTGCTGCGGTTTCTGCCTACTCTGTATTCTCTTATCCAGGGTGAACTTTTGTATCTAAGAGCCCTCCAACTATTAAAAACAAGCTTCCTTTTTCCTCTCTTCCTCTCTTCATTCTAAGACCATCAGTTTGTTTCTTCATTTTGGCTACAACATTTGAAAGGACAGGATTTAACTTGGGGACAACGAGGGCTGAGCTGGGAGCCTTGTGCTGCTGAGCTCCATTTTATGCTGCTGCTAGAGTTTTATCCTGGTAATGGGTGCATCATTCCTCTTTTTGCTTCCAGACGGAGTGTTACTGTCTCCAGTTCTTGTCTCCTGGTTGAGCAGGCTTTCGTGATGCAGACTGGGACACCTTGGCAGTGTTAGTGGTGGTGGTGGGATATAGTTACAGCCAAATGCACCAGAACTAACGGTGCTATCAGAAAGTCTGGCGATAAGAAATGTCAGCCTGGCATCACTGCTCTGCCAAAATATGGATCTACTGCTGTTGGGACCAGGGTCCCCGCGCACCCGGAAGCTAGCCCTACTCCCACCCATTTCTCTCCAGCTTCTGTTTCTTACTCCAGCCAATTAAATCCTAATGCAGTCAGCATGGCAACCCATTCGTGTTCAGAAAGACCTAGCCCAGATTTTGCCAAATATTAGTCCTTTTCAACTGGCCATGTTTTACTGGGTGGAGAGAGTGAAAGAGGGTGAGAGGATGAGGATGCTGGGATGCCTCCCACTGGCATAAATACCATTCAGTGCAGCACAGTGCAGTTTTGACTTTATTTCAGTCTTTTTCATAAGGCACAAAAGTATGAGATCACAGCTATTTCGTATGAAAGGCTGGCTGGAGTGGTGGACTTTGCTGATAGCAATATCAGCACTCAGCTTCCTCCTACTTTTATCTCACTCACTAGTGAATTCATCTAGTAGGGAAATCTGTAAGAAAAATAAATTCAGGCTCAATTCCTCTGCTGGTGTATACTGATAATTCATAGCAGTTAGCATCAATAAAGGTCAACCTTTTTTGCTAAGTCTTTAATGTTCACTCTGATTGGCCTTTTTTTTTCTTTTTTTTTTTCCCCTGAAGGCCACCCTTCAAAATGCAGTTGCTAAGATCATATTCTTTGCCCATCAATCGCCGAGTGTCAGCTCCTCCTACCCTCTTTGACTCACTCTGCAGAATCTCTCTGCTGCAGGACATGAAGGTCAGGCTTTTTGTGTCTACTTTGAATGCCCTCCACAGTCTGATCCTTCTGCCTACCTGCCCTTATAAAGCCTGCACTGTTAGAGGGTGCCTGAGTTCCCACCCTTTATGAATAGGAGCAAGCAGGAGAGGCGATTGCCCTCTACACACTGGGAACCTCCAAATGAACAATGAGCCAAGTCAAACCAACCAAACCGAATCGCAAACCCAACAGATCACCACACAAACTCTGCGTGATTTCCGGAAGCATTTGTTACGGTCCACGAACCTGAAATAATCTCTAGCATGAAATACCCTAAAAAAATCAAACCTGTGGCAAAACTGGCCTGGGACAGTTCAATGCAGTTGAGAGCAATCTTGATAATGTGTGGCGGAAATGTCAGTGAGCTATCCATTTTTAGCAGAATTTCCCTTTTTCTCCCTGAAAGTCAAAGTAAAATTCAGAAGATATAATCTTACGCAAATCAAAACCAGGAGACAAGCTTTACTGTGTCTGCAGAAACCACACCAGAAAGAGCTACAGATCCCCCAGCACAAACTCCCCATGCTTCCCTTTGCCTCAGGAAGGACACCGGGCTGTGATCAGAGGGCAGAGCTGGGTAATCCCACCGGAGCACCGGAGACCAGAGTGCCAGGATATCCATAGGATGCCATGGAAGCTCACTGTCATACAGCTTCATCTACCACTGCTCAGTGGGCTTAAACCTGAGGCCCTGGTGCTGCCAGCTGTGCGTGCCATGGCTCCTGGCTGGGCCACAGGCCTGACTCTCCTTTACCTGGAAATTAGGAGGTGGGAATGGAGTATGAGAGGGAGTAAGGAATGTGGTCCAGGCCAGCCCTTAGCCTGACACGGGTCCTAGGCTAGTATCAACACTACTGGACTTTCTTTCTGTCTAGACGAAGAGCATATGTAGATTTAGAGAAATGGAAGATTTGTTAAAAGCTCTTCTGAATGAGTCAGATCAGATCTGTTCTTTTTTCCGTTCCAACTGCTTCTTACAAAGGGTCTGGCCATGTTAATTGCCAGTGCTTTTTTTGCCCCCTTGTTACTACATCTTTTAATAGGCATGAAGAAAAATGTCATTTGGTTGCCCTTTAGACACTAGCCAGAAGTGACAATAAATTTAATGCAGAGTTTTGGAATAAAGCAAAAACTATTTCTGAAGAATGACAGCATGTGCAAAGCGTAAAGCTTGAAGCTTAGCAGCTAAACTCTGAACCCATGCGATATTATGCTGCCCTATGTCATTAACAAGCTGCCAGAATGACAGCAAACTGGATTATCTCCTTCATAATGTAGTCTGTTCAGCACAAAATACACGACTGCTGACTTTTAACAATGCGCAGCACCATTACAGTGAAACTGTGTTGTGACCAGAGGCAATCCTACATGGAATTACCTTGGGAAATGAAGCTGAGATTAATCTTTTCTAGCTACACGTTACTCCAGGTTCTTCTTATCAAAATCATCTAATTAAACACTGCATTATTTTCAGTTTCATGCCAGCCTAACTCCCTTGATGTTATTGGACTAATACCATTGTTGACTTGGAGAAACACAGGAGGGATCAAGACATGTTCCTCAGCACAACCACATCACCATGGTTTCTCCCATTCAAAGGGTCTCTCCAATACACTTTCTGGCCACCATCTTCCATGAGAAATTCAGTTTAATTCTGGTGCTCTCCAACTGCAGCCCCAGAAGGTTATGCTGTCAACCAAACCAACAGAAGTATTTGTGCTGGAGGGGAATGATGACAGATCTTTAAACAGCCACTCTCTGTTATCTTCCAAAGCCTCTGTTTTACACTGAGTCATAAAGAAACTGTGTGAAGATCTGGTTTTCTAGCTGATCGTGAAACTGAGAACGGAAATCCAGCTGAGGTTTTTCCAGGGCTTAGCAGAGCAGAACTCCTTCCCACACCTTCAAGATGAAAGATTTAAGGAGCTGTTTGTTCAAGCCATAGTATCCAGCACTTGTGTCTACTGAATTTCGTCCTACTTTCTCCGGTCTGTTTTTCTAATTTGGTGAGACAATTTTAAATTCCACTCCTCACCTTGATGCACTGCAGGTCTCACAGTTTTATGTCTTCTACAAATCAAGTAAACACCATCTCTGCCCACCCTTGACATCACTGCTGAAGACACTGAGCTGTGTTGGAGCCAGAGCAGCCTCAGCTGTTCCCCCTTCAGGACATCCCTCCAGCTAGGCAATGAGCTGCAGATGGCTGTGCCATCAAACTGCCCCTTCAAAGCCACATTTCCCCAGGTAGTGTGAGGTGGCACCAGGAATGGTGCAGACCCTCAGCAACCCTGAGGGAGGGTCCCAGCTATGGGTGTTGGCTGGACCTTGGAGACCATCTCGGTGGGTGCCTGCCGGGCTCACCTGGGTCTGCAAAACAGCACAGGGCAGAAGGATGGACAGCAATGTGCCTCAGACAGTAACTCTACCTTGTGTTGGGCCCATCTCTGTTCTCTGGGAAGCCCTAAAAATGTTGAGAGACCCGCTCTTCTCCCCATGGGAACAGGCACAGTAAACAGCTTCTCCAAAGACAACAACCAACTGCAGTTGTTTTACCTTTCCAGGAGAATGAAGGCAGTGTTTTTGTACACGAGCTGGGTGCGTAATGCCAGGCAGGCCCAGGCAAGTGAGCTGCGTTGCACCTTCACCTGTCTTTTTGGCCCCTCCATGAAGGCCAAGCGCACACGCATGCTGGCTGCCTGTCACGGCGTCAGCCGGGCCACGGCTGCCTCCATATTCGGGAGGCACAGGCTGCTGCCCACCGAGCACGCGCCTCTGGCAACCCGGCCCCTTTGGCAAGGCGAGTGTTTTGCTGGTTTCCTGCATGCACATACACATCTCCCCGTGGGCACTCAGCTTGCTCGGCTGCATCCCAACCGCCAGCACCCAAACCTTCTCCTGGAGGAGTCATGCGGGTGCGGCTGCCCACCTCACCGCTGGTTGCCTCATCGGTGCTGTCTGTGCATGACCCCCAACTAAGAATTCATCATGCAGCAGAGCTGACACGATCTGGGAGGGGACACAGACGGCCAAGGTCAGCCAGAGGTGTTCATCCTACAGTGTCCCTGTTTCAGAAGAAATACCTGACTAAAGAAGACTTCAGATCCCAGCCCTTTATCTCTTTGATTGGAATTTGGAATAAAAGCCCCAAAGAAACTCTTGGATGATCCAGATTAAGGTCTTTGATATGCTTATTTAAATTATAAATCCCGGAGGATTGTGAATGGGGCCTGGTGCAACAGGGTTTTGTCTGTGGTGGGGGCACTAAATAAAACACAGAAGCCCTGATTTTCCAAAGCAGTTAGGTGTTTTATTAAGAGTTAATAGTAGATCCCTGTGAGTAGCAGTATGTGTGGCATCTTTCTGGGTGGCAATAAAAACAAGGTATTTTTCAAAAGGACTCTGTGCTCTGCCTGTATTAAAGCTATTCCTGCTCTGCTAAAACTCCACCGAGATATCACCAGAAAATGTCACAATACAGTGCACTGAATTTAGAGGTGAACATTTAGTGTTCATCTTCATGATACCATATTGATATCTTGCTGCATCTCCTCATGCTTGGGCTAGGTCCTCCATGTTGCTGTACCCAGTGGGAAACCGCAGCTAAAATGGGGGTGATTTGGCTGAAATATATGCTGTGGCTCCCCCGGTTCTCCATGGACATAGTACTGCTCATATGTGTGTGCCTGAGTTCTCGTCAGAGCAGTGGTCCTGTTACAGAATGAGCTGCTGAGCCAGCACCTGAATTAATGGAAATTCCTTTCACCCTTTTCGGTTCTTTAGCAAAGCTTCATTCACACCAATGACTAAGAATTTATTTTTACTTTTGCACATCTGTCCTTGATCTATTGAATATGTTTCTTCCAACAAGCAGTCACCAAAAGGGCAGGCATCTCTATGTGTGTGTGCAGGACAGTTCTGCCCAAATAGTTGCCGTGCTGCCTTGATGTCATCAGCAGAAAAAAGATTTATTGCTGCAGCTCAGAAGTCTGAAGAGCTTAATGACAGATGTAAAGCCCAGCAAGACTGCAGCCTGGGGTCCTGATTCAGCTCTGGGCTAATACAAATGTTCATGCATACTTCACATCCAAGCAACTGTCCATCTCTTTTTCCCCACTTACCTCCCAGCAGCCACCAGAGAAAAGTATGCTATCCACTGAAACAGGACCTACATCTTTGTAATGGCAGGTGCTGGTTTGATGACAGACAGTTGGGATAATTCCTGGAGACTGCAATACACGTGAAATGATGAAAGGTTGATCTGCTGGAGTCTGAGCTATGGATTTGAAGTGTTCTAGCTAAAATGCCAAGCGACTCCTATCTTCTGTAAACCGAGTAGCAAGGAGAGATCTGGATCTCATGCACATACACACACACAAACTGGTTGGTGATAGTAGCAGAGCATTTCCGGGACAGCACAGGGCCAGGAATAGCTGCATCGCTTTAAAATGACCATGACTGAAGGAGCTGTGCTGAGAAAAGTATGCCTTAGAAGCTTGCTGCTGAGGGATTGAATGTATGTTAATTCCCTCTTGGTACCAGGAGACTGGAGAATTGCATAATGGGGCATACTGAGGAGTTTCTGAAGAGGAAGTGAGTCAAAGTTTGTTATTTTCAGTGCAGCCAGGATTGCGTTTTCTGCCACTTGTTGGTGTGTTTGTGTGTGTGTGTGTGTGTGTGTGAGATTTACCCAGCATAGTTGTGCTACAGGAATCACAGCCAGAATCTGAAGCAAACATCCCAGTTGCAACATCCTGGCAAGAAGCTTGTTCTGACAAGTAACTATTTTGAAAAGAGGAAGAAAAAAGTACAGAAGTTGGCAAGAAGAGCTGCAAGGGCTGCACTTCACGCGGATGCTCCCTTCTGCTCCCCGGGCCCTGCAGACCTGGCCGTGCTGTCCGGGCTCCTGCTCCCTCCACTCTGCCAAAACAACCTCCCTGTCCATCTCTCAGGCACTGCTGGACACCCACAGTCTCTCTTAACTCTGCTTCTTTGCCTCTCCCCACACTCCTTGAACCTCAGTTCCTTTCCAGCTACCAGCACTCCCGCGTGCTGTTCTGCGCAGCGTGGCTGCCTGCAGCTCTGCTTCCCCAGCCACAGTTTTCCCTGTGCCGTCTACCTCCCGATGCCCCAGCACCCAGGCGCGCTGCGGGGTGTTGCACCCCGTACCTCAGGCAACACCGCCTGCCTGTCACTACCCACCAGATCTGAAACATTCGCGTAGGGCTTAACTTGCCAGCGCCCGGCGTCTTGTGCGGTTGTTTATATCTGGGCAAAGGAAACACGAGGTGGCTGTGATATGTGACCAAGTGTGAGCTGCTGTAAACTGACAAGGGCCATTTGTCACCGTTATTAATCCCCTGAGTCACACTGCCTCCAGATATTTCCTGTGCCACCGCTGTTTCTATTTCTTCACAAATAAAGACTGTAGACTTCAGTTTGCCCCTGCTCACCTCAGGCTTGACTCAAGCCTCTGACAAGGAGAATTACACCAGACTCGCCCTGGCACAGGGTGGAAACTGTATCCTAGGTTTTGCACCATTTTGCAATTATTACGAACTGCATGTTGGTGCTGAAGTACTAAACAGCATTAAGACCTAATCTGACACTAACAGACTCTTGCAGACTGACCGTGAAAACAGACCATCTGTTATATTGAATATTTCAGAAAGATTGGATTCTATGTTCAGGGATGGCTTTCTTTTTTCTTCTTTTTTTTTTTTTTTTCTCAGGCATTTAATGTTAACTAACATCAAAGGAAATACTTGCTGGCATTATCCTGAGCAAAGTCTCCACAGCTGGGGCACAGCAGACGTCAGGCAGTGCAAAGTGCAGTAGCCTGTAAGTGTGAGAGCCAGCCGGACCTTTGACATTAGCCTGAGGTTTGTTAAATCACCTACTTAGATGCACGGCAAAATGCTTCACACTGAAATAGTCTCAGTCACTTTCCGCTGGCAATTGATGGTAAAACAATTAATGTTTGTGATATTGATATGGCAAGCTTTTAAAATACGAACAGGCAGGATTTGGTTAGCACTGGTGGGAGTGTACTAGCAAAATTTAACCTTTTTCCCAAGATCTTATAGTACGGTTTTAAATTTAAATTGAGATCTTTACTAATTAGCATTTTCTTTGAGATGCCTAGGCTGAAGAGTACAAATGTGAGGACAGAGAAAATCAAGATAATTGTTCCCTTGTACAATGGGCTTCAGATTAAGCAAGCTGGGCACACATTGAATTGCAGTGACCCAGAGCCCTTATCTAGCTCCAACAATACAGCACAGCTCTGACTGAGAAAGGTTTCTAAAACTCCAGGCATCGCCTACTTGGTGCGACAATGCTAAAGAGGGTGCCAGAACATGCCTCCGATATACCAGCGTCGCTGAGTCACAGGAAGGGACAGCAGAGCATTAGTGACTTGGGTTTACAGTCCTGTGGTTACATTCATCTGTTTAAGTGATATTCTTCCTTTCCTCAGACACAACAAGTGACCACTTGCCAGCTACTGACCATAGGGAGAAAAACATGTCAAAGCGGGAACCCAAAAGAAGAGGAGAAAATTTTTGCTCCGTGCTGCATATCCTTTGAGAAAAGAGGCTTCGGGAACTTGGCTGAAAAAAAAGCCCACAATGTACGCTCCCAGGACTCAAAGGTATCAGATGGAAATCAACTAATTCTGTCTCTCACAGCCAAAAAGATTCTTCTTCCTCACCAAAAGGATTTAACATGCCTTCAGAGGTTCTGCAGTCAATAGAAACTAACTTCATAGAACCGGCAGTTCTCTGGCAAAATTTTTTATTTTGGCTAACCATTCTGAGCATTCTCTGGAAAGCTGGTGTGATGTTGATATCACGTCTGGCTGTAGTTCTGGTTCTCTCTCTGCCCTGTGTTGTGTTAAACACTGACACTGGCCATCACATCCACGGCAGCCGGCAGCATTCCCCAGGGATTCACCCAGCCGTTCAGCCCAGAAATCACCCCACTCTCTCTCCCCTCTAGGAGCCCAGCAGCTGGATGACCCTCGTGGTTGTATCACTCTCCTTCCAGGAAATGGGGAGTTTTCTGCCTAGGAACGGGGTTTGGCAAATTAAGCATCAGGCAGATACACCATTACATTCATCTGCTCAATATGCAATGAGGTGAGAAATGCCCTTGTGCACCATATTTCATTGTGGAGTCTTTACCAAGACGTTTCCTCATTTTCTCCTCTTTCTTTGCCTCTTCTCCAGACCCTCCATGCTGTTCACCCTGGGTGGGTCCTGTTCTCCTGCTCCTCAGAGCTGCAGAGGCTGCTCCTGCCCAGCACCCATCCCAGCACGCCCCAAACTATGGCCCAAAGGGCTGCCACATGTTTGACTCCGCTCCCATCTGCACCTCGCCCACCCCCATGCAGCGCTGTTGATGGCAGCAGGGTCACTCTCTGAACAGGGCAGCCTTCATTATCAGGTTTTGCATGGAGTCTCTTATGTGTGCTTGACCTCAGATTCTTCTGATTCCTGCATTCTACCATCAGATCAAGGTTTCAAGCCTTTTCACACTTGCACCAGTTGACCTTCTACAAACCAAAGGCCTGTTCCTTCCAGAAAGATGTCCAGAGTTCGATTAGGGAACATTCAGAGGTGCAGACTTCATCATTTCCTGGGCAGTTTCCTTCAATGGTTAATTACTTTGATCGTTAAAACTGCTACCCTAGTTTTTTAGTTGAACTTGTCTGTGTTAATTCCAGGCACCCATTTTGTTGTGCCTTTAGCTGACTTTGTACCTAGCATTTTCTCCAGTCACTTCTTTGAACTTCCTTTTGACTGACTGAAGTCGAATGCCATAAGCGTTTTCCAGCCACAGTGTTATTCTTTCCCCTGCACCCATATGGAAATTTTGTAGCTCCTTTTGAAGGTGGACACACTGCCACCCAGCACAGTAATGCAAAGACCAGAGAAAGACATGGGCAAGTAAAGCATCTTTGTCTTTGTAATAATGCTAAAGGAACTAAGCCAGCCTGTAGCTCCTTTGCAACATTTGCTTTAGGTCATGGCCTCACCCAAAGCTTTCTCGAGGAAACCAGAACAGGGTAAGATGTTGACTTGGCTGTTTGTGTGAAAGCCCCCGAAGTCGTTGTCACTAAGGATCCTGTATTTGGGCTCGCACTTGGCCCTTTGGACAGGGCAGTTGTAACACCCAAGCGAAGAATTTGGACCCAAGGAAGTAATTGTATACTCCTGGTGCAAGGAGTATACATATCAATTATGTGCTCCTGAAGTGCATGATGCTTGGTAATTATACACAGCAGACCCAAAAATATCATTTAACACGTGTGCTGGTTTTTAAGGCAAAAATAATGGTGGATTGACTTTGTGATTATATGGTCCTTACCACATACACTTTCTGCCAGTATTTGATACTTACTATGTCATTAAATGGTCAGCAATTCTTTGGAGGCAAAGATTGTGGAGCATTATTTAAAAATCATTAACATTTTTCACCACAGCATCTTTCCTAAGGGAAAATATGTGAGTCTCGCAATTTGACTTCAGTGTACATTCTTCTGGAGGTGTGTTGTGTTCTTGTTGTTCTGGTGTAGTGTTTTTGTTGTTCTGAGAAAGCATAATGATGCAGCTCTCAAACTCCTTCTCTCGGCTTTGATCAATGTTTCTCTCCATCCATTTTCCTCTCTAAGCCCTTCCCTCCCAAGCCAGAAATAATAATTGAAAGCTGATTGTAATTTTAAGCCAACAATATCCCGGCTCCTCGTGAAGCCAATGGACGTGGCAAAGTTCCCATTGACTTCAGTAGTCCAAGTTCTCTTTTAAGGATCCTTGCCATGCGCATGGAGTAACTCCACCGAAGTATAGAGGGTTGCACAGAAAACACCTGGGTACAATAGCAGCCGAATACATCCTAGTGGTAGGAGGATCTTTTCCAATTTCTCCTGACGCAGGAATATATATACGCATATATGCACACACACCAGAGTAGACTTTGCAGTCCATGAGCGCTCTTTCGTTTTGCCAGCCTGTTATATTATTTTATTCGACTGCTGGACTGCAGCACAGAAACACGAATCAGCCCAACCTGGCAAGACTGCAGACTAAAGAAAAGGTGGCCTGAAAGAAACAGAGGCAACTTTATTCAGCGTATTCTATATCAAGAATTATAGGGCTCTAAATAGAGTATTTTTATGGCTCTAATATCAGAACTGAATTCCTGTTTAGCTCTTCTGCTTTTGCTAGGGTTTTCTATTTATTCCAAGCAGCACTGAAAATCTTTTGGTGATGATTCATAATAATGTGACACCAGTTAAGTTATAAGACTGGAATCCACTCATTTTCAGAAGACCAACAGAATGGTTGTACATTACTGCATTGTCAAAATAAGGCTCACAGGAGACTGTAGTAAAGCACGCGCCCCATGCTGGCTGCCTACACAGGGGAGAATTTCATCCTGTTCTTTGGCAGCTCTTTGCCAACATGGCAATCCTCAGGACAAACTGTACCCAAAAGCAATGCATTTGTGGAAGGCACGACTCTCACTAATTTCCATGGGCACAGCATCCATCCCTAAGTCTGCAAACAGAATCTGTCAGTTCGTGATGCCTCCTACCACATCTTGTTTTCAGGCTTGGTGAAAGCTATGAGCGGTTTCTGAAAGCAAAGATCAGACAGCTAACTGCAGCTTGGGTGGAAAAGGAAGATACAAACACAGCACCTTTGCCACAGAATTACTTGCTGACTGGTGGCTGCAAGCAAGTGATTTTAATAGCTACAACGCTGGACCACATGGGATAGTTCAAATGCGAAATGTCAGACTAAAAAAACTTTGTGGACTAGATTCTTTAATAATAATAAAGTATTCCTCCACTGAAAGCCACATGCTTTCTTTAGCCACGCTCCTTTTGAGGAAAACCACCCTTTTTCAGCTGTTTCTCAGCTGATGGCTTGCTACATTGTCTGTTTTAGAAAATGAATGTATCCTGTCTGTGCGTGCCTGTTTCAGAGGAGGGAGTTTTAAAATAGCTGTCTCTATTAAAAATATCTCTTGATTATATGGCAATGCAGAGACACTTAGGGGTTCAAAGTAACTATTCACCTCAGGCACCTTTGTCCATGTCCACCTAACGCTATAAACTGTTTCCCCTGGAACCTGTTTTGTGATCACTCAGGACAAGCACTTTTTTTGGGAATCCAATGCGGCCACAGAACGACTGGTCTCAAATGCTTGTTACCAGCTGAGACAAAACCTAGGCTTTGGGGCACCTGTATTTTATAATATTACTAAGAATACTATGTGAGCATTTGGGTTTCAACCTTTCCAGGCTCATAACATCCTGATTCTTTCTGCTCTCCCACAGAGAACAAAGCCTACCTCTGGTTAACTGGCAAGAAGCTCCAAAAAGCATCACTGCAAGCTCAACCAGCAGCAAAGCCAGCAGATCTGCTCTGAAAATAGAAGCAGCAAAAGAGGGATGGGTGATGACTCATGGCTTAGCTCTGCTCTTGTTTATAGTGGCACAAAACAAGAGTAACTCCCTTGAAATTGGTGAAGTTAATACCCTTTCAAGTAGCCACGCTTCTTGAGCAATTTCAGATCAACCTACACTGGTTCGGCGCGATTCAGCTTTGCTATTGGATGGAATCAACTGGTTTACAAGGCAGTGTGGCTCCAATGCATCCTGATCAATGAAGAGCAACGGGTGCAGCTGAGCTGAAGTGTCCTGGTGCAAATAGTGCCATTGTTTGGGTGACACAGACGCTGCACCATGCAGCCTAGGACTCCTCTAGAGAGGAGCTCCCCTGAAGTCACCGGATGGCTAGCAGTTTAAATCGGGTGGAAAAGAGTGGGAAGACAGCTTGAGTGAGGGATGAGTGAGAGTGCTTTGTTCTGTTTCTTACATTTCCATGGCATTACACAACACAATTTTTGCAGTCTGGCTAGATCCCTAGCTGGGGGAACTCGCTGAGAACAAGGGTGGGTTGAAGATTTTGCTTGCTTATTTGTTTTCCTCTGAAAAGCAGGAGGTTTCTCATTAAGAGTTTATGGGAAATTCAGTTATAATAAAGATGTTTCCATTTTAGTGAAAATATTCACGGGGGAAAAAATGTTTCTCAGCCATCTGTACTGTGTGCTTTCAGTTCCCGAAGAAGAGAAAATAAAGGTGCCTGATGTCCTGTGGGAAGTCCCAGAAGAGGACTGTATCGCATATGCAAAACCCCCAAAAGTTTGGCAACAGACCTGGGGCAATCAGAAGTGCATAAGAAGCTCAAAACAATGCCCAGATTACTGAGCTCTCTACTGTCATTAAGCCCATGCAAAGGCTGATGGAGGTATTTTGCTGATTCAGTAGCGTAGCATTCTCTGGCCAGACCCCCCACTTAGATTTCTGGGCCACCTCATAGCAAGCGAGAGAAGTTATCAGACATTGCTGATTGTCCACCAAGGAGTGCAAATGAAAACAGCTAAACATCTGCTGTTCTTCACGGCAACGTTACAGCTCAGCTATGCAATTCACCTAGCTAACTTCTATGCAAACAAAACTGTGTGCCAGCGTTTCCAATATTATAAATCAAGGTTACAACCTGAGATGCTGTTAGAGATGCTATAAATAAAGATAACTCTATGTGTGGCGGTGGGCAAGCTAACAGAAAAAGATCCCACATCTGTGGTGTGCTGTTGCTCAAACAAAGGGATGGGATTCAACAGGCACAGCTGTTCCTTGCCTTTTGTTCCCTCTGCCCATACGTTTTAAACAATATCCATATTTAATTGAGCATTGTCAATGATATTTTCCCAAGTGCCTTTGAAAGGTCTGTTTGTTTCATTTTTCCTTGGCATCTTTATCTTCCAGCTGCTAATTTCCTTATTACTGAGGACTCTATCCATCGCTCACAGGAGGTCTAGATCTCGATCGCTCCTGCATTCAGTAGATTTTTAAAAGCTGATGTGGTAGGATACTATTTTCCATTGAGATCTGATTTTTAAAGTGACTATTGTCAGATTGTGCCTTGAAAGATGTATGTGGGAAAGTCAATGCCCAGGTTTCATCCCCTTTGGAGCAGCCGTGAGTAGCATGCCAGCGCTGTGCTGTGCCTGCCTCCACACCTCCTTTTGGGCCCATCTGCATAGTAATTTCCTGCCAGCAGAAAATGGCACCTTCTGGCTTTCCCTGTGTTTGACTAATGCACTGTGGAGCTGAAGCCTTAAGAAAAAGGGCACCTATGCAACTGCGTGTAGAGGGAGGCGAGGACACCAGAACTGGGGCAGAGCAGCTTCTTGTAACCCCCAGAGAAGGCCCTTGGCATGGCTTGCCTTGCCACTGCGCTGAGTGAAGGGGCGACCCTCACCCGGCGTCTGGGCTGTGTCACATGAACTTGTTCTGACATCTGGGTGGAGCCGCAGCAGGGGAACAGAGGCCCACAGGGAATCAAGCCCTCAAATATCTCCATAACTTCTGGACTCCATGCTCCACTGCTAACCCCCTTTGAAGCTGAATATATAGGGCATCTGAAAGGCAAAACAGGCCAATGACATCTTGGAAATGAAACTGTTTTCATGATTTAGAGTTGCTTGCATTTTTGCTAGAGCACTGTCCAGCCAGCTCTGACCTGTGATCCCAACTCCAGGCATTAGGGCACATTTGGAGGTCCTGGGCTGGGCACTGCTCCACAGCCTGCTCTCATCTTTATGCTCACGGGAGGGAGCAAGATGATGGAGGACTGATGAGATATCCCAGGAAGGGGAAAAAATGCTACCCACGGTCTGTGGCGCAGACACCCCAATGTCTCTGCAAGGAGTCAGGCTAGGCCACCCGACCTCAGCTCCTGGCAGATCACCCACATCTGGGGCTATGTGAGCCCAGATATTGAGGGCTGGCAGCTGTTCCCACCCCAAGGCCCTGGCCCAGGAGTGGGGAGGTTGCAGAACGCCAGATGCAGAACAGGATGCATCAGGCATAAGACTAGTGTAGATAAGAGCAAGAGCTGCTCTAGTTCTCAGAGGTGCAATGTCTTTGTTAAAAACAATTAAATTTTGCTTGACAGGCTGTATGGTTTCAGGACCTATGCTGGGACAGCTTCAAAAAAATTCAACCTTTAAATTCAAACAGTTGAAAGGAATCACATACCAGACTCAGGCAAAATCGTCGAGAAGGTAACAGACACTTTTTATGTCTCTAGTCTTCTTTATGGCTCTTTCCATCAATTTCAAAGCAGTTATCACCTCCCTGAAATTCAGCAGTGCTGGAGGGCATGGTTGGGCTGGGGCCGAGTGATAGGACAGAGTTTTAAGGGAAATGAAGACATGAAGCAGTGGGAAGAAGCTATTCAATCATCTGCTCTGCTTCATGCATTTCTGCAGGCAATGAATGTGACTAACACTGATCAGAGGTAGGGGAAACATCTTCTAAATATGTAAAATGTACATTCAGATAAATGCACTTAGGTGCCATAAGGTATATAATCGAGAAGAATTGTTTGCTGAAATGTATGGTTAGCACAGCTTAGAAGTAATTGTCATGGTAAGTGTTATGCTGTACTTGCAATACCATTACAATCCCTTTAGTTGCCCAAGGGAAACTTGGGAAGGAATTTAATGCTATGTGGATGAACACAAGAGAAGGATTTGCTCTCATGAGCTGGACATTTTTATTACTCAGGAATAAATTACAGTGTCACTGACTTTTCTTTAATTTTAAAATGCCACCTACCAGGACAGTGCGAGCGGAGGAATAGGTACCTGATAGATACTGTAAAGGTCTGCAAAGGAAGGCTCTTTCTCTTTTTAATGAGCTGAAAAACCCAAACCCATTCGTAATCCCAAAACAGGATTGCATGTTTAATCTAATTATGCACTAGACTCTGGAAAATCCTGAGAGTTTCCTGTTACGCTGTTTGGCTTTATCCCTCATCTAGGCTGAAGCCTCTGAGCTCACTTCAAGGCTCTGTGACACCATGGATCCGATTCAGCAAAACACTTAAGTACACGCTCAGCCCAAGCACTTTGAGGACTTGCGTCCTTGTTCGGCAATACTTCTAAGCACTTACAGAATTTTAAGCATATACTTAAGTCCCTTCAACTTCACTGAGGCACAAGACCTACTTAAGTAATTTGTTTAATGAAAGTATAAGTGATTGGAATATCATAAATGCAAACTGATTTTTCTCTGGTTTGCATTGCTAGCTTCTTTTCTAAGTAGCCCAGCTTGTCAGATCTATTTGTTTATTCTGATTTTAAATGCAGAGCTGTGTGTGGGAACTCTACAATTAAATTCTCCATTCTGTTTGTTTGATTTTCCCTGCAGATGTGGAGCTTCCCAACTATTTTGGTTAAGTGCTGTGCTGCAAAGAATTTAGCACAACACTGAAGCCAGAGCAGGGCTACAAGTCAGGTTCACTGCATGTGACAGAAGCAGATGAGTAAGGGAAGCTCTGTTTGAGGCCTCTTAGACTGGATTTGTTCATCTAGTTATTTACCTTTGGCTCGAATTTTGCAAGCCACTTATGAGCAGATAATTTTCATCCACTAAAATATATCCTTGAAGTTGATGGAAGCAGCTGATGCACAGAAAGTCTGGAGGGACTGACTGTTGTATAAGCAAAGAGAAGAGAAAACAGGGCAAAGCCAATCTGAAAAAGATCATGTCCATCTGCCACTGGAGTCAGCGGCAATTTGCCAACACCCTCAGCAGAAGCAGACTCAGTGCCAAAGGAGGGGCTGGACCCTCTGCTGCCTGTGCCATCCACATAAGCACGCAGAAAGATTGCTTTTCCCAGACTATTGTGGCATGAAATAAATGAGCTCGGGCAAGACCATCTACAAATCCTCTTCTTTTCAGTCTCTTTTATAAGGCTGGGTAATTACATAGGAACTACTTCTCAGCCTGATTTTTCTCATATAAGAGAAAAATGACAGGCAAGATGCAGTACAATAAAGCTACTTTGAATGAATGGTTATTAAGAGTTTCAGCACTGTTGTTAGCGTGCAATGCCCTTACAGGCTGGCTCCATAGGGAAAAGGTTACATGGAGACAGCAGAGGACGGTGGAGCCATGGTGGCTTGCTCTGAATCTCAGCGTATATCATGTTCTCACAGTGCTGGCTGGTGACTACACGGACTGACTCAGGGCTTTGTTCTCAGTGCCAACCCTACCCTAGCGCTTTCTTCTGGAAAAAAAGAAGTCATAAAATTTCAATTGGCTCAAGTAAAACAGATAATAAAAGAAATGGAAACAGAGAAAGGCTGTTATTGCCAAGTTTTGAAAGAATTAATACAATGGCACCTGAAAAACACAAGGAAGAAGTTTGGCTCTGTCAGAAAACAAGTTTTGTACTGCAGGACTGTTGCGTCATGTTTGTGAGAAGAGCCGAGGCTGCACAGCTTATGTGTGAAAGTATCTCCCGCTACTCCTTCCCTTTAGCGGAGGAGTCCATCTTAATTTCTCCCTGACAAAAAGACAGCTTGATTCTTAAAGCTGCAGGATGACATGTTAGCTGCTGGGAAATCTGGCAGCTGCGATGAAGCGGGAGGGATTTTGGCATTGGATCATGCCCCACAGGAGAGCAATTCCACCCTGCAGCTTGGCCAGAGAGAGTTTTAAAGAGGGATCCTTTCTCAGGACACACTTATGAGAAAGGCCATCCTGGAGGAGGTAAAGGCAAGTGGTAAAACTGTATGAGATTCAGTAAACTGTGTTGACAGAGACATTGATCTCAGCACTAAAATAAAAAGAAGATTAATCTAGCTTTGGTGATGCTAATGCACTGGGGAACCACTAGTATAAAGGGACCACAGAAGGCCCTAAAAACTCTCACTCTGCAGAATTCTTGTCAGAAGGTTCTTTCAGGAAAGACCAGAACACCCAGGAAGCAGCAAGTTTTAAAAAGATAAAGGTACACAGACAGATCAGGCAGAGGGAGAGAAATACTGCTTTTTCTCAGCTTTGCAGGGTTTTGCCCTTGAACAGAGCTGGTCAGCAATACCAGACAACATCTGTAAGAGGAAGGGTAGCTAAGCATAGGGCAGGCATCAAGCACACCCTAATTGTACACCCTTCAGCTAGAATATCTTAAACCTGATTTCATCTCAGGCATCTTGAGTAATTTATTTGAAACATCCACATAAAGTGTTTTGTTGCCCCGTGCTTCTTCCATCGCTTTCTCACGTGCAGCTTTGGGTGATGACTGAGGGAGTCCCATCAGGGAAGGGACTTAAGTCCTGCAAGTTGGGTCAGGGCTGTTTCCCTGTCTTCCATTCTTCACAAAGAATGATAATACCTCTTGGTCCCCCTCTCCCTTTGATTTTTGTTCTTGATTATGGAGTGTCTGAGACAGGTAGAGATCTCCAGCTATTACACTCATACACAGAGTAAGTCTGACAGGGGAATTGCTCTTGCCTTGGACAGAAGCAGTTGAGGACCCCAGAAAGGGGAGCTTGTTGTTTTTTTGTTTTGAACAGAACTTCCCAGTGGGCCCTTTGGAAAGTTACAGTGTTCACTAGCCAAGCTATCATGTTCACTAACAAATGTCCCTGCAATGTTGTGGCCACTGTTCCAGGGGTCTCAGAGAAGTCATATTTGTTCAGTGGCATCTTGACAATATGGAACTGAAACATGATTAGCTTCACTCCCTTGTTCATATTCCTTGTTAGGCATGTGTATGGTTTCTTTGTATTTTTATTTACACTACAGTCTGACTTCACTTGTGTGAATATCCTCTGTATATCTGTTACATAAAAAGCGGGCCTAAAAGTTCAAATGATGAGAGGAAACAAATACAGGGTTTTCTTCATGCAGAAGGTATGGAAAACACCAGCTACTATTTTCATGAAAATGGCTGGAGGAGGTGAAGAGAATTTCTAGGAAACCATATTTTACATAGGTTTGGTTTATATTTCCTTTTTTTTTCCCCCTTCAGAAAATGTTACTTTCCTAACATTCAGTTTTTTATTTTTTTTTAATTTAAAAATGCAAACAAACTCAAAAAGCTCTCCTTAGGCTCAAAGCAGAGCATCCACACCCGGCGGTCAAACTTACAGAATCTAAATTTTCCCTGGGTTGCTTCCACAGGTAGCCTCACCTGCCACAGGTGCTTTCATTCCTCCTGGTAACCTGAGTAGCAGTTCCAGTCCTGCGTGCTTTGGCCTAGAAAGCCAGAGCAAAAAATTCAGCCTCAAATCAACTGCTCGAGTACGAGAGCAGCCTGGCCTGTGATTTCTGTGTTTCTGGGCAGCAAATTCAGATCTGTTAGATGGTTTTTTGCTCTCTAACATTAGAGAATCATCATTTTTTAATACTTCTGTTTCGACCGACGGTGGGGCAGGAGGTAGAAGTCCTCAGGCAGTGTTTCCACAGAGGAGACCAGCTGTCCTTCCCCCGACACCCTTCAGGGACAGCAGGAGAGCCGCGGCGACTGCAGCCCAGCTTCCCCTCCATCGTCTCTGTGCCAGCTCTGCCGCTGACCCCGGGGAGCCATGGGGCACTTCAAGGACCTAATGTTCAGAAACGCTGGACACCGGCAAGTCTCCGGTGGGAGATTATAATTATAATCCAGCGCTGCTCACGCCGGCAGATCAAACATGCGAGGTCTGTGGTGGTGGTCTGCTTCCGCCATATGCAGCCGAGGCCTTGTGGGGTCCGGCTGTTCAGCATCCACGGCGTGCGACGTGAAGCCCTGAGTCCTCTTTCTGCTGTTGATACGGGGAGGTTTTTCTCAAGGCAGGGGTCCCAAGTCAAAGCCCGAGGACACCTGAGGAGTAGCGACTCAGCCCTGCGTGGTGGCGCGACGCCCGGAAAATGGCTGACGCCAGCCCGCGGCCGGGCCTGCGGGGAGGCCTGAGCGCACGCCTGTCCGAGGCGCCGCCATGTTCCCCGGCCTCGCCTCGTCCTCTCCCCCTCCTGCTGCCGTGGGCTCAGCGAGATGCCTGGGGCTGTCCACGGCCCTCCCCACGGCTACAGGTGCCCCTCGGCACGCTGGCCGTGGCATTCTGCCCACGTGCGGCTCCGAGCAGCCAGCGGCCATCGGCACCATGGCAGAGTACCTTATTTAACCTCAGTGAGGGAAACACCAGCGCTTTCCCCTCTCGGCATTTGTTTTCAGCTGCTAATCCAGGAAACACACGTCCTTTCTATTTACTTAGAAAAGAATGAATAATAACCATGTTTCTCCTCGGCTCCTTCCCCCTCCCTGGCCCTCTTCTCGCTTTCCCCCCAGACCCCGCTATTAAAATGGAAACCCCTGTGTTACAGACATCGCCGGGCTGCTAGAGCACTTAGGCAGCACCCTGTGAGCTGCAGCCATTTACTATGTGCGATTGTTTCTTCGAGACCTAATAATTCTGCCATTGTTATTATAACACTGTGCACTAATACAAATGAGCTTGTAAATAGGGGTCCAACTAAAATAAAACCATTATAATCACAGCCCAGGCTGTAAATCACAGACTAGTGTGTTCTGCTGTGGTTTGACCGAGAGCCAGGCAATAGTCAAATAATCAAACTGCAGATGTTGGGATAGCAAATCTGCTGAAATTTAAACAGTGGCAAAGGTCCAGACAAAATGGGGGGGGACGGGGACAGAAAAGAGTCCTTTGCACAATGTAGGAATTCCCCCCCTCCTTTTCTTGTTAACTGGGTCTATAAAAGTAACCAGACGTGTTACCCGATAATCATGCTGTTCCTCAGCAGCTTGCACACACCAGTGCCGGCTTGCAGGCACGGGAGCTCTGCAAAGCGGCTGCAGAGTGGCTGATAATTAGCACTAGCTGCCAGGCTTGCCAGGGCATTCCCCTGCCAGCCCCATGGCCACTGCCGATGGTGAGATCAAGTCCTCCAAGCCTTCCAAGGTACCCAAGCCCGGGGTACCCAATAACCTCCTGTACCATGAACTTCACCAGAGTTACCTCAGAAGTCAATGATACAGGGTTGACCCTCTGTAGTTTCTTGAGCTTCTTGCTATGATTAACCTCACTCCCTCCTCCATCTCTGGATTTGTCCTCCTGGACAACTCTGTTTCTCCATGGTGCAGCTGCAATTTGGATTCTCGCTCAGGGAAGCTTGTGGTGGGCACTTACCACCCCATGCCAGGCCAAGGGCTCGTGTCCCTGCCCTGGAGCATCCTCGGTCGTGGCATACAGAAAGACCTGCCTACAAGCAGTACGGTGAGGGTTGTTTCACTGAACAAAGCAACATGCTAGGGGCAGCAGAAAGACCGTGCTGCAAACATGGGGCAGCTGAGAAGAGGAGCCGCACAAGGCTGTCATGCTCTGCCAGCTGTTTCCACAGCTGTGGGAGATGTGGTGCAGTTGCTTTTCCTCCCAGCCAGAAACCAGGATCTGTGTCGGTAGTGCTCAAACGCAGGCGGTGTGTTCTCGCTTGGAGGATACATGAGCCTTGGCTGTTGCCCCATGACATTTGAAATGATGTTATAAGCTTCTTTAGGAAAAGTATACGGTCATTTGTTTCTCTGACAGCCCAAGGCAAACAAATTGGATTGGTCCTGTTGCTCACCACGTTGTCACATGTGGTCGCAGGAGGACTGTTAAATGTGAGAACTTCCTTGATGTAACTTTAACTTACCATGAAGGAATTTTTAATGCTATTTTTTTTAATGTAATATTTAAGCGGCTGCTGGGCAACAAGTCATAAGAACGATCAATCACACAAACAGATGCCATGTAAATACTTCTTTTAAGCAAGTAGCTCAAGAAACCATTGAGGGGATAAAGCAGTGATCTCTCCAGGGGAAAATCAGCAAAATGAGCTCGCCAGCCTTGGATGAAGGCTGGACAGGATACAAACCAGTCATCCTCCTGAAGCTGCTTCTTCTCTGTGACACTGACACAGCAGCTGTGAATATTAATGTTGTTTCCCTAAAACCTTGGGACTAAATTCCACTAGCAGGACAATTTGCCCTTCCTGCGCAGGAAATATTTGCTGTTAAAATGACTATAAGGCAACACAAACCAGCTCCAAACTGCAGGGACCCCAGAAGGGGATTTTGGTTATGAAAAGCTCATTCACTGATTTGAAACCTTTTCTGTAGAATTTGAGCAACCAACTTGGAGGGACATCGTTTTTCCTCCTTTTTTTCCATTCTCGGTTCTTTTTGAAGGACAGCGTATCTCCTGGAGGCAGAGAACTTTTTTGGCCTGAGTCTCCCTTCCAGAGGCAATGCAATGTTAGAAGCAGAAAAATGTGCCACTCCAAGTATGTACCGCAAAATTAACACCTTGGCGTGCACTTCTTGCATACCCATTCTACTGCATTCAAATTTTCACAGGCTTCCCTGCTCTTTTTGTCAGGGACACCATTTTTAAAACGTGCTGTTCTTTTAGTCTCAGACTTACAGTAAGCCCGTTGCTCAGAGGAAGCCTGCAGAGAAAGCCCGGTTTCCTTCGATGCGTACCTAAGTGTCTTGGTGAGAGGTATCGTTCTGGTGTGTGAATCGGCTCTGCTTCCTCTGCTTGTCAGAAAAACAGTGTAACCTTGTATTGCTGATACACGCCGTGCTGCACGGGATGTAGCTGATTGCTGCTGCTGCTGCTGCTGTTGCTCCACAGAGATCTCTTTCACAACGTGTGCAGTACCCAGATTAAAATCATTGCTGGAGGTTGTTGTGAACATTTAGCATTAAATAAACTCCAACGTTGTACCGTAATTCCTCATGAACGATTAGATCATCCTGCTGGGAGTGCTACCATTATACGTAAGGCAAATGTCACTGGGAGCCTCATAAATTCAGCATACAAGGACTAAACATTCTAGGTCTGATTCACTGCTGCCTAGCTTCAGTTTATCCTAGTATGAGGCAGAGGAGTTACATTGGCATAAATGTGCAGTGAAACACTGGTTCCCTTCTCATTTTAACGGATCAGCTGTTTCCACTGACTTTCGTAAGACTGACGCTAAGTAGATTCACAGTTGCTCTGCTCCAGCTATGTTAGGTGTCAATTGTGGTAGATCATGCAGGGGACCCAGTCCAGGAAAAAATATAGGCTGGCATTTCTGGCATAGAATCACACCCGCTAACAGTGAAGGTAGGTCTAGACTTCAAAAAAATAATGTGCTCTGGAGCTGGGTTGACAAAATCAAATTAGCTGATTTAGGTTAAAAAAACACAGGCGCAAGACAGGTTGGCTTTTGACATAGGATAGCTGCTCAAGTGTGAGCTGACCACGGAGCTCACGTTGAACAAGAGCCACATACATGATCCAAAACCCAGATTGTTTCCAGTTCCCTGGCACTTCAACCAGAGCCCTCTTGTCACCTGCAGTGAAACTTTCCTGGGGAAAGGGAAGGTCGGCGTGACACCATTTTGGTGTGCTGCACAGCTCCAGTTCCAAATGCGGTGACTTTCCCTTAAGTTTTCAGATTTTCCATGAAAAGAGAAATTTCCCTCAGAAAAAGCCTCCCTCCACCTACTGCTTTTCAGGGTGGAAATAAACATCTCCTGCCTCAAAAACATTGTTGGGAAAACCTTTTAAATCACATCCTATTCACAACAGCACTGATACTAGCGCAGAATGTGGCCTCTGAAGCTCCCTGGTCCTTGACTCTCGCGCTGAAGGGTTATTCCCTGCAATCCCCCTCAGTGCAGGCTGTCCAAGGCATTTTTAATGAGGTGTTGACTAATTCCCTTGGGAAACCTCTGCAGTCTGACAGGTCTCGTTGTTAGCATTCTACCCAGCCTAAATTTTTCTTTACCAGACTTCATCTCAAACTATTTCCCTCTTTCCTTGGTGTATTTTGCATCTTTCGAATATTTGTAGGCAGTTATCATATCCCTTTTTTAGCTGTCTGTCAGCCAAGTTAAACATAATTAGCTTTTTTAATCTTCCTCCATAAATCTAGCTTGCTTTCTTGAAATCCAGTCCGCTTCTCCTACTTACGTGTCTTTTTGGTATGATGAAGCTACATATTTTGTGGTTGTTTTTCACACACCATCACTGATACTAGTAGGAAGAGACATCAGAAAATCAGACAGTAGATTGGGGACAGATTCTATTCTAGGTTAATTTTTTGCTCTTTGTAATACAGACTCAGCTTCCCTGTCAAATAATGCAGGGTTTCCTTTGAACATTTACATCAACTAATATTTATAGAATTCAAACCCTGTGCAGTATTTTCAAAGTTAATTGCTGTAAGAGACTAATTAGGAATTTTGTGCACATTTTATGGGTAGACTGTGCAACGGTAGAGCACTACTGGAAGATTAATGTACCTGTCGTGAAAATTTGCTAACTGGTGGGGATAAATGACAGTTTTTTCAAAAACAATTCAGAAAGTATTATCCAGGACTGTTTTTTTGTTTGGCATGAATGAAGCAAGCGCTCCAATGTCCAAGCACTCAATGTCCCAGTGCTCACTCTCTAAGCATTGGCTTCAGGATGCCAAACCTCCATTTTTCAGATGTATGTAAATGAGAGGGAAGCATTTTCCAGCATATGCATACTGCAGGAGCAGACGAAAGCTTAACTAGAGAAATGTTTTGCACATCTATTGATTCTGGCCACAAGCAATATCTATTTACTCTTTCATTTATTATTTAGTATATGGCCAAATCTTTGGGGAGAAAGGGGCAGGGGTTTAAGTGCACATGGTGGACATGCATTAAGTATTCGTAGTTTCCAACCGTTTTTAAATTTCTCCTTGAGATCAAAAGACTTCAGGGACATAATAACACTTTCCATTTCAGACATGTTCCAGAGGGACACTATTGAAATGTTAAAGAAATTCGTCCATACGGAGATTTTAAAGATGAACTGCCTTCAGGACTTGAGCTGCTCAGTTCTCAGGGTGACTCTGAAAATCTCAGTTTCATGTATTGGCAATAAATGACTGAAACAATTTCCTAAGGAATGTAATTGATTCTTCATCCACTGGAATGCTTGTACTAAGGTTGGTTATTTTCTAAATGATAAGCTGCAATTTAAACAGATGCAAGTCATGTCTGGTAAATCTCTATAACTTCTGTTTAGCAAAAGGGATAGATTAGAAGCTAATCCTTTGTTTGCCCTTAAGCATATACTAACAGCTCCTTCCTTCCTTGTATGCATACAGATTTGTAGATTTTCACTTTGTCTCCCTCAAATACCATAGCTATGACAAAAAGTGTAAAGAGGAATCCGACTAGCCAAAATGCCTTCAGGGAAAATAGCAAATGAGGCAGGAAAATCCCCCCTGCAAGAAAATCCCCTGAAGCAGGGGTAGAAGCATGCTCAAGTATAGGTCTCCTTCAATATTAATATCCTTCCTAAGGGCAGAAGTCTTTGTTCTTCAGGCCTCTTATTTAAAAATTCCCAAGTCTCCTCTACATACAGCTGCAGAATGAGTGATCAGTGTAGCAGCCTGAAGTTTTGAAATTGTGGAATTTAGACAAAATGCTTTAATTACAATTTGAAGGGAAGCTGAAAAAAAAAGGTCTCGTTATTTCCAGCAGCTTGTATTGTTTTCACAACTTTCCCTATGAGGATGTGTCTGTACCCAAAATCACTTCAACAGTAATCGTGCTATGCAGGTCTCCAGTTTCCTGGAGCTCACAGTAAGTTCATAAGCAATACAGGTGTGGAAAAGTTGAAAGAAAGATGAAAGTCCAAGCAAATGAAAACTACAAGAGAGCGAGCTGTTTTTGTTATTACAATAGCTCAAAATGTCCTAAACAGCAGATTTCACTCACTGATAGGAGGAAAATCCTAGCTGATTTTCATTCCCTTTCCTGACAATGGTACTTCTTCTGCAAGATCTGCCCACTGCCACTCCCCATTGTCATCATGAGAGTGGAAGGAAAGCCTGAACGCCACCAGGAGATATCTGGCACGACTAATCATGGCATCAGCTGGAGCTCAGCTAAGCGCTGTGGTATCAACGCACATAAAAATTGCTTAGCTGTGTACACGTTATTGTACCCCCGCAAGGAGTCTGCAACCTGCTGTGTGCTCCACACAGACCACAATGGTCAAAAGATGTGGGAGGGTGCAGAGAAGATATAGCCTACACTTTTGTTTCTTAGTTCATCTTTTTTTAATAAAAAACAATATTATAACATCACTCATTTTTACAAATTGGAAGAAAGCTGGATGAGCAGTCAGGAGCAGGCGCTCGATTGAAGGAAATGCATCTGGATGCAGGCAAGCTGGCCTCCCCATCTGCTTCAGCCAGCGGAGCAGAGGCGGCCAGCTCGGCGGGTTATTGCAGGTCTGAGGCGTCCCAGCGTGACTCTCCGTTCTTGCTCTGCAGCTCAGAAAACAAGCTAGCCTTCGTTCAGCCTAATGGGGGTTCCCAGCACAGAAGCCATCTGCTTCATCCCCCTCAGCCCCTCCTTCCTTCCAGTACTTGGCTGTCTACTTTTAAAGTAAATTGACTGCCCCAGCACAAGGTGTAGATTAGCCCTGTCTTAGGGAAGCCAGTGGGACTGAACCATGGGAAGTGATGTCCAGCTAAGAATCGATCTCTGCTGTTGCCTGTGCAAACCCACAAATCAAATTAGCTTGGAAAAAATGGGGGAAAATACATGGTCCTGGTGCCCTGGCCCTCGATTAGCAATGAGCAGCAGCAGGACAAGCTCCAAGAAGAAAAATCCAAAACAAGGGTGGAAGTGGGGTACAAAACCCCCACAAGGGGATCCCCAAAGTCATTCAGCTCAAGATGTGTGTGGAGCAGAGGATATTCAGGGGGTGCCATGTGGCAGGGATTTGGAAGGTTTCCTGGGCTCGATGGCACTTATGGAGCAAGAAGGTCCGGGCTTGCGGTGGAGGCTGCTGCTGCCGTGCAAGGTGTACGCCTGTGCTGGGATGTGCTGCGTGGCCCATGGGGTGACGAGGAAAGTCACGATGGAAAGAGCTGAAGAAAGTCTCTTGCAATATCCATTTGCTTTGAGCTCTGGCTTTGCCTCTTTTCTTTCCTCCAAAGTCTGTTTACTTTACTTTGGCACTTAAAAAGAAATCAAGCAGGTTAAAGGTCAGCTTTATTATTTTTGTTGGGTTTTTTAAGAAGCTTAAACTATAGCCTAAGGAGATCGCCTATGTCATTTGGAAAAGAACAATATACATATAAAACCAGTTATTTTAAATGTAGGTGAGGATGACCTGTCCACTACAACAGGGAAGATTTTATGGGTTGCAAAATTAAAAAATGACAGGGACCCTGGATGTACTGGAACGACCTCTTCAGCTTTTCTCTCCATCCCTAAGCTTGCTGACTGAATTTCTTCTGAATTCATAATTATATAAAAGAAGATCAGGGCTGCCATTGTAATCTTGTCAAAGTGTTCATTCCTTATACAATAAGCTGTTGGAGCGGGTCCAGAGGAGGACCACAAAAATGATCACAGGGATGGAACAGCTCTCCTATGAGGAAAGGCTGAGAAAGTTCAGCCTGGAGAAGAGAAGGCTCCAGGGAGACCTTACAACAGCCTTCCTGTACCTGAAGGGGCCTACAAGAAATCTGGTGAGGGACTATTTACCAGGTCATGGAGTGATAGGACGAGGGGTAATTGCTTTAAATGGAAAGAGGGTATATATTAGCTATAAGAAATAAATTCTGTACTCTAAGGGTGGTGAGGCCCTGGCACAGGTGCCCAGAGAAGCCGTGGATGCCCCCTCCCTGGAAGTGTTCAAGGTCAGGCTGGATGGGGCTTTGAGCAACCTGCTCTAGCAGAAGGTGTCCCTGGCCGTGGCAGTGGGGTTGGAACTAGATGATCCAACCCAACCCATTTTATGGTTCTATGAGTCTACAAACTCCTGTAACGATCCTACCAGAAATGTGAAGATTTTCTTCTAGGGCACAGAAACAGGATAGGCTTTTGAGGGGCTATCTGCAGAAAAAGAAAAAAAAAATCACTGGGGATTTTGACAGTAACTTGAACAAGAGCAGAGCTAGGCTTATGCTGAATGTTTTTGAAAATCTCAGCTTTGATTTGTTAATGACCATTTGTATGATGGACTACTGCAAGCCATTTATCCACAGAAATAAATACTCAAAATAGAAGAAAACAGGACATAGCCAGGCAAGCTGTGGTTTGTATCAAAGCTTCAGATTTGCTGAAAGACAGATATATAATATTCCAAAGTTTTTTTCTAGAAAACCACTACTGAAGGCTTTTTGCCAGCCTCTTTGAGTTCATGTCAAAAAATAATACTGAAAACTGACCTTTGGGGATTTTTCTGGATAGCATTTCACTGTCAGATATCAAGCCATACCCCTGAGTCAGCAAGGAATGGGCAGGCCTACCTTTAAACATGTGAAAGTTATTTATAGGAGTAATTTACTGAATCCCGCCTCATATGAGACAGATAAGGGGGAAGATTTCATAAAAAGACTAAACTACAGGAAAACCTGGCAGAGTTATATTTGAACTGTCCCATGTGCACCCTCCCCATCCTCCCTTTAAAATTAATTTATTAGTTGCAGCAAAACTCTTCCTTGTAAACGTGGTGGTGGTGGTTCGCTGGAAGATGGTCTGAATGTGTTTGCTGCCAACCTGGTAGTACACTTACGTTGAGGTGGTGTATGAAATCCAAGCAGTTTCCAAATATCAATACAGAACAGACTACTGGAAGTCTTTCCTATTCTAACAGCAAGTTGGACTCATAATTTCCTGAAAGCTGACAAGCACCAGTCAAAGCAGCAACCACCAAGATCTGCAAGGGAGATTGAGTGCCTACATTTGTTGCTTCCCCATAGCAACCACTCATTCTCGAAAAAGCAAACCTTGCTAGGGTGTCTCAAGTGGGACACTCAGGAACCACGGTACATAAAACCACTAGACTTTTTATAAAACCCTAGCCTGAACCTACAATGAATCAGTCCAACACAAGAATAGACCTCTCGAACAAAAACTTGCCTGTTCCACTGAAAGACAATATCTGTAATCACTGGTAAGAAGACCACATCTGGTTATTTTTTGTAATTCCTCCCCACCCCTCCAAGCAAGCTGAAACGACCTTCCAACAATAGTTTGTTTCTTCTTGGCTTGGTCTGAACAAAGGCTTTCTATTCACTTGCATGTGAAAGAGAGTGTGGATATTTTTGTGGTGAAAGATCAAATCCCTCTTTGGAACTTTGCAGTGGATAGGCTAATTGTAGCATCTCTCAGGCTTCCACTGTCCTTTCAGAAAGCAGCCAGCAAAATGTTTGTTTGGAGTGTTTACCAGGAGCGAGGAGTATATATATCAGGGCAGAAGACTACATTAATCTCAAATCTTCTGATGCTTCCAACACATTTCCTACGGTGGGCAATTAGTCGGTACGGCCTCACTGCATTTCTGGGAATTTGCCACTAGGCATGCAAAGTTCCATGCAGGCTGTGTGCACAAGCTGTGACTGGTCAGAAGTCATGTAATTTTTGTTTCCTTTCTCCGGCTGACTTGAGCATCATTCATGTAACTGGAGGACCTGGCTTCAGCTTTTGACCAGGGCTTCTTCAGAAGAAATGGCTTAAGAGGGTGGGAATTACTGTCTCAGCAGTACTAGCTTTGCCAAAAGAAGAGCCGGATAACTTAATGGTGGAACAGGTACAGTTTTAATTAAGGTTTAGTGAGTGTGTTGACAAAAATGACTTTTCTGCTGTTTGAAGCAATCAGGTTCTTTCACAACACATGCATTTTTTGAAGTATTTTTAGGGGTGGCCTCTGTGGCAGGGGTGATTTTGCAGGTGTTTGAGGCGTGCTCATGTCAGAGGGGAAAATATGCAAATCTTCCTTTCTTCGCATGGCAGAACTTTTAACAAAAGCTGTCCCTGACAGCCCCATTCAAGCACATCATGGGCCCTGATCCCTCTCTCAAGCTACAGTTGTCTTTGTACCAGGGGTCCCTGGAGGGGCTCTAAGACCTCTCCCTATGCCTGTTATCAAACAGGATCCTATCCTCCATGCAAAATTGCGGTTCTGCTGCAAATGGTGGCAAGGTGCAAACTTGCAACTCTTGTGAGCAAACTGCTTGTACTTGCCATGGTAAAAGTAATGAGGGAGGCTGCAGTAAATCTGCTCCAGTTTTAGAATGGAACACCAGAAGGAAATGGATTTATTCACTTCTCTCCTGAGGCACAGGAAGTTCCGTCTGAACATGAGGAGGAACTTCTTCTCTCTGAGGGTGACGGAGCACTGGAACAGGCTGCCCAGGGAGGTTGTGGAGTCTCCTTCTCTGGAGATATTCAAGACCCGCCT
>Ga0065711_1000157_pt1 | contig 89954 bp, 31 predicted proteins | sample Hoacrofraction12_FD_59098 | JGI IMG/M metagenome (GOLD analysis project Ga0065711, IMG submission 59098) | Hoatzin crop microbial communities from Cojedes, Venezuela - Epithelial fraction 12 v2 (version 2) | ecosystem: Host-associated > Birds > Digestive system > Esophagus > Crop | place... | reverse complement strand
AAAAAAAAAAAAAAAAAAAAAAAAGAGCTCCATCTTATACAATTGTTCTACTTCAAGTGCCAACATCTCTTTCTCAAATCTGAAATCTGAGAGTTGAATGCGTTGTACTAGGAGATCAAAGCAGATGGTTGCTCACAAGACTGTTCTTTGTATGGGGCATTTAAAAAGAGGAAAAGAAGCAGGTTTACTTCTTCTGGAAGCTTATTCAATCAAGGAACTCTTGTGGAAATTCTGCAAAATGAATCCTAGTAATAGACAAATGTGACTTTGCTACAAGCAGATAATTGCTCTGAAAAGGATCACGAAACTAAGTTGACTATTTCACGTTCAGGAATTAATGATACTTGTGGAGGAGGAAGAGTTTGGAGCATCCTCCTTTAGTGCAACAGTACATGCAGTTGCTTTTCTTGAGTCCCTATAGCTGCAGGCTACTGTCCAGAGACACTAGTTATGTAGAGAATATGCTTGATTATTTTGAGCTCTGGAGAGGATGTAGCTATTCATCCCTATTCACAAGTGGAGAAAAATACTCTGTCCCTTCACCTCTCCCGGACCTCGTTTGGCTACATAAACTGGGGAGAGATTAGGCAGTGCTCCAGCCCTATATGCAGTTCATCAGCAACTCCTGTCATGCCAGGCTGCCCACTGATAAGGACAGATAGTCAGCCTCCTGGATATTGGACCCTTTCTACTGCAGAGCTAGAAGCATTGCAACTGTTTTGTCATCTGGGTAGGTACAGAAAACCATCCCAGAGTGGTGGTGATGTGGGGTCCTATAAAACATACAGAAAACAACCATGAAGAAAACATGCTGTAAAAAAGTCAGCTCATGAGGGAAGCAAGCAGACAAGAAGTCCAGGAGAGAGTTAATCTTCCCATTACCACTGCTTTCTGTCATTTCATTAGCTTAGTTCAAAAACTTTGCCTTGCAGACTTTTTCCAGAGTCTTCTTCAGATCAGGCAAAAGCAGGAGTTACAAAAGCCCACAGTTATACCTGTATTTGTTGGATGTATGAAGAAGTACACACTGATGTGAGCCGTTTATCTGTGTAGAAGGCTTCACCTTCTACATACCTACTCCCTACTCAGCTTCCCATGCATAGCTACTCCCAGCCAACAGATCCATAGCTGTACCTTTTTCACTAAAATGCCGTAGCCAGTCGGCTCAACCAGTTGCAGTTGGGGAGCTGCAAGCACACTGGAGTTGCATGCAAGTGCTGGTGTGTGAGGGCCAGGAACCAGAAAACTTATGATGTGTAAGTTATGAGAGCTGGATCAAGAGCAGAAGACTTAAATGCCGCTCTGGCAGTGGCAACAGTACATGGCTCTTTACTGTTGCATGTTTGAGAAACAGCACATCTTCAGTAAATCTTCAGCAAACTTAATTTTAGCCTCCTGCATTTTGGTGAAGTCACAGAACAGCCTTTTTGTTAAACAAAGAACTGAGACATAAACAGAGCTCAGCTAGGGACAGAGTGACACTACTGAGGCATCCCTGATGCAAATCATGCTATCTGCAATCTACACAATCCCAGAAACATCTAGCAGCAGGCATGCTGTCATACATAAACCTCAGATGTAGGAGTGCCAGACTTTTATCAGAACAGAAAAAATTCTGCTGACCTGGAGCTGAACCCATTATCTATGCTACTTCGAGACAGCAGCTGCACTTAAAGGCAGCACCAGGTAAAAATACCATGGGTACTGTCAAGACAGACAGTAAAAAGTTGTCTTCCCTTTCAGACTGGAGGGAGGGCTGTCAGCTTGGGCTGTGATCTCTTGAGAAGCAGCAGCCTGCTGCCACTGCTGCTGCAAAGTTAATAGCATTTTCTCGAACAGAATGCTAGTTTGTACTGATTCCCATCCTCCTGCATTGAAAGCAGGGTGTTGAACCAGCCCTGCATTGGCTGGTGCTCATCCATCTCTCGCGCTCACTGCACTGTATATGTTTGGAGGGCCTCTTCAGTTAAGCTGGGGCCATCCTCTCCAACGGGTGCATGTACGGCTCGTCAGAGACTGAGAAGAAGCTTTCACGCATCTCAGTGAGTAGTTGTTGACTTCTTAAGAAATACATCCAGTGTGACATCCCTTCTATCAGGAAAAGACTGAGGATGTGGGTGAAAGCTGAAAGGATTTTCATTCACCAAATTCTCTGTATGACATGGAGTAAGTTGGAAGAATTTGAGTGAAACCTACATACCATTGGTGCTTTGCTTTAATATTTCACTTCCGATGCAGGAAAGAGTTAAAAAATGCGACATTTCATTGCTTTCAGAATGAAGTCTGAACTTTTCTTGTCCACCATGATACACTTTGAATATTTTCTGCTTTACCTCTGAGCTTAAGCACATATTTCTTCGTTCTAGAAATGAAACAAACCCTCCCCATTCATGGAGTTAGAGTTACGAACAGTCTTCTTTATGATCTCCAGCAGCAGGGCAAATTAGCTTTCTGAAGTGTTTCAAACTCTAGAAAGTGTGTCGGAAATTCTATGAAGGTTCAGATACTCATCTTACTACTTTCCTGTTGCTGAGCTACCTGCCTGACTGACACTAGTGCTGTCCTTGAGCATGTGCTGAGTCGCCTGTCTCCAAGTAGAGATTGTGAATCTCCAGGACATGGCAGGAATTTTCCACTGCCTTCATTTAAGGACGGCCGTGCATCTACAGAGTAAGTGCCCACAGATTAAGCAGGTACTTTAAAAAAATCGTTATGGTAATGTGGAAACAAAATTAATTATAAATCCAAAATATACTCTTTAGGTTTCTGGAAACAGAGGTTAGTAAAGACATGAATGACTAAAGGGAAGAAAATCAAACTTAATGTAATTAGAGTTTGTCTAGTGATAAACTCTTCACTTTTATTGGCTCATTTTCTGCACGGTTAGTGAGGGGAACTGGCCAACTAGATTGCAGAGTGGAATTTAGAGGTGGCAACTGCCATCACAAGGAGCATGACCATCTCTTGGAAGTGGCAATGCCCATTTAGTACAGCAGGTGTAACTTTTTCTGTGCTTGACCAAATTATCAGCAAGCCATTAACCCACTGAGAAGAAAAATGCTTTTATCACTGGTAAGGCAATATACATATTTTAAAGTAAAGTTTTTCTTGCACTGGAACTAATAATTCACAGAAAAGTTTAAGTCAACAACTTTTCATGTAAACAAATACTAATGAGGTCAATGCATGTAGCTCATTTCTGGCTTATGAGTGAGATAAAGAGTGGTGCTTTTAGCTTTGTTTAAGCTCCCATAAAGTTGGTCTGTTGATTTTCTGATCATAGCACAAGGCTTGATGTAGATTCCTCTGTTGCAAAGGGCTTAAAGAGTCCTGAAAGATACTGATTGGCATTTAGTGAGTCTTGAAAACAATTTCCTACTTGGTCTCCTCTGATTCAGGGTCTCCAACCACCCTAAGTCAGTGTGGTATGTCTGCACAAAATAATCATGGCAATGCAAAAAGAGACATGTTGTATCTGCTGGCCTTTAGAAATAAGTAAATCACTTTATCTGACTGTGTGCATGCTCCAGATGGACAGTCTGAAAGTGCTTGGATTACAACGCCCTGAAAGTCAAGCAATGAGAATGAGTAGCAAAATTGTATGGTTTACAAGACATAGCTGGATTTATTATTTACATAATTAATTAGGAGTAGTCAGGATTTGAACATAAGTTTCTCTCATGCTATCTCAAAAAAATATTACTTGGTAGGATGCTTGTTTACTGCAGCTGCCTTGGCCTTGATTAAAAAATTGACGTCTGAACTAAGAATAGTACATATATTGTACTGCATACCACACAGAAAAATAATTTAAAAATTGTGTTCTTTCCTTATTGTTAAACTAAGTTCATCTTTCCTGGCTTCCAGTTGTATGAAATAGTTTTATAGTTAAAAGACTATTGCATAAAGCTTTTAGAAGTCTTAATAGCTATAATAATTTTAATCTACTGTGGACTGTCTATATATAGTAAGCTGAAGCATTTGATTGTGTAAAAAGGAATATTAAGACGTCTTCTAATCAAAAGAGTAACAAGAATATGAAGTGTGATGGTTTTTGTTGTTTTTTCCTAATTGCATCTGAACATCCAATTTTATTATTTTTTTCAAGGCCCGAATAACCATGAAAAATTGGGCTAAATCTTCACTATCAGAGACACGCTTGAATAAGCTCTATGCAGGTGTTTTATTTAGTGTCCTTTCTGGGACTGCACCATTTGGCTACGCTGTGATCTGATCCTGCCCCCAGTCATTTCAATTAATGTTTTGCCATTTGCCTTATTTCAGCTAGGTGCAGGGCTTCTGTTATGATTGGTGAGTTTTGTTTATTTACTGGAATACGAAAGACAGAAAATATGAATCATTATCTTCAGTGTACTATTTAGTCAAGGATCAATCTCATCAAGAGGTGCAGCAGATCTGACATAAAGAACCTGCAGCTGTCCCAGAACAAAACACCCATTGCACATAATAACAGCCCCACACAGCTTTCCTCCCTCAAGTGGCCAGGCAAGATACCATAGCGTACAATCAATGCAGATCTCCTCGCAGAATGCAATATAGCCATTTTTAAAGGATTTGATGCAATTAATCTTCTCACACAGGCAAATTTTTTTTTCTAACGATGATTTGAACTGGGAATGTCTTCTCTTTAGTAACTGTATAGAATTTCATGAAGATTTTGTCAGAAAGTATCATTTTGGTTCAGTTTTACAATCTTTGCAAGGTTACATAAAATCTTGTAACTATACAATGAAGGCTGCAAGATGGCAAGAAAGAACAAGAAGGTTTCTGCCTGGTACAAGCGATGCCGTGTGTTTGTGCTGAGTAAGCTTAGGAAAATTCTGCTGTATTGTCTTTGTTTTCATCTAACACAAATTGAGAATAGAATTTCCGTTTTGTCAGGAATTCTAAAATGTAAAAAATATGTTCTAGATTGGAACAGAAAATTGCTATTTCGAATTTCCTGTAAAACAAGTTCTGAGATTTTTTTTGTGTTTTTTTTTCATTTTAGGGTGATTATTTCTATTATTTTTCCTTAATATTTTCACTGCAAAATGTATCTCGCATTCAAAAATTAACAGAAGGAATATTGGCTGTATTAAATCCAGTTTTGATGCAAAAATAAAATTTTCATGAAATATTTCCTTTTTTTATAGAATACTGAAAATAGCCTCAAAATTTTTGACGTGTAGGGAACAGCTTTTGATTTTAAACAATTGGTTTATCTTTACTCTTTTGAGCAACTTTGTATCTTAGCTCTTATTGTCATTGTGCTGATTAATTTTCTTCATGTTTTAGTACAAATCAATGCATATTGTTGAAGTTTTCTATTAATCCATTGTAAAAATTCAGATACTGCATTGCCACAACTTTTCCCCTGGCTCTGTTCATAAGGGAAGATTAATACACACATATGGTTTTATTTTTTTTAGATTATATGCTTTTCAATATGAAAATAATATGATCTATGTTCCGCAGCTAGAATCTGCTAGGTTTCACCTGGGAAATAATATATGTAATTAGGGGATGATGGTCTTGTCTTTTATCACTGAAGGCAAGGCAGGAATTTTTTTTAGAGACAATGATGATGTGTTTTATAGCATTTGGTATCAGTAAGTCCCTTAAGGGCTGAACATAAATGCAAATAAATTAGGAGCTTCATTGTGTATTTGCAATTTATGAGTTAGTCCAGTTTCACCTGCCAGCAGGAATACCATAAGAAAAGTAATTCTCTATTAGATCCCTGACACTTGCTCTGGGACTGTAGGAAAAAAAAATATCCAGGCATAACAGGGTTCCTGTTTGCTCCGAAACTTGAGATCTGTACTGTTTATGAATGTCAAGACTGAGTATAATTCTGAGTTTCTTCCTGCTCTCCCTCTCTTGCCGTTCTTACTATGCATTTTTGGAAAGCAGAGTTCATGGGCTCCTGAAGACACACATGCTACTGAACTGCTGTTTAGAAAGCTGTTTATGGTAACACCCCTTTATCTCATTTATCTGATAAAATTAAATTGGCTTACATACTTAATAGTATATTGTAGCTTATAGCTCAACATTATTTTTTTTATAGTTGCTCTCATCTTCTGTAGTGACTCAGATGCTTTGCCTAGGGGTGTAAAAAGGGTGTTTCTCCTTGCCTTCACAGTATAAACAGTCTTGCATATGCTTTGCAGTGGCATTGATGCAAGTGAACACATTCAGTGATGCTCTTCTGTCCATATGGCATTCACTTCCCTACTTGTGTGCTCCTGCCTTGTCTTTGTAGACAGAATTGACTGAGCTTGCATATCTTTTCATCATTTTGTATCACTGACGTCATTGTTCAGCAAAGAAAGTTACATCTTGGAACACAGAGAAGCTAGGGTACAAGTAAGGATTCCCAAAGTCAAACTGAGTTTGTTTGTGTGAAGGTAAAACAGCAGCATCCCGTACTGGGAATGGCTTTGTAAAATCAGGTCTTACAACCTCGGTACTTGGGATCCAAGTATTTTGTTGAGGTTATGGTGGAGAAGTTTTGGAGACATCTCTGAATGATTTTCTGCCTTCACTAACTTTCTACTGTACAAGACAATTTAATTCTTTATTTAAAGGAGTTATTTTCCTGCATGCCCATCCGTTTGGCCTTTGAAATACTTAGACCAAGCAGCTGTATCCTGTAAGTAGCCAACCTGTAACAACCTGCTGTTTTCTAGATTTTCCAACTGATACAGACCTACTTTGTTTCTTCTCCCTTCTCTATTTTTTAAGAGAAAGTACATTCTCGTAGAAATCTCAGCCTGAAAATATTCATGTTTACTGTTACATTCAACAGGCAGATATTCCCAAGGATTTTAATAAAAATACTTCTGCTTTCAGAATAGCTGTATCTCGATGGAAAGATGTTTTTAGGTTGTAAGACTGTTTTAGATTGTTTCTTTGAATACGGGTAACTCAGAAGTAGCTTATTTTTATTTCTTCATCCTGCAACAAGAACAAAAGTGCCCTTACATTTGCTTAAGACTTAGCATAGTTTGAAGCAGTTTGAAAACTGCATGCTGAAAATCCTCCATTTCTGGTTTCCCAGTGAATCCAAACAGTGTGCCAGTGCATGGTGCTCCAGATACATGCAAATATATGTGCACCTGTCTGCAGTGAGGCTCTTCACGTTGATAGAAATGTTGCTGTTTACTTCAGTGATTGCCCATTGAAATAATGATAGTACATTTATATTTAGATAGTAGCATCTATTTCAAATGATCTGAAGAACCTTTTTATCGTAAGACTTTCTGTCAGTCATGAGGAATCCCTAGGGATTTCAGTGCACCATGTTGTTTCGATTTTGTCACAGGAATGGGGATATGGAGGGCTGGGGATTTGGGGAATGGTCTTTTGAGTCAATTTGCAGTCTTCATCATTATAAATGGAAAAATCTTTGCCAGTTGTTGATCTTAAACACATTTTTAGTGACATGAAGCAACTTCCAATCAAACTGGATGACAAGACAGGATAAGGGGGCTGAAATGGCAGTGATCAGTGTTGGGTGCAAAGTCCACCTGGTGGCTGGTTATCAGTGGCATGCCTCAGGGACTCATACTGGGGCTAGGACTGTGTCATGTCTTTATTAACAACCTAGATAATGGGATGGAGTATCCCACCAGATTTTCAGGTGATATGGAGTACAACAGAGGCAAGTGCAAAGTCCTGTAGATGGGCTGAGGAACCCCATATACAGACCAGGCAGAGGGTCAAAAAGCTGGAAAGCAGTTTGGCAGGTAAAAACATGGGGGGTCCTTATGGATAGCAAGTTGAAGGGGAATCATCAGTGTGCCCTTGAAGCAGAGAAGGCCACTGGCATTCTGGGCTGCATTAGGAAGGTTGAGGGAGAGGATCCTTCCCCCTCTGCTCAGCACTGGATCCCATGCAGGGCTCACCAGTAGGAGATAGACAGGGACATACTGGAGAGAGGCTTGTGTGGAGCCACTGAGATAGTGAGAGACAGCAGCACGAGGCGTGTGAGGTGAGCTATGAGCTGGGGTTGTTCAACCTTGAGAAGGTGAAGAGAAGTCTGATTTCTGTCTACAGCTACCTAATGGGACAGTGTGGAGGAGCTGGAGCCTGACTTTTCTTACAGAAAATCAGTGGAAGGCTTAGAGGCAGTGGGCAATGTTTCAGATTGTTGCAATGAGTTCTCTGAAACAATCATACACACACACACTTTAGATCCAAAAATGCCTTCCAAAATTTGGAATATGGGAGTATATATATCTAAGGAAACTCATGCTTTCTCATCAAGTAAAGTTGAAACTGCATTAATATCACATACATAAATATGTATGCCAAATGGAAGAGTTTTTGAAGTATTTTACATATGTACATATAAAAAGTATAATTTTATTTAAATACCTTGAGCACAATTATTCTGCATTTAGAAATTACTGTGCTCTTTTTGTGTACTGAATGTTCTATTTTAATTTAAAGCTTGCTAATCTAAATGATCAGAATGCTTTTCACTGTCAAGTAACCATTTCTAAATATTTTTTCTAGAATGTAAAAGATGGATTTTTTAGCAAACCCAGTTCTAAGCTTATCTAGCTGTACTTGTTCAAGTGCAAAATGAATGGGGAAGAAAATATAAAATTATGTTTTTAAAGAATTCAGATTTTTTTCTACCTCATGCAAATGGAAATCTTTAGTATAAAAATGTTCACAAGATTTTAAAGAGAGGGGAAGAGAGGAACAATTTTTGGGATTACAGCTGTTATCTAATGGCAGCAATTATTAAAGAACTTAGCAGACCATTGCCTTTTTAATGTAAAAAAAAAAAGCGTCATCTAGATCCAGCTAATATTTTTTCAGTCCCATTTACTTTTTAAAAAGGACTCAAATTTTAAAAGTTGCAATAAATACTTTTAAAACCATTAATAGCTGGGGTTGTATTAGCAGTAGAGCTGCAGGGCAGTTACTGCACCTGATAGATGTTTGCCCTAATTCACAAGTATCACTACAGAGGACGGTGAGTGTGGGTGCAACGCTAGCTCCTTTCTCCATTGCCTCTGAAGGGCCCTGGACAAAGGCGACAGCTTGCACAGTGTTGATGGAAGTTTGAATGTGTTGCGCTGGTGGAGAAGGAAATCCATAAGGATGGGCTGTGGTTTTATTTTGGAGATGCTCCACCCTTTCACAGCCAGGCCTCGTAGATAAGCTCAGTTGCGTATGTAAGAGCGTCCATCCCACCTCAGCGAGAGTAAGGACTGCAGAAGTCAAGGTTGGGGTAAATAAGGCACGTCCATCTTCCATATCCTAACCATGCCACTTCCGTGATGGGCAGAAGAGCACAGGGTGCCTAAGTTAATAAAGTGGTGATTTTGTCTTACAGTGAAGATTCTCTTACAGATCTTAGAGTGACTTTCACGTAAGATTACTGGGTGATTCGATGTATTCTGCTTCAAATAATTTACAGAGGAAAAATGCCGTTTCATTGTGCTTCAAAGATCAGTTTCCTTTCAGTGCTTTAACTCCTAGCACTCTTTGCCCTTTTGTATTAAATTGCAGCAGTGTTTTTTCGGGCTGCTGTTTCCCTATCTTGGGCATTCTTTGGAAATGGCAATGTTTCTAGAGAAAATACGTGGTATGTTTTATTATTGCACTAGCTTCCAAACTCCAAGGAATAGACCACAACTAGATTTTTGGTAGCACAAAGTAATGGTTTCTTAGAGATTTGTTAGCAGAATATATCAATAAAAACTTGACAAATGTAAAAATGAGTGGTTTAGCTGCTCCCTTGCCCCTCTTCTTCTAGCTTTTAGCAAACAACAGCTCACCATTAACATTAGCTCTGCAGAAGAAGTAGAAATGTGCTTGGTACTTAATGACATTTTATTCTTCTCTAAGCTATGCCTCTGGAAGAGTATTTTAAATTCCCAGATTCAAGAGCTTATATCAGAAGTAGTTTGGATGGGACACCACTGGAGGGATGGTGTTGGGTTCCTTAAAATTTCTGTAAGATTTCTGAAAGGGAACCCCTTAAAAAAACTAGAGCAAACATCTTTCTGTTTTCTTGGCACCTCAGACTGTGATGTCATGAGGCACATAAACAATACTGAAAGAAAATGAGATTTAATTTAATGAATATTAGCATATTTTTTAAAAAACATGCCTCCAGGAAGGCACATAGGTGCCCAGAAAAAAAATAAAACCCCTCACACAATGTTTATCATATTTTCTTACTATGTTTAGATAGATAGTTCCTTTTAAGTGGCTGCCTTTTCATAGCAAAAACAGACATTCATTGGCTTATTTCAGGTTTCTCCCATGAATGCATTCATTCATTCAAGGAACAAACACTACTCTATGATTCTCACACAACTCAGATACCACTAAAACTGTCTTCAGATACCACTAAAATTTATCCTGCTCCCATAAGAAGTTCGTGAGGAGGCAGTGAGGAAACCATTAACACCCAGTGGCACAAAAAGTACCAATTACACTTTTATGCCTTCAACATTTGTCTGGCGAAGCCAATTCCAAGAGCAAGGAGCCTCCTGGAATAGACTGCAACCTACTGGTGTGGAAGCACGTGTGCTGTAGCACAAGCTGGTGCTTCCAGAGTGATTTCCAATGACTTTTCATTCCACCAAGAGACTGGGCAGTCTTTTCCTGCTGCGTCCACTTGTAGGGGAGAACCATCAGGCTAACAGTTGAGGGAGAAAACTGACTCTTCAGGGGTGTAATGCCGTTGTAGCTAAGAAAGCCTTCCATCAATTTACAAGGTTGGACCACAACGTACCAACGTAAATGATAAATGAACCACTGAGATCTCATGAATTGTGCGGATGGGGTTTGACCGGTGTAGTACATGGTAAGCCTTCAAGAAGCAACTGCATTCCAAAGAAAAGGTTTAACGTAAGTGACAATTTTTGCATAAATATACAAGACTAAATATGTGCATTAATGTGATTTAAAAAGGAACCATAACTCTCATTGTGCAGCAGCCCTCATCACTGGTGCTTAGTGAAACCCTCTCATGCATTTTTGTCTTTCTCTATAGAGCTCTTTGGGCATTTTGTCACGGCTGAATACTCTTACTTTGCTATTCAGAATTTCTGTACTCCCTTCCAAAAATGTATGACATGATCCATATATCTAGATCTTATGTGTTGTGAGGGCTAATTAAATAAAACTTTTATTGGTCTCTATAATCCACATTAAAGAACTGCCATATACAACCATCATTAAGGCAGATTATGTAGTCAAGTCAGAGATCGTCAATCATGACAGAAAGTTTCTCTGCTAAAGAGAGCTGGAGAGCCATATTGAATTGGGATCTAAATTTGCTGCATTTTCCTTGCATGTTGTTGTCACATTCCATCAAGTATCATGACTGCTTATAGGAAAAAAGCAAAGTGTCTTTTATACTGCACAGGATATCAGTGTACTGAGAGATAATTTTGGGAAAACTAAGCCTGAGAAGAAACACAATGTAAAAGCTGGACCACATGTTGGGAAAGTTGCCTAGCATTCAGAGGTCTTTCCAGTGCTTTGAAAGTTATCAGGCAATCACCATTCACTTTGCTATCAGAGGAATCCTTTTGCAGACTCCTTCAACATGTCACTGTATTAAAACTATTGAGTTCGTGAGGGTTTTTCTTCAGTTTGAGCATGTGTGAATGCATGCGCCTGCTGGAATAAATTTGGTATGCCAGTTATAGGGTGCCTATTCATTACTGTCCTCCTGCTGTTCAAATTTTATTAATGAAGCAACCCATCACCCCCCTACCAGTAGACACTTAATTCCTTCCCAGAATCCATCTGCTTTCTATGGTCCTTTGAAACCAGCTTTTTATGGAATCAGCTTTAACAGAGCCTTATTTCCATGGGTCAATTAAATACCAAATATTGTTATTTCACAGCTACAGCTCCTTTTAAAGTGTCTCAGCTGTGATTAATCCTAAGATGATTTCTAGGGAGGGGACTGGACAATCAAGATCCTACTTTAAAAGAAATCTGTTCTTTCAGCAGATCATGATCATAAAGGTGGAAAATGAACTCAGAATGGGAAAACTAACCGCGTGGTTCTGTAGCTCTCCCTTACTCGGGCCCTGTTTTAGACAAGTAGTCCCACTGGTGGCTTATCATGGGGTACATGATATTTTAAATATAGTTTTTAATTCTAATGATGCATATGTGAAAAGTAATTAGAGAATGCACATATGCATCTATGATGCTTGTATTTGCTACTACCTTAATAAAGAATGACTGTACGCATACAATAACTTTAGGTGCAATAGAGAATAAGTGTATTTACAATAATATTTTGAGAATATCCATCAGCCTTGCAAGTATTGAAATAAATTATGCTTATAGTCAGTATATATTCTAATGGCATATGCAGTGTGCCAGCTATAAAAATATTTTAAATACTTTCTGTATTTTGGATGGGAAGTAAAGTTTTTTCCAAGTTTCAAAAAAACTTTTTGTATCTTCAGTATTATGAAGATTATGAATGTATAAAAAATGCATTTTAAGCCTTTATTATATATTAAAAGGTATCACTTTTATGACCTCTCTACTTTTAAATGTCACTTTTATGCTTCAGGTTGGTGTCACTACTGAGTTAATAATAACACTTTAATGTATAGTGGGGCATCACTGAAGAACTGCTGGCAGAAAGTTTAACAGAATGGGTGTTGTGGGACCTAAGAACCAGTAGGTTTGGAGTTTGATTTGTGCTGAATGCCCAGCTTTATCTTTCAGCTCAACATCTGCTGCTGAAGTTGTGGGAACATGTAAAATATTTGCAGTTCACCTCTAACTTTATTATATAAATTATTAAGTTAACCACTGACATTCAGTTTATCCCTCTCACGTGTTTGCACTGTCTGTGATTTTTTTGAGTTAAGATAACCTGATCCGTGGTATTTTAGATGGTGGGTAATAGATTGTGAACTGTCTCTAAACCAAGATGAGGTGACCCATAACTAAAGAGGAAAAAATTGCTCTGCTCAGTAACCATTGCATATGTGTAATCTCTTTGATGGAAATTGCTTCATCTTCCCGTAAAATCTGAGTCGTGGCATTTCAGACCTATGAAACACTTATGCAGCACAGATGTAACTCGCAGTTCTCGATACAGGGCGAAGACATTTGAGTGGTGGAGTTGAATGTACAATTGTGGAATATTACTGGTGGATTAGGTAAAGTTCTCTTCTTTGAACTAGCTTGTATGTTTGTACACAGACAGGACAGTGATGCTGGTGGTACTGCTGAGAACTGTTCTGGAGTTTTTTTCCCATGGTCACTTCTGTCACCTGCTTTACAAACTACCATGGTTGTCTGCCAGTCTCAGCAAGGAATTGCAGTTTGGAAATCCTGAGCCTGAAAAAGCAAACATTATTTTTCTTCCTTGAGATAATTCTGTCATATAGTGTGTATGTTTATCAACTGGATAAAAAGGAAAAACAGTAATTGCTTCTGGTTTTATTGTAAGAAACTGTACTTGGGACAACAATTTTATGCATTAAATTCATACTATACATGCACAAGTACATACCTATATGGCTTACATAAGAATAGAAGACAAAGTGCCATGTTTTTTAGCATCAGGTATCAGTCGTGATTCTCTGCTCATAGCAAAAAGATACTGTGGCTTTCAGCTGTTCGGTGGAATTACATGGACACATCTTTCAAGTGTCTTTTTGCTAGCATTTGGCTGGACATCTTTCTGTTAACATGTGTAACTCTTTAAAGCTGTTGCTAGAATGTTAGAAAGGAGAAAGTATTAACTCCATGTCGAGATGCATAAGCAATGTTAGAAAGTCACCATATCCTGGACTGGTCTAAGCTGTTCTTGTCTTTGTCTAAGCCATTAAACTTAAAAATGTTTGAGAACAGAGTATAGCCATGACCTCTGGTACAAATATTTACATTCTGTTATTACACTTTATAAACCCAGGTTTTTGTAAGTAGCACCAAAGTGCTACTCCTTCTGTGTACACTGCTTCTTTATGGAAAGCTACAACTTTGTGGAGAGCATTCAGTTGAGAATAAAGATTCAGGTGCTTGACCTTCAAATAGGTAACCAATATCTTGAGGTAAACTGGAGGATTTATCACTATGGGAAAAAAATAATTTCATCTCCATAAACATTTACAAACAAATTTTGAATGTAGATAGGGAAATAAGGAATAGATAGTCTTAAACAAAGGAAAGATGGGACTTCAAAACAGAGAGAGATGTTCTGATAGGTGCCCAATGTCTAACATAAACACATTTCACTGTACTTTAAGTAGACCTTGATTTTCTATGCATGGTGAATTTCTAAAAGAGTAATACCAGGCCGCACAATATCATAATAAGAATTAGAATTGACCATATCTGGGATCCAATGACCATACAAGCTAGAACTCTACATTTTTTATCCTTCTGTATTTTTTTGTTCAATACATTTATAAGAACATGCTGTTTCTTTAAACAGCCTAGTCAGGGTAAAACTTCAATGTCCAGCTGCACTGTATGTCTATGTTTGCTTTCAAAAAATAAGTATGTTTATTAATCAGCTGTTAATATATAAAAAATCAAAAGGAATTACTAGTCTTCAATGTTTCCTTCTGGACTGATATAAGAAGAAGGAAGTTGAACTTTTTGCATTGCCTGAAAAAGTTCAGTTTTTAAACAACTTATGTCATTTTACTGTCACATGTTTCAATTTAATAAGGAGAATATTTCTTTTTAATAGTAGGAGACAGTATACTGGAATAGAAAATAGTAAACATCGTGTTATAATCAATACTTGGGGGTGAATGTTGCAGCATAAGTAATATAAATTAAAATCTCAAAATGATATGTTTATTTTATTGCAAGCAGCATATAGCATAGTCCCTTCAAAAATTTCAGTGAGACCATCATATTAATTTAAATTTTGTTTATATTTATATTTCTTACGAGGAGCGGCTGAGAGAACTAGGATTGTTTAGCCTGGAGGAGAGGAGGCTGAGGGGAGACCTGATTGCTCTCTCCAGCTACCTGGAAGGAGGTTGTAGTGAGGTGGGTGTTGGTCTCTTCTCCCAAGTAACTAGCAATAGGACAAGGGGCAATGGCCTCAAGTTGCATCAGGGGAGGTTTAGATTGGATATTAGGAAAAAAGTCTTTACTGAAAGAGTGGTCAGGCATTAGAACGGGCTGCCCAGGGAAGAGGTGGAGTCCCCATCCCTGGAGGTGTTCAAAAAACATGTAGGTGTGGCACTTCGGGACATGGTTGAGTAGGCATGGTGGTGGGTTGGTGGTTTGACTTGATGATCTTAGAGGTCTTCTCCAACCTTAATGATCCTATGATTCTATACTAACAGACTACATTTTTTGACCTTCATATTGATTTGGTTTAGTGGTGAAATACATAAACATTTTAGCATCTAAATACTGATTCATCAGCCAATGGCAACTTGATGAATCTGAAAAGAAGGTGCAGGAGAAGTAACTGTGAAAACTGTGGCCTTACTGTTAGTCATTGGCTACTGCTACCTCATTGTATTTTCAGATAATGCTGTTTTTCCCCAGTTTCCCTCTTTCTTCTGAGAAGACCCTTCTGTACACTTGTGCGAATGAATGTGGTATTTATTCTACAGGTATGTTACAGACAGCTATTAGGCAGATAGTAGTTTGTGTGATGACTTCTGTGCTGCAGCTGGATAGACTGACCATTTATTTCTGTTTGTGTTGTTAAAATGTGAAAACCATCTTTAAAAAAATCAGTTGTTTTTTGTTCCAATCATAGTGATGCTGTTTACTTTGTAACAAAGTGCTCTACAAAAACTGCAACTTCAAATGTAAACATGACTCCCAGTGCCCCCTGCCATGTACACAAACAAACCACCTAATCATCAACCTGAAATTGCATTTTAACCATAGCAACCTGAACACTTACCTTCTGAAATGCTTCATTAATGAAAATGCCAGGAGAATTCTTTGCATCTAGAAAATTACAGTGATATAGAAATATTTAGTACTTCATTTGCAAGCTTCTAACCTGTAGGGAGTCATTCATTTTAGTCATTCAGCTTGTTTTATTTTTGCTTTTAATTCTTTATGTTTCTGCATTGATTTTAAGTTTGCCTTTGTAATCTCTGGTCAGAACCTGAGTTTGAACCTTTTAGAAGGGAATCTTCTAAATGTTCTGTGCTTCAGGGGATTTGGTTGTTTGTGGGATTTTTATGCCTACAATGACATGAAATATAAATCTAAACCACAGTACAACCATATAAAATGTAAAACAGCCAAAATGTTATTATCATGTTATTATTTATTACCTTTCTTGTTAAAGAAAAAGACTAACCCTGGATTCTTCTGTTTTGCCTTGCCACGAGCACATGTTCCATGGCATGCTTGAGAATCGGGACCTCACATTCTGGTCAAAATGCCAAGAACACAGTTTTAGTAGCGCAAAGTGTTCACAGCAGTACCTGTTTTATTGTCTCCCAAATCCCATGGCTTGTTCTTAGCTCTTGCATCAGCAACATGCCATTTAAAAATACAATCTGGTGTCCCCTCTCCCTCCAAATCCCCAAAGCAGTAATGCAACAGTTAAGCTTTGCTACTGGAAGGAAAATACATGAAACCAATTATTGCAGGTTATTCAGCTGTATTGAAGAAGACAATATGATAGATAATACAGTGTGAAGTGGGCATGCTTGTATCATGACAGGGCACAAAAAATTCACCACACACAGACGCAGCAGCATTAGCTAATGTGTGCATGTGGGCAACTAACAGCCACAGTTTGTAATAGGATTTCCACTAAAAATAGTAACAATTTTTTTGTGTTAGGAAGTCACAAACAAACCCACAACTCATATTCCTCCCTCAGGCCATACTTCTCGGCATAGAAATAAAACCCCGCTCATTGTTTAAAATCCTTTGTAGTTTCTCCTTCATAATGAACGTTTTTGCAGAGTGCTTAGAAAACAGATACCAAGGTTTATTTCTTTACCTGGTATCACTAAGAGGCAAATTCAGTAATATTCCCTTATTTTCCATGTCCTAAAACTAGCGCAGTTCTTTGCTTATTTGAAAATGAAAATAAGAAATGTGTATTAGATGCTACAGAAAGGTTAATCAACTAGTGAGAGAACCCAAGTAGTCAGCTCATAGGTTCCGCTGTTGTTCCACTGATAGTGTTCCTGACACTGCAAATGCCCGAAGAGATCACAGTGCTCCTGTCCCCCTGTTTTAGGAAGAATAAAGTTCCTGCCTCTGTATAAAATGTGTTTTCTTTCAGAAGGTAACATGCTTTCAGGACCATATTTTCTATCTATTCTGTGTTATGTATTTGTATTACTTTTGATAATAGTGAATGTAAATTGTACAAAACACATTTTTTCTGTGCTTGAATCTTCTAAGGAGAACAATTGTTGATACATATCTGCTTAAAAAAGCTCCTGAGTGAAAGAAGCTCCTAATGGAAAATTTTTTTTCATGAGGTATGGGATTAAGAACTCCCAGTTTCCTTTAACAGCCTTAGTTTGGACTTTTGGTACTGAACAGACACATTCCCTTCCTTCAGTTTAGCTTTTAAAATAACAAAAATCTCAAGTAGAGTAGATGAGAAGTAGTTTAAACTTTTTTAGGAATGCTTTTTATCAAGAAGAGATGTGGACTGCTATAGTTATGCTGAACTCTGTGCAGAGGAACACCTGATATTGAAGGTCCAACACTCTCTGTTGAACTGTCCCATCTGGATGAAAAGTGGTCAAGGGGAAGCCTGGTCGGTGAGCGCCTGGCCAGGCAGAGCTTGTCGCTGGCTGTGTAAGGTCACCAGGTTATGCTCATCTCAGTGGTGTGTGCTTTCCTGAATGAGCTGGGAATAAAACTATGAAGAAGACAAAACTGCTTTGGAGCTTTCATATGAGAGGTTAAACTGGTAGCAGCTAAAACCTGAAAAGAGTCTAATCAAAATGGAATGATGTATCGGGGGAAAATACAACAAGAAAGCAAATAGATGTGAAGAAATGAAGTTACATTTTTAATGGCTAAAGAAAAGCGAGAAGATGATACTTAGGCAGTCCTTCTATGAATTTTTCATCACATCCTGACAAAGAAAACAGTGCCACAGCTGTTTGGGTTTGAAACTAAGAATCTTGTGATAGCTGTGATACCATGGATGTGCATGGACTGGATGGAGGCTCTGTGCTTGGTTACTGCTCCATTCTTACCAAGCTTTAATCCTATTCTATCTACTGTTAAAAATTAAAGAAATGAAAACAAAATGACAAAGCCAAGCCATGGTAATCTCAGACATTCTGAAAAGTATTTTCCTGTGCATCTCATGCTCAGGGAGAAAGACTGCCTTCAATATGGACACTGTAATTTTTAACATTAGCTGCAGATCCTTTGCTGCTCTTCCCCAATCCCTAGTTAAACTTCTTTTGACTCCTCATAAATACTGACCTCAGGACCCTTATTCCTTCAGTTGTAAACTAGAAACTTCAGACATGAGGCCTTTCAAAAAAGGAATGATGGTTATTTGCTCTATTTTATCTATCATCTTGTTGCCACTCATACTCCTCATGATTCTGAAAGCAACCCCATTGCTAGCCAAAGAGAATGAAGCAAGAATGAAATTGCACAAGCCTTTTTCTTTCCATTCTATAAAGCTATATATTACACGTGCTACACAAGCATCTGCATATCACAGGAGATGCCAGCAGATTGCGGTGTGTACAAATATAGGTGAAAAGCTTTCCCAGCACAGTGGCAGTGCAGAGGTTTTTTTACACAGCTTGGGAAGCAAGCTCCAAGCTTCTCTTGAGGGTTATTCATGCACCATTCACCAAATCCAAAATGAGTATCTCGGCACATCTTCTCAGAACCTGGAAATCATATAGACCTGTACAGTATTAGAAACAAAAAAAGTAGTCAAGTTTAATGCTGGCCACAATAAAAAGTCGTAATATGCTTTCAAAACCAAACCGTTTTCTAAAGCCAGAGATGTCCTTTCAGGTACTTTTTAACGTATAGTTTTACCACATAAAATTTAAAAGATTTAATATAAAAAATATTTTCAAAGCATTAATGGTTCCCCTGAATTTGTTAAACTTATCTCTTGCTAGAGGGAATTATAATGTATAATGCTTGATAGTTTCTGAGAGAGGACATAATTTTAACTTCAGCTATGTCATTTTATTCTATGAAGCTGCTTATTAGCAGTAGCTGTGGAACCTTGCAAGCTTTATGCATTATAAAAAAACCAAAAAATATGAGCTGCTGTCCAGGCTCATAGTAGTGCCTGATGGAACAAAGTGTAGGTTGTAAGGCTGTGAAAACCAGTACCCATCAACTCAACAAGAAAAACGTAGGCACAACAGCTCAAAACACTGATTCATTATCTCCCCAATCTGTAGCTCATTTGCACTGCATAAAAATCATTTAAGTTAAATATGAACCTTGCAGATCATCGTAGTTTAATTGTGTGAGCAGAATTCCCAGTTTCCTTAGCAAACCTTGATCCAAATAAGCTGAAAAATTTTATCACAAATCTCAGCTTGTCTTCTTACCTGCACTCTCACACATACACCGAAAGGAACTCTGGTGGACGCAGTGGAGTTTTTCTGGAGCAATGCGGGGCAAATGTTGCCCAGTGAATTCAATCTGAAAAGTATTGGCTTTCAGATTTACCCAGGGGTGATATGTGTTACTTCCCTGGCCAGTGTGACATTGCACATATTTTTGCACGCCAAGTTGCATCAGGCTGCAACTAAGAGCAAACAAGTGAAATAACAAGTCTCCCTGGTGTGCTGTGGTAGAAAATCTGTGACTCAGATTCTCCTAGCTCTGCATGTAGCACAGTTCAGAGCTAGAGGGGTGAAAAGGCAGCCTAATGCTGCTAGAACCTGGTCTGTTGAAGCCAGTTCCCAGGCAAAATACTGGGAGCTCACTTGTGCTGGGACACAGCAGCTAGGAATCACTAGACCATCAGAGACTACCGGCCAGTCATTTTTGCAAGTGACCAAGGCCACTTTCCCAACTGTATACCTGTGGGAAACGGTGCTGCAGCACGTTATTTAGGGGAACACCTCTGAGAATAGCTGCACTGGCTTTGAGGCTGTGGGAACACACAGTATAAGGTGGTGTTTCAAAGCTCCAGGATAAAATGGGGGGGAAAGAGGCATGTGGCATTACCCTTCTCCAGTGGAGAGCCAGGATACAAGGGATGTATTGCAGCAAAGTGGCTAGGTTCTTTCCAATAAGCCAGTAGTTTTTTTGAGACAAGGACATTTTTGCATTTAATTCCTCATCAGATAGTCTGTACAAGTTGTCCCAAAGTAAAGCCTAAGGGCAGACAAACTCTTCCCTCTTGATGTTACCAACAGAAATGCTGTACCTGTGCATTATCATTTCTTTCAGGGAAAAATATGAGAAACCCAGAGAGGCCAGAGTAGACTGTGGAGCGTCCTTGGCAGGAAGGATTGATGTCCTTTGTGTTGTAGGTATTCGTGTATTTTCATCAATATTAAGGTCTTGATTCAGGAAGGGAGGGAAGCCTTTTCACAAATTTCAGCACAAGAGGATGCCTAGTTTTGCAGTGAATGACCTCAACTAGAATACCTCTCTGAAGTACTGGAGAGCGTCTGCTACTTCTTTGTTATTCCCGGATGGAACAATCTATGACACCTGAAGTGATGTTTCTGCTTCAAGTGCCTGGCAGTCCAGCAGGCTAAATCTGTAGTTTAACCTTCAGATTTGGATGCAGCTTGTGTGACTCCCCTGCAGTAATTTTTTAATAAATACGTAACATATTCAGAGATCTTTGGTGCTGGTTTTGGTAAGAAAGGCAACAGGCTCTGCCAACAAAGCCAAGGTGTTGGTGTTGGACAATGAGCTTCAGGATTCCCATTGTAAATATAACATACTGTGTTTGCGTAGGTTTTCTAACAGCTCAGCGTACAGGTGATTTCAATTACGATAGAAGGGAAATAAAAGCTGTACCTTACAGGTCATTCTATACCTCTGCATACTGGATTTAAGAACAAAAAGCCAGCCTCTAAAATAAGTCATTCTGAATTGTCCTTGAAAATTGTCAAAGACTAATTATTCTGCTAATGTTGTGTGACTTACTCAAAGGCTATTTTTACCATGATTTTGCTCACAATGAGAATGCTTCATTCTGCTTCAGTAGTTAGTGATACGTCCTTGAAACACAGGTCCTAGGTTTTGAAATTATCAAGGGCTTTCTAAAGTGCAGACCAGTTTACTTTGTAACTGAGCTGGTTCTCTCTCTTTGCATTTCATTGCATTTAATAAAAGCCAGTTTTCATGAGCAAATACAGAAAATAACCACAGTGCCTAGATTTGAAACCTTACGTCCTTATAAATATATGTACATATGTGAAATAATAAATAATAATATTGTATGAATTTGCAAATATTAAGATCCTCTGTACAAGATATCAGAACAGAAACGCTCATTAGTAGATCCAAATGCAACTATATTAGAGCATGCTGTTCTTTTCTTCCCTTCCAATTAGCGCAAGTGTTTAGTTATGAAGGTGGTAGTATGATGTCTCAATGCCAGAAAACACTCCTGGAATGGTGCAACTAGGCACAGCTATGCTGATTTCATACAAACATGTTCATTTTCACCAGCTGAACACAATTTATAATTTACTTTTCTAATGTGGACATTCTGTAAAATACAGAGAACTTCCTATTCTGTAAGATACAGAGATCTTTCTGGATGATAGCCAGTATTTGCATGTTTAAAATAGGGATTGAAAATAATAGGAACATTTTGAGGGGAATTCCTGAACACTGATCATGGTTCTTCTTACCAAGGAAGAACACCCTGTCATATTTGCTTGAACTTGAACGGAGCTTACAGTGTGGCAGAAAAGCAGATCTGTAGTGTGTGAAAAAAAAAATTGTGTTTGCAGTACTCTAACTTTGGTCAAGGATTTCTAGACAAGCCTCTTCACCTAATTTTGTTGAGCTCCCATGAATATCCTGGCCTTGTTTTCTGGTACTCTCAAACTCTTCTTTCAGTTTCTTTGTGTATTGGGGGGAAACATAGAATCATTAAGGTTGGAAAAGACCTCTAAGATCATCAAGTCCAACCGTCAACCCAACACCACCGTGTCTGCTAAACCATGAAGATGTCTTACCTTTATCCAACAAGATTTCAAGAAAAAACTCAAGTGGGAGATAGCTGTTGATCCAAAAAATATGAGTTCAAGTTATTTATTTCTTTGGCATCTTCAGGCAGTATTTTTCTTCTGGCCTGTTACCTCCTGCCCATATTCAGTTATGAAAAAGTGTTTCTAAAACTTTTAAAAATACAGGATAGAAAGAGTATGGTGGGGGAATTTGGTCCTTCTTCCTGACACTGGCATTGATGTTCTTGTGGTAATACAAGATCCCTTGATTAAGAGTTTGTCAAGTCCCTTTTGAAACTGTACAATAAATCAGTCTGTCTCTGGAAAAGTTTGAGAAGGGTGCAAGCGAGGATGCTGTACACAAATACCTGGGGGGTATTTACTAACCTCTTCTCTCCAATCATCAATCACTTCAGCTGGGCCAAAATGACAATGTCTGGAGGTCACTTGGTTAATGAGACAGCGTTAACCCTTTCCAGAATTATGTTACACTTTTCAGTCATTAACACCCATATCAGATTCTCATCTACCAATTCTTATCTTTAGGAAAATATCCTTAGAGGCTTCTACAGGGGGCCAGCATGAAAGTAACATTTGTAAATGGATGGCTTGAAAGCTTGGAATGAACAGAAATGATGAGTCGCTGTTACTTGCCACACTTGTTTGTAATTGAACCAGCAATTACAGTATTATTACAAAATTATTACTGTAATATAATTGCAATGATATACCAAGTTGGAAGGAGCCAGCAGATGTTAGATGTAATTTTGTTCATATTAGACCTGTTTTGGAAGCATGAGGATTGTTTTTGCAGGTGGCCATGTGTAAATGAGGACAGCTGAGAGGGGGGTTGCAATATGATTATTGACATATAAAACAGTGGTTTTATGGGCCTGAAGTTAAGATAAGCAATATTAAACATCTCACATTCTGCCATTCAGATAAATTGAGCAATTTTTGTGTTATCTGTTTCAGTTAAGCAGGTCTCTGAGAAATGCATTGTTGCAGTCATCTGTACTTGATAGCTTACAGATATGGCTATCCATTTGGCACTGAACCACATAGTGCAGCCCGTGGACCTAGAAGACGTGTAAAACTGAGCCACAGTAGTAAAATGTTTCCCACTTTGTCTTAGCATGACTCAGCAATTCATTTAGCACTGAGGTCTAGTCAAAATGTTTGTCTGTCTTTAATTTGGTGGGATGGTTTGTCATGGTTAATGTCTTTGGTTTTAAAGGCTTTTTTTCTGAGATTGACTATAGATGAAGTTCATGGTTTCTTTTAAAAATTTTTTTAAAAACACCTCATCTTTAAAGGTAATGATTTTTGACTGAACTTAGTTTAAGAAAACATTGGTAAGGGAATTTCCTTTTTCACTTGTAAAAATCATAGAAAGGGAGGACCCTTGCATATATCCAAAGATTCTCACAAAATTGTAGCTTTGGTTTTCTGGCCAATCATACTGTGCAAGCCAGTCTGCTCTGTCCTTTCAAAGAAGTACATTTTGTTCCTGCACACCCTCTTTTGCCTGCAAGAAGTGGAAAATCTGTATTTCAAATAGAAAGAGTTCCTTAGATCAGTCTTCATGTCCTGAGCCGCCTAGAAAGACAAAGCGTGAGGTAAAAAAGCAAACACCTGTAATCAAGATCAAATGTTTGGGGAGTATCTATGTTTCCTTATACTGATATCACAAGAATCCAGATGTCTAGTTAAAACTAGCCCTAATAAAAGTGAAAGCTAGTGTTATGCTAAAAGCTGAGTTGTAACTTGCTTCTGCCCAACTTGCAATCCGTTGATACCAGTGAAAAGACTGTCACTGACTTAATTAGGAAGCTTTAAAAATGAGCTATTATTTAATCGTGACATCCTAGAAGGAAAGCAAACAAACAAAAAACAAATAAGGGGAAGTGTTAAAAATATTCTTTAAGCGGTTATAAAATTTTTATCAGCTAGATGACATCTGTGCAGATGAATTCCATTTGTTTGCTTGTTAATTTATGTTGTTTATTTCTTAATTTCTTATGAATTACAGTCTTCAGCAATTTCTTCCAATAAAAGGCCAGCCAGGGATCTCCAAAAGAAGTTCTGATTTGCTGTTGTGTTCACATTGACTAGCATCAGGTTTTATTGTACATTATTCAAAATACAAACATGGTTGAAAGAGCGGAAATGGTTATAAGCCTTGCTCTGTGTAACACATACACCACCAGCTTCCTTTCCAGTGGATGAGAACTCACTGAACATTTCTAGAGTATGGATAGTCATCAATACCAGTAATCTACTTGCTGGCAATTGGTGTGTGGAAGGAATTGGCATTTCTAAATAGTAATTAAATTTTACTTTCCTCAATCCACACAAGACTAAAGAGGGTTCTTCCCTCAGGTAGCAGGGAAGGCTGCAGGCTGTGAGTATGATCGATCTAACTGCCTACTGATCTTCTCTTCCAAAAACTATTTCTTATTTATTGTAATGAACATGAACACGAAAAAGCTGTGTGAAGCGTGCTGAACATGCTCATGAAAGGTCAAATGGTTGGGATGACAAATAACATTTATGTTTGCAACAAAGATGTGCATTTCTTAATTGCAGCCTAAACATTACAATATTTATGTGGAGATTAATGCACCAAAAAAGAGATTCCTGTGAAGCTCTGGAGATTCAACTCATAAACGTCACGTCACCACCATATCTCCATTTCCTCAAACGCAGAATAAGAAGTATCTGAAAAGAAAAACTGAAAAGCATCTAAAAGGACTATAAATTGCTGTTAATATTGCTATCTACTCAGAGGAAACCAGTCTAGTTTAGCTGTTCAGTGATGTGTTTCCATTCATACTCAGACCTATTTATATAGGAAGGAAAAAGACATTGCATCTTGTCTTATTTTTAGAAAATTAGAATAGTTAAAGAAGCACAAACTGCATGTATTTGAAAGAAAAAAAGGGGAAAGATGATGTTATATGTTTTAATGTTGTCCCTGCTTACTGCAGAGGGGTTGGGCTAGATGGCCTCTAAAGGTCCCTTCCCACCCAAAGCATTCTATGATTCTAATTAGCCACTTTCAAAACAAAGACTTGTGTTTTATGGGTTTCACTGATAGCAACTGATGTAAATAAAACTGCAGTCGTCTGAAGGAGGCCATTTTTTATCTCAGTTAACTGTTTCTGTGCATGATACATAGAAGGAATACAGTTTGATACCCACATAGAATGAAAAATCTGTTGGTATCAACTTAGTAAAGCAATCCCTTTACTTGTGGGTTGAGGATGTTCTGCTCTGTTGTTAGAGGTTCAAAGCAGATCTCAGCACTGGTGATGCTCATGCTACTTTGTTCTAAGTTTGCTACACATCCTTTTTACCAAGTTTCTCCTCTCTTTTGAAGTCTTGGTCTTGCCTTTTACTTTCAATTTTGCAGTCTTTAGCAGAAAAGTTACTCCAGACTTGATGGATAGGCAACACCATCATCCAACACAGATGTTAGCATTGATTTTAATATTGTTTAATCATAAATAGCTCTATAAACTGGCAGAAATCCTGGAAATTATACTAATTTCTCTCTCCTTTGCCCTACCACTCCTTGAACTGTACTTTGTGAAGCATATTAATTTGAACTTTCCTGTGCTAGCTTGTCAGATTGTGCAATCTAACTTACAAATGTTAATCAAAACCAAAGGTGTATGTTACAGTTTCAGTCCTGCAACTTTAGATTGTCCTCAAGTCACTCAGCCAGAATATGCAATGTGCAAAGCAAAGTGTTAGTTGAAGTAGGAACCTGCAGAAGATAATGGGCTAATGTTCCTGAAGATAAGTAGACCTGACTCTGCCTTTCTTGAAATCATTTGAAGTTTTCAATAATTATTGAATAAAAATATGGTTGAGACTGTGTGTGAATAACTTGGAACAGAGTTTAGGATGCTGTAATGGTACAGTGTTGAAAACTGGTAATCTTCCCCCTTGTCTCCCCCTCCTCCCCCAGCATTCTGATTATGTCTATCTCTGGTTTTGATTTTTTGCTTCATTTTTAATGTACCAAGGGCATCACATTTCAGTCAATTACAACAGTATATATTTTGTTTCCTTCTAATGGGTTCTCATATCTTTCCGATGCGCAGTAGCTATGTGGTATCTCTTAATGGCTCGAGGTCATAGACATACAATACCAAGACAGACAGGCAGGACTTTGCATTAAATTTCTGAATTAAATACATCCACATGAAATAGCCAAGAAAAGGGAGATCTCATTTCTAAGCTGCATAAGAGCTGTTCTCTACCTGCCCTTTGTTCTGTTAAGACTTATGTATGTTGCTTAAAGTAGAGGTGGTGGAAGAAGAGGGAGAGATCAAATAATTCATAGTCACAATTCACCATGTCATTCAAACTTCCATATTCCACAAATGTAAAAAAGGGGTGACTCCTGTTTTACATAAGGGGAAGTGTTTAACGTTCAGTGAAATTAATAAGAGCCTTCCTATCAGTTTCAACACGCATTGGGTCAGATTATTAGACATTTGACACACGACAATCAAATTAGCATATATGAGATTGCATGCTAGAATAATCTTGAAAATTATCATACCTTCTACCAGAAACACCAGGAAAAACAAACGAACAAACAAACAAACATGCTTTTCTAATGCACATACGATTTTAAATGCTCCAAATTACTTTTACTCAATCAAATCCTTGTCAAGATGAAAGCCTTGCAGGTTGTGGTTTTGGAGATAATTAATATGTTAGGCAAATTGCTATACTTCAAAGGCGGAGTATTTTCCTGTATTCTGGGAAAATATGTAGTATGTACACACTGTGCGTACTATAATATTGTCTTAGATGACAGGAATATCTCAAAATATTAAATAAATTACCTTTACAGGAGATGAAACATTCCAATTTTGTTATTGGAATTTCAGGTTGCACTCCGTGATATTCTGTTTATATTTGCATGTGTCTTACGGAAAGCTCAAGGTCTTATAAGGAATAAAAAGTTTTGAATCCCAAGTTATCACCACTAGAAATACATACTTATTCCTTTGGTATTTAAAAACACCAAAGATTTTCTTTTGCAGTGACGTACTGTAATGATGTCAAGATCTTAAAAAAAGACTATGGCATTAACAAGATAGAAGGGTGGTTTAATGGAAGAGCCATTGATAAATGCTATTCTCACATAGCAAGTAATAGTTCTTAAGATATTATGCAGCACTAATGCCTCAGGTGTTTGCTGATGTGGGCATAACTATAAAAAAATCTGAAATACTACAAGTTGTTTATCACCAATCTGTGAAACATGAGAAGTTGCCAGCCTGTTAACTATTTGTAATTCACTGACTGCAGTCAAGAATTATTACAGGCTTTTAGATTTAAAAATTTTTTGAGTAAAACTCAATATATTAAAATCTTTTAAAATGTATAGTTGTCTAGAAAAAAATACCACAGATAGCCTGCTCACTTTGATGGACAAAGAACTGCAAATACTGAAACTTTACAAAGAATTCTTTTTCTAGCAATATCTAAAGGGTTTTACTTTAGGAAGTAGTGCAGAGTTAAAGAAAGCTGGCAAATGAAGAAGTCTGGAAGAGTTGTGATGATTTGTAGCTTGATCTCCACTGAGATTCTCAGAGGCAAGGAGTCACTATAGAAGTAGTGAGAGAGGAAACATGAAAAGGTGATTTAGAAGCTGGTTTGGTCTGAGGTAGGCATAAATGGAAAGATTAATTTGAGGGAGGGGAGATGCTTGACTAGATTTTCTTTTGGAATTCCCAGTATTTTTCTCATTTGCTGCCAGCTGGAAATACTACAGGGAAGGGTGTGCTTTTCCATGGGGAAGCTTTTCCATCCCCACCAGGACCTGACTGAGCGTCACCGCTGTAGCAGCTCTCTGAGTTCTTTTCTTCTTGCACTAAACAAGGATGGCAGGGGCTCATATGCCAGCACCATGCCCAGCACCACCGCACACAGGAACTAAAAGCACAGGGTGCCTGTGCGGTAGCCCTCAGCAGAGAAGGATCTCCAGCAGCTAAAAAATATTCGAGCTGACACTGCTAAAAAAGTAAACCTATCACTTATTTTGTCAGTTCCTGACCTAGTTGAAAGTCTAAAACAAATGCCTGTTTTAGACTGGTAGGCAGAGAAAGGAAGTTATTCAAATGTTTTAGAACCAAAAAAAAAGAGCATCTCAAGTTCAATTAAAAAAATAATCTGGGATTTGAGGGAAAATATTTTAACTTCGTTTAAACTTTATTTGCCTTGGAACAGATGAGAATTCCTGTTCCACAGACAAGTGGGATGTTCTTTCCATTCTTATTAATCTCAAGTACCAGAAAAAATAAAATCACCAAGAGGTAAATATGCCTATTGAAAGAAAAAGAATATAAACACTGAAAAGTTACATAAGGAAACATTCAACTTAGTCAAAAAATAATATGCTTCTGCACAGTTCCATTGATGAAGAATTTCATCATTCATTTGGGAAGAATCACAATTTCTTCATTCTTCCTCATTTGAAGAGTTTGTTATTGTACAAAGCCATTTCAGAACCTTTACAGCACATTTCTAACTTGTTCTGTTTGGAGTGCTACTAAGTTTAGTCTTAATGTAATTTTTGGGGTCATAATGCATGTTTAAAAACACTTACAACATCCCTGTAGTGCATTTTACTCCAAATCACAGATGTGTACATTCACCCCACCTTTCACTTTAGCACGGTTCCTTGGGAGGACTTTCTTTGCTTCTTCCTAGGTGAAAGATGGTGTCCCTAAGCACAAAATGACGTGGAAAACCAAACACAGTCTGACCACTGAAATTTTCAGTAATTTCCAATAAGAATTATCAGTCTTTCATCAACATTTTAGCATCATAGATTCAACAATACCTTCTAACTTTGTTATCCCTGGATAAAGCTGCCAGTGCAAACGAGCCATTTTAACTGCATTGAGAGATCCTGCCTTCTGCCAGGCTAGTTTGTCACTGTCTCCTGTGCTTTAAAATGCTCCTGGCTTTTGCCCTTTCTGGCTTTCTTTAAGTTGTGTACCTGAACATATATACTTGTGCAACCATATCTGCACAAATATGCAGTTTCTTGCATCCCTGAGTTACCTGTGCAAACTCTCTTCTGCTTCTCTCACCTGCTTCATTCGTTTTTGCAAGTGTGTGTACACTGTCCTCTCCTCCTCCTCCACCCAGACATGATAATAAGGTTCAGTGGGTAGCTATTCAGAAATCATAGATTTGAAATGAATGGTCCATTTTTGCAGTTATCATCTCAAAAATGGTTCTGTGCACAAGAAAAGACTTCTTTCAGGGTGATCAATCAGCGGTGCCTTGTGTTGTCAAAAGCTATATCTGCACTGCTCAGTGGAGCACAGACCAAGAGCAATCTGAAGTGTTGTGTGGTGTATAATGTACACGCTGTGCATCCGCATAGCTTACCCCAGCAGCTGACAAGCACAACAGTCTGCATACAGCACAGTACACTGCTGCACATGATTCCAGGAGCTTACCAGAAAGAAATCATAGTTTTATATGCTGCACATTTGCCACAATATGGTACCACAAAGCAATTTAAGATATACACTGTACTTTTAGGCCAAGGAATTGCACCTGTATGTATGCTCGCCATGTTCAGAAGTGAAGATAACTAGGGGATACATTACTTACACCTTGCAAGTTTTGTTATGTGCAGTCCTGGGTTTAATTTAGGTGTGATGCTGAGCTGAAAGCACCGTGTGACTTTAATCCTAACAGAGATAGATACTCTTAGGGAGCACAGTGGTCTCCTGAGCTGGGAGGGTGGGGAGCCTGCCATCCAGTCTCTCTTGGAGTGGCCAGAAGTGGAGCTCGGCTGCGGTTTCAGTCTCACTGGGGAAGAAGAAGAGATGACAATCGTTTTAGAAGAGGCTGTTCTTCACAGTGTGATTTGTAGTCGACTATTTATCCTTCAAAGTGCATTGAATAAGTATCTTTTTGCTAGAATGAATAAAACCAAATGGAAGTAAAAATGACCTTAAATATGAAAAATTGTAATGTAGCCTATCTATAACATTTGTCTATTTTAACTATATCAGAAGCCTGAAGCTTCAGTGTTACTGTTACTAAGATTAGTCTGACATTGAGTATTACATATCTTAAATTAATAAATTTTAATTAATTGTAATTCCTAAAAGAATTAGCAGATTTCTGATTCATTCTGTACAAATTCATTTCCTAATGAGTCAGTGTGGCAATTTTGGGAAAGATACATTGTAATTTTCGTGCGTATGAAAAGATAAAGTCCCTTTTAACTGCAGTGCTGAAACCAGTTAATTATAGAGCTATCCACAACCTTCCTGTACTCTGTGTGTCGTTATACAGAGAGAAAATATAAATGCATGAATCTATGCTTAGTGTTAATTTTTACTGTTACTATTTGAAGATAACTTCCAATATACCTGGTTTACAAATAAGCAATTACATATTTTCTGGGATTGCCAGATGCTTGCCCTTAACTTCCCAAGATACATATTTCCTTTTTATTTCTCTGTAAATTCATGTGTATCTGGATAAAAGCTGTTTTCTGACTGTATATGCATTGTCCATATGGCTAAAAAGCTGTTAAATGTCTGGAAGATTATCCAGAGCAGCAGTGCAGTTAAGTTTTATGTTCAGTGAAGTGTCATTATTTTTTGAGGATAGTAAAAATCAAGGAATATTAAATGGAAACAGATAAAAAGGTGTTATTACAACAGCCCCTTAATTAGCCAGTTTGATTTCCTTTTTGATCTTTTCAATTAGCCAATAAACTGTCTTTAAAGTTGTGTTATTGGGCAAGTACATCACAGAAAATCAGTTATTTGAAAGAATTTTAACAAACTCTCAGCCATTTTTATAAATGTAAATGTACTGTCACCCTTAGCCAACTGGCTAAGTAGCCATCTGCTGTATAGATGATCACTCTGATTATGTGCAAAGACAGCAGGTCTCTACTGCAAGATTTTATTTTATTTATAAGACTATATATATTGGCTTCCATTCTAATGAGATTTTGCACAGCTATAGCAATGTAGGAGGCACTTTAATAAATGCTCAACAATATCTATGCCTCTGCCAAGTTGGCTTAATATAATGAGATGTCCTTTACAGAAATGTTCCAGAAGGGATTGTAAAAGGATTGTTTACCACTTGGTCTTAGAAGGAGTTAACCAGGACTCTGTAACAGCAGAGGTTTGTAGATAAAAATCACATGCTGAATTTTGACTTGCTTTGCACTATAAAACTCACATAAAACTATTAAACTGTGGAGATACATGGCTTTTCATATTAATCATCCTTGGGCAGAACTTCCTTTCTTAGATAGCAACATCTCAGATCAATTGCAGGTATAGAAAATGTTTAGGACCCTAAAAGGCATTTTTGAATATGGAACCGATAGCTGCACGACTGTTTTGACTCTTTTACTGCTCTGCATGTATGTGATTCAGCCCTCCAGAAATCACCGCTGCGAGAGATCCTTGCAGAGTGCTGTTCTGATGACTGTACAGTGAAATTGTAATGATTGTTCTGCATCAAAGCCAATAAGCCTAGACTTCATATTTCTATTTAGCTGGCTTTCATGCCGGAAATCCTGATCCTTAATGAGGACAACTTACCCATTAACGGGAATAATTATACATTTTTGAGACTCTCTATCTAAAAGATTAGTTGTTAAAGAGACAATGTCAAGTGGCTGAGGACCTACACATCAGTTTTGTTAGATACAAATTTTTCCATGATGTTTGTTATTCCACTGAAAACCATGTTTATAATTTTTCTAAATGTCATTGAGAATTTCAATGAGGTCAGCATCATGTTTCTGAATGTGAGGAGGAAAATGCAGTTGTATGTAAGAACAGGTAACTAACCAAACACTGTGAAACATTCAAAGCAAACAGTGCGCTACAGTTGTTATATTTTTTTATACTATTTGTTTTAGTAAGTAAAGGTGAAATTCACTAGAGTTGCGAAAGAAAGGGGTTGCCATTTCAACAGAGATTCACATGAGTGAATACTTTATAATAGACTAGGTCACCATAATGACATTATTAGTGTTAAGAAAACCCATTCACACAATTAAAGGTGGTATTTTCCCTTTAAGTCCGGAAAGAAACAAATAAAATAGGTCGAATGAAAATATAAGCAAGCCTAGCAATGAGGGGTAGGTAATAAACAGGACAATCAAACCTCTAATCTGAATAATACTGTTTAAGTTGAACATGTCTCGTATTAGGTAATAGCCTTAATTTGCATTAAAATAGGTATAAAAACTGTTGCAGAACTACTACCTGATAATTTCATGTAAATTGTCAAGCAAGGAATAAAAAGGTTTAGGAGGTTTACTACTTATGAGGTACTAGCTAAATGGCACCATCCTCAGCTTGCCAAGAGGGAAGCAACACCACAAACATGTGATACAGTACGATAGAGTGTAATCGTAGCCGAGACAAAATGTAAGCCTCTTAAAGTCACAAATACCTGACTGGTTTAGCATTGCTGCCAAAAACAAAGGCAGCAAGGGCTTCTGGGTAATCTGGGTGTGCAAGCAACAGAAAAAGGAATGAATATAATGGTCTAACTGTTCAAAGAGGTGCCAGTTTCTTACATTTTATAAACAATTATATTGATTCAAAGAATTTTTCCCTGCAGTTTTTGTTGTCTTGCCTTTCAAAAGTATAATTTTGTGGTAATCATCCTAACGTAATCACTTTTTGAGGTAATTATCCTTTTCGACTGTCAGAGTTTGACCGTCTCTCTCTTGAATGATACGCCATGTTGGTGAAATAGGGAAGAGGGGACCACGCAAACTCTTCCACGCAGCGGCAGATTAAGTGCAGCGTGATGGCAGTGTGTACTCTACAGTCCCCAGCTTTGAACACACACAACCTATTCAAACACAAATATTTTTTTTTTATATCTATTGTTATCTATTTATTAGTTTAATTGGCAGCTTGAGTCCAGGGAAGGAAAGAGAGGAAAGAGCAGGGGAAGAAAGAGAAGTCCTTTATGCTAAAACCACTTTCCAGGAGAAAAGTATTTCCCTAGAGATCTTTTTCTTTACATTGTTCGGTTTAATTGTTTCTGTAAGACACCAACAGGCGGATTCAATTTACATAGAACATCTCTGTCTTCTCTTATTTTTTTCCCCCCACATCCATGTCTTCACTCTCTAACTCAGATACCTCTTCAGCTGTCCTATAAATACAGCCGTGCATTGCAATGAGGCAATTGAAAGTTACATCTGATATTTAACTGCTTTCTAGAAATAGGCAGAAAATTAATAGGTTAAGTGAGTGCATATGCTTCAAAGAACCAAAGGGAAGGTGTTCTGATGAGCATTTTCCAAACCCCAGAAGCTGAGTGCAATTGCTTATATTATTGCAGCTGAACACAAGGGGTTTTTTAATTGCATCAGTGCTATTAAGTGCTTATGATTCATTTTTTCTATTTAGTGTTTTATCTCTAAACCTAGTGCAATTATCTCCACCTCTGACATGAAACTTGTAAACTCCTTGGAGGGATAGATTCAAATGTGGGCAGCATGGTCTCATCTTTCAGAAACAAGAAATACTATAATAAACAGATTTCATATGTGAATCTTTAGGCTGACACTGGAAAATTGGAGATTTTGTGTCAACATTAGAAATCCCCATGCGTATTTCATAAGGAGCAAGAACCACTGTGCTGCAGGCCTGGTTTTTAGAAGTGATCAAAACAGAATTGTAGCTGAAGTCGGTGGGAGTTCTAAGTGTTCAGACCTTCGGAAAAGGCCCTGGTGTTTTATTCTTGGGAAGTAACAGGAAAACTGAGAGAAAGAAAAGTTTCTCATATAATTGAAAGATGGCGGGTTTTTTTCAGAATAGCACATGTTAATAATTTAAGCAATATCTTATTATCAAAGGAAATCTAACATATGAATGAAAAAGCCCAAAATCTTCACCTTCTTGGGAAAAAGTTACAGCAAGTGATGGTAGATCCTGAATATTTATATGGTGCTTTCTGTCTCTGCATTACAACTTTATTGCTTATGTTTTCAGTTTTCCCATTAATTATATCTTGTAATACTCGTTATACATTGTTATACATATATTGGGTTTATGCACATGCACTTAACCCAGTATATTCAGTTAGTTTGTAAAAATTGTCCACATTAGCAGTCTTCACAGTGAAGTTAGCAATGCATGAACGGAGGGTTGGCTGAAAACTACTGAAGAATTTGGCCCTTGATTATCAAACCAATCTTTGCAATTGACTCAGAATCAGAAAGGAAGGACTCAAGAGGCTCTGAGGAATGACAGTCAAATTCCCCAGTGACATTGTTTGACAAATAGCTGAAATGATGCAAGTTCTAAAGAGGTGGAAAGCTACGGACTGTCTCCAATAAAATGCTTTCAAATGAGAACCCCAGTGACTCTTTCTTACCCTTTTAAGGTACCTAAAGGCAGATTTTTGTCTAAGGCCAATTGATTGTATTAAAACTATTGAAGATTCATGGGGCTACAGCATTAGTACAACATAGTGTCAAAATTTTTTTCATATATTGGAGATTATGAGATACTTGTTAGAAATAACTACTGTAAGCTTGAAGTTTTAAAGTACTGTTGTTATGGATTTGCATGGCAAGATTTTGGTAGTGGGAGGGCTATAGGGGTGGCTTCTGTGAGAAGCTGAGAGAAGCTTCTCCCATGTCTGATAAAGCCAGTGCCAGCCGGCTCTAAGATGGGCCCGCCACTGGCCAAGGCCAAGCCAATCAGCGATGGTGGTAGCACCTCTGTGGTAACATATTTAAGCAGGGGAGAAAAACTGCAGTGAAAGAGCAGTAGAGAGAGAGGAGTGAGACTATGTGAGAGAAGCAACTCAGCAGATACCAAGGTCAGTGAAGACGGGGGAGGAGGAGGTGCTCGAGACACCAGAGCAGAGAGTTTTCCCCTGCAGCTCATGATGAAGACCATGGTGAGGCAGTTTGTCCCCCTGCAGACCATGGAGGTCCATGATGGAGCAGATATCCACCTGTAGCCCGTGGAAGGGACCTCACACTGGAGTAGGTGGATGCCTGAAGGAAGCTGTGACCCCGTGGGCAAGGACTCATATTGGAGCAATTTGTGGAGAACTGTCTCCCATGGGAGGGACCCCACGCTGGAGCAGAGGAAGAGTGTGAGGAGTCCTCCCCTGAGGAGGAAGGAGCAGCAGAGACAGCGTGTGATGAACTGACCCCAATCCCCATTCCCCATCCTCCTGCACCACTTGGGGGGAGGAGGTAGAGAAACAGAGGTGAAGTTGAGCCCAGGAAGAAGGGAGGGGTGGGGGGAAGGTGATTTAAGATCTGGTTTTATTTCTCATTATACTACTCTGTTTGGTGATAAATAAAAATTTTCTCCCTAAGTTCAATTTGTTTTGTCTGTGGCAGTAATTGGTGAGTGATCTCTCCCTGTTCTTATATTGACCCTCGAGCCTTTCATTATATTTCCTCTCCCCTGTCCAGTTGAGGAGGGGGAGTGACAGAGTGTTTTTTGTGGACACCTGGCATTTATCCAGGCTAAACCAAAACTTACTGAATATTTCCCCTTAAGATATAAAATATCCCCTGAGTGTTATGTGGTAAATGGATATCTCAGAGGAGACCTTAGAATTTCAGCTGTAAAACATGTTGTGTGAGTTTTAAAACCACACTTGACCAGTGCACCAAGGAATGATCACTGTAACATGACTGAGATGGGCATGAATGTATAAACTGGTTGGTATTTTCCGCCTTCACATTCTTTGATTTTGTGCTTATGCTTATAAAGAGAAAAAGAAAAAAATATATCAATTTGGGGGGGAATGTCCCAAACAGAACATGAATATTACCAAACAGATTTTAGCTAAATTGAAATTCTGGATGCATGGCAATGTCCAAGACTAGAAAATAGCCTTCATAGACTAGAAAATCACCTCCATTCTGGTGATTTCAAAGCCATTATGGAGATCAGTCATTATTTCTCTTGATTTATGACATATGTATTGCTGATTTTTGTTGTTTTGTCTTTGTATAGCAGGAAATACCAGACGTTGCATAGAAATCGATACGAATTCCAAACATAAATACATTTTCCTGTTCTCTTTTTAACTTGTGCTGCAGTGACTGATGGGCTAAGTATGCGGGCAGATTTTTGTCTTAAGAGAAACTTTAATTCACTTAGAATCTAAACATTGTTTCTGAGGGCTCTTAGCTACTGAATGCACTTGTGAGACATGCTGTCCTTGATGTACATACAGTCCTTGGCAAACATCCTGGATAGATTCCAGGAAGATGTGATTTCACTTCACAAAGTCAAATATGCATATAAAGAGTGCTAATAACTAGACATTTGGGAACATTCTGAAAAATATATTGGTTTAAGCTTATTCTCAATTCTGAGGTGGTGTTAAAAATGTCAGTTTGGGCCCATGCATGGATTATATAAAAAAGAAAAACTGTACCATGATAGTAGAAAATGTGATACTTTCAGCTATTGGCTTTTATGAGTCAATACTGAGAAAATGGGAAATCATCTCTATCTCCAAGGTGCAGAATCACTCAGACTGGTCCCCAAGAAATTACACATTTATCTGCAAATCAGCAAAATAACAATATCTCACTACACAGTGATCTGTGCAATTAATTGATAGATTTGCACATTTAAAGAACAAGTATTTTTATTTTTCCTTCCTGATCTTGGTCTTTAGTTTGACAATAAGTATATCTGAACTGAAACATTTCAATTATAATGATGACACCTCATGGTTTCCTTACTTTGACCGAGAATATCATTCAGCAGAAGACTTCATTGGTCATTCTCTGAGCCATGCTGAACATAGTTGCTGCTCAGTAATACATCCTTCCACAGATTAAGTAGGAAATGAATGTGAAAAAGTTGTCATAAAAACATTCTGTGAATGAATCTTTCAGCTCTGCCTTTTCTTTTGAGTTTCATGTCCTTTTTTTTCCTGTTACAAATCATTTTGCTTGCCAAACACATCAACCTTAAGCATCTTACAGCAGCATGATAATGGAATGGATGCCCCACTTTCTGTAAAGATGTATCTAGTTAAAAGGAATCTTAAATTTTCAGAAATGATGGGCTTGACCCTCACCTTGGTCTGACACAGATCATTAACACAGAGTTTGATTTAGTGACATCAATAATCTTTCTACTGTCCTTCCAGCGTGGAGGGAATTAAGTTCTCAAATCAGCGATTTCTTTTGGACAGCATACCAAGCTTTTCTCATCTATGTAACATTTTATATTGTCTGTTTAAGATCATCTATTAATGGAAAGCTTCTGGCATGGTGATGCATCAGATGTATCAAGACTAATAGCTATTACTGTATGTCTTTTTTTCAAAAGGATTTTTACATTTTGGCACAGCAGTCAGGTGACTTCCAAGTGAAGATGTGATGGGCTATTGGAAGTTCTACCTGAAGTAGCAGACATAATTTAGAGTTTTCTCTAATAAACTAGATCAACCACAGTGACTTAAACAGAAATACAAAAACGCTGTGGGTTTTCATTTTCCTTTTTATATAACTGTTTCATTTTGGATAATGTTTAATGTTGCACTACCGTTGTTACAGAAATAAATGGTAAGTCACAAGTAATAAGCTTCAATTATTTAAGCTCAAATAAAACCCATGCCAAAGTACTTCCAAATGACTCATATTATGTGAAATTCTCTCAGTAGTTGCTCATCTGTTACTGGGAGGCATAAAATAAATCACAGCAATATGATTTGGGTAAAATTTTCTAATGCACCAAAATGACAGAAGATCTGATTTTTAGGGCATTGAGATATGCAACTCTGTGGTCAGACATTGACAGAAACGCAAATGCAGTTTCAAGTAGGATTTAGCACTTTATCTTCTTACAAGCATCTGAATATTCTGTGGTCATTTCTCTACAATTTCTAAACATCTGAATGTTTTTGAAAGTCTTGGATTGTAGAAGTCAAAGTGTAATGACACTTAAAGATCTGCAGAAGTATTGAAGAATGTAGAGTTTAATTCAAGAAGAATTGAGGGGCCAAGATCTGTGATGAAAATACTTAAAATACCTAAAACCCCAAAAATGTTAGCACCAGGGTTTACCCAGATTCCTAAAGTTCTATGCTTCTGCATGCATAGAAGATCTCAATCTTGTATTGAACAGCTTAGGTCTTATCTTTTTCTTAAACTGCCTTATTTCTTTATCTGCATGATATCAAGGAAGTTAAAACATAAATCCGTTAATTCCTTTGGGTTTTAGTTCAGGCTTTATTTCCCCTGGCTGTCTACAGTCTCCTTTAATAGTAAAGCTATCACAGGTCCTGATTACAAGAGTATGTTTTGTTTATAAGCTCTCAGAAGCTGCTTGTGATTATTTTTCTCATCACCTCTTGGCATTAATGAATGCTGCTTTATTATACTTTGGAAAGGAAGTAGAAAAATATTCTCCCAATTCTGAAGAATAAATAAGGCACTAAGAGGTGGAGGGATTTGTTCTAGTCACACAGCCAGGCACCACATCGGCAGGATTATGAGCCAGATGTTTACACGGCCCTCGCCTTTGCAGTACCTGAACACCTAACCATCTTCAGTGCACTTGCCCTTCATAACACCCCCATCAGATAAGGAAGTACTGTAATACTCAAGGTACAAATGAAGAACTGAGTTACAGGAAAACTAAGGGTCCAATACTAAAGGTACTTAGAGGTTGATTAACTTGAATATTTCCAGAAACCCTATAGGAAGGAAGTAGCTCGAGCAGAGAATTAAACCTAAGTCTCCTAAGTCTTGAGCTAAAGCTCAAACTGCTGCGCAACCTTCCTCCCCCTACTAGGAGAACTCCTGCTATTCCATATCATACATTATCTGGGTCATATCCTGACTGTTTCTTTTGTCTGCTGGCATGCTGCAGAGATACCCATGTACAGACTGTTAGTTAAAGAGACTGATTTATTTGGATCGTCTGCAAAGGTTAATACGCACATAGGGAATGCCATTAACAGGTTGGCCATTCACTGTCTAGATGGTCATGGGGGTTTCCATTGCAGACAACTTTGCGACAGCTTCTTCACCTGGGTCAGGTGAGACTCCCTGAACTGTTGTCCAGTGAATTATTGTAATCCAGCTACCTGTGGTCCTGCATGACCACTCTGTGATCTATTGACTTATCTCAAGCTATGTACAAAGCATATCTTATGAAAACACATTATGTTATGAAAATATGTCTTAAGCATATACAAAAAGTGTCTGATCCAGTAATAAACACATCTGAGCATAATAGAGTTCTCCATCAGGGAATTCCTGTCAGTCAGCTGATGATGATGTCTTTGTGAGGCTGGGACTGCGTTGCAGGAGTCCTTTATCTATCCATCAAGAATCTCACCTGGGCAGAAATGGGGTGGGGAGCAATTATTACTGCCCTGTTGATGACCAAGAGGGCTGAGTGTGTGCATAGGTGCAGCCCTCACACCCAGCCGCATTGCTGTTCTAGGTGAAGCATACATTTAAATCCATGGGTTTCAGCACAGGCTACACCACCATATGTTTTTTACCTTTTTATCCTTTAAAATTATCCACATTCGTACCCCTGGTTCTGAAGGGCTTCCTGCCAGATAGCCATTTTCTTACTGAAGGCTCAGCCGGTCCTGTCTGGGAAGCACTATTTCTGCAGAGCACAGCTTTTCAGCGGCACCCGGGAGAGCAGCAGCACCTGTTTGTTTGGCAGAAGGAATATGTGGAAAGAACGAGCAGAAAGAAAACATTGTTTTCTGCTAAGGTTCCCCTCATGTTATTGTTTCCAGATGAGTCAAATAAACAGTAAAGATTCTTGAATAACTGAGTGAATTGCTTTTGCATAAGTTTTAATGCATATTCGTGGAGAGGAATCAAGTTTTGTGCCAGCCTTTTGCAACACAACCTTTTGTCATTCTTGTTTTTGTGTTCAGAATATTTTATTTAAAAAAAAAGAAAAACTGCTAAATTGAACTCATTACGCCTCAGACCTCAGAAATTGCTCTGTTTTCCTGACCAGAAACCAAGTAAGAACTTCAGAACTGGGCATAATGGTTCTGTAATTATAATGTCATATTATCAGTGTGTTCTTTAAAATGTCAGCATGAGGATAAGAAAGTCTGTGGGATATTATTTTCTCATTATTGTGGCGCTCCTTTGAATACTGTAAAAACATCAAACACATATTAGAAGTAAAGGCGGACCGAGTAAATGAGATCATTCTGAGGCCTTTGTTGTGCTGGCTAGATTGTTTTTGATGTCCGAACGAGCTCAGTAGCTGGCATTATCTCTATCTGGGACCGCAAGGCAGCCTGCAGCGTCAACACGCCTGGCCAGACAGACAGTAATCGTGGCTGAGGTTCTGACCTTTTCAGATTTCCTTACTAATAATAAGCAGTTAAGTGAGAACTTTTTTTTCTCCAGAAGACACTTCTCGTACAAAGCAAAATACTAGAAGTGGTATGTTTATGCAAAATTCAACTGAAGTTTTGTTTGACATTTCTTCTTGAGAAATCTTATTATGGAAAGCACCTGAGTGTGTGAAGAAGCACTTCTTTGTTCAGCTCCTCTTCACAACCCGCAGGCACAGTTGCCTCACTGCTCTGCATTACAGCAGCCTTTTCAAACAAAATGTCTAGATTTCCAAAAGCATTTTAGGAAATTTTCGGTGTAGAAATTATATATCCAGTAGTATTATCTTCACCGAAAAGTAGCTGAATTTAATCACACGAATTAGTAGGTAGTATTTTTAAGACCAACTGATGTGCAAACTAGTTAACCGACTTCCTCTGGTTGCTGCACTCCTGGTAACAGTTGTCACTTATTTACTATGGCTTTCAAGGATATCATTTGTCAGTAATTTAATCTCTCTTGGCTTTTAAGTAGGAGAACATCTGTCTTCAATTCTTAAGGATCCTGCTTTGAGCCTTGCATCCTTAAACATTTACAAATACATTCCCAGTAATACTGAGCCTCCGGGATTCTTGCTTTACTAACTGATAAGATCCACTTTAGTGTCTTGTAAAATATGCATACAGACATAATCATCTGGCCAAAGCTAACATTTTTCACTGGATGTTATATGATGCCTTGAGTGCCATAGGCATAGAGGTAACAAGGGTAAAAGCTGGTATGCCTGATTTCAACATGAGAACTGAGAAAATACATTCAAAATCTTGAAGAAAGGAAACTTCTCCAATTGCACACTTCTCATGTGTTTCTCAGCTAACAACTTGCAAATTTACAATGACTTCATAATTCAGTATGCCTATCAAATGCTTTATTGAAAATCTAAAATGTCATAACTAAAATCCAAGTATCCCTTTCCAACATTACTGACGATAAATGCTACAGAAGACAGCAAAAAGAGAAAGCTGTAGAATTGCATTCCACTGTCTGCAACTGGACCTGCACGTGAGAATGATGCATAAGAAAAAAGAGATTTGCTTTGAAGCTTTATATTGTCTGTGATTGTTTATGAGATGGGCGAAATTTCTTAGGCCTTTCTTTAATTGACCTTAATGCTTCATCAAATAAAGCAAACAACTGAAATACATAAAGCAGTCTCCTGCCAAACCATGTATTTTCAAATATTTGCAAATTTTGATAAATGCTTGTCTTTTCCAATATTTGCCTGTACTTAGCAGACTTGGGGTATAGGTTGAGCTTAAATCACTAATGCACCACACATGAGCCCTTTCCACAGAGCTTCATTTGTGCAAACAGATGTTTGATGAAAACGTTGTTTGCACACATGTGCAGTGCAGGATGGTTTGTAGTTGCACACTGTGTTTATCACAAATATCACCGTGCCTCTTTGTATGAAATATATATATGCAAGGCAAGGAGCATGTCTGGTAAAAAAACAACTTGCCTATTCTGAATTTGCGGATTAAGAAGAACAGGTACATGTAAAAGGCATGTAATTGTCACAGGGGCAGGGGTGAAGTATAGCAATTATAAAATAGATAACTATTATATAAAATAAATTTTCTATAGTGTGCCTGAGTATATAAATTTTATATGATGATTGTGCTGCGTATTTTGATTGTACAGTGAGGATATATTTGGGTTTAAAAGTACTAGCACTGCTGAAAGATTATCTCTTTAACACCATCCAGCCACATTGCTGTAGGAGCTGGCTGTGCGGCAATGGACAAGCTTTTGAATTAGCTGGTGTTGCAAGTCATTTAATGGACAGAACAAAGTACTATAACAGTGTAATGTATTGTTATCGTTAAAGAAAGAATGGAAATTATTTTGTTTAGCTCTGCCAGAGGAATTCTTTTATTGCTGGCACAGTCAGTACAAAGGTGGATCTGAGTACTTAGAATTGGATCTGAGTACTTAGAACTGTGTTGCCATACAATCTGGCTGTTGTTTGCAGTAGCTGATTTCATAGCTATCCCAGAATGATTAGGATTTTTCCTCCCTGGTTTGTGCCTCCACTTTTGATCAGGCCTTTTCTTCTAACTAGGAAGGGTCCTTACTGACTGTTTGTTGAATGAACCTCAGCAATGAGGCACCCATGTTTGCTGCACACCAAGAACTCAGCTATGCTGTGTGCTAATTCCAGCTACATCTTAGATCCAGCTCTACACCTACCCTCAGGCAACATAGACTGTGTATTTCCTCTATGGCCATGTTATACAGCATTCCCATTTCTTCTCCAAAGGGGTAATGTGAATGTTATTGTCTTCAGCAAATGATGCCGTAGACAAATGTAACGGTGATTGCGGATTATAGCTATATTTTGCAGTTTGGCAAATTCTGTGTTGTTTTTCTGTCCGTCCAAGCAGAGCATGTAATCTCTATTAGGAGAGAGTATTGTTTGCACCTCTTAAAGATTCCCCTCCCAGTATTTTTTTTGATAGATGACATGATTAAAGTTTCAATTGCTTTTTATGGTTTAATACCAAGATAAGAAGACAGCTTTTTCACTTCCCTCTTCTCCCACAACTCCTTTCACTCATCTGATCTGTCTCTGCAGTGCAAAATGCCAATTGTTTTAACCTTGTATAATAATACACTTCCGATAACAGTGCTAAAGACACAAGAAATGTTTTCTTTGGAAGTGTAATTTTCTTTTTGAACAAAAATTAACACTACAGAAGACATGTTTTCTGTCTGGCTGGCAGCAATTAATTGGAAACTCCCGAGTACAAACTCATTGGAATCAGTTTGGAGAGTGTTATCTGATTTATTTTTAATTGAGTGATCAGACTTAATTTCTTTGCGCTGATAAAGTTACTAGTGTTTCATGTTAATTTTCTTTGGCTTGAAGAGGAACATTTTTAGCGTTGGTGGGGTTTTTTGTTGTTTTTTCTTTGCTGATTAATTACACCATTGAGGTTCAGGCAGTGCTGCAGCTAGAAGGGAAAAAAGCCTATTTTCGTATTTGCGGGATTCCAGTCCAGACAGCTGTGCCCTGAGTCTAATTCTGTTCCCTTGCCAATCGCTGCTAACATGAACAGGAGGAATCACTTTCTGCCTCCTTCGGCTCTGTCTTTATCAGCACTGATACTTTGAGGGCAGTAATAAAGAAGTACTATCTTAATGACATCAGGAATGACCTTAATGGACTGGGAGATTTTTAGCAGTAACTTGCTGCTTGTGATTAGTTTTGGAGTAAGGGTAGGCGATCTCATGCGCGCAGCGGAGAATAAGCCAGAGAACCAGGGGCTACCTAGATGAGGGAGCAGGGGGAAGGGAGAGTGAAAGCTTTCAATAGAGCCTTAGAGAAAACAGCTTTCTTGAATGAAACAAAACGAGTTAATTTTCTTGAAACTTCAGGCTCTTTTGCAGGGACTACAAGTACAGGCTTGAGAATGAAGACAAATCTTATAGGAGACCTTGATTGATTCCACTAGTATCAATTGATTCTGCGAGTGTCATTTTGGTTTTTATAGTAAAGAGATTCTTTTTTTTTCCTTTCAGCTGATAATTGCTTTGCTTGGGTTCTCAAGTTCCTTTAAGGCATCTTTTACATGGTACACATAAAGGAATTATTAGTTTTTCTGACTGAATCTCTTCTAACCATGTAGATCCTGTGCTGATAGCTGAAGGTGAATTCCTTAGGTAATACGAATATTCCAGAATAATATTCAGTCTAGCAGTAGATCCAGCCCTCCCTGAGTTGGTATGTCCACCTTTTTCTTATAATTGAAGAGCTTTCGGTTGTCATCACTTCAGTTATCCCCCAGCTTACAAACAGGCGTAGGTCTAATTATTTTGCATCTGGCATGTGATTATTAGAACTCCTGACATGATGACAAGATTAAAAAAATTGATAAAAAAAGTAATGCCTAAGCCATTTACTTTATTCTTTTCCTGTGTGAGCTGCTTTAGAGGTACTGTGCTGTCAGAAAGTAGAAAATAGATCAAGGGGAGGAAGAACAGCATTTCAGCATCTGTAGTTTCCCTTTTTTAAAAAGAAATAATTACAGACAAATAAAAATGTGTTCTTCAGTATAAAGTTGGGTGGCTTAGACTTTTTAAAGTGTAAACATTTGTTGGTTTGTTGCCAGTTTAAATCTGGCCCGGTGTGGCAGAAATTGAAGATCAGCTTCGGGCTGGCTTGTATGAAACAAATTAGTGCTGTCAGCTTTGTCCTTATTGCTGAATTGCTTTTAATCAAGAGCCATGATCACGACAAGTGCTCTTGTTCATCAGAACATCTGAGAGGGCCACTGTCAATTTCAAATTGAGTATGAACTATGTTCTCCCTCTTGGAAGAAGCCTCTTGGCCACACTTCATGAGACAAATGAGTGGGTCATTGTGAGGGGACGGCTGCATAATCTCTAGCTGTCTGTGGGCAAGGAAAAGACATAAATCTCCAAAGGTCCTAGTCTGGCACCTGGCCTAGTCATTCCAACGACTTGATACTAAGAAGAACTCTTGTATGTTTACGGAAATCAAATATCTTCTCTTTAGCAATGCTATCACTCCAGTAAAAAGCATCCTAACCTGTCTATACTGTTTACTGCAAGAGTTACAGTGGCCTGAGAAAGGGAGTGAGTAAGAAAATACTTGATGATCAAACTTATTGTTAGCTCTGAAAAATCCTGGAAAATTTCACTGTTGACCTACTTGTCTGTGAATATGAATACATTTATTTAGGGTAACACTGCGCTTTAGAACAGTACAGTTTGGGAGAGCTGTCACATGGTCTCATATCTTTTCAGTCTATCATGGGGATACACAGTCTTAGTCATTTTAATATATAGCCCTGTAACTGCTTTTCTATATCCTGTGTCCCTTTGCATATCACCTTGAAATGTGGCCTACAGACTTGTGTGTAATCTAGAGCAGAGGTTACGTCCTGAATTAATCCTCAATTGAAGCGTGGCAGTTGATATGTCATCTTGCACACTGCTGTTAGGAGCTACCCCAGCCGCACTGCAGTGAGAACTCAGACACTTAGGCAATAGGTGAGCAAGGAGAGCTGTTACAATGCAGTAAAGTGACTTAGCAGCACAGATTCTGGGACTAAAACTGGTCTACTGCATTTAATCTTGCCTTCCCCTCCCTGAAAGTGTAGGCTGTATAGGATCTCACTGATTTACTTGCCTCTATTTGTTCTTTTGTCAAAGTTGGGGCTTTGGATGCGACAAGCATGAGCCATAACCGCCGGTGCTGTAAGTAGGTCTAGAATATACTCCATCTCTCTGAAAACAAGATTGTACTTTCTAAGTATAGCGTGTAAGTCTACAATAAACTTTCATCAGTAGAAAAAATTGATCTGAAGAGCACGGTGTTTTTTGCTAGATCATCTCCTTAGTGTACTGACTGTTTTGAAGCTAGCTTTTATCTCGTATTGGATCTGGTTCAAACAGAAAGGAATTCATTATTATCCAGTAGCATTATAGTTGTCATATAAACCTGAAGGACCATAATTTGTCTTCAACATCAAATAATCCAAGGTTCAGAATTAAAAACCTTAATAATTTGTGGTGTTTTTTTTCATGCAACCTTATATTATTTACTTCTGAAGCAAGAGTAAAAAAATGGAAAATTTTTTGCACATGAATAGTATGCTTCAGATTCATTGGATGCAATTGCAATCACAGGAAATCTTGCTAGGATTTTCAGTGGGGCCAGGATTTGTTAATCCTTACAGAAAGCAAAATTGGTTTTGCTCTGAGACAAGTGTATGAAGGCAACAATCATGTACAAAAGAAATTAAATGATGACCAAATTATTCAGCTCCTTCCTTACCTTGTCCAAGCTTTATCAAACTTCAATAGTTCCCTAGGGCCCCAAATCTTGTTCTTCTAAGTGTTCACGGTTTGCACTTTTGAGCCTGAGGTGCAGTCCCTCATGCTAAGCAGCAGTAGACATCAGGCCTTTTTCAGGATTACTTCATGGAGTAAAAGAACACAGCATGAACAAGATGCTTTGAGGAGACTGGAACCAATAAAGCCTACTTTTACTTTCTGGGTGTGGTTCATAAATAAGTAAACTTAGTGTAGTAAGGGGCTTAGGCATGTACCAAATTTTTCTCCTATTTTGGGATCCTGAATGGCTAGTGAGCTCGAGGTCAGGCTGTTGTTCTTCCCGCTGGCAGAGCATTGACCATTCATCTCCACACAGCTGCCTATGGTATTTAAACTTGGGTAACTTCATTTGTCCTTGAGACCGTTTGTGTTCCATCATACTAAGCTGAGACTGGTCTGTGAGTTAGAAACAAATGCAGACAGGCATGCACATGCACAGGCACACAGTGAACATGACCACATAAGCCTGCTGAAGCTGGAAACTGGGGTAACAAATAGGACAGTATGGGCAGAGAAAATATGATAGCAGAGAAGTTCTGGCCTTAAACTACAATCCTTGCCTTATTTTTGGTATTGGGCAGGACAGAGTCTAAACGTGTTTCAATCAGGCTTATCACCATATTACCATGATTTTATATAATCTCTCGGTGTCTGCCCTGGGCAGGACTGACCACCTAACACAATGACATCTCCCCTCTGATCCGCACTGTTGTTGTACCTCATTTGAAAAGGTTTACATGGATTTTGTTTTTCCGGTTAAATCACTCTCTGAACAGCCTGTTCCTCAGCATGTGTACAGATTTTTGGATTTTGTCTTCAGTGCTCTTCTGTTACTGACATTGTCATTGCTTTCATTTTAATTTTTGTTTGGGAAAGTGCCACACAAGACGGGCTCAGGGACTGCCCTGAAAGTTAGTAGGAAAAACCCTTCTCCTGGGTAACATTAAAGAGGAGAACACACACATCCAGTTCGGTGTGGCTTAACATCAAAGACCTGGGAAATCATCAAAAGCCTTTTCCACCGTTTTTTAGCCCTAGGGACACTTCCTGGGCTGCTTCTGAGCTTTGGCAGGAGTTGTTAGCATTGCCCTGAATGGTCTTCCTCATATTTGACAAATTCTTTGGAGTTTAGTAATATAATATCACTGTTGGCTATATGTAAAGTTTCTTGCCGTCATCTCAGGGCTAAAGTTACAGGAAACAAGGCCTATAGCACTGCTTACACATGGTAACTCCTGCTGTTTTCAAGGTTGTTGTTTCTGAACAGTTTGAGTTTGTGTATTTTTTCACCTCAGATCTGCTTAGCTCAGGAAAAAAATCAAACAATTTAAACTTGTTTCACAAAAGCTATAATTCCATAATCTCTTGATATCCAATTTAAGACAGTGTTCTGCTGTAGGTACAGAAAGAGTTCCAGGGGTCAGATGTGATAGCAGCTGTGACTGAAACCAATAAAAGGAGGATGAAGGATTTATTCTCTGATAAGTCACTTTCCTTCAAAATAAAATTATCCAAAATCTTTATCTGCTGGAACAAGGAATGAATTTCATAGATGAGAGATTAATAAATATGTTATACTGCTAACAGTTTTGTGTCTCAGTATTTTTTCTACAAGTTTATTAAAATCTGCTTGTGGATCACTACTCAGAATTCAGTGATGCTGTGTAGGATGTGGTAAGTAGACTGATGCAAGTGACATTATAATTTAACGGTTTTCCTGTGATTTTCATCTGGTTTTAACGATTTCATTCCACTTAATTAATATCTAAAATAACACATATTACTGTCCCCGTTCCCATGAAAGAGTATATAAAAAGAATAAGCTTTATCTTTTGTCCAGATTTTTCCCCAATCTGACAATAACCAGATGAACAGATAGGCATTGACAGAAATGCCAATTTTAATGAATTGAAGGCGCTTTCATGTCTTTTTTCTTTTTTTCCCTTTCACTGTTGCATTTATTACAGCCTTCACCACTGCGTTGTCCTTTGTGCAGTAAACCACAGTAGATGTCCAACCGGTAACCCACTCTGTGAGCTCCCTCAGAAGGGAGAAGTGTGCGAGCAAAGAGGTTGCGAGCTGAGCTGTGCGATCTGAGGGGTGGAAGACAGGAGGAAAGAAGTGGTGTTGTGGGCACTGGGAGATGAGTTTAGATCACAAGTCTATGACCACTTTATGATACCATTGGGGTAGTTTTTACTATTAAAGAGAATTGCTTAAGTTAAGTGGAGCAGAATGTTCCCTTTTCTTTCTCCACAAGTTGTTAACGCCACATGTGGATCATTTGTTCCGATGAGCTGACCGTCTCTGACTTGGTATATTGTTTGATTTTATGTGCCACAGGTATGCCATCTATAGTAGTATATTTACCTATACTCCCCACTGCCCCTCTTTATTCAATACAGTACTGTTTGCATTCATCTGGGAGCTGATGCTTGGCTGCTCAAACTGTTGGTCTATGTCTGTGTGAGTCCTCTGAAGAACAAGACTTCAGCCCTGAGCAGAAATCAGAAATAAAGTATATGCGTGACCAAGCAATATTTTCAGACTAGCTGAGCTCCAATGCGATTGTCAACTGAACTTGAATTAATTGAGGTGTAGGAACCTGTTTGGAAGGTGTTTGGAAGTTATCCTAAAACAAAAAAACAAAAAAAGAAAAAAAACCTTCCATCAGGCAGTCTCCTGTGTATCAGAAAGAGGAGATGAAAGGAAGCAAGGAGAGTGAACATACCTCCACTTAAATGAGCAGTGCTAAAATAGAGTGATGACAAGGACAGGACCTATAGCTTTTCAGTAATAAGAACCTCCTTCATGTGCAGTGTTTGTTTGTCTGTGCTGGGCTGAAGTCAAGCCCAGCCTCAGTAGGCTTTTAATACCCTAGCTATCATACAGAATAGAGAGGATGGGTAACACACAAAGTGTTAGATTTTTGAAGTGACTAAGTTTTGCGTAAGTAGCACAGGATGATAAAACACAGGTTTACCAAAGAGAACTATTGATTATTTTCTTTTTACGTTCCTGCCTAATTTGCTTTTGTGATATTTGGTCTGCAAGAAGTTTCACATATAGGCTAGAAACTCCACTCAAGAAATTCTGGGATATTGAAACAAGTCTTACTTATCAAAACTTCCAGCAGCTCTTTCCTATTCGAAGGGAGCTCACGTCATGTTATGCCTGCTGGTGAGCTGCAATAGGACAGCTCTCAGCTGCGGAGTGTTAGGGATCTGTACTGAAGCAGCGAGAGAGAAGTCCGGTGCACTTTTATTTTTTCATTTGTGCGAGAGTTACTGAAGTCCTGTTCAGACTTGAGGTGGGTTACAAAAAGCTCCTTGTGCTGTTTGCCCTTGTTGCATCAGTGTGTAGCAAAGACATAGGCACTGTTTTTACAAAGTGACCAGAATTTAGGAGAAGACAGAACATCAAACTTAATCATCCTGCCTCAGAGTCATCATGGTGATTCTCATTTACAGCCAAATAAGTATTAGGCTAATTTTTTCGTGGTCCATTTTTTTGCTTGCTTGCCTGTACAGAAATTTCGCAGTATCACAAAACAAGACCTTGGGCTACAGGTTAATGTATACTTCACATTCATGAGAATGTTTCCAGGCACTGAAGCCAACTAGGGGAGAATAGTTAAGGTTTCGTAAACTGTCTTAGCCTGCAACACCAAGCAGCTTCGTACAAACTCCCTGCTGTGACGGGCCCCTGGACAAGTATAACTGCCAGCCAGGCCTTGGGACCCCTCCAAGGAAGTGCTAGTCAGAGCTGACGAAATTTGTGCTGGGGAAAATCAACTGCAGTTTGGTAACAGAGAAGCTGAGAAACATCAGAAGTAGTTGACTGACTATGCGTTAGGTTTGCACTATTTGACATTGTCTGTGAGACTCCCATGTGTTTCTTATTCTGGGAGTCACAGGTGAACCTGAAAGGACAAATCTGATTCTTAAATTTGGAATATGCACACTTCATTAATGACAAGTAATGAACTCTCATTACTCTCAACAGTACAGCTACAGACCTTTTAGCTGACTGTATTTATTCCTGAAAAATTTTGTTCCTCTGCGTAATACTGTTGTCAGCATGCTGCTTGTCTGTATTTGTTGTTGCTGTTGTTGTTGCTGGTTTCATCCAGTGGTGCAGTGTGTACCTGATATTTGGAAGAACTGAGCTATTCGAGTGTAGGCTTTAGAATGAAAACCAGCCTTTCCAATAAAAATGGGGAGAAGAAAGACAAGAAATGGCAGGCCCCCACAGAAAGGCGTAAGGTCCTTCAGGGCTATGTACAGTAAGTACAGCTTGCTTCATAGCACTTACAAAACACAGCTGTTAAAATAAATCACATCTTGGGTTTTTGTCTTGCACATTATACAGCATCCAGTCTCCCATTTTGTCTCCTTTCTGTACTTAACTGACGGCTTTCATGGCTTGTTACAGTTTTTCTCCATTTACACAGATGCTGCCAAATATGTCTATAGAGACAGTAATTGCATTTTTAATTCATTTTAGTAATGCCACTTATTTTTGGAAACCCTTGTGCAGATACCACACACTGGCTTTTTGCTGAACAGTGGGCCTATTTGTTTTATAGATGCTTTATGAAGAATATGACACAGCGCATGATGGTTTTAGACATTAATAGTCAGAGATGTCTATGAATAAAAAGCCCTTGCAAGTAATGTTGAAGATAATTGCTTATCCTGTCAAGTAAAAGGCCACACTGTGATGAACACTATTTACAGGACAATAAGATCAGGAGGCAGGTCTTTATGAAAGCCTCAGCTAATAGCTCTTCGGGCTTTTATCAGACCCTTGATCTTTCTTGCTGAGTTTTGATGTAGACTACAACAGGTTTCACATGAAAAGGATTTTTGACCTTTCCATGCATTAAATAATAACCACAGAATATTTTATCGTGGTTAACTTGAACTATTAATGCATGTCAATTCAAACACTGTAGCTCCCTGCTAACACTTTTATAAGCAGTTTCTTCCCTTGTGTCTACTTTATATTAAAAACAATTGACTCCTACAAAAAACAGCCGTAAGCCCACTCAGTACCTCACAAACAAGACAGAGGTGGATTTTAACTGAAGTTGTGTGGCATGCTGAAGTCTAACAAGTCTCTGGACACCAGAGAAAGGTGTTTCTACATGTGTTCCTGACACACAGGGAGGAAGATCTGGAATAAGCTTATTCTGTTTATTCTATACCATTAGTACAAGAAACTAATTACAGAAAATTAATAGGAAGCAGCAGTCTTCACTTCTGTCCTAAGTGTGAGATGTGACTAGGGGTACTGCTGCCAAGAAGAGAAAAGTTGATAGTAATTTATTAATTTTATTAATCTATCTAGAGGTGGAATGAAGCATTCATTTAACTTCCTGTCCAACCACTAGCACACCACTTTCTGAAACAGATCCAAAAAATGTTCGTTCTAACAAGCACCATTACAGAGAGATTCCAGTTCAGTGAGTCACTGTAGCAGACACATGAATACGTTTTGTGTGCTATTTTCTAAAGCACTGCTCTGCAAATGTTAACTGGGGTATGGTGCCATTCTTAGCAACATGTAGACGTGCAATTATTAGAAACATACAGCCATGGAAACATGAATGAAGGGTATGAGAAAGGATAATGCATGATTTCAGCATTGTTTAAAAAATGTAAAGCTCTGTTTAGCTTGGACATAGGTCTTGTAATAAGTAAGGGCCGGTAGCAGGGCTTGTGGTGGTGAAAATGCTATTATTGGTTCTATCTAGCAATTTTCTTCTCTGCTATGTTGTAGTCTTTTTAAGAATATACTTCCAAACCCATTTCATAGAGTGCTATATATTTAACTGCCAGACATACATGTCAAGAAAGGAGCAAAATGTAGGCAAAGTCTCAAATGAAGAATTAGATCAAAAGCCCAGGAAACCTTTGGCTCCTTAGATTCAGTCTCTGATTCATCTGCATCGATACTGAGTGTCTGTTGGTGAAAGCCAACATAGCGTGCAGATATGATTTTCTGTGTCCCCTGATGAAATTCTCTCTCTCTTGGGCCTCTTTGCTTTCTTCTGTGACATGCCGAGAAACACAACAGAATTGGGAAGTCCTCAGTGCTGAGCTGGCAACTGGAGACAGCTGAAATTGAGTTTGTGGCAAGATCCTATCACTTCCTAATTCCATTTAGGCCAGAACTATTGATGCAACAGCCTATCTTGAGGTCTTTTTGAACTCCCATTTCTTGATGAAATAAATCAGGAAGTATGATAAAAAATAAAACTAGTAATAAGAAAGAAACGAACAACCCTGAGTTCACAAAAAGGTAGCAAGGCCTCCCTGTAATATAGAACAGGAGAAAACCTGCAAGGTGAGCTTGAATTTTTGAACAGAGATTTGAAACAGCCCTGGGTTAATACATTGTGTGGACCAGATTCCCAAGTGGAGTAAATGAGCACAGTCCTGGTGTTGAGCTGTAGCAGTGCTTTGCTTTATTTTGACCTGGCTTATTCTCACAGTACTGTTTTGCATGCTAGCTATCCATATACAGTGTTGTAGAGTGCATTAAAAAAAATCTGCTCTTTTGGTTTCTTAGTGATTTACATCTTCTTACGTGTAGAAAGACTGAAAGGCAGGTTATTACCAGGTCTGTATCATACGGCAGGATGAACTTCAGGCTTTGCTGCACTGAGGCTTGTCTGAAGGAGATACAGTTTTTTCCAAATTATAGTGGTCTATAGTTAATGAACCTTGTCTGTGAAGCAGCTCAATGCAGGAGTTTGAAGCAGTCTTCTAACACACTGCATTGAAAACCAGCTAAGTCATATGCACTTTTGTAAGGGCTTGCTAGGTGCTGAGGCTTAGTGGGTTTTTTTAAAAATACAAATTAAAGTTCTACATTTTAGACATCTCAGGTACTAATTAAATTTTACTGTTGCTTGATGAGCTCCATACTTTTGTACAGTGAGAGTTCTTCTCATTATGTGTCAAAACATAATCCATTAATCTTTCCAGTGTATTCATTAGAAAGAAAAGAAATCACAGGAAATCTGAGGAGCACAGCCTCCCTTTCATCTTAAACTAAGTAGGTGTTGTCTAAAAATTGTAAAATAGCTCAACTGACTTGTCACTGCCACCACTGCCTTCTGACAGAGGATATTGACCACTGTGGCTGGAGAGAAAATAGGTGAACAAGGGTGCCATTCTTCTGCACTCCTTCTTGTTGACCATTTCACAGTAAGTAGAATGATCAAATGAGGGATCATTTGGTGGCAACCAGTCAAGCAACAAGTCATAAACCCTTGAGAAAGTAATCATGCGGAATTCAATACTTGTGAGTACTTTGTCCAGCACCAAGGGTGAATCAATGTTAATACAAATCCTGGTGCTGAATAGTGGATACCATGACATCATTTTTTACAGATGGGCTCTCTAAGAGAAACTCGTCAAATCATGGCAATCTGCCTGGGCTTAATATGGAGACATTTCAGTGTATCTGTATCATCAGCTCACCTTCCCAATTAATCCAGGTCCTACTGGGAGAAGAAATTAAAAGAAGACTTTTCCTGAGCTATATTTTCTTCTGTCCTAAAAGAAAACAATTATTTTGTCTTTTGTGTCACTGATTTAGGTTTGCTGGGTACGTTTTACTTTCAGTAACCTAACGACTCACATACGTAGATAACTTGCCAGGAAACTTTATAGACTTGGAAAAACACTCACAAAACTACTTCTTTTATTTTCTAGCAAGTTGTTCGTAGCAACTTTGGCATACTTCTGCCAAGAACTTTAAGTATTAAAAACATGCTGTATTTTGGAGAATATTGTTGATATCCACTGATATAATTTGACATATCAAAGGGTACTGTAAAGTTTGCTTCATGTCAAGAGCATATTTTCTTTTAGCAGACTTCTTTTGAAATGCTGCTCTAGATATGCATGTGGGAGAGCTTTCCAACAGAAAACAAAAAAAGCCTGAAAAGATCTGACCTAAAAAAGAAACACCCGCCCTGCTGAGATCTGCCGGGCCTTTAGCCAGCAGCGCAGTGCACTTGTGAAGAAACGGGATCTTCCCCACTTCCCCGCTGTCCGTCGTGCCAGGGGCAGAAGCGGTGCCTGGCACCTGGGAGGGCTGGGACCGGGCTTCATCACCCTCCCGCTGCACCCAGGCTCTGCCAGCCCCCCGGGAGGGAAGGCAAGGGGTCTGCACGACGTAGTGCTGCGACTCTGCTGCTTGCGTCCCGCGGTACGGCATCCGGCAAACTGCCTGGCTGTGCAGGGGAATGGGGAAGGGAAAGATGAATGTGTCCTGACAAAGGAGCGGAGTTTTGGCAGTGTGCAGCCTGGAGGCTCCCAGATGCTCAGAAGCCACTTCCTGCACCCCTGCTGAAGGGCTCTCTTTCTCAGCTGCTCTGTACTGACTGATAGCTACAGAGTGCCATCTTCCCTTAGATCCCAAATTGTAGGGCTGCTGACTCGCAAATCGGAACTTATGCTAATTAGCTTACCAATAAACCTTTTTTAAAATGAGGATGTAAGTCAGGCATGTCATCCTTTCTTCCAATTTTTTTTCTTTTATGCTGTTTAAGAAAGCATCTCTGTGAGAATACGTTTAGTTGCCAATTAGACATTCAGTAACTAATATAGTTGCAAACTGCTAAATATGAACATGTAAGTGGCAGTAGTTTAACAATGTTCTGATAATGGAATATCAGTGACCAGTGAAAATATAGGGAATTTACAGTGTACAAGGAACATTGAGTTGCTGTGAAAAACGACTTAGTTTCCAGGCTGTCTCATCTTAATGGATGGAGGACTAGGGAGAGTTAATCTTTCTGTTTTATCTCTTTGGTTGAGAGTGCCCTGTCTCCAGTGACAGCTACATGGGTGCAACAATAGCCAGAGTGGGTTCATTTAAAAATTCCCATCAATATTAGCAGAAAATGTATATGTTATTCACTTGGTCCTAGTCACTGCCCAGTTCTGCACAGGAGGCAGAGCCCTGAAAGTAGGTTTTGACAGGGGTGTAAATCTCTTGGTCTTTTTGCACGTTTATATGTTTATTGCTATTATACACAAAATGGTGCTGTTAGTGTGCTGTTGTGCCATGTAGGCTCAGCCCAGCCCAGGCAGAGCTGCCTTGCTCTAAAATTAAGGGAGGGGGCTGTAAGCAGAGGGAAACCAAGTTGGTGGCTATCCCTGTGTGGGACATGGCTTGAATATCAGCGACTGCAGAGACGAGGGGTGGGTGTTACCTGTGTGCAGGCTTAGGGGGTTCCTGTGCACAGATTTTTGTGTGTGGTTTCCATTTTGTGCACCATTCCATTCTATGGCCCTGATCTGGATGTAGCCTCATTTTAAAACTTCTTTTTCATTGTGAATATAAATATTGCGTTGGATGAAAGTGGTAGATTTTTGTCTCCATTCTAGGTGGGCAAAGGTGGTGAAATGCCTGTGCACCATGCAAGGACATACTGAGCAGCACAGAGCTTTCATAGGCAGTGGCTACATGGAGGGCAATTGCACTCTAAGTCATACCCAGCACTTTGTTGGCTGCAGTGATGAAAGTTATATTTTTTTACCAACTTATCAACAATATGCCTGATCATGAACCGTTATATCCTGTGAGACATTGCCTAGTGGCTCCCATGCCAGAATGGTCAGAAAAATACAAAGTTTGAAGCTGGTCACTGAGCTTTATTATTGCTTGATACTCACAGTATTGAATTTGCTTGTAGTGTAACTGTGATGATATTTAGAAAATATGTCTGGTTAGCACAAAGGCAATTTAAGAGCGGACACGTGCTTACTGCTGTATTATACAAAGCTACACCGTAACTTCAGGCTCCAGAATACTCTAAACAGTATTCTGGACTTCATTAATCCCTTCAGCCATGTGATCTTTCCTACACTTCAGTGACCATGGGATTGGGACTTAGGTGACTAGCAAGAAAGTTTTACTAATGTGTTGTGATTAAAGAGCACAGTGAACCTTGCCAATATGATGCAAGTCTGCAAGCACATTTCTAAGTAACATCCATTTAGTGATACGGAGTCTTCAGGAAATGTTAAGGAGTTTTTTTCCTGTAGCGCACTGTGGGATATCAGCAAAAGAAGCCGTTAAACATCTCTCAGATTTCTGTAAGCTGAAAATAAAAATGTTTTATTTAGACCATTACAAAGTATATAATTTTAATTTCAAACTTTTTTTTCTCACTTCATTCTCTGAAGAATGTTTATGTCCAATTAATTTATCCTTCCAGGTTTTCATCTCAAAAATGTAAAAGCAGCACAGTTCACCAGTTTAAAACTTTTTCTCCAGACAAACAGAAGTTTAAAGTAATGAAAAAGAGCTGAGATCTGAAAACTGACTTTTTTTATTCAGTTCAAAAACCTTAAACAGCTTTTAACCAAGTCTCATACTGTTTCTTGCATGCACCAGCTTCTACGGGTATGACTTCTGGGTTGTTATTATTAAAATTAGATTCAAATAGGAGTCAAAGAATCATAAGTTTTAGGACTGCTGGAGTTTCACAGGTACTTTATGTACCGTGCCCCTTTTTGAATTCATGCTTTGTTATGTTTGGGCGTTTCAAGACCCATCCTATTTTTAGCAATATCTGTTCACTGGAGCACAGCAGCAATGCAGATAAGCTTGCAGAAGTGCTACAATTTAGTAGCTAGAATCAACAGTAAAAAAGAAAGCATTCATTGGATTTGTTGTGTTGTACTGATGCTTTCCTGTGCCTAGATGATATTGACTGTTGTTCTTATTGAAGAGGAAATAAGTGTGTGCAACTATTCATCATTGTCTCAGGCAACAGACAGAATCCCCACGCCAGAGTGCAAAATCCAGCAGCAGCTACAGTTGCAGAAAATCAGAAGTCTGTATTAGAAAACTCACAGGCTAATCAGAGCCCGATTTCCAGGCATGATGCACTTCTTCAGAAGCGTTGCTTTAGGACATAACTCAATTCTCAGAACATCACAGTCTGCAACTTAATTCAAGCATTTAGGGGAAAATGAGGGTCTTTAAAATATACATTTTGTTCTTTATTGCTTCCAGTGAAGCTTCAGTGGAGTTCTGTAGTGAATAATAACATTCGTTCTTAAAATCTGATGCTGGCTCAGTCATTATGGCAAAATAGGATGAGGAAGCATGCTGTGAAAGGCGATGAGACACCATTAATAAACATCATTTTTTATAAGGTAACAGTGAGTATTGTTACTTGGTAAACCCACTGTTAATATCTGTAGAGGTAAATGACTATTTCTTGGTTATTTTAATTTGTTAAAAATCATGTTGGTTCGTAACCGCTGACCTAAATCTGACTGCTAGTACAAAATAATAGGCTGAAACCTATGCCACTGAATTTCTTGCCCTAATTGGAGTCAATTGGAAGAACTGATTATAAGAAATAAAGAAGATAGGTACAGATTGACAGACTGAGTCTCAAGGGTGTCTAGACTTGCAAAGCTTACACGGTAGGCCGAGAGAATCACAATTGGCTCTCAGGGTGCAGAAAAGATAGAAATCATGCTAAACTACATTCTAGCCATACCTTGGTTTACATCCTTTTGGCAGTATATGGAATACACTTACTCTTATCTTAACCTAGCATGTCTATATTTAGCCCCAAGTAGAGACAAATACAGCAAAGGATAAAGAAACACAACTCTCGGACAAGTGCCTTCTGCCTTGACCATGAAAAGTAGAGTAACTGGATGAAGATTAGCACCTATGTTACAGAGTACGCTTTCTGTCATAGTGGCTCAACCTCTCATTCTTTTTCATAGACTTCTGTTATTTGAATTTTGTAATGAGAAACACTGTTTCTACAAGATAGTGCCAAAATTAAAACAATAAAAGAAAGTAACCGTTAAACTATCTCATTCTTAACCGGATTTGAAAACAGCGTAAGATACTTGTCATTGCTAGTTTTCATATATTATTAAAAGCTTCATCTTCTTATTGTAATGACTATAGGAAATGTGGAACCTTATCTGAATTCAATAAAACCTGGAAAAAAAAAAGCTTTATCAAGAATAATGAAAGCACTGCTTGGAAACAAAAGCTAATTAAAAAATTCTCAAAAATGCCCTAGAGAGAGACAAATGTACAGATAGTAGTCACAGTCTGTTTAGTATTGGCAAGTATGTCTAACACGACAGCACATTCAAACCAACCTTTGCCTGTAAAATCCAGCATCTAGCACGGTTATAATGATTAGACTTCATAACATTTATTAGAAATGTTATGCCTATTGAACTACATATAGAAGCATGTCATCTTGAAGTATTACTGTTATTTCTATTTATTGATAAAAATCACAAATTCTTTAATTTATTGGTTGCATGTGTTTAATCTCATATTTATTTGTGAAAGTATTTAAGTGATACAGCATTAATGTGGTTTACTTCTGTAAAAAACAGAGGGAATATCTTCTTCCTACTTGAAAAAACAGTTGCAAATAAATGGCTAAGCGTGAATGGTTAATATTGCTAAAACAATAAAGGAATTTTTTTTAATGCAAATTTTATGACTTCTCTAGTAATTTCTGCTTTGATGTTTCCTTATTCACTGGTCAAAGAATGGTATCCTGTTCCATCTTTTTTCTAGAAAATATAGAAAATCACTCTATGGGACTATATGAAATGTATTAACATGGTACCTTATGGCTCCATGATTTTACATCCAAATGTGGAATAGAAAGGTTAATACATTCTTCCATCTCTAGCCTCCATCATTGGGTGGATAGATGTAATAGAATGCCATATTTTGTACCTCTAACAAAACATGCTTTCCTTTGCCGAAATACCACCCACAAGTTATCTGCAGCCACTGTGGGAAAAATTGAGTCTGTACAATTCTTCCCATTCGCCTTCTGCAGAAAAAGAACTCCTTTTAGAACAGGAGCTAACATGTTTTATAGTTTATGTGGTGTCTCCCCCACAATAATACAGCACATCAAATCATGTCATACCTCATATCAGCACAACGCTGGCAAGGCCAGTGCTTTAAACACATGCAGCTTTTCTACCCAGTGAAGCACCGAGCTGAGGCCCTGAGTGCACTAATCAGCCTTAACGGCCCTGACCACCCTCACCTGGGTCTCCCAACACCCATGGCCCCCTAAGCGTTCATTAAGCTCAGCCTGGGGCTGTTAGTTCCTTCCTGAGCTGTGCCCTATGCATGTTGGTCTGCCCCTTGAGCTAGAGCTCATCCTGTGGGCTGACCTTCCGTCCTGTCTCATTGCCATGATGCTGCCTTGTGAACTGGACTCATGGTTGGACCTGGCCACCCTTGCCAGGGTTGCACTGCGTGCCTTGCTCGAGTGCTGTGGGATGTGTCCTGGCTGGAGCAGCCCCTGCCCTGCTGGGCATGAGATACCATCTGCCCCTGCCTCCCCTGCCCTTAGGGAGCAGCCCTGGCCTGGCTGCTCCCAGGCACCCTGAGCTGAGACAGCTGCCCTCGACAAGGAAGGTGGGACAGGCACTGAGGCTGAGCATGCTGTCAGGGAGGCACAAGAGGTAATTTTATGTGCTTTTTCTCGAAAATGCATTAATAGTTCAGCTGGTGGCCTTTCTGCAAAGCAAAGCTGAGAAATCCCTTGCTTTACCTGTATGCCTTGAAAATAGTAATTCTAATTATTCTAGCTCTAGTACCCACTTTTGAATATTAGGAGACAAAATTTTCTTCGCCTCATCTTGTATCTGATTACAATCCCAGAACAGATTTGTTTACTTCTGGAGAATGTTGTTTTCCTATGGAGTACACCCATCTGTCTGTTTACCCATTGGTAGGTGGATGGATCTCTACCCAGCTACCTATTTCTATACATCTTTGCATTTTTATATCTAATAAAGCTTGGTCTTAAGTAACTGTAGAAAATAAATTTCTTTATTGTTTAAAATCACTTTTTGTTAGAGATCTTATGAAGAAGTTGCATCTGATTCTGACATTACGGTTCTTTCTAAGATTAATGCTGATAAACATACATATAATAATACATTTATTTTGGACTTTTTGCTATTGATAATTATTAAACCCCATAAAATCCATTACTGTTAATTTGCAGTGATATTCAATGTGTTTTTAAGATTTCCATGAGTTGAAAGTGCCGCATGAAAGCAGCCTGCTTAGTGATGGAAACTAAAATCAAACACAAAAGTTATTTCACACTTCTAAAACTTAAGTGCTTTGATATCCCTGATATAGCATGTTGTCCTCTCTCAGTGGTAAGCAAAAGACTTATCTGTCCAGGCCGTCCAAGTCCCCTGTGAGGGCAATACACATCCAGTTTTAATTTTTTGAATTTCTTTTTTGTTGAAGTGGTTAAAAAGCAATAGACCAAAATGAAAGGTTTTGACTTCAGAGCCTGATATAATGCAGCAAAGAAGAGAAATGGCAAAACTACAATTACTGTGAAGAACTTAGCTGTAATCATGGGTTCTGGAGTCTCACCGATAGAGCAGAAGCTGCAATAGGAACAATTATATACTTTCCAAGCTAAAAACCTGATTTCAAATCCTGCATTTAATTTATAATGCCTGTATTTGAGGAAGCAGCTGAGCTGTGAAAGTATTGTTCTAGTAAAATAGTGCTGTCAATAGCTGTCTATGCATACTTCGTGTCACTTAGCAATGATGTGTATAGACATGTAAGTCTAAGACTAAGTAATGTGGCACGGATCCTACTGTCAGTCATTTTGCTGTATTTCTACAGTGATGGAGCTAGTGATAGGCACAGGATAGCCACTGCTGCTGTGTGCATGCAATGCTGGCGTACTCGCTGGAAAGCCACTCTGACTTTTTTTTTTTCTTCTTCCGATAGAGGTGTTAGTGTATTGTGTGTATTATGCTCAGTGTTTGGAAAGAAATCCCCTGTGCTTTCCCCAGTCCTTCTCCCTTTTAATGAGAGAATGTAAATTTGTTCCCAAACTTCACCTCTCCTGGGTTTTATGTGTTAAATTTACCTTTAAATATTAAACTTATAATTTTACACTGAGCATCATGTCTACACTGTCAGCAGCTGATACTGGCTGCAAGGAGCAGAAAGCTCTCTTCCCAAACTGTAGCCTTTCTTCTTTGTAATACTTGGGTAGAAGGCGTAAAGGGATTGAGCAGTAACAGGTCACGGATCGAAACCAGATTGCAGTGACCTGTGTTCTTTATTCCGAGTAACATAGTGACCTATACATAATAAAAAGAAAGAATTATATTCATAAATCCAATGCGTTTCTTTCATGTTTTATCAAACATGACAATAGGCTTCTTCGTACATTTAAGAGAATACATTCTGAATGCAGATATCAGCTTGTCATTCTGCTAAGGAATTCATTCGCACTCTCAGGGAAAGACTGGGAACAGTCCTTCTCCGTTAAAGTGTAAGAGTGAAAGGAAAATCCCCGCCAGGATAGCTATGAACAGGTTGTTCCTGAAGTTAACTTTGGAGTTGGAAATGTAAATCAGACTCATGTTGTCCAATACCCGTTCTTGTTTATGCTGAGTACTTCCTTTCTCGGTTGCGTAGGAACGTGGCTGTAACTCAGCTGCACCTTTAAGCACACACTTCTGCTGAGGAGCGCACCTCTCATGCTTACGAATAGCCTGTGACTGGGCAGACTAGTCTGGATATAGTACTGAAGGTCTGGCAAATCAGTTAACTCGCTTCAACAGTGAACGGTCAAGTCTGCAATTAACCTTACGCATAACTGTGGGCAAATCACTTGTCTGTTGTTTTGGATTTCTTTGCATGTTTCTTTCCAAGATTTGTCTGCACTGGAAGTCTTCTGGAGTGGACTTTGACAATCACTATGTGCTGGGCATCGCAACGCAGTTCCAATTGCACTTCGAAGCCCTAACTAATAATGGGGGCATAAGCAATATCTTTTTTTCACTGGAGTTATTAGTTTCATGAATACCACAAACAAACAAAAAAGCCCAGCAGCTGGCTCCCTCCTATCTTAAGCACATATTTAAAAAAGAGAAATACTGCAGAAAGTGGATTTTACCCATTTCCCCACTGCCCAGTCCTGTTTCTGTGCCTAATAGTCATTAAAATACCAGAGTTCATCTGCAGGTGTAGTGTGGTAATGTTCACAAAACAGGAAAAAAAATGTATGTTGAAAGGCAGTGGATAAGTTTAAGTGCTGGCAAGAATCTGGATCTTGTCAATGTTTAAAATAACCTACCATGACTTGGCAAGCTAGCACTGTCATTCATCTTCACTACTTCTGTTTCTTATGAAACCAAACAGCAACAAACGATTTCAGGCACAATCAGCCTTACACAGAGGAAGTGCTTGTGTCCCCTCTTCATGAGTATTTGCTAGAAGAAAATAAAAAGTAAGCATTTGTAATTACTAGAAGAAAACCACCCAAACAACACTTTTCTCATTTCTGCTTGCCTGTCTGTAACTCTCAGGATTTTTTTACAGGCCCAACTGCATTTTGCTAGTCTTAGGCATAATAATCCCAAATACAAGACAGCAGTCACCTGCAGGGAAAGGTGTGGGGTCCAGTGGCAATGCTGGCTATAAGCTTGAATCATTTAAGAACCTAGTGATCAAAGAGCTACTTGACCTCAGAAAAAACAACCAAACTGGTTTATGTTGGCAGCCAAGGAACAGTTTATAATGTGTAGTGCTTGTTTTCATTACTGATAGTGTTTTTGGTGAGATACTTGACAAGAAACAAAGCCAGTAGTTTGATCTGAGTGTCTTCTGTTTGTGCTCTAGGAATGGCTCTGGCAAGTAACATCGGTGTGGGTGACATGGATGCAGTCTGGGAAGGGAGGTAAGCACTTATGCTTTATTTTTAAAGGACATGAAATATAATTTATGGAAGTTTACTGGATTGCTACTTTTAGAGGCTGAGTGTGATTCAGTATGCAGTGTGATGTATTTTCTTTTAAGCCTGCCTTTAAGCATAGTAGTACTGTTTATGTGTTAAAACTATTCACATGCTCAATTATATTTATGCTTAAACTTGAACTGGAGCTTGTGCCTCCAGTATTTGTCACTAATTGTTAAGATTTATGTTGATGATTCTAAGGTTACAATATTAAGAATATTAAATGTTAATATCAATCTGTTGCATTTTTAACTTTTTGAAGGGTAACCCATGATATGTCGAAAACAGTTCTACGTATCAAGCCTTTGCTTGCATGTACATAGATGAGATTATAAAGCAAGCCACATATTTGTACAAAGAAATAGAAAATGAAAATCCTTTATTAAAGATGCTTATGTAGATACTTCACAGGAAAGGAAGAAAAAGTGCAAAATAAAAGCAGAGAGATTAATTCCACAGATTGGTAGTGAAATTATAATCCTGTATTTTCTGCACGTATTTACAAGCTATAATGGAACCCAGTGACTTAATGCTACATTTGTCCATGTTCTTTATGTCATTAGCTGTTAATGAATTAGGAGGCCAGATACTAGACTGTACAATAGCTTTATCAAGGCTGAGTGTTTCACAATAAGAAAGTTTGATTATATTTGTGAAATAATTTACTCATCAAACAGTGCTATTAAATGTAGGATGCCTTTACAGTGCGGTTTCTATTGTTGTTTTCACATTCTATTTTGCGGGCAATAAATCATTTTGAAGCAATTCATTTTTTACACATTGAGAGATAGACAGCAGATCCTGAACTCAGCAGGTGACACATTAAATTCGGAGACATGTCAGTCACATTTAAAGCATATGGCTAACTCCTACAGCAGATCACTCCAGCGGAAAAAACAGTTGCTATGCAATTCTCTATCCGTGTCAAGCTGAAATAGAATTTTTTTTTCTTTACCTAGATAAAGAACTCCTTATGAATATTCTCTGATTTGTCACATAGTAGCAATAAAAGACAAACCAGTATCTGTATAGAAAATAGAGAATTTATACCCTGAAAGGCCAGTCTGGAACTTTTGATCCATGCCACCTTGATTGTACAGTATTTGTGTTCCCCAACTAGAAAGTGTATTGGACAAACAAAAATCAAGAACGTTATTATTACAATAAAGAAACATAATGCTTCAGGCGTCCTCACCATTGGCATCCACCTTAGCCTATCAACTGGGACGTAGGGAAGAAACTTCTGAAGCCTTTAGGCTTCAGTCTGTGAAAATGCAGGCAGACTTGAACTAGCCTGGAGCTCTTCTCCCCTGCAGATTGTGACATTAGCTGCTGAACAGGACTGACACCTCCAGCACTGTTCCTCAGGGCCGGATTTGTTTGTAGGAATTTGTTTCTTGTGATAAACCATACATAAATAAGACTGTTTAACAAAGTAGGAAAATCCCATGAAACGTAAACTTTCACCAACAAACTATGTTGTTTGCGGTTCTTAGCAGGTAAGAAAGTTAGCTGCATCTTCATCTTTACACATTTAAGGAACTACTCCTCCACTGCGGTGTGCAAGCCTGGCTTACTCAGATTGTTCTGTATCTTATTGTTTTATGCGGCCAAAGTTAGGCTGTGGCATGTAATTGCACTGGATTTTAGATTTGAACTGTCCAAACGAGTTAATGTTAAGAGGTAATTTTGTACCTTAGTCTGCAAGGGATGGTAAATAATGTCTGCAACAATTGTGTATGTTTGCTCCAAGTTTCTACTGTGTCTGTTATTTAAAGTTTGGCCTGTTGTGGACTGTGCAACTCTGCAAACTTCCTCTGGATCTTTTGCATCTATTATTTCAGCTAATAGTTTTAAAGGGAAACCCTACAGTATCACATCTTAGAGAATCATTGTTGGGAGTTTTTATGAATATCAGGCAGAAATTTCGAGCATTGCTAAGAAGCAGCGTGTTGTGATGATCAATTGCCATTTGTCAAGGATGTTCACATTTTGATAGGTGATGTCCTGAGTATTTCCTACATTTACATAAATTGTAATTATGATTCTAGTGGGAATGGGCTTTTTTTCTCTAATGCAGCCTTTCTCTGCTGCAAAATTTCTGATGAGTCTATTTCCTTTCTTTGGTGCTAGCCATTAAATTTATCAGTAAATGGGAGTAAAAATGGACACAAATGTGACAGATGAGACTTTCTAATTGACATTTCTACTGGAAGCTCTTTGTAAATTTTCATACCAGAACACCACCAGTATTTCCCTTAAGTAATATGATGGCTCTTGTCAAACACTTACCCAAAAGGTCAGTCGTGTAGGCTATAGCTCTCATTCTCCCCTGTTGCTGCTGCTTCATGTTCCATCACCAACTGACATTAGAGTGAAAGCAAGTACCGTGGCCGGGAGACCTCCACTTCACTGTTAAAGGATCCCCTAAAGGGAGTGGGGATGGGACTTCTCGTGCCTGTGGTGTGAGGCATGACTCAAAGAAAAGTGGCATAGCAGCACTGTGACTGCTCTGTTTGCCAGGTGGGCTTTTCTGGCATATGATGCAACCTCCAGGCTGCTTTCCTTTATGCAGAGAATTAATCTGCCTCTCCTTACAATCCCCCCAATGAGCGGCATGTACTCTTTAGCCAGGTGTGATAATGAAGGCGTTGTCACACGTTGATACTGTGTATATCCTGGGGTGTGTTTCTAATACTTTCTGTTAAAGCACACTGAACACTAAGCGTAAATCAGAAAAAACTGTCTGTATCCGTAGTAATTCTTCTATGCAACTGATTCTATTACATGTTATTTAGATGTTATATGTACCAAACCTGTGCATGAATTTCTGTATCCATCTTTTCACATTCCTTCATGAAGTAAAACTGTGCAGAACCTGGAGGGAAATAGGAAGATAAAGCAAGAAAATTTCTTGTCATTAAGCTTTATGCACGTGATATCATAAGGAAGGCTAAATAGATCTGTCTGAAAAATAGTTCACTTACGGACCTGAAGAAAAGCTTTCACAGTTCCCTTAAAGAGAAGTAAGAGATTCTGCAGAAGAACAGATTTGTACAATCTGTGGTCAAACGTCCAGAGAACAAGTAAAGATAACATGGTCAGGCAGGAGGATCAAGGACATTCCTTAAGCTGTGCAAGTAGAGTAAGGTACGTGCAAAGATTTCTAACTGCAGACCTGAGAAGTGCAGATGGATGCGTCTATATCCAGTTTTTGTGATTTATGTTGACAGGGCATGTGCTACCAATGCTGAGAATTATTTTCCCCTGACATAAAGGTCTCTCAATAATTGAAATTTGACCCGCATGTGAGGGATTGGTTGGGGTAGTTCAGTATTATAAAATTTTCCATAAATTTCTTGAATGGATTGACCTTTAGCATCTTTTTAAAACTCTAATGTTTCCCACAGTATCTCTGTGATGGCCTAAATTTATTTCTCCATTCCTGTGTAGCAGGAGATTGGGAGTGAATGCGTGCTTATGCTTTTCTTCTCCTCCCCGCTGTCGTCCCCAGTCAAGTTCTGGAAACGTGGTTGTAGGTGAGAGTTTTCAGCTTGCTTTTAATAAGAGAATTGGTGAGATGAGTTCCATCTAATGTATTCACATTTTATGATTAAAAAAAAAAAATCTTCATTTACTCTTGAATCATTAAATTCTTGTGCTTTCTTTTTGGTTAAGGTAGTGATTCACACACCCCTCCCTTTTTCGATTATTGTTGTTGTGATATACAGAGGTGTTTTGCCTTTTATTTGGCGCACATCTCTTACATGCATGCAAACTATTTCAGTACAGTGCTTCTCCATTTGTGGAGTTCATGGCTCGTGGTCAAAATATTCAGTGGGTGTTCATATTTAGATCACGAATCTCTGACTGTTGATTTTCTCTTTGTGTGTACATTGGCATCCCACATTTAATCCTTCTAATTTTTTAGTGAACCTCTCTGAGGACCAGAAATATGAGTTTACTTTTTTGGAAGTGCTAGTTAATAGACTTCCCCTTATAACTTTGATCATTGCTGGCTACTAATGAAAACTTTCATCTTAGCTGTATTTCTAAACAATGAAGAATTTTCAGATTTGAGAAGTTTTAAGCAGGCTCATGCTGGTTCAGATTCACAGGCATCACCAGTATGATAACTTCTTTGTTGTTTTCTGGCTTCTGGAGGTGTGTCTGTGTGCACATGTCCTCTGTTATTCTTGCACATTGTTGACCTCTGCAGGTACCTTCCAACTTCAGTTATTCTTGCAATCTGTGACTCTTGTGATATTAGGGCAGTAGGAATGGAATGTCAAGCATCGTTTAGTATGAGAGAGAGAGATATGTATCTCTAATGTGTATATATGTCTACTTTACAGATACACTGAATGCCAGTTAAATAATAGGACAAAAACGGTGTGAAGCTAGAGCCCAGAAACTAAGCACACCACTTTATATGTAAATATATGCTTTTAGAGTAGCCAGTTTTAGAAGGATAAAAACAGCTATGAATCAAATCAGCTGGGGGAGACAATTTAATAAGAAAAATGAGAATGATAATGGAGAACTATTGAAGATAGCTTTCCGTAGGTAATGATGTGTATCTTAAAGCCTTAACAAAAAAGAAGTACATACTGCTTCATGTCTGTTGTTTCTGGGAATGTTCAGTGCAATTCTTGCAGATTTGCATACTCAGAATTTCAGACAATGAAAAACAGTTTTTTAAAAGAATATCTTTTTTTCTGTATGGGGTTATGGTGTTTGCCAAACATGCAGTAATATAATTTTTCATAAATATATGTAAAAGCTGATTTTCTTACTCTTTGAATATATCTATTAGAGTGGGTTTTAATAACTTTTTNATAAAAATATTTGTGGAAGTTAATGTCTGTATAAGTTATATTGTATATCTGTTCATCTTGGCAATAGGCATCAACTACTCTTTTCCTATTTCACTTAAAATCTTGAATTTAGTCCTTGTTTTGCTGGTGAGAGAATGCTTCTTTCTTTTGAAGTCTAAAGTTCTGTGGGAAGGTTTAGATCAAAATAAACATACCTGAGTTAGAAAGTCGATCCTTCATGCAATAACATGAATTTTAAATGCTAATTGTTATTCTGCTTTTGGTGGTGATTTTGCCCTTCAGGTTTACAAAATGTTGTAATTACTACTGTGAACATCTGGTTCCCTTAAGGTACTTCTTGGAAGATAATAGATACTTTTAAATTATTTCTGTATCATTGGATCAGTAAATATTTCTGCAAATATCTGTGCCCTTTGAACCACAGTATGTTTTAACATCTTTGGTAGCACTTTGGGTTGAAGATTAGAGATGGATTCTTTTTTAATTGCATACTAGAATGGTCTAATCAGCTTTGATGAAGTAAAAGTGAGTGTCTGTTGAAAACAAGTGGCATTGGAGCACACCATTATACACTACAATACCTGAAATTCTTTAGGTACCATTTGTTACTTTAGAGACAAATATTAAACCTCATTCTTAAAACTCAGCTGCGTAACTACTACTCTATGGAGAAAAAACATATATCTATATATATAGGGAAATTGCATTATATAAGTCTGTTGTTTGCAAACCAGTAAACTAACAGCCTAATCCAAGCATCATTCATAGTTGCTGTAAATCTCCTGTTTTCATTAGGAGCACATAATAACAGAAAAAACAGATTTAATTGTTAGAAAAATTTCTGATTAACTTAAATTGCTTGTACAATTGCTAAACTTCAAATCAAACAACAAAAAAGAAAATTTAATGCATCTTTGTTGTTCAGGCAAGCTCTGCTAAATGTTGTGAAGTAGTTAATTGCCTTACTTGGCAAGCACTGATTAATAACAGATAAATTTTTACTTCATTCTCCCTATTTTTTGAATTGGAGAAGAATCTTCTCCGAAAAAAAATCTGGTCTGTTTTAAAGTGCAACACACAGATTATTTTGTTCCTTAAGCAGAGACAAACGTTTGCCAAGTATATGGCAGGAGAGAGCCACTGCAGCCGTTACTGACTGTATCAGTAGCAGGTCCACAATGTTTTTCAGCAACCTATTTTAAGTGATGTAATTCTACTCTGTAAATCTCTTTTACAGCTACTGTTGTGTGCTTATTATGAGCTACGATACAATTTTGATGGAACACAGTTTTATTAACTATGTATGTTAGTTGTGTATGATCTCCTCCTGTAGAAATAGCATTTTGGCAAACTTGGGGTTCTTTTGTTGTTTTATTTTTCTCATATTTTTCCAGAACCCCTCGAGTTGCTTGGAAAAACAAAGTGGTTTTTTATGTCAGTGATCGAATGTCCACATAATTGATTTAGATCTTTGTTTTATTCTTTCTCTAGAATAGACTTGGGGAAGAGGATGAAAGGAAATAAGAGAACTTGCAGTTTTCTCCCTGTTGGTTTGTATGCAGGGTGATGACCTGTTCTTTTAGTGTTTTCACATCACTGTATTTCAGTTGTAGTTTGATATTTTTCACATCTTGCTGGCAAATTATCAAAATGAATATCAAAAGTTACTCAGATTACCTTCACCAAACCCTTCCAGAGGATTTGGTAAGCGTTAATTTAAGTTTAAAAACCTGTCAGCAAACTACTGTTTAGACAAGCCGTTCATTTCCTGGTAGCATTTTTTATATAAAACCAATATACAATTAGTATATTCTTGATTCTTATACATTTCTTCTGACATTTTGTATTTCTGTAGATACAAAAATACTTATTTCAAAGCAGTAAAAATTATTTTACTGTATTGTAAATTTGTGCCAGCTTTCTTTTGTTTGTTGTTTTCTGATCTGTGAAGAGTGTGGTTGTTTTCACTGTTCTCTTTTGCTGCTTGTTCTTTCTTTTGCTTTTATAACCTTTTTATGTCGGTCATTTGTATTTGCCTGGAAATTATGTGTGTCTCTTGCTGTCTCTGTTCTGTGTAGTATTGTCTCCATTTGTTCTGTACTACTTACTGGTTTTGTTTCCTCAGCACGCATATTCCATCTTCTTCCTAGACACTTCTTATTCTATTAAAAAAGAAAAAAAGCCCTGTGTTACATTAGTATACTACAGTGTAACTTTTTTGTGATAAGGTCAAAGTTACTCTATGGCAAGGGCTATAAATAAATCTCTTCTCCCTACCCTAATAAATCCCCCTCTAATGTACACAAAAGAGCAGTGGTAACAGAACTTCTGGGTTCAAGTCAAAGCGAGACTTCTTGCCAAATTGGAAATGAACTTCACAGTATCACTCCTGCATCATAGGGTTTAAAGTAGGAGTTCATCTATACTACTACTTCCTCTTCTGTGGAAAATGTTACTAGTTGTTTGCTGATAAATTTGGAGGGGGGACAGAAAATGTAGTCATCCTCAATACATTCTTAGTTTCCATCTTGTTTGTTGAATGGAAATTCTATAAATCTGATAGATGGGGAAAAATGTCAGTATCAGAAAGGTATACAGTGCTTTATTCAATAAAAATAGTATTGTTTTAAGATGATGACTTGGTTTCTTGGTAATTAAACATGGCCAAGCAAAGATTTGTTGCTTAACAAGAAAAGAAAATCAAAATATCAAGTGGAACTCTAATGAGAAACACACATTTAATTAAACTAACTCTTCAGGGAAGGAGGCCATTTTGTTCATGTTTGGAACTCTTGTTAGCTCAACTGTATCAGCACCAAAGACCCTAGTTTGCTATTGCAATACCTTCCATGATGGACTTGGTCATAAATAAAACATGTGTGCACATGTGCATAGAAGTGTCCCAAATGTCTGGAAGCAGGAGGAACAGAACAGCAGTGATAGCTACTTTTCAGTGTCTTTGAACAAAACAAAATCTCGTTCTGACTACCTGGTCTATCACTGAACTCCAGAAAGCTGAGGAAGTGTTAAACTCTTGCCTTGAGTGTAATTGCCAGGGTGGGCAGGCTTACAGGTGTGTAAGTGAGGATGTAAATATGTATATACACTGGAGTAGTGCTTCATTACCATGACAGATGACCACTCAGAATCAATCAGGACTTCTTAGTCCCCTCATTAGCAATACACACTTCGGTATTGCTGCAGTGTCACTGATCCACGTCCACCTCCCAAATGAGTAGAAGGGCATCTTCCTAATCCTCTCTTCTGACTGAGAGGCAGGGCAACTTCAACATCACTTCTTTGAGTGCTAGACCACTATTGCAGCCCTCTTCACAAGGCCATGGTCCTTTGCTGAAATCCCGTTTGTTTCTTTAATCCAGTGCATGGGTTTAGCATTGGATCTGCAGGTGGTTTGCACATTAATGTCTGGCCAAAATGCTGCCTCTCTGAATGGTACTTTCTCTCCTTATGAGGTTATTTCATTTCTTTCCAAATCACATCACCATTTTACACCTGGATGAATTTACAGCATAGTCCTGTTTGTGATCATGTGGCTGTGTTGCACCATGTCAACACAGTTTTTGAAGGAAAGCATTCTGTAAACTATAAGGAAAGGTGTCTGAATTTATTGGTAGTAAATTAAAGACAGAGAGCTTAACTGATTCTTTACATAATTTAAAGAAAGAAAACATCCCCTTTCTCATATACTTGTTGTAAGTGTTTAATTCTGCACTTCAAAATCTGAGTTTTCTGAGATGTATTGAAAAATATGAATAATTTATATCTGAAATTATTACTGTTTTTCAGGTAAAGTTGTTTTTACCAGGACTTTCCATGATTTGGAAAGAAATACATTCCATTTTTTATACAACATTTCTAAAACAGGTTTTGCTATGTAAAATTGCATTTTAGAAAAGTCAGTGTGTCACCTTAAAACTCTTCTGTGACCCTCTGACGTGCTAATCTGAATTTATTCCTATGATCTTATAATTTTACTAGTCTATAAAAGCAAGTTATTATCACTGTACACATTCAGAATACTAGCACTTAGTCTTAAGGTAATGATTTATCATTTCTTTCCCTTTACATTACACATGCTAATTCATGAGGTCTCATTGTGTGCAGTAGAACAGTTTTATTAAAACCCAGTTTATAGGTAATAAACTGGCGCACACAGAGTTTGAGGGATTTGCCAGCTGTCTGACAGCAAGTCCGTTTTAATGAGGTATAGGCCCAGACTGTCTTCATTTTCAGTCAACTTACATTCAACTGATAGGGTAATATATGTAGTTCACTTGAATTTGAAGTCATGTTGCTAAACAAAGCTCTGCCATGCTGGTGTGCATGTGAAAAAAGATTACGTCTTCTGGAAGTGAAAGGTTTTTTTCCATGTGGTGAAGGAAGTCGACTTGGCTATGCAAGGTACTCCATTCAATAACTGGAAAGCTTTAGTCTCTTTTGCTGTGAGACTGTAATATTTATTATCGATGTAACCCATTATGTAGTAGTCTCCAGTCTTCATGGTGATGATTTTCCTCTCTTAGTTGAGGCAAACTATCTTTCACTAATCTCAGTCATGCTCCATTTAAAGTATTGCTAGTATACTGGTAAGTTGTGTTGGTTTGGTTTTTTTAAAGGTCTTCCTGTCATCTGCAAACTGCACAGTTTTCTAGGTCACTGAAATTTTCCCATGGAAAAAAAAATAATTTGGAACTTGTGTATGCATAAGACACCGGTGCTTGCAATCTTACCAGAAGTTTTGGTAACAGATTTCTGGTTAACTGATTAGGCTGTTGGCAAGTAAGAACAGCTACAAGTAATCCTGTAGACCCTCTGCAAATTCCTCCCCTATTACCTGCCAGTATCAAAACACACAACTCTAAGGCAACAATTTAAAACAGTCATTGCTCATGTGGAGCTATTGTGTACAACCAGTTACCTGAGCACCAGTGTTGTAGCTCTGTTGTACCCAAGATCTACTGGAGTAAAGCCGGGCAGGTACATTAGAAATTGAGACAAGCGGTAGGGAAATATTACATTTATGGTATGATGTATTTTACAGTTCTCTGCAGACCACATTTTGTCCTCAATTACTATTTCCCCTGCCAATATCCACTACTAAAAGAGAATTATGTGTGAGAGAAGAGAAAGAATTAGAGTGTATTCTTATCTGCTGAATGTGTTTATCATACAACTTTGCTGTAGCTAAAGAAAATGACAATTAAACTTGTTCTTTGCTCTGCTACAAAGAAGAAAATGGGTCAATCTGAGCTTTCTAAGGACAGCATTTGACCAGTTATTGGTCTGACTATTACTGAAATTACTCAAGGAGAAATATTTGTCAAGTGGGCTATTATTTTGGTAGGATTGTAAAAAGCACATTAAAGATCATATGCAACACATTTATTCTTTTATATATATGTATAAATAGAATTGCAGGATGAATGTGAGAGGTGGAAGTTTTAGCTCAAATCTTCCAGAAAGCATGACAATTTTTAGCAGTTGCTTAGGGAAAGAAACACATTATACACACTTCTTCTGAAAATGATGAATGAGGACCAATGCTTTCTGGCCATTGAATACAAACACTTCTGTGCTGTAGAATATCTGAGTGTCTGGTCTTGGATGACGTGTAGTTTGAAACAGTGTTCACAAAACACTGTCCAGGTTTCCTTGGTGTGCTGTCCACAGGTCTTTGAATACAAAGGAAATGCTTTATTCATTTTAATAGTTTTTTAATAAGCTATTTCCCTAATACCTGTGATTTGCCCTGGGTGGCTTGAACTGACCTTATCAACAAAAAAATTAGTTCTTGCTGCAGAAGCTATTATGGAAGCGAAGCAGGTAATGTTTACATTCCTATGGGTCAGTGAATGCCAGCTCAGATCTTTGTCACTTAGAGCTGGTGCTGCCATCAAGGGCTCTTCAAAAAATCTGGTTTGGATGAAGCTTACTTGGATTTTGACAGCAGTATTATGCATCTTAATCATTCAAGATATTTCTGGAGAAAGAGCTTAGGAAGCTGGCATTCCATCTTTGCTTGGAGATACTCTCCTTGTTCTTTTGGCTATGTGATTCCAGGACGCTTTTTCTAACACCTCCGAGTTGAGACAAATGTATTTATACTAGGCCCCTCTTGTGACTTGCATGTTTCTGCCAGCAAACTCAATATTTGTAAAAGGCGTTATGTATGGCACTTTACTCTTGCCTTTGGAGAATATTGTCTTTGCTGCTTACTATTTTTTTGCAAGGAACCTTATACTCATTTCCTGTGTTGGTTATAGACTCCCTTTTTCTTAGCTTAGTCATTAACCGTGATTTCTGAATTAACTTTCAGTTGAAACCAGAGTTGTATATCACTTTGTAACTTCTGAAAATGTTATTTGGTTTGTGTTGCGTTCCTGATAGCAAAATGAAAACATGAGGTTTTTATTAATCTCTCTTATCCAAGATCCACTTATTTTTACTTCCTCTGAACCCCACCACAGTTACGCATTTCTGTATGACTCTTTTTTTACTATATTCACTGAGTTTAAGAATCATTTCACAGAATACTATTTTTGGGTTAAGGTAAGTGTGAGGCAAATATTGCATTTCTCCTCTTCTCATTGTTTGAATTAATGACTGACCTGCAACTATCAATCATTTTCTTCAGTATTCTGACTCAATGTAGCACTCCTTTTTGTTTTGGCCACCCTGGGAACTTGTGGCATTTCCTTTTCTTCCTAGTGAGGGTGGTCCAAGGGTATGAAAATTCATTCAAGTTTCTGGCAAAAGAATAACTATTGGAATGGATCTTAAAATGTGGCTGAATCCTTGAGAAAGTTAAAGATTTGGAGTGGATGGTTTTATGTGCTGAAAGTATGCAGGGGAAACTGAAGCCAGTAAGGAACTTAATGTGGCAGTTCTGCAGGAGTCAAATCTCTTCACTGATGTTGTAGGGGCTCTTGGCAGTAAGTAAAGCCCAAGAAAAACATATGAACCATATTAGCCAACATCAACTGGAATACCCTATTTTTCATGAAGGAATTGGCTATTTAGCTATTAGCTGTTTTTCCCTATAGAAAGGAACTAAATTGTAATTTTCTTATAATGCTTCCTCCATTTGTGTCTTTTTCTCCCTGCCTCTGAATTAGTCTGTGTGCTGCAGGCACATTAAACAGTGAATCTTAAGGGTTATCCTGTAGACCTAAATTCAGAGAGATAAGGTTCTTCTGCTCCTGAATTCATAATTTGTATAGTTCAGTTCCTATAGTTCGTTCACTTACCCATCAGTCTGCCATCAGAGCACAGAGAAAGCAATGTCCATAATCCTTCTCTCTGCAGGTGCATTCTGCACCTTTTTGGTAATACAGGGAAGAAACAAAGAATATTGGGAATTAAATTATAGCTGTGCAAGTTTGAAGAAAGTTTCGTATGTCTTCCATGTCCCTAAATTAGTGGATGGTCGTAACTGTAAAAGAGGTTGCTGAAGTTCTAATTGGTATTTCTGCTACCATCTGTTGAGATAGAAAAAGTACATTATTTTCCTGCTGCTGACACATAAAGGTCGTTTGCAAGAGCAACTGACACAGGAAGTAGTGTCATCACTAATGGAAAGAACAAGGAGGATGATACTTGGGCAGATTTTTAATAGCTTTCCTCGGATTCTGTAGCCAGCTGCATTTTCATTATTTATTCTCAACTTCTGAATCTCCACCAGCCTTTATAGAGGCAGATAAGGATTTTCAAAAACAAAGCTTAAAGCAGAGTGGACGTGTTTGCAGATGCTGATTTCTGCGACATAGTGCCATCTGAACTTTTCAGGGAAGTTTCAGTATTGGGTAGTAACAAGACCCTGTAAAGAACAAAACACTAGTTAATGAGGTCTGTATTTCATTTCTCTGTCTTTGTATGGCACCCCATAGATCTAAATATTTGATATATAATTAAACATATAAAACTACCAGTAGTATTCAAGCTCACTAATTGTAAGACACCCGCTTATCTCTACACAGCTCTGAGTCTGTAGCAGGATAAACATTTAAGAGTGTTTCATGTTCAACAGAACAGACAATTTAATTTCAGTCTTGTATGACATTTTCCTACCTATGGAGTACCAAAATGCTTTATAAAACAATCAAATATATAGCAAAGTGTATATTTAGACATACAGCAATTTGTATCATGCTCAGCAAAGCTAAATGGCTGTTTCACTCCAAAAAGTGGACAAAATTCTTCTTGCTTAGTGTTTCAGTGAAAACGGATATCTCATGGATTTCACTTTTGTTTGGTTGACTTTGAGCTATTCCTTCTTACTGCAGCATAGAATGGTTTGAATTTTTCACGCAGAAAATTACATTTTGAAATGTAAAGGTACAAGGAACAGAAGTCAAAAGGCTAATATGTTCATAGCTGGCTATATTATAGTACAGTGCTAGAATTATTTACAGCGTGTATTAAGTGAACAATTTAAAATATTCAATAAATTAAATCACAAAAACCTTTACCACATTCACCAACAGCAAAAAAGGACTGCGTTTGAGGCATATTGTCTGCCGTTGTTTACTCTCAGTTCTTTCTTCAGAGACTGGGGGTTTCCTTGTGAGTTTTAATCCCTTTAAAGCGTAACTGGATAGTCACCTTCCGTGTAATCAGCTGCAAAGAGAAGGGAAAAGGGTAGCATGGTACTTGAAGCAGTACAACTAGGAGTGCTGTTGACTGAGACACAGGTATGGTCATGAATCCCCACACTTAGACAAGAGAGTGGTAATAATGAAACACACTGGAAGGGAGGCAAGACCAACCTCAGATGTATTCGTGCAGATGTAGGTACCATAAGTTGGAGGGAAAAGTCATAAACCCATGCAGATTTGCTAGACATGAATATAACTTCAGAAGAGCTGGTTGTTACCTTTATAAGAATGTGCAACAAACTGTACCAGAAAAAACAAACCTGCAGATGATTTTATTGAACATTGAGAACTGCAGGCATACAAGCGTAGCTCTGCAGGTTGATCGCTTGCGGGTAGGCAGCACAGTGCAGTCTGGGGACTGAGTCACTGCGGTGGTGCAGATGCTGCTATGAAACAGCAAAAATACATAAGCCTATCTTCAAAACCAAGACTTTACAAATGAGCTGGCATGAGAATCCTTGATTTAAAAAAATGTTATTCTCAATTTGCCATCCTCAGGGAAAAAGATACTACTTGGTAAATTAACAAAACATCCAAACTCTGCACACTTACCACACAAATACTTTTTCACAGTAGTTTTTGCAACACTCTTTAGTCTGAAGGGACTTGCACTGGTTGAGGGCCTCATTCACAGTGACTTTCAGGTTCAGGTGGCACCCAAAGTACAGAGCTTGATTATTACTGAGCTGTTTTACCTGCATGGCTGATGAAATGGATTTTCTTGATACCTTGGTTAATCAGAGACCTAAGCTAAAGTTGTTGAATTTCGTGTTGTTTTTCTCTGAAACAACACAAACCAGAACATCTTTTTATTTGGTTGTGTTACGAAACCTTAAACTAGCTCCTCTGTTCGCCAAGCATGTGCAGCACACCATAGGGGGGAAAAAAACCCCCAAACAACGCACAAAGGGAAAATATTGCTGATTTGTGTCTGTATTTCAAATATAGATTACCACTGTCCTTTAGAAATACAGCACACATGTGAAATCAGAAGCACTGCTAACACTATATTGCTTTATTTTGGCACTAACCTTTGTGTAACACTCCATATACAGGGGCTGTAGTGTCATCTGCAGTGTAGTGTTTTCTTTGCTGTTCAGCATCTGATGGGCAGTTGTATAGGAGTCCTAAAACTGTGATGGAAAAATGATCTAAGCTTCACATAAAATTTCAAATGGTGTCACTCTTCTGTGTCTGAGGCCGTCTGAATTTTTGGTGATGTGCATTGTTTGTCTAGAAGTCACTGTGACCATTTTTTTCAAAGGTTTACTGGAAAGGAGTCAATATAAGTTGACCCCAGGGATTAAAAATTAAAACTAATGGAAAATTATTAATAAAAGTTTTATTTAGGAACTTCTACCCACTCAGCACTATTTGAAGGATCTCCTCAAGCAACGAGGAAACTCCATGTACTTTTAAACGCAGATGATGGGAAGAAGTTGGAGCCTTTACAAGGAAACATAGTATCTCGCTGGGCAATGGAGAAATGTGCGGTTCCATATTCCTAACACTGTCAAGTAGAATTGCTTACTCTGCTTGTCACTATTTAAAATACTTCGAACGCTGCTACTGTTCGCAAACAGGATAAGGATATGAAGATAAAGTAAGTAATCATAAACAAGGATTTAATCTATGCTGGCTTCAGAAAAAGTGCCCTGCTCCTAGGACATGTCTTGTAAATTTATATAGCTTGCCTTTAAATTCTGAAATTGTGATTCTAAGGTGCCCTGCTAAAGTACCTAGAGATGGATACTGAAGTGTCTTGTGTCTTTCACAATAACTACTTTGTTTTTCTGTAAAATCACTACTCATTTGGATATCTTAAATCCTACTGAGTCAAGAAAAAGCTATGCACCACTGTCTAGTGGTACATATATTTGTAACAACTTTCTTCTGGAAATATTTCTTTGCTATACAGAAATTCTAAGCTGTGCCAGCCTAATTTATGATTTTTATGATCTCCGTAAGTGCCTACAGCGGCCTAAACTGTGGTCACAACTCCTGTTTCTATTTCATACTACATCATATATGAATGCAAACAGTTGTTTAAGGCAAAACAGAAATTGATTTGTCCATTTTAGTAACTAAATCGGTATTATTTCTTTGGACATTTTTTGCTGTCAATATTGATAGATTTCTAACAAATTGACAGTGTCTGCAGGTTGTTTCCCTAATGGGCATCAACTAGACAGCAGTGTGTGGTAGGAGAAGCAAAACAGCAATTTCAAGTTGTAGGATTGAAATATGAGGTAACATGTGGTCATGCCAGTGACATACTGAATGATAGTGCTGACAGGATGTGCCATTCCTGAACCACTCCAGGTGGAAAAAAAGGCTTTTTTTCTTTTTACACTACCTACCGTGTTCATGGTAATATGAACTGCTCTGCAGGACAAATAACTATAAAATCAGTTTCACTACATTAATTTTTAAAATGTTTATTGTTCGTTTTTGAAAAGAAGTATAAGTCTTGGATTACATCTCAGGCTTTCTGTACTGGTATTCAGATCCCAGCTTATAGCTTTTATAGCTATTACCATTGTAGCTATTAATCAATTATGTATTTTTAAAGCATTTAATACATTAATTCTTTATTTTTCATCAAGACCTCCTTCAGTAATTTCCTGGAGTGATAATTGTGTAAGCACCTCAGCAATGACTGTAACACTAAACAGTAATTAATACTGCATAAGAGGTCAGATTAGCTGGTATTGCTCTTTCTTGTTTCTGAGTTTTCTAAATATTTTATGAGTTTCAACTCTGCGATGTTTGAATTAAACTCCCTTGAATATTCTATATTGCTTTCCATGTGAAACTGTCTTTTTCTTCCATGAAATTTAGTGACTTTTAAGTAGGCAGAAAATGTTATATTGTTTTGATCTGTATAAATTAGGGTACAGAATAAAGTTAGTGCTGTGTTGTTTGGTTTTAATCCTGAAATTAAGATGAATCAGCATTCTTTTAATATATGGATATTGGATGAAAAGTCCTGAATTACTGAAGACAAGTACCACTCAGACTTTTGTGACCTTCATGACATCCCTAGATTTATAAATGGAGCCATCTTACCCTTGGATTTTGTGGACCCTCATAATAAATGTAGTTTCTAATAACAGCAAGTGCAGAAGTTAGAAGAAGGGAACTTTCTGTTGTCTTATCAAAGAAACAAAGCTGGTGGCAGACCAAATCTGTGCAAATGCAAGCCCTCGCCTTCAATAATTAAATAGCAGGAATAGTTTGAAACACATCCACAAAAAATAGGATATCTGCAGAGTTTCTAGCTGCTTGTGCTCACAATTTTGTTTAGGAAACTTGTTTCCAGTATTCTGTAGAAGTGACTTTTTGGCACAACCAGTACTGTAATTTTACGTGACACAATCACTAAAATGTAGGAGATGACATACGTATTAAAAGGTGCTAGCCAGCATCAGCAGAAGCATATGTTAACAGGAAAAGAAAATGAATGCTAACTAGCAAACGTAGCAACAAAAAATATGCTGCAAAAGCAAGGTAACTCATTTGGTATCACACACCCCTTTATTGTTTATGCTAGTGTGTTTAATCACTGCCATTTCTAAATAATTGTTGAAGAATTAAAAATCTAATTGCACCTTTTTATTTCTACTAACATTCTCTTTATAAAGGAGAGATACAGTAGTAGATTGTTACTGCACTATCATCCCATGGTTCTTTCCTGCAGATGAAAAATACCACACCAAAGGATTTGCACTGGCCAAAATAAGCTTTTCCATAAAATCACAAACAGTAGAAAAAAAGATGAGGAAAATGGGGGAAGCTAAAGAACTGGACTTTCTAACTTTTATCACCTCCTTTTCATAATCCTTCTTTCACTTCACTCATATACAATGAAGAAAAAAGCCTAGGAGAGGTTTATTTTTTATTTTTTATTTTTAATACAGAAAGAAATCACGTTGGTCCAAAATCAATACTTATCACTGCTGGATTCAGATGACTGATTTCTTGTAGTGAACTGTACATTCTTAATCATGAGTCTAAATGCCTCGCTACCAAAGGTACATGCATGATGGGTACTGTGCAGCTCAATAAGAGCTGCGTTTTAAGATTTGCAAGTGGCTGTGCACTTAAGAGATAAGGTGTCCTCCTACAATTGCTCTTCCTGATTACAAAAGCACTGTCTACCAGATAGAGACCAGAATCTTGCTTCTATGTGCTGGCCTGTTATTTCCATATACTACTCATTGCTTACCATTGTATTAACATCAGTTTGGGATTCAGCGGAGCCAGAGCAGAATGCCACTTCAGTCTGATTTTTTTTTTCTATGTCCTGTCAGCTTGGTCAGAAAACAAGTGTATATTCTTTCTTAAAATGCATGGCAGCGTACATACAGTATGATAGTCTCAAATTATTCCTTTTAACTCATGACATTCTCATTAATTTTTAATGTGTACATCCCATAACATCACTGGGGAATATATTTTGTTGAGTATGGTATCTCTTATCTAACTTTTCAAAATGTGTTTGTTTGAGGGTTGTATATTTTTTTCCAAAATGTATAGAATTGGTAAAAGCTGGGGTAACTTCTTAATGTTCTAAGTTCTCTGAATGCTCGGTCATATTTCAAAAAATTGTATCCTGGTAAGGTTACTTCCCATTAAATTCTCGCTTTCTGTTATCTGTGAAGTAATTCTTGTCATGTTGTTGAGGAAAACGTGGAAGACGTGGTCTTCAGCTAGCATACACAGGTGTGCCTTTGAATTCAAAGAATGATGTTAGGTTACAGTAACTGCAGATGTGCCCCAGTGTCATACAAAATACTTTGCACTAAACAGCCACTGCCTCTGTAGAAGTGCAGGAAGTAGTAGAAATATAAGGAAAAATGTTGCATTTCATACAGGTATGGAAAAGACATTATGTGAAGCCCACTGGGGCACGCTGCCTTGCAGGGAACGAAGTAAAGCCATCAAAATATTCAGACAAGTATTGACAACTGTCTGCGTAAACTGAGTGTTCCCTCTGTGCACTATAAGTAAAAAGTTATCACATACTGTTTCCTGAAAGAAATTTGTGTTTCACCTGGCATACATGATGCCGCCTGCTGAACTGCATATTAATTTTCCTGCATAGCTGGAAGAAGTGGAGGGACTGGAGATCTTTAACTCAAGATTTTTTGTTTTTCCCTCAGATGTGTAGTACGATGTATGTACGTGTATTTACATAGACATGCATACCTAATACATAACCAACAGAAATACCCATCATTATAGCAAAGGACCAATGTTTCTTGTTGAAAGCAAACCATATATCAAAGAATTTTATCTTTTTGGATGATACTATTTGTAGCATAGCATGCTGCATATGTTTAGCCCACCAACCACAGAAGTATTTGACTAAGAAGGTTTCTTTTCTCCCTGGTATTTTTGCCAATGTGAATGCAGTTCTGAATTGACTTGTTTGTTTGTGGTTACAAATGAGGTGCTGCAAGAGAAAGGGAATGTGAGAAGCAAAAGCTAAAACAAAAAATCAGAAATAGCAGAAATCTTGACTCTGTTATTAGCAGTCTGCAAACACCCTTGTTGAGAATAATTATGTTACTGAAAAACTTTTTTTGACATAGTTCATAGGTCACAAGATAATTACTGAGAAAACTTAGTTAAAAAAAAAAAATTACTTTTTTCACTTTTCTTATCTGTTTGTGGATTACGCTTATGCTTCCAGGTGCTTTACACTTACAAGAGCTGAATAATCATTGTGTTAAAACATCACGTGGTGCGTTTGCCAGAGCAATACAGCAATGGCAAAATGTTGGTGGGAAGCATGTCTAGGGCAATGCATGGTGCAGAATAGCGGCATCCTTCATTTAACCCGTTTCCTCTCTGGCAATTTGCTGTAGTGTGGACCTCAGAACTGGGAAACAGTGTAGTCCTTGTGACAGGATCTCTCAGAATGTGAAATTATTTCTTTTGATCTGCTCTTTCCTGTATACAACTACTGTAGTCATCTTCTGTGTTTCTCAAACCTTTTTGCTGCATTTTTTTCAGAAAATAAATAACACTTCTCCTTCCCCAGCTTTGGAGAGAATATTCAAAATTATTCTCTGATCTAGCATTATGCAATTCAGATATTTAGTTAGACCAATAAAGACCTGCAGCTAATGAGACAGTCTTGTTACTCTCTTTTCATGAGATCTAGGGTCAGCTCACTCGAGGGATTCCCTCTGCTGTGCACGGAAGAGCCCAGGTTTGGTAGTACTCTACATCCTGTAGTGTAGTCCTCTAAATAACGGAATCTATTAGCACTTTGATCTGACCCTGCAGGTTCCCTACCCCGGTTTCCTTGTACCTGTCTCCAGATGTTTGACGTTCTGTGCCATCTCACCCTCCAAATGCACTGCCTTCTGCACGTTGTCTCAGCCCATGCTCATGTCTCCAGCAACTCATGGTATCTTTTGTCCTTCAGCTTTCATTTTGTTGCACCTACCCTCGTGCTTTCACCATCTGTGTATTTTTCACATCTGTCACCCTAGGTACTGATCATCAATTCCCCTCCTTCCGTATGCTTCCAGCCCCACTCCCCTCCTCTTCTGCTCATGTCTGCAGGTAGGTGTGCAAGCCCTGGCTCTAACCCAGGTGCCAGGCAAGCAATGTCTCGGCTGGGGCTGTGCTAGCGTGGGGGTACTGGCTTTCATGAGGGGAGTGCAAAACTTAGGACAGCAAGTTGCTGTGCATCACTTCTGCCGTGGTAACCACCCCAGTGCAGGCTTCTGCACTTTCTGGTAAGTGCTAAGTAGCCAGTGAGTGTCATTTAGAGCCTTATTTAATATAGGTAAGAGTGAGCAGTCAGACAATTCACACGAGGCAGCTGAGGAGCGGTAGGTCATTCCTAGGCCTCTTCAGGCTGCCTTGCACAATCAGTGGCTCAAGAAGCCAAGTCTGCGGGGGCGGGAGGAGGCTGGACTGCGCTGCTCAGCCGCTGCAGGGAGAAGCATGGTATGAACAGTGATGGAACTGGTACCCATCTGCTGGGCTACTGCTCCCGACTCTTGTTGGCCTGGTGGATGACCTTGGCTAGATCTCTTAATTTGTATATACTTTGCTTTCCCTCTCCATGAAATGTGGGCAAGACTATGAAATTACTTGGAAAGCACTCTAAGATCTAGTCATAATTAGGCAATATAAGAGTTAGGATTTACTACTTGATCATTACTTTGCTTTCCTGTCAGTCGTTACATCTGACTTCGGGGCTCACTTTCTTCTCTGTTACTTTGAAGTTAATCGCTTTACTGGTGTCTTGCATTTGTGTGGCTATAACTTTGGATGTCAGTGCATACCCATTATCTAAATGTAAATGCATGCTTGTGGACCTTTTTAGAATAAACTTTCTTGAAGTATTTGTTGCCTGCCTAAGGACTTTTTATAAACTCTTTAGTTATTAAAATTGCTATTTTCCACTATGAAATAGAGCAAGGGAACACAGAAATATTACGTTCTTTAGTGTCTGCTTGAATTTTAAAATATGCCTACATTTTGTTTCCTTCTGAACTCTGTCCTGCAAGGTGATGAACGATCTTGTCCTGATGGTTTCAAGTGAACTGTTCACATATTCAAGTGTTAATGAGATAAATATGTGCTTTGTTGGATTGGCTTCTGCTGGACAAACCCCATTACAATTTAGATCTTTTACTATACTGAGATGAAATTAATTTCATACTGAATATAATGACTGAAGTCATCAGGGGCAATACTTAAACACTTGCGAAATGATACATTTAACTTGTATCTATCCGACCTTTTGTAATATAGGTGATACTGTGTCAGGGCATTTTTTTGTTGGAATTTTTTTTTTTTGAAGGACTGTTATCATCAGCAATTACCAGAGAATGTGCCTAGGAATTTTTTTTCCATAAACCGATATGAACGTGGACACCTACCTTATGTGCTGAATTTTAGCCTAAATCTAGTTTTTATATTTCATGGAAAGACACAGATCTGTAGCACAACTGCTGACACATCCTTAAGTATAGTGTTGCTACTAGGCTCTGCTATAATACAGTACATATTTCTTTGTGAAAGAACTGAAAGCTGCAATAATAAAGCTTAACTTTATGGTATCGAAATTCACTGCGTTTGTACCTCCAGGGAGAAAAACAATTAGAGAAAGACAATCTACCTAAATAGGCTGGGAAACTGAATTGCTCTGTCTATGCTTCATTACCCTCCCTCTTCCTCATCTCACACTTTCCACAAATAGCATGATTATGTTTACCTGACATCTTCATGCTTCCCTGCTGAGCAGGCTGAGGAAGCCTTGTAGCTGAGATCAGCAGCGCTTTCTATGGGGAGCAATTTGTATTTTTTTATTTAAAGGGTCCAATTCTTAAGCCATTTCAGCGAGGAGCTTCAGAGTGTCCCTGCACTCAGGTAGGGAGCAGAATACATGAAATGCCAAGGGGTATTTTTAAAACAATGACACTTGGCAATAACAAGTACTGGCTTGGCCAACGGTGTGTTGATACATCCTTAGTTGCTTGATAGAAAGGCATGGTCTGAGATACTAAACGTAAACTTGGTGACCTTCATAACTGGTAGAAAGCCTGACAAACTTTTCTGGAAGGTGCCTCTGAGCACTGAAACAGTAGACCCTAAGAGTGGCACTGAAATAAAATGTTCCTTTATCCATAAAAACCTTAATACAAAGCAAAAAGATCTGGAATAAGGCATGCCATGAAAGTTACCAAATGGCTTTTCAGTGACTCCCTTGGAGAACTGAATCGTAAATCCAGAACAGGAAAAAGACTGGAGAAATATACAGCGTGCCCTTATAAGGAACAGGTACTTTATTTTTTGGACTTCTTAGGTAATGGAGAAGAATTCAGCGCTTTCTTGTGCTGAGTTGCCAAGTTATAAATCTGAATAACTAAACTACAGATAATTGGACACAATTCCTCAAATTAGAAACCAATATTACATGTGAGAATTAATGACATTTCATTATGCATTACAGTCTACATTAATAAAGTATGACTGTATTAGTCTTAGCAGCAGCATACGAGGCTCTTTTTTTCTTGTAGCCCGTGGGATCTCACTCTGAATCTAGTTTTAATCTAATGCTGTATGAGCTGCAGAATAACTGAACTTGAATTCATCTGAATGTTAATTTGAAGCACTCAACAGTACTCAGTCAAAACACTATCAAGTAATAGGTAGATACCTGTGTATCTATATGTAAACTCAGAGGCTATATAATATAGGCTTAATATCAGTAACCTAAAATCCTATTACTGCATTTAGTTTCCTAACGTTTGGAAAGACATTGACAGGAACAAGGATTTGACATTTCTGCTTTCCTGCCTTTTCACCTTACGATGAACATGACCTGAACCTCCTCTTCAGGTACCAAAAGCTTCTTCTGGTCTTGGAGTCCTGAATAACTAAGACTTAAGCTTTGTTCCACATTTTACAAAACGTCATCAAAGGGAGACCATGGAATTAATAGGCACCCTGGCTTTTCTGCCCTCTCACTTGTATTTTTCTCCTGCTTGTTAAAGTTAAAGGCACTTCAGTAATACAGTGACTAGGCAACTGTCCTGAACTTTCCTTAAAACATAGACTATGTTAAATTGAAATCTGCAGGGGTTTTCTCTCAAATAAGCAGTAACGTCAATGATCCCACCTTCATATTAGTGAAAAACCTAAACCAAGCTAGTTCAGATCAGAATGATTAGCCTGGATGAAGGCAGGATTCCCTTTCTGACTGCTTCTGAACTCCTGCTCCATTGTCTCAAACCTAAAACTTCCTGCAAAGTTACAGTAAGTTGCTGAAGTTACTGGCCAACAAACCTGGATCTGTTAGCAGTCCTGCATTAATCATTTTGGGTGTCACATTATTATTAGAAAAGTGTGCACAGATAGGCAGACACCTTACGAAGTCATACCTTAAAGGATCTTGGAATTCATGTTCATGATTTTCTTTAAGATAAATACTGCAGGACCTAGGCAGAAATCATGGTTGTCTTTGACCTCAGACAATTATAATGACAGCGTGGTTCCCACCCCCAAAAACTCATAACATGAGGAAAGATGTCTCAGCAGACCTGGAAATATCAGCAAGACGGTTATGATTCATTTCATGTGCAATGACCCAAGCCAGGCTATTGACCCCCTGTGTGTGTTACAGCAAGGAAGTGAAGGATAGCTATGACAATGCAATAAACTCATGTCACACAACTTGATCTCATTCAGCAACAATACCTGGAGATCTACGTATTTTATATTACACTGATCTAGGCTCAGATCCTTCAAACACTAATTGAAGTAAAGGATTTAACAGGAATGAGTATTATTGCATTTTACATTTTAATACATTTGTAAAAATGTGCAACTTATACAAATAGTGTTTAATACATTTCTATAAACAATACAAAACAATGCAAGGGACTAGACTGTCAGCTGTGATTTGTATGTCTGTGGCTTCTCTATTCTTAGTGCTGCTGTGAACGATAATAGCCGGTTATGGTTTCAAGGGATTTTCACGCCAGCTGACATTACCTGGAACACAGTCACTCCTTGGACTTATGCTCTGTCTCCTGTCCACATATTTTGTCTCCTAATGCCAAGAAAGTATTGATAGAAGCCAGCACTGTCATTCACAGATTACCTTAGAACTTGGAAACAAGCCATTTGTACAATCTTGTTAGCCTTTCCTCTCCTTTGTTTCCCATGCAGGGCAAGTTTGCTGATGCAGAGTGTGGCTTTACGTTATTTTGTTCTCTGGTGGAGGTTATTTAAAAGATTATAACATTATGATGGAATTTGACAGCATTGAATTTATTCAAACTACTTCTTATCCAATGAAAATGAATGTTTAGGAACGCTCTGATATTAAATACAGACTGCAGAGTTTGTTGTCTGTAATTGAGTTAACCTATAAATCAGACTTAATAGATGTGAATCTCTTGACTAGGTATGGAGTCATTAGCTGAGGGTCTAGACCTTAAAGTGGGAGAGTGAGCACTGTGCAGAGGTGTGACCTAGCTCCAAAACAATGACCTCTAGAACTAGAAATCACACAGCCACCTTCGTGGGGTGCTTTGCTTACCTGGAAAGTCCTGGCAGAAGACAGCACTGATGTAAATTCGCTGCCTTTAGAAAACAAGCTGATGCTTCTGTAGAGTGAAGTGCTCTGCCAAGTGACTATACCAGGTCATTCAGAACCAGCTCAAAGATTTCTGCGTTGCAGCGCATTGCACAGTGCTAGGCCTACCTGGAGAGTCCTTCCTGAAGATGTGCATTGTGTGGGATTGGTTAGATGCATAGAACATCTGGTTTTCTATTGCTATTAGAAAGGAATAAGAGGGTAAAGGAAAAAAAAGGGAAGCGCACCTTGCCAACCCTGTTGCTTGAGAAATAGCAATAAACAAGTCCATTACTAATAACCCATTAAACTCTTCTGCACTAAGAGCATAGGGTTAGCTTTGTGATGGGAGTCAGTCTGCCTAGTTCACTGGTTAAAGTGAAAGTGCAGTGATTTAATCCTGTGTGTTGACTCAGCATGCTTGCCCTTGTAACGTGATAAAATAGACAAATAAATAAAATAAAGGCACAAATCCTGTACTATATCGATATTGCTTAAATAATTCATTATAGCTGCAGGGATAGAAGTAAATACAAAGAAAAATGCTTGCCTTTTGAAATACTAGCTAGAGCAAAGTCTTTTAATTTTTTTCAGGCTGGGTAGCTCATTTTTTTGCTACATACTCTTCAAGAACTTATAAAAGTGTACAACTCTTTAGGGTCTCGCTTATTTATGTGGTGAAGCTGACATAGTCCCATAGATCCAAACATTGTTTGCGTCTCCTAGCACTGAAACAAATGTGGCTGTGCAGCATACAAAACTGCAGTTCATTTATTAAGTTACAGAACAGCTCTGTGCTATTAAACCCCTGTCTGGCTTCTTAATGATGGGTCGTTGTTGTCAAGTGGCTCAGCTTTCTGTAGCGATAGAACTGCACTTTGGCTGCATCACAAATGTGGCCCTTGCACCTGAATTATGCAGTATTCGGTAGATGGCCATTAAGCACCATGTGGACTTAATACTAAATGGTTACTGTTTATTGAATAGTAAAATAGAGAGGGGGTTCAAATAAGAAAACTACTAGGCTGTGTTTATGTACACCCCATTTTTAGAGACCAGTGGCTCAGCTAAACAGAAACCTATCATCTGTATGGCACTGCCACTTTGAATAGGTGAGAAAAAACATCTATTCAGAAAACAAAATGTTGATTTATTTCCTTGTAAAAACAATGGAAAAGATTTGTATAATACCACTTCAATCATTTGAGGTTTTGGGGTGGCTTTTTTTGCATTCTTTGCATGCGTGATATATTGGTTAGTTTATGTGGTGGATTTTGTTCATGAAATACCTATTTTCATATTGAAATCTACTTTGCATATTCTCATTGTAAAAACTCAGAAACAAGTCACTCCAAGATCCCACCCTGAACAAGACAACTCATTGATTCTAGCATGTGAAGAAAAGAAGGAAGAAAAAAAAAAGCTTTTATTGATGGGATGCTCTAATTATTTTTTGATGCATTTAGAAGGTCTTTGCTTGAGTTCATGGATCTCATTGATTACTTCCCAGTTCTATGGGAGTCAAGCATAGCCAATGTCAGACTGTACCAAAGTCATTAGAAAGAAACGTACAGCAGGCTTTTTGGTGATACTCAACATCTGTCTTCAAAGCCATATGCAGCTTCAGACCTGAGCAAATGCCTCAGGGCACTGCTGTTTGACCAACAGCCTTTTTTCTGCCTGGCGTTGAGAGGAAGGAATTCAGATGCTGTAAGTGCTAACAGATTAATAGATCCTACCTCACTCTTTCAAGCAGTTACAGAAATGATGGGATAAGGGAAACCTTTATCTTCCCAATAAGTGGGAGAGAAGCTCTTCATCTTTCTTGAACTGGGGAGCCCAGAACTGGCCACAGTACTCCAGATGTGGCCTCACCAGGGCAGTGTAGAGGGGAAGGAGAACCTCCCTCGTCCTGCTGGCCACACTCTTCCTGATGCACCTCAGGATTCCATTGGCTTTCTTGGCAGCCAGGGCACACTGCTGGCTCATGGTTAACCTGTCGTCCACCAGGACACCCAGGTCCCTCTCCGCAGAGCTGCTCTCCAGCAGGTCCGCCCCAAGCCTGTACTGGTGCATGA
>Ga0065711_1026227_pt1 | contig 89973 bp, 50 predicted proteins | sample Hoacrofraction12_FD_59098 | JGI IMG/M metagenome (GOLD analysis project Ga0065711, IMG submission 59098) | Hoatzin crop microbial communities from Cojedes, Venezuela - Epithelial fraction 12 v2 (version 2) | ecosystem: Host-associated > Birds > Digestive system > Esophagus > Crop | place... | reverse complement strand
GCAGATATTCAAGACCCGCCTGGACAAAGTCCTGTGCAGCCTGCTGTAGGTGACTCTGCTTTGGCAGGGGGGTTGGACTAGGTGATCTCCAGAGGTCCCTTCCAACCCCGAACATTCTGTGATTCTGTGATGCATTGCAGGAGAACATCACTAGGTGAATATTTTCATATTTTTGTTAGTCTTTCAGCTAAAAAAAAATTGATCTTTGTGTCCATTAAATATTTATCCCATACTAACTTCATCGTAGTCCAAAGGTAACATCGTAATTATTAGGAGTCACAGAATCTATAAGACCAACAACACTGCACCTTCTGCTGGACATTAACTTAGAGGTACATTCATGAAACATGTTAAAATAATTTCCATTTATATTATTTAAACCTGTCGGCAAATGTGCTACGAAAATAAGCAGGCTAGCTATGCAATGTAATCACTAATATTTGAAAAACATATCTTACTCATCCTTGGCAGTAATTGTTAGCAGTCTCTCAAAATCTTCTGAAGTCTCCGAAAACCCCACACCAAAGATCTCTCTTACCTAAGAATAAATTTCTTGATCTTCCATTGTCTGCTTTTGCTGTTATGTACTAGACAACTCCAAAACATTTAGACCGCAAGGCAAATGTACGATTAAGATATAAAATGGCCAAACTACCTTTCACAAGCCTTCCCCTTGAAGTGTAACCTTGGTGCTTAGACTGCATTTCTTTTCATAGCAGCAGTAGTAGAGGCAGTCTTCAAAAATCTGTTGTAGTGTTGATATTTCTATCCCTAACCCTTTCTTTACAGGGTCCCCTTGGCTGGGAAGACAGGAGCACCTTACTACAAAAGGGTCCCCAATGCCTGGACCTTCATTCCTTCTGGAGTTCACAGAAAACAAAAGCAACTATAGGAGGGACTTCCCACATGGGAAATGGGGGGAGGACATAGAATGATTGACAATATCAGCAAATGAGGCTCAGTGTAATAAGACTCCGAAAAAATGGAATTTGCTGATACAGGGCCAGTGACAAGTTACCCCACAGCAGTGGGCTACTAAGTTAAGAAAAGTTCGGAGTGATGACAACATTGCCTGCACACTTACATGTCTTAGTGTCTACACTGGTACCACCGGTGTTCCATTTTCAATTTTCTGTTTCTGTCAGGAAGATCAGAAATCATGTAAAGCTGAAATTTTGGGTTTATCATTCAACTCCAAAAGATGACCTACAAAACCAGGTTTGTATTGTCAATCCACATATATATGTCAGTGTTAATTTTCTCTCTTCTCTACTTGGTGAACACTGTAGGGATACTCTTCCTATGCCTTCAATCAATGACTTCTCCTGGATCAAGGTCACTCATTGGCTTTTCATGTTTCAAGGACACTCCGTGTATTTGGTCTAAACCACCACTTTACTCCTTCTCAGAAAACTACAGTTTTCTCCCTGGGCTGTCACCTGTCTCACTCTTCCACAGAGGAAAGCTATACTTGTTTGTGCATCGAAACAGTGTCAGCTGGCCTATGACTTCCCCTGAGACCCCTGAAGAGCACATGCTCTTCCCTGCACTACAACCAGTGACACAGGGCATCAGCATGAAGAAGTACTTTCATGTCTTGTGTAATGATGCAAAGTAAACCACGATGTAATTCTGTATATGACATGCTCATAAATTAATGACCTGATATTCGAAATGACCCATCACTGGATGAAGAAAAGATTGTTTATAAAGAGATAATCAGTATTTTCAAAACTGAATAAAATACTTGATAATCATAAAAAAGTTTTCTTTCAGACTATGCAATCTGTTTTCACAGTAAACAAAGCCTGCTTATATTGTGCTATTTAAAATACTTGGCAAAATCTTCTAGTAAGGCAGTAAATAGGAAAAGTTAGACCTAGATCTAACCACAACTTCACTGTTACGTAAGTTAAAACGGACAAAACCTCAAGATTCATGGAAGGCTTTCACACGCAACAATTCCTCCACAGAACTGGCAGGTTCTCAACATGCCCTAGAATATGGCCCATTACAAATCCACTGAGAGTGAAAAAGAGAATTTACAAACCCAAATAAATATTTCAATAACAGCACTGAAAAATGTAAATATTATCATAAAAAGAAATTATCATTTTATACTCAACTTACTGAAACAGTTTATTTATATACCAGAATATTTTCAAATTTTGTTTTATTACCTCAGTAGGAGCTCAGAAAATGTCAGTCAAACAACTGAACAGGCAAACAGTATGGCCATTATGTTCTCAGTAATAGTCTACACACAATCTTGGCTCAAAATATGACGATGCAATCATTACCTACTTAACACAGCTATCTGTGGTATTTCTAAGTCATCAGCTACTGCAATATTCAGACATGAAAAAATGTTTTGTCATTACACAATGTCTTTCAATCAAAACATCTCGTCTACATGACCTTAAACAAACTGATGTTATATAAAGTCACTCATTAAAATACTAGCTTATTTAACCTTAAAATAACCATCAAACTGAAGTAAATACCATTTCATTCTTCAAGAAGTTGGGTCTTGATATCCTTAATTTCACTGGAATATTTTCTGTTCAACCAAAAAGGACATTGCAGTATCACAGAAGAATTAAATTATATAAAATTCTGTAACATTTGGTGTTTAACTCCTGTGAGGCAAGTCCTTTGAAATCTCCCACAGCTTTACTCCTGCTTGGGAACACAAGATATTGGTAAAAGTAAGACTTAGTGTATGCAGTGGGGAATTTCTACAGGATATTCCATGAAATACTCCAATAGACAGACAAAAGACCTACACTATTATTTTTACATGATAATTTCTGCATCTTAAGTTTCCAGCAATATCAGCGTACCAGATAACCTAAGATTAAGATGAAGCAGGTTCTGAAAAGAACCAATCTAAATGCAGAAGGGACAGTATTCTTTCAGTAAAGAGGATCAGCAAACTTGGAGCAGAAGCAAACCAAGCTAGTGAGCTGGCAGACCAAGCTGCTTGTAAAAGCTGCAAGAAAGTGATTTTTGAGGGGGTAAAGCAATTAGGAGAGTGCCTAAGTGCAACCGGAGGTGACCTGTGCAGGCAAGACTATTCATTAACAGATTAAGAGGGGAATGAGAATTGTGATGATGAAAACAAAGGCATGACCCACACATAGAAGAGATGAAAGAATGGGCAAGTCTACTAGACAAGGATAGAGAGCTTGCTGAAGCTAAGCAGGTCAAGGAGGACATCAACAAGCACCGCTTAGGTATGAGTGAAGATGAAATCAGAGAAGCAGAAAGCAGTGGGGGAGTAGAAGTCATAGGGATAAGATGTTTGATGTAGAGGAAAGAGGATGGAGCAGAGAATGGAGAATTAAGTCTTGGTTCTGACAGAAATAAAGCCTCAGTTCAAGCAATTCAGTTCTTCAAGGACATTATTATCCTAGACTAAGGGCGAGGCACATGGTGGGTTCCAGTTTGGGGGCAAGTGAGTAGGAAAAGGAGAAAAGACTTCAGAAAAGTGGAAGTATTTAGAGAAACACAGTACTTACTGTTAGAGAAACAGTACTGTTTAGATAAACACAAGGTGCTGTGCAGCCTGCTCTAGGTGACCCTGCTTTGGCAGGGGGTTGGACTAGATGACCCACAGAGGTCCCTTCCAACCCCTACCATTCTGTGATTCTGTGATTCTGAGGTTATTTGTGTGATACTACTGCATTTGCTTAGCTGAAGACCGACATTCAAATGCAGATGAGTTGCAGAATTACATTATTAAATCTGAAATTGAGAGTTAACATAAAAAAGAGTTCTGCATTGCTATTTCACACACAGTTGTTTTCAAAGGAATAGACTAGCAATCTTGAACAAATGTAATTCATACAGGAATTTTAGAGGACAGGCAAGAGCAAAGGGAGAATTTCTCTGAAATTATCTCTACCCACAGAACTGGCCATCTACTGTCACGGTGGCTGTTCCCTCTTCATACTTTTTATACATCAAGAGCTTAATGGTTAAAGCAGTCTCCTAGAAAGCTGACCTGGGTTCCTTCTCAGCCTGAAGGCATCCAAACCACAAGCCTCACAGCCCAAGTGTATGTTTCTTACATACGCACAATCCACACTACTCAAGAACCAGGCAGCATGTTTTTTGTAACACTTTTTTTTTTAACCTGTATCTAAAATATGCAGAATGTACTATCTGCAAACCAGCCAGGGGACACCAGAATACATATCTGCACCTTCACTCCCAAGTGCTTTAATCAACAGACAGGCTACAAAGTCATGATTCCTTTAGGTCACTCCTTCTTTGTGGATTTCTTGCATTTTGGCAGCATCTGATTTTTTATTTTCTGTCTGTAAATCATAATGATGTTAGATATACATCTCCCAACGGTAGTTGCCATTATCCAGATTACTCCACATCCTATGGGTACTCTCTTTCTGGTGAAGAAGGAAAATGAAGAGGAGGACCAACTGCCACTGTGGTCTTACACACGAGCTGTGCCCAAATCCCACTTACACATAAAAACGCTTATCTGGGATCTTGCCACTAGTTCTCAAAACAGTAAAGGAAAAATAACTACACTCCCTTCCCTATTTTTGTTAATATTAGGGTTTTTTAATATTAGGTGTTTTAGAAATTTTTTCAACTATTTCAAAAAATATATGCAAGTTGTATTTAATTGGTAGTATTCTGGATGAATTATTGTGGGGGATGGACCCTGGCTAGAGACCAGGTGTCCACCAAAGCCGCTCTATCATTCCCCCTCCTTAGCTGGACAGGGGAGAGAAAATATAATGAAAAGCTCATGGGTCTGGATAAGGACAGGGAGAGATGATTCACCAATTGCTGTCATGGGCAAAACAGACTTGACTTGGGGAAAAACTGATTTCATTTCTAACAAGGGGCACAGCTTGCCTCACCATGGTCTCCTCTACAGGCTGCAGAGGAATCTCTGCTCCAGCACCTGGAGCACCTCCTCCCTCTTCTTCTTCACTGACCTTGATCTGCAGGGTTGTTCTCTCACATATTCTCACTCCTCCCTTTGGCTGCAAAATGCTGTTATGCAGGTGGGTTTTTTTTCCTCTTAACTATGTTATCCCAGAGGCATTATGTTGCTACAATGCTGGCTGGGACTGGCTCTGTCGGACATAGGGGAAACTTCTGGTAGCTTCTCACAGAAGCCACCCCTGTAGCCGCTGTGCTACCAAAACCTTGCCACACAAACCCAGTATAATTATTACCTCATTGTCACTCCTAGATGAAACTGAAAAATAGCACATCACTCAATGCCAAATACAGCATAGATTTCCTACCTTCAATAACTCAGAGAAGAAGCAAAATTGGACAAATCTCCTCTGCTTATAAATTTAATTTTCCTGTGTCTTCAGTTGGAAAGAAAATCTAGACATCTCAGACCCTTGCTAGAAGCTGGGATGAATCCTTTTTTTTAAAAAAATTAGTAGATCACCTCAAGCAGCTACAGAGGCAAGGTGTTATTTAAACACATCTAACTGCTATAAGAGACTCTAGCCAAGCTCATGAGACATACAGAGTGTGGACAAGTGGCTCAGCTGATGGAACTGTTCCCTGAAACACACAGTGATGGTATAATGTTCACCTGACAGTATGTTTGTTAAAAAACCTCACAAAACAAAACAAAAAAAACCAAATGAAACAGATGGAAAACTACTGTTCTGTGGCCTGTGTTTCATCAAATAAGTGGTGTTGTCAACCCCTCTTATTGTGGTTTCTGTTCAGAATGACAAGTAATTCAACAAAAATTTAGAGATGTATCAGTCTAAGTCCTAGCAAGAGTGTATTATAACTGATGAAGTTTTGTGAGTTTCAAAGCAATTCAAAAGTGAAGTCCAATGAAATAGCAGTACTTGGTGAGTAAAAATGTATACACTCCACTGAAAATCACCTTTGAAATACACCCAAAAGAATTAAATATTTCAGCAAAATATAACACATACAAATTCTAGTTAAAAATGTCTGAAACACAAAACAAAAACTTTATTCCCAAACTGTAGACTTCAATTACTATTCATGGAAATACAGGAGTAGTAAATCATCTATTGGAAGTCTTCACCAAAATCCTCAGTTGAAAAATAAACATGTAGAGGAGTATAAAGAAAAGTCTTTACAAAACTAGTGAGGGCCAGAACTATAAAGTTCACATAAATTTTGTTTCCTCCAAAGTGAAGATGTATTAGTATGCAAAATTTCATAAATATGTGATTCATTCTGCATTGCTTTTCTCCCCTCAAAATGGTAAAGAAACATCTAAGTAAGAATTTGAATGTAACCTTACAGTTAGGGCTTACAGTAACCATATACTTTCATATTTTTCATATTTCACACACACAGAATCACACAGAATGGTACAGGTTGGAAGGGACCTCTGTGGGTCATCTAGTCCAACCCCCCTGCCCAAGCAGGGTCACCTACAGCAGGCTGCACAGGACCTCGTCCAGGTGGGTCTTGAATATCTCCAGAGAAGGAGAATCTACAACCCCCCTGGGCAGCCTGTCCCAGGGCTCCGTCACCCTCAGAGGGAAGAAGTTCTTCCTCGTGTTCAGACGGAACTTTCTGTGCTTCAGTTTGTGCCCATTGCCCCTTGTCCTGTCACTGGGCACCACTGAAAAGAGTCTGGTCCCATCCTCCTGACACCCACCCTTGAGATATTTATAACCATTTATAAGGTCCCCAATTTCTTATATTCTTGATCTCTTACTTAAGTAAATTTTTAAAAATAGTAAAATACATGTTATTGCTGGAAAAATGCTCAAATTTCCTCATCACAGACTTAAGAAACTCTTCTGAATATCTATTTGTTTTTTTTCTCATTGCCTTTTTTTTTTTTTTACTGAGAACAATTGCATGAGATCAAGTATCTTTGTTCCTTAGGAGATCATCTGCTCCTGCTGCTCATTTACCATCTGAAATCATAATCATCTGTTGGTGACAATCGAATCATCTTCACAGTAACTAATTGTGATGTCACAAACAAATGATTATGATTTCAGGTGGTGAACAAACAGCAGGAACAGATGTACTCTGAAGAACAAAGACTGTAAAGTCATGCACGAATCCCTAGTAATAAAATGTTAGACAAGAAAAACAAAGAGCCTGTCCTTTACAGAGAGGTAGGATTGCTCTGAATGTAATTTTTTTTATCATTAGTTTTTCAGCACTTACTTGTGAGTGTCCCAAAATTGCTGGAAACAGATAAAAGAAAACTGTATTATGGAAAATTGAGGGTGGGGAGGATATAAAAACAATTAGGGTCATTATTTCCTGGTTAAAATTATAATATATAAAAACACTGATACTTTTTTCTTCTATTTTTACATATTTTTGTTCTTGATAGCTCACCTAGAGCTTCTCCTAGAACACATATTGTATGATGTTTGTGATTACCCTATCCAGAAATGTAAAACCGAAATATGTTCCCAAGAAAATGCACTTTGCATTAGGATTCTTTATTTGTTTCATGTTTTATTTTTGTTGATAACCGCTTAACTCAAATCCGGAGAGATAAATGAGTATTCTGTTGACAGTAAACATCTCCTGTATGGGCTGCAAATGCTTCTGGTCTGCCCACAGTGTCTCAATGTCTCCTCTAGAAGCTTCAGAGAAAAAACTTACTCAACGTCCTTGTTATTTCATGTGTGAAAAATGTATAAGATATCCCAAACCAAGAAACAAATAGCTTCTTGTTTCATCTTTAAGGTTGCGAATGAAAAGGAAAGGTAAATGTTGGGGTTGATGTAGTTTGAGAGTTAGCACGACTAGGCTGCTTAAGCAAAACAGTTAGCATAGCTGGACAGGCCACTGGAAAGGATAGCTAAGAATAGCAATTGAGAAAGTTCTGAGAGTGTACATGATGTGGGTTAGCAAAAACAAGACGTGTTCAAGGACGTGCAGGCGGTCTGTTGCTATTAGCGTTAGTGCATAGTTACCAATCATAAGGGAATATGGGGTGCATGAACAGCGTGTGATTTATGTCTGTAGCCTATCCGAATAAGCGTGATCGCGTGTGCAGATATGAAAAATGTATATAACCACGCAAGCAGACCAATAAATCGGAATCGGCTGTGCAAGGTATCAATGTGTGGGAGTCGTTCCTGTCCCTGCATGGATGCTGAAACTCGGCAGGTAAAGAAGTAAACCTGTGGGAACAAGCTTTGCCAGTGAGCAAGAGGAACAGAAGTGACATTTCCTGCAAGGATAGCTGCAAAAGATCATGATGGAGGGGAACAGGGGAAGTTAATTTTCAAGGATATTTAATAGTGAATACTAAAAATGCATTGAGTGAGTATGTAGGAGGATACAGACGGAAGGGTATTTCCCAGCAAAAACAAACTACATAATAAGGGTACAAGGAAATCTGTTCTTCAACTGTACTAAAATATGTAACTGCTATGATTTCTGTTTTTGTTGGACTAAAGTATACATCTTCACTTCACTATTCCATCTTTATTTCACACAGTTTCAGATGAAGAACTAGTGCATTATGTGCAGAGAGTATCTGCCTGGAAAAGGAAACTGACGCACAGCACATTGTCCTCAGAGGACACAGTTGTTTTCTTGGAACCAAATTACTGGAAACCTGAATAAGAGCTGCCAAATGGTAGATGCAGCCATCTTCGGGCCCACCTCAGATTTTCAAGACCACTGAAAGTTAAGTTCTACGGTCACAACAAATGCAAACTGTACGTTTCTCTTATAAGCAAGGATATAGAAGGGAGGAAGGGGCTCCATGTACCCTCTTTAAAACTTCCTGCAATAATGTGGACAGAGGAAGGGTAGACAGACCTACCAACAACTGTTGCTCTTAAATTTAAGCTAGCATATTCATACCTGACAGGATGTGACATTTTTGGTCTCTAATAGTGGAATTTGTTTGGAACTGCCTAAAAAACCCCCGCTCTTCACAGGTGCATGAGAGATCATGCATGCAAGTGGTCCTTTCTTTCATTCAAAAGGAGAAGACACTTCAAACTTCCTCTCCTTGACTGCAAAGCTCTGAAGTTATCTTGGACTCTGAGGCTTAGGGGAAGATCAACTGGTGTGCGCAGGCAAAACTCGCAATAATAACAGCTCTTCTTCAGGGTTTTTTTATGCATTCCCTGTGTGGCAAACTAGCACATAATATTCTACCAGAAGAAGAGCAGGCAAAGTGCTCACAGGCAAATAGTTACTGACAGACCATCCCCCTCTAAATGTTAGCACAGCATTTCAATGAGTAATCATGTCTCTGGAAAACTGGTGAGAAATATGAAGTGATACTGCGTAGATCTTCTCCAAATGCTGCAATCCCCTGACCTCAAGTCACGTTCTGAAAAACAGGCCTCTTCATAAAGCCATTAAGTAGGAATGTATTAACTGAACTTACCCGTTACCTAAATAACATACAAAAACATTCTGTACATTTTCTATCCAGGAAAATGTATCTGTGGTTCCTTCCTATACACTACAAATAAATGCTGTGATATTTATATGTTGAAAGATCTGCAGTACAGAAACTACTACCGTGGCTTTCTATATAAAATATATAAATATATACTTTCTATATAAAATATATAAATATATACTTTAATAGAGTGCCAATCGATACAGCACATTCATAATTCTATCAGAAAGGCCATTTTAGTCTAGTAATACCAAGACAGGTTTCAATGAGAAACTCAAAAAGAAGACCTATTAGCAATTCATTCAGCCATGGGTGATATAACATTAACACTTTTAGAGAAGAAAAATGCATTTTTAGGTCTTCCATGAATCCTGGATGAGACTGCAAGGCGAAGAAAGACTGGTTTATCCTCTACGTAACTGTAACATATTCATTCTCCTCTTGTGCTTTTATCTGGAAATCACAATTAAGCTGTAAATTTTAAAGGAAATACCCTGTAAGAGAAAGGCCCTTTATGAGGTGAAGAGTTAAAAAGTCAGTAAAGAAAATATATGCCTGTCGATAATATTTTGGGTTCAAACCCCTCCTGTTTTGCAAAAGGACAGCACAGTCCCTCTGAAATAAAAAATGATACACTTTAATAATCTGATTATTATTAATGTTGCCTCTAGATAAGAGCCCTCAATAAAGGAGTTACAGGATGAAGCACAGTGGTCTATGAACAGCAGTGTCAGAAATAACTGCTCTATGTCTATTGACATGCTAGCTATGTCTCCTTTGATTTACAGTTTACTTGGAGATCAGAAGAACGGAAATGAAGGCATCTAGAAAAGTCTTTTGTGCACTAGAAAAGCATCCCAGAATGAAAACCTGTTTCTGTACCATAGCCCATGGTGGCTGCAAAAAGTTCTGTAAGCAGGTATATCTGTGAAAAATAAGTTCATTGGTCAGAACAGGTTTAAAACATAATTTTTGTTGATCTTGTTTCCTGTTGAGTGAATTTACCTTTGTGCTCTCCTTCTAGATCTGGATTTACATATATAACTGCCAAAATGTTCTTGCCAGATGAAGCCTGAGAAAGGGATTGTTTTTTCTTTCTGGTGTAGTAGATGGGTGTAATGTCATCTATAAATCTGTTTGCTACAAGACACTGCAAGGATAGGACAGAAAAGCTAGAGGTCTTATGCTGCCATCCCAAACTCCAATATGTTAACATTTGAAGATGTTAACATTTGAACACGTTTCACAGGCCATGTGCTTAGAGATTTTGACAATGCAAACAGAAATTATCTAGAAGTATTGATGGGGATTAATGATAGGGCTGGAAGGAAGCAATCAGTAAGAAGTCTCAGATCTTGTAGAATCCTTCCTTTCAGGGAAACACAATGGCATGTGCTGAACCCAAGATTGCTTTAAATACTAGCAAACTTTCGTGCAAGTTGAAGCACAAATTATTCACTGGGTCTAGTGACTGAGAAGACCGCATACATACTGGAACACTACTGAACCCCTTGAAACCTGCTTTTATGACCATGTCCTTCAGACGTATATGGGCAAAAAATAGAAGATAGCTCATGTGTGTGTCTGTCTCTTGTACAATCCTTAGCTGAGGGAGATAATGTTTGGGACTCTTGAGAAGTTCAAAACTCAACACAGTTCTAGCAAAGAATCCAGGGCTCATGGAAAATTGAAGGAAGTACTGTTTATCTTTACCACTCTCAACAGCAAAAGTCTAGTTATAGAGTCACAAAGGTCTGTCCTATTCATTACCTATTGTAGTGAAACTGAAGTCAGTCTTCACCAACAAGGTGTCTCACACCTTTGTGTCTATAAACAGAGCTCAAGGAAGACAGAAACTACCAGTAGCAGACCTTGATCAGAGTCAGGGACCTCCTGAGAAATATTCAGCCCATACAAGTCCATTAGACCAAATGGGATACATCTCAGCGTGCGGAGTCAACCAATTTATGTCATTGTGAGGCCACCGTCTCTTGTCTTCAAAAAGTCACAGAGATCAGGAGAGGTCTCCAATGCCTGGAGAAACGCATCATCATCATTATCAAAAGAAGCAGGCTGGTCAGCCTCACTTTAGTCTCTGGCAAAATCATGCAGTAAGTCCTCTTAAAGCTACTTGTGGGCACACAAAAGCGAAAAAAGTAATTGGGAACAATCAGCACTAATTTACCAAGAATGAAAAAAAACTTGAACAACCTGATTACTTTCTATAATCAAATGACTGGATTTATGAATGGAGAGGAGTGGATGTCATCTACTTTGGCTTTAGCAAGGCTTTTGACATCATAGAATCACGCAATCATAGAATGCTTTGGGTTGGAAGTGACCTTTACAGGTCACCTAGTTCAACCTCCCTGCAGTGCACAGGGGTATCTTCAACTAGACCAGGTTGCTCAGAGCACTGTCCAGCCTGGCCTTGAATGTTGCCAGGGATAGGGCCTCCACTACCTCTCTGGGCAACCTGTTCCAGTGCCTCACCACCCTCACGGTAAAAGATTTCTTCCTTCTATCTAGTCTAAATCTACCCTCCCTTAGTTTAAAGCCATTACTCCTTGTCCCATCACAATAAGTCCTGCTGAAAATAGTTGCCCCACCTTTCCTATAGGCCCCCTTCAGGTACTGGAAGGCTGCTGCAAGGTCTCCCCACAGCCTTCTCTTTCCCAGGCTGAACAGCGTCAACTCTCTCAAGCCTTTCCTCACAGGAGAGATGCTCCAGCCCTCGGATCATTTTTGTGGCCTCCTCTGGACCCGCTCCATCAAGTCCATGTCCTTCTTGTGCTGGGCTCCGGAGCTGGACGTAGGACTCCAAGTGGGGTCTCACCAAAGAGTAGAGGGGCAGAATCACCTCCCTTGACCTGCTGGCTTGATGCAGCCCAGGATGTGGTTGGCCTTCTGGGCTGCGAGCGCACTTTGGTGGGTCATGTCCAGCTTTTCATCCACCAGCACTCCCAAGTCCTTCTCGGCAGGGTTGCTTTCAATCCTGTCATCCCCCAGCCTGTGTTGATACCGGGGGTTGCCCTGACCCAGATGCAGGACCTTGCACTTGGCCTTGTTGACCCTCATGACGTTCACACAGGTCCACTTCTCCAGCTTGTCCAGGTCCTTCTGGATGGCATCCCATCCTTCTGGTGTGTCAACTGCACCACTCAGCTTGGTGTCATCTGCAAACGTGCTGAGGGTGCACTCAATCTCGCTAAGTCATTGATGAAAATGTTAAACAGCAGCGGTCCCAGTACAGATCCCTGAGGGAAACCACTTGTCACCAGAGTCTATTTGGGCATCGAGCCATTGAGTACTACCCTCTGGCTGCGACCTTCCAACCAATTCCATAGCCACCAAACAGTCCACCTATCAAATCTGTATTTCTCCAATTTAAAGAGAAGGATGTTGTGAGGGACAACATGTCTCTCATAGCATTCTTGTATCCAAGCTGTGATGTTAAGAGTCTAGGCAGATGAATTACTAGATGATGAAAATCTGTTTGGATGATCAGGCTTAGAGGACAGTGGTAGGCTTTGGGGGAATCTAATAGCAGCTTTCCAATACCTAAGAAGAGGTTGCCAAAAAGATGGGGCCAGGCACATTACTGAGGTATGTAGCAGAAAAACAGGAGATCATAGTCACAAACAAACAAAAAACATAATTAAGCATTGGAACAGGCTGCCCAGAGAAGCTATGGAAAATTTGTTCTTGGGGAACTGGAAAAAAGATATAAGCAAACTTGTCTGAACTCTGTACTGACCCTGCTTGGAGCAGGCAGTTTAGATGACCTTCTAAAATCACTTACAACCTGTCAGATTCAGTGATTCAACGAGCAAATAAAAATCTCCTTGCTCTTGCACTCATTCATACCTATACTCACACAGAGGACACTCAAGAGTTAATTCATCTAATTGCAATAAAAACCCTAAAACATTTACAAAAAGCATTTCAATTGTCTTGAATAATCCAAATCCTACAGAGACAAAGAGAAGTATAACTACAAATTTAGAAAGCAATACTTACTGTTACTTGTTGGCTCAGGAAACCCAACATTCTGGCCGTTCCAACTCTTGTTTTCTCCAAGCTGAAACAGGTAGAAAAAGACAAATAAGTAAAGAGCAAACTACTCCTTAAACAGAACATTCATGTTTATAAATTTAGTTGAAAGATTCTAAAAAGAACGACTTGGGATTGCCACATCTGTTCACAAAACATTGCTAACACATCTTCATTTTTGTCTAAGATAGGTTATTTGAGGAATGTACCCTTCATGAATAAACATTAACGACTATTGCCTAACACTGAAATATAAATGTTTCCCCGAGGATTAGGCTCAACTAAATATGTTACCAAATCAGACTTAAAATCAAATGTTTTAAGCAGCTCTCAACTGAAAACACGCACAGACAACAGAGAAATTCTAAAACAAGAAGATCCTAATATCTGCCTATGAAAGAATGCATAAACACTACAAAGTACTCTGGGTGTAATTTTAAAATATTTACTTGCTAGGAATCCATTTAGTTACTGAAGTGGAAGCAAAAAAAGATTGCAATTTTCCATTATTTTAATATATAGACTTCTCTGAGGAAGCTACCTGTCTTCAAATAGATTTTAACAGCGGGTATTCTTCTGACACAGAAAAGGGGAGCAATTAACACAGCAGTTCAAAATGAGGCCATTCTTGAAGTCTACACAGTAAATAAGATGGCAGTGTTCTAGATTTACGTGTGAATGTGGATAAACAAGTCCAAGTATTCTTCACAAACTAGTAGCTATTGCAACAAGCCCTATGAATGTGAACAAATGATCCTTCTCAGGCTTCACTGGGATTTTGTACGCAAACAGAAAATCTCGCAGCAAGGCAGTCTATTTGCCACGACAAAGTTGTAGTTGTTTGTGCTGGGAGATGAGGTTGACTGGAAAGCAGAAGAGGCAAAAAACCGAGGATCACCGTCTTCCAGGGCACTTTGTAACTGCTGTCTTCAGCACTCTGCACAACCATTACTGATTTCTTCCAGGAATCAGACTACACCAGAAAAGAGCAGAGTCTTCACTTCTTTGCATTACCTAGATTACCTGTTTACACGTGCTGCCATCAGCACCATGCATAGCTCTTCTGCCACCCTTAGGTCTTCATTAAAACAACGAATATAGTCACATTTTATGCACCGAGTTTAAGGAAGAAACACTGAATTTGGTTTTGCCTTTTTTTAAGGGAGAAGGATGGGGATGAAAGGACTGTGGGAAGAGGGGGAGGCAGTGGAAAAAGAAGTTTCCTTTTTTAAAAGCAACACAAGTGAAAATTGTCCATTTAGATGCCAATCTGATACGTCAGCTAATCTACACTGGGCCCCATTTTGGATTCAAAGAAAGAAACAAGTATCTTCTAATGGTACATCTTTATTGTGCAATTTATATGGAAAGAATTTTGCAATTGCTTAAATTGGTAGAGATCTAAGGGCTATTTTCCCTCTTCACCAGCACAGTTTAGTTTAAGAATTATATGCTTTCATCTACACAAACTTGTGTATCTGCTTTAAATATGTTCAGTCTGTTATACACAGAAGATAAAGCCAGATGTTCTAGATGTTTTATGTCCTTAACCCCAACAAAGCTATAAAAATTTGTTCTATGATCTTGAATACTCCCACTACATAAAATTTGAGTAGTTCACATTTTTTGCATACAGTATCATGTTTGCTCATTGTATTCAGAATAATACTAGGCCATTGTATGCTATTCTGTCAATTCTAAGATACCTATGTCTGCAAGTATGTATTTAAACCATTTGTTAAAGACAATGCACCTGTAAGCATCAGTTTAATAAAAATAGGGAACGGAAGCAGCAGTGCCCCTTTTTAGCCACTCAATTTTTATTTAAGGATTTCATGGTAACCACAAGTTTCCACTGTGTAGAGCTCTCCACAGCAACTATGTTGTGGGCTGAATTTTTTCAGGCTTTATCTCTGAAAATTACCGAGTAAAAATAGTTCAGCCAATCTGAAATCCAATATTGAAAAACTGTGTTTTCCTAGCAGAAAAAAAATTAACTTTTCTGTTTTGCTTTGTTTTTCAAAAAGCCCTTTGGCCAAATTGGCAGTGAAGAAAAAGTTGAAACTGGTAGAAAGCATCTTCTACAGCAGAAAAATCTCAGCATTCTGGTGAAAATGAACTATCATTTGACTCTGTCATAAGCCTGTTCTAAAATGGCTATGACCGCACAGTGTGTTCTCACTAGAAGCACCATCTAGCCTCCAGCTACTCTGTTTAGAGTACTGTACACTTGTATATGACTAAGATATATAGTGAAGAACATAGTGAAGATGAATGTGAATACATAGAGTCGCTGCTCTCAAAGGAGAGGGAAACAGAAGGAGGTGGAGCCAAGTAACCAGTAAGGCATTTATTTTTCCCTGGCTAGGAGTACAGAACGTCTAGAACAGAGTATCTTCCTATATACATATTGTTGTGAAATTTTTAAGAAAAAGAAAGGGTTTTTCAGAAGATATATACAGAGATATATACTATATTCAGAATTATCATGTGGTCCCTAGAAAAACCCAGCAGAACATTCTGTTGACCTAGGCTTGCTGGTGCAGCCCGGCAAACATTTAAACTATGATCAAAATACATACATGCAGTGAACTCTGCATATAACAGAAGCTGATCAGAGTCCACAGCTGAGCCAAATACCTTACCAAATATCTTTTCAGGACACAAAAGGCAAAATCTTAATTGATTACAAAACATTCCATCAATAAACTCAAGACAGGAGAGGAGTGCTAAGTTGCACATCACTAACATGGATATACATGCCTGCAACACAGAGGAATTTAAAAGGTAATTCCCTCTCCACAAATTAAAAAAGACACACATTTTCTTTTTCAGTCATCAAACCTGAAAAGGCCATTATTTTTCTGGAATGCTTTTAGTGCATACGCAACAGGAATACAAACACTGACTACTATGACTACTTCATGTATGAAAATTACTAACATTCCTCTCAGTCCTTTCATGGATGCCCAAAATGGAATAAAAGCAAGAGACACGTTCATCCTGATTTGCAAGCAGAAACAGGCGCACACTTCACATGTACACTTTTGCACACACACTATCTTCTGGAACTACATTTCTGTTCTTAATTACTCTTACAGGAGGAGAGGCTACATTTACAACTGTAGCTATAGAGCTGTAGCTAAATGAAGGTTGATCTCTGACAAGCAGCCTCCTGAAACAGGGGGTGGACAAGTTTAAGCTTTTGTTCTTACTAAACGATTCACTGATACAGCTAAGAAATCTAGACAAGGGCAAAATATGGGCATCATAACAATTGGTTCTCACCTTTTCTTGCTGGTCTTGAAGAGGAGTAGAGGCTTTGTAACCCAGCTGTAGCAACATTGCTTCTGCTGCATTTCTTTTAGCTATTTTCTTGTTTGGGCCTGTTCCAGTAGTAATCTCATTGCCTACTTTTACCTTAAAAAGAAAATAATGATCATAATCTTGATAAATGCAAGACTCCTTCATACCACCATGTAATAATCTTGCTGACCTACCAATAACCGTCAGCTCCTCTGATGAAGATGCAGTCTTGGAAAAGTAAGAAAAGAGCAGAAGGGGACTACAATACCGCTTCACACAGACGAACTTGTTTAGATTTTTCAGAAGGTCCCCAAACTCATACCGAGGAGCTAGATTTTTCTGTATCTCCTTGCACACACAGTTGTCTCTCTCTTCCACCCCATCCTCCCTGCTGAAGATCTCCCCCACTCTTGCTCCCCCCTCTTTCTTAACGTGGGAAGTGCTACAGGAATTGGACTTCCTCTTCCTTGCAGGAACGTTGTCTGCAGCAGCTCCCCAGCATCATCAGGACAGTCCAGAAGAATGGAGAGAGAAACAATGACCTGGAGACTTCAATGACAGTGGTTTCCAAAGAAAGATGAAAACCATATTCACATTCCTTCCATTCTGTTGCACTGCAAGAAACACGGGGGCTGGGGGCTTCCGCACCTACACCTGACAAGCTTTCATCAAAATAATCTCTGGAAAGAGAGCTGCTTGTTGGAACTGCAGTCTGCACTGCACAAAGGGTTTCTGACAAATGTCTGTCACAAAACTAGAAGAAGTTAAAACCTCAAAATAAAGACAAATTATAGACAATGGACATCCACAAAGACCGAGGCTCTACCGTATTCCTCAGGTTTGGCACCATTCTTAAACTACTAGGAGATGGTTTGTGGTATTAGCATTGTCATTGCTATTCACTTGTGTAACACTTGTAGCTCTTTGATAGCTATATTTCACCCTGTCCATTAAGCCATTTTATTTGCCAAATTATCTCTAAAAATAGCGTATGGTTTCAAAAGCATGGAAATCAAAGTAAAATAAAAATAATAAAATAGCCGAGGCAATTTGAATATAAGAAACCTCAGAGGTCAAAGACCTGAAACAGTCTGAAAGAAGCTTTAAAAAAATAGTAAAAACATAAATGTTAAATAAATAATAAGTCATTTAGTAATTTATGTTTTTCTATAATTATTCACTTTCCTCAAATTATCATGTACAGGCTTTCCTAAAACTTTTCCTATATGTTTACTCAAATACCTATAAATTCTAAATACAAAGAAGGTGTTGTAAATAAATAATAATGATCATGAATGTCCCTTAAAAGTACATATATAATTAAACAAAAAGATTCGGCTACCTAAATCAGAAATATTAATAATTTTGACATAAAAGCTTTATCTTCTATGCAGTTCCGCAATTAGAAAACAGCCAATCTGCTACAAGTTTATATGCAATAAAATTGAGGGACTTTAATCGGACAAGACAAAATGATAATTTATAACATAGCTCACAATAAATCAATGCACTGCTATTTCTCAGACCTGTAAAACTGGTTTAGCTATTATTATAACCTCTATCAAAGATTAAAGGTCTGACTACAAAGAGAAAGAGCTTTCTGAAATTAACTTTGGGAACAGAACACCAGCTAATGTCATCAGAGGTTTTCTTCTGTTTATCTAGTGGTCAGGACAAGTAATTGGATCCATTTCATCACATCTAAACTTGCTCTTTGTGTGACAGATAAAAATGAACATATTATCTCTGGATATTTTACTTCCACATTCAATTAAATTAAATGAAAACATTGCTTAAGTAGTTTATACAAAGGGTTTTTATTCTGATAGCGTTTTTTTGCATGTCATAATGAATCCACTGAGACTTCCTGAAGGAAGGAAAAACAGCAGTATGATTTTAGTGTGAAAATATCACAAAAGGGTAAAAATGGGGCTATGGTGTCTAAAAGTATACTTAATAAATCAACTGATCTATGTCATTTCTTTGACTCTTTCTCCGACTAGTCTTCCTATACAAGGGAATCTTCTACGTACTCACTGCTTTTCATATTTTTTTTTTATTCAAACCAAAGATTTTGCCATTATTGAGACTCCAATGGAAAATGGAATTCTCAGCCCACCTTTCTAACGCTGGACTGCGTTACACAGTCCTCTTCTGACGCCTCACACAACCATCTCTAACCGCGGGCACCCCCACGGGGGTCTGAGCAAGGGAAAAGTGGTGGTCTGTGATAGGATCAGTCTTTTTCAAATAATTTCATGTAGCATAAAAAGCTGAAAATCCAAGTTTATACTCATAAATCAGACTCTGCAACAAAACGAACCCAATATCTTCTTTTGCTTCAGAGAGAAGAATAAATCACCAGGAAAGACCACTGAGGTCTAAGGAAATGAAGGTTGCTAGCCTATCTTGATTGACAAGAAGGAGGAACAAAGATTTAAGTGAAATCACAACTAAGTTTCTGGAGAAGGAGGTGCTGGAACGTCAGAAATTCTGCTTGTGATCAGAAGTGACGCTTTGGTGTGGTTTGTAGACAACAAGTCAAAACATGTTCAGGTATGCTGTTCTGAATTGTTCCAGCACAAACTTACCCCTGAGTGAAAACACAAGAGAAAAGAATTCTTTCCTGTTCCTAATCGTCCCTAAACTGCTGTTGTGCTGTCTAACACAATATCACGGCTATATCAAATCTTTGTGAATGTTCTTAATTTAAAAATTAAATAAACATTAATGATCTATTGTTTCTGTATTAGGTCCAGAGCCTTTAACTGGACAGGCTAAAACACTTGATGGAAGGCTTTTTTTATGGTATTTCAGATATGAACAAAGCCACAAAGAAACTGAAAATCTGAGAAGATTTACAACACTATTTTTTTAAACCAAAATGCTTGGTAATATGGAGATGTTCATTTTTCAGAGTACCTGTTTGTATTGCAATCCTCTGATCAACAATAGCAAAAAAAACTTTTATTTTTCAAAAAGACAAGTTAAAGTAAATAAATCATGAACCATCAGGGATAAAGGCAGAAACCATCAGGCGAATTAAAAATAAGAAGAGTATAAAAAAATGCAAAGCCACTACAAGAAAAGCATCCAGAAGGTACATAACCTAATTGCCATTTGTTTCATCAAGAGAAAGAAGAAAGTCCAGATAGGCTTTCTGATGCTCTAGTTCATACTCTTCTTGTATAACTGATTGTAAAAGAGCTAAACACAGAGCGATCCACCTCATATTATGCCAGCATTTTGCTTGCGTTTGAACATAACATAGCACAGGCATTATCTCTAACGTGACAGCAGATGATACCTGCATAACAAACTCTCGACGGCGAGGCATTCCTCTCTCTGAAAGAAGAACATACTCCGGCTCCTTCTCCTTTTTGGCCTGCTGGATCTGAGCCAGACGACTGATGGGATTCATTCCTTGACCATATTCTGGTCCAGTCTAAAAGAGGTTTAAAAGAAAGAACCATTATTTCAGCATATATCCATACAACTATTACACTGCTTCAATAAATCATTTACAAGGGTTACCTCTTCTTTAATACTCCCTTTGAGAGAAAAAGTAAATTTCTTCCTGTTTTCTGATCACGAAACAGAAGATAAGAATCCTCAAGCTCAAAAACTGTGGCAAAAAATATGCACTTAGTGTCTGCCACTGTTACAGGTAGTGTGCATACCTAGCATCCGCAAGCTACTAATACCCTCCTCTACCCACGGAGGTCCTATGGGGGTGGATGAAAACTAGCAGATTCATCAGTCAATTTTATCTCACTACCCCATTTCTATGACCCTTCCCCCTAACCCCTTAAAATAGGTTGCTACAATGCTGGAACATGCAGTATGCTAAGAAGAGGTGGGATTTACATGGGGACAAAAAAGATTTGCCATATGACAAGGAAGCTGCCGCTCTCAGCACTCCTGCCTTTCATCCTACAACGCAACTAACAGTGTAGAAGGTTTACTCTGTTGTGTGTCATAGGAATTCACCCTCAAAATACTTTTATGTAGTGAAGCTAGAGAGGAGTACCTCCAATGGCTAGAACTGCTGCCATTTTGTGAGCCACCCACAAAGTATTTCAAATGCTTAACAGACAATAATCCTCACAATAACAAGTCCAAGCATACGGTTGGTGGGAGAATTGATCTGATGCGTGGAAAACAAAAGGACTGAGAGACTGGTCTGTCCAAGAGTACATAGACAAGTGAAAAACCACAGTCCTTACAAACTATGTAGTTCTGAAATGATTATAGTACGTTATTATTCACATGGCAAATGCTCTCTAAAAGCAAATAGCTATGAAAATATTTGTTTGTAGATCTTAAGGAGAGGAAATTCAGACCCCAAAATATCTATCTGAAATCTTATTTAACTGATTTATGTACCATAACACAAAGAACGAACTTGCAAATGTAAATGGCATTTGAATGTAGAAATAGTTTTACGTTATTGAGATATTTCCTTTTCATGAAGCCAGTGGCAGAATAAGAGAAGATCAGCAGTCGTGCTTGTTTTAGCTTCTCAAATAAGAACAAACAAGTGTTTAAGAACCTAAAGCGATGACCAGCAACTGAAGGCAAAGACCAGAGAGGCATATTATACTAAGAAAGCTGTGCAGCGAATCCTACATAGCATAACTGCTGACATTGTTAGAGAAGATGTAGGTGAAAGAATTAAGGCAACGTCATGCACAAGGGAAGCTCTGTGAGCAAGGAGTCAGGCAGAGAAAAAACGCAGAGCAGGCTAAATAAAGTGCAGGCCATAAGATATAGCCTCATAAACTTATATACAAATAATAAGAAAATATTGTTGTGACTTTTTTTGATGCTCAAAACTTGCAGGCTAAATTAAAAGAAATGCGGAACTTGAAAGCATTTCAGATGTTTGGAAATTCAGAAAAAAAAATCTTCTACATATCTAGGTTATTTTGACTACTGACATCTCTTTCTAACATGACCAGCTTTGGATAATTCAATTTCAGATTGTAATATAAATAGTATATGGTAATATAAGAGATCTTCACATTATTACACCCCTAGCATCTTTCCTGAGAAAAACTTCCCAAAATGAGACAGCCAGAGCCAACAGCCTTTTCAGACCTTGCAGCTTTAAAGCTGCTTTAATGCTGATGGTTTTCCATTAAATAATTTTTTACGCTCATTATTTCCTAGAAGTTTTTGAGAACTAGATCCCCAGAATTTCAGTAGGAGCCAGGTATCTAATTAACCTTTTTTTTTTGTTTTTGAAAAAATCACTCACTGTGTTTTGAAGGCAAATGAAAAAAGAACAATGATGAAGTCAGTCCTTTGTACATTTTCCAAACCCAGTTTCGCACTCTCCAAAGTATTTGCTTTTTTTAGATGGCTTTTCTGTTGGCTGCTCCTACAGAACTCTGCACTTGTTGTATTGAGGACACAGATTTCTAATGGTCATACTTTTAGTAAAGTAAGTACTGATTTACTTATTTGTGCATTCTATAATGTAACACTCAGTGAGGACTGAGTTCAAGCCACACTGGTATAGTGCTGTCCAGCCTAATATAATGCAAGCCATGGACATAACATCATTCAGAAAAATAGAAGATTTTTTTTTAAACTAACAAGAGACAAATACAGAAAAAGAAATTAAATTTAGGTCCTAAAACTATATTTTGAAACACTGGTTTTGGACATCACAGTTTCCTGTTTTTTCCTGCAATTCCTGACCTGCATAGTATGGGCCTAAAGTGACTCTGTAAAGCCAGAGAGAAAGTGAGCAACTCTCCACCGTTATTTACACTGACCTAAAATAAGTATGAAAGGCTATTAATATGCCCTTATGTATTCCTAAATGACTATCCAACATGCCAGACAACAGAAAATCATGTACAAAGAGTTTAACTACTTCCTCACAAAATAATACTTCCTAAAATAAAATAAAAGGTAGCAGATTTTGGCCACTTCCAAAGCCACATCTTCTACACTGAACAGATGACAAGTTAATTTGACTAATTGTTCAGTGCTGAGACTAGGTAGTGATGCTTCGTAGATATATGGACATTATGTTCCTGCTCTAGTTAGATCATTTGGAAGACTAATTAATTCAGATGACCCTTTTGTTTTGTACGAATTTAGGCTGAGTAAACAAAGCAGGGCTAGTCACCATAGACAGACTGAATTGTAGAAGTAGCAATAAATCTACTGCCACCAAGAATAAAAGCACCGTTCAAGAAGCTTGAGCTCACAAGAATCCAGAGCCTCTACAGAAAGCCTCATCAGTGCAACAAGCAGCACATTAATATTCGCTGAGGTGGTGCATGTTTTAATGGAGGGATGGGTCAAAGTCCGCAAGTCCTCCATGGGCTGGTCTCCAGTCAATTTTCTACCTGTATTTGAGAGCTAAAGAGCATTATCAAACACAGGCACAGGAAACAAAAAAAGTACTGTCCTTTGGCGCTTGACACGTGACACACTAGGCTGAGATGTCAACATATGCTTGGCCTTCTTTCAGATCTTTCAAAAATCAAAACAAATTGAAGCTGAAGACACAAAACTCTGGAATCTCCATGAGGGGAGGAAGCTGGACTGTGCGCCATTTCCCCATATATCTACTATCTGATCTCTCTCTCTCCCTCTTCAAACTGGGGAAGGGCAAAAGGCCAGGGAGAGAACCACCACATATGCTAGTAGGGCCTCCCAGAGGAGACGATGCTAAAAATTCACAGAGCTGCTTGGAGGGTTTGATCCTCCACTAGACTTGAACCAAATCTCTGAAGACTTCAGTGATGCGAGCTTGGTTCTTAAGTTGAGCACCTTCCAAGCCATTATGCTTGAGACTTTCACAGTGTTCTCAGAATTTTAAAAAGTACAGGCACATCAGCACAGGTAAGCAAGTAACAGGATCAACAGAAAATGACAAATAAGCCTTTACTGATATAAAATCTGACCAACTCTTGTTACTTTCTGAGAAAACATTCTTAATTCTATCAAAGGTGGACACATACCTTCAATATTGTTTTTGGACGTTTTTTAAAGTAAAGTTTTGGCTTTTCAATCACAGGAAGAGGAGGAAGTTTCTTAAGTTCCTGTAGGACAGCCATTGCAGCACGTTTCTTTGAGAGTTTCTTACTGTTGCCTTCTCCTTCTGCAGTGAATTCTCCCACTGTAACTCGTGTAACAAAGCTCTTCATGTGAGGAGGTCCACTTTCTTTAATCACCTTTTAAGCAAAAGTAACAGTGAGTCAAATCACCCTATAAGGATATCACTTAATGTTTGTATTTCTGCAATGTACTTACTACTAATGTAGTTTTCCAGCTAACTGAAGGCACTTTGATGGGTTTTCATACAATTCAGACAAGTATTAATGACAACATCAGGTTTGAGGATAGAAATTAAGGTTGATCTAACCATCATATTCAGTGTTTCACAGAAAATACAGCAGATCTATATTTTCAAAAACATTTATACAACAATAACACAATATGTAACAATAACGCATATTTAAAACAAAGGCTGCTGGTTTCTTCCTTGCAAGGTGCTTCACGTACTGAAGAAATTCATGAAGGTCCACCAGGCTTTGGCTATTTCTCTCCATACAACATATTCAAAATTATGTTTATATGGCATCACTTCAACCCATTCTTAAATTTGTTCTTTTATCATTAAAAACTCGGATGTTACACCTCATGATCTCAAACTTCAGTATTAAAGGTCTGTACTTTTATGCTGTCCCAGCTGCAGGCAGCATGCCTGCTCTCAACTCTTTCCTTGTCAGAGCACACAACTCAGAGCGATATCCCACACATTTGAGAGGCTGACACAGTCTTGCCTCCATGGCTCTCAACTGTCCCTCCCAACAGCATCAAAAGGAATTATCAAAAGAGCCACCATAACTCTCACAAAAGCCAATCAGTTCTGAAAAGTTTCATTTGCTTATTCCCTTCCAAGCACATTCAGCATGGCAATGAGAAAATCCATTTTAAGTACTTTTCCACTATTAAAAGCTACAATAATGTGAAAAAAATGAAGTTCTGAACACTACCTCCCTTCAGCTCTTTTCTGCCTTCACTTACCCACATACACAGGTCTCCTTTTAGCAGGTTATACTGTTAGGATGCATTCACCAACAAATCACAGCACTGCAAGTGCTAAGATAGCCATCTCTTCACGTATGCACCATTCACTGGTCTGGACAATGTCTACCAGGAATTAGAGGCCTCATTTGGGAAAAGGTTCAGTTATTTTGTTTGGTGGGCGGAAGCAGCTACCTAATTTAATCTTTGTTACATGTAGTGTGTATAAGGAGACATTAGAGCATCTGACAGGCACCTCTTCGTATTACCTTCAAAATCAATACAAATACATATTTTTTCAGTAGGTGCAATTACATCAAACCATTGTTGAAGAAGTGTAATGCCTGAGTGCAAGGGAACTGAGGTAGAAGTGCTAGGGCCTTCTTGGTGTAATAACTATATTTTTAATGGGCTGAAACCTTCAACCTTAATATTATTACAACATGTTTTGTATTAAAGTTCTTTTTATCAAGGTCATGTCCCTTGCATTATTTAGTTTTGCTGTTACACTGTAATGAGGTCTCCTTAGGCTTGTATTTCTTTTTTAAGCTCCCTTTTGTGGCAAGTTCACCCAGTAAATACAATTATCACAGCATATATCAATAAAAAGACACAAAATGAAAATTAACAGACAACTTTGTCCGCATTTTCCCAGAGTAAGACGACATCTGTGCCAGCATGGGATTTTTCTGTTGTAGTCTGGGAGCGTTCCCACTCTAAGATTCCAGGCAACAATTTCAGAAGTATATTCAAGATTACCTCACTTGGAAGTTGCCCACTAGTGCTTTGCTGCGTGAGAAGGCAGCGGTGCTTTTGAGGCACCGGCCCACGGGAAGTTGCACCGCCTGCACCAGGGCTGGGACGAGCCATCCCTGTGCATTGCTATCCAAGTATTACAACACGTTGGCTGTAAAACATGGCTGAATTAACATTACTAAGGTCCTTAATCTATTTGTGGTCTTACTAATACCATTATATAGGTGTTTCTACTTACATGCAATATAATGTATTAATAAAATATACAAGAATGTCTATACTGACCAGATGAAAAAGGACAAAATAACGTGCTTAAGAAATATAATTGCTAAGTTCCTAAATTATTAGTTTTATATAAGTTTTCTCACATATATATAAATGCACACAAATATATATATACGAAAAAGAATGTTAATACAAAACCAAGTTATATTTTCATATACACAAAAATATATTAATATAAAACTAATGTATTCCAGTGTGTTTTTTATCTTTTAAACTTTTAAGTATGTGACACAAGGTAAATAATTGCCTGGAAAAGGTTCAAAATCCTTTCTTTGTTAGTGTGTAAATGAAAAAAAGTCTGTGCTGTCAATGGAATGAAACCCATAGGATTCAGATGGGATCCGAATCAAGTTAAACATCCAAATTTGGTAATTTAGCAAAAAAAAATATTTACCTAACAACATTTTTGGTTAACCCCAGATTTTAGATCTTTTTACTCCACATGATTTCAAACAGTTGTGCTATAAGCCTGGGGACAGAAAACACTAAAAAGAAATTCAGCCTTTGCTATCCAAAAACACTATATGCATTAGTACATTAAACTATTTCCTCAGTTGAAAGATACAACCTGAGGACCAAATCATGGTTAATTTAAAGCTGAGAATTTGATTAAGGGTGACAGTTCAATACACTTTTCTTTTTCTGTTCCACTGATTTAAAGAATAACTCCAGCAAGAGAAAACACATGGGGCCAAAACACATCTAAGGTCAAGTTACATCGAGAGTGAATTTGGCTCAATTTAATGAATCATGCTGACAAATGAAAAACAGCAGTACGATTACAAGGAAAGAGCAACGCTTCTTCAATTCTTAATGAGACTCCAGGTAGAAAATTCAAAAGATTACAACAAGATTAAACGGACATCAAAAAAAATTATAGAGGAGACATAAACAGGTCAACAGAAACATGTCACCTATTATAATAATTATAATAATCCATGATGACTTAGAAGTTTTAAAATACCAATATATCTCCATGTGCTTGTGCAGGCACATACCAGATCTTCCCAGTTCAAAAAAATAAAAATGTCTGGATGTTTTATTAAAACTGGAGTGAAGAAGGGTGACCATCATGCCAAATCTGAATCAGAGCTACTCAGTGTGTTGGATCATTTGATCTGAAAGCCTTAATCCCCAGGAGAGCAGGAGCCAGACTGGTGTGAAACTTCCCGCTGAGAACGTGCTCAGTCTCCCAGAGTCAGCAATTTGGTCTGTTCCTGGTCCAAAACACAGAATCTCTGCCTCACTGCGGTAAGACTGGGACACAAGAAACTGCAGCTCTTTTTCCCAGCGGAACACTGGAAGGGGAGGGAGGGGCACACAATCTGCCTGTTCAGGCACTCTATCCCCTCACTCCTGATACCCAGAACGAGAAAAAGATACTATTGTACTTGCTGTTCTAAAGAAAGAATACTTCAATCCAAAGAAAAATATTGAAAACAAAACGACAATGTGAAACACCCCACTATGTTCTAATACCTGAAGCTGTTGACCTCAGTTATGTCTTCTAGGCTCACCCAACCCCTTACTGACAGGTTGGAAATAAAAAATACATATGTTACAAGAGAACTGAAAAAAGCAAGATTTTAGCCTACTGTCGAGGAGGGAATAAAAAGCAAAATGACCATTTTACAGCTATTCTAACAATTCCTACAGCGATCAGTTTTGTACACCTCCTTAAAAACTGTTCATTGAGAGTCCCACAGATGCCTCAGAGGAGTTGCATTTTGACTTAAAAGTTGATGAATAAAGAAAGGTTAGCTAAGGATGCACCAGTGAGAACTATGGAGTAAAGCTTGTTAGAATTGAATGCTTTTATTTTAGTTAACTACTTAATAGACAGAAATTCCATAAAACTCGTTCTAAGTTTCCTAGACAATTAAAACCAGCCATATTACATGGAACAGGATAGATGGAAGAAACCCACTGGCTTCTGCAAGCTCTCCGCATTCTCCACCTCTTGTGCAATTCTGAGGACATGTTTACATAGAACTTTACGTATCTTTATGGGCATTACTTAGTTGCATAACACAGCACTGTTGGAACATTGGCTAAAGCTTCTTCAGATGAAGGAAAGGCAGATCGTTTTATAGCTATCACACAAAAAAAAAGCTGGAGAAAGCTTTGATGCCTGCCTGGAATAACACAAAACCATTTGTAAATAAAATCCTATTAGAAACATCAGATCCTGGGGATTAGTCATAATTGCTTAGGAGTTTTACTGAAATACAAGCCAGTACCAAGCTCAATCAAAACTCTATTTAAGAATGTCACCTATACTTAGATTTAAAGGCAGGAAATAACACAAAATCTGTCAGGAGAGCAAGAAACTCTCTTTTTTCAATGTTCTTAACATTCTTTGGCAAGTGGCACATTAGACTTCTCCTGTACTAAGTATCTATGCCTTCATTCTCTCCTTACCAAATGCTCTCCCTTAAACAAGCTGAAACCCAGGAATGAAGTTCAGAAGACATTCAAAGCACTGTTCCTCTTTTCTTTCCAACCACCAAGCTATCCTGTGGCCCGTGACCACACATCTCCTTGTATTTTTGTGTCTTGATTTGTATGGAACTGTTCCAAATACTTTTAAATACTTAAGGTAGAAAACGATGTGTGAAAACTGAAACATTAATTATGAGCTTCCTTTTTGAAACACAGACCTGTGTTTCCATTACATCTGATCTTGTATCAGAGCTATGTTCTTTCCATGTCATTGCAAACTGATACACCAACACCCCCTGACACCCCAGTGTCATTTTCAAGATTTCACATTCTCTTAATTTTCTAATTTGTCCATATTGCATAGACACACATATTACATACTCATATGAAGCACATACATGTTTGTTATACTGCAGAATTCCTTAGTCAAAAACAATATTCTTTGGCTCTCTTGTCTACCTCCTGAGAGATTTCTCAGATTTCTAAGAAGGTCCAAATAACTCATTTGACATTGGCAAATTCATGGACATGAATATCAGTAAACTGCATACAGCACAGTGAAGGGTATGCCACAGCATAAACTATTTTTTTGGCATGCAAATATGTGCCTCTACTTCGAAAGGCAAAAGCACTGGAGAAAATAACCATCACCAGTACAGGCACTACTCACATCCTTCATACATACATACTCGGTTTAAATGTAAAAAAAAAAGCAGAGAAAGAAAACTTTGAAGAGCCACTTACATTAGCATTCTCTGCATTGTAATAAAGAAAAAAAATCAGCTTGAAAGTTTGGTGGTTCCTACCACAACAACGTTAGATTTTTACAACCAGTTTGTGTAAGAACTTTCTCATCAGAAAAATTTTCCTATTACTATCACTCATTCTCCCGTAGTTAGTTCACTGATAGTATTGGAATCATTCCAAATATTCTTTATTACTTGAGGTAAACAAAGGTGTCAGGAGCAGGTTCATAGACAAAATCATATGAAATGAGAAACAAAAGTCATGAAGGCTTAAGTAGAGATAGATAAGGAGTCAAACGGTGTGGAAGATAAAACGACACTCATGACTTTCTGAAAACAGCACATCAGATGCAAAGTGTCTCAGTGAGAACTTCTGTAGGGTGTGAATGCTTACAGTTAAAGCAAAGACTTTGGTTGACTGTTTTGAAGATTATTTCAAATCAGATTGAGTGTGGCTACTGATTCTAATCCCACAGCACTATACAGAAGATGCTTGAACTGTCTTTCTGCCAACCACTCGTTGGCAGTCAAATATTAGGTCTCTAACACTTCTGAAAACGCATCTAATCTATTAGTAAAAACCAAGTGTCTCAGACTCTGATAAACTACCAATTTCTGAATTTATAATTTGCATGAATTTAAATGTCATATTCACAATGTATTACTATTATTAGCTGTGTTGAGTTTTAGTGGCACCTTTTTTTTTAGTACTTTCTTAGCAAACAGATAAATATGTAACACATACCTCAAAACTGACAGGTATATTGCGCTTCAAAGCAATTTCAAACACTACACTGATCTCAGACTTGTTTGCATCTTTATCTTCTTCTGACTCTTTTCCTGTTTCTCCGTTCTGAAAATAAAGAATACATAATCATACTACATTTTTTAGAAGATAAATACACTTTTCCCCTGATTTCTCAAAGATTTTTGAGTTCTCCTGTCATGCTGTAAATCAGTTTTTGTACATCCATCTCAGCACCCCATCACCAGACACCTGCTGACCATGAAGCCACATATAATGCACTTATGCGTCATAATAAAGGAATAAATACACATTCATTTATAAATGAATGATAGATGGCAAAATAACTTCTACTGATTTTAGTCTTATTAATGACATGGATAATAATCACCTGTACTTGTGTCAAACATGAGGATCAAACAGATCCCTTCACCTGTTTCTCTGTCTCTCTCTGGGTATCCCTTCCAAGCAAGGAAGAAGTCTTCCGTACTTCTCAGAAAGTACAGAAGACTGTACTTCTCTCAGAAGAAATTCAGTGAATCACCCCCACGCTTTGACTGGGTCACCAGGTTACAGGTGTCCTCAGCAGGTCCAGCTGGTTACTGGCCCCTCCATTGACTTCCCTCTGGGAGTTATGACCAGTATGAAAAGGTAGTGACAGAGAACAGCTTGCTCAACACAGAACATTATTTATTTATCCATAGGAACATAACAAACAGAGAGGCTACGAGATAAAACAACAAAAGGCACATGCAAACATTATCCTGCCTAAAATTCAGCTCTGCTTTCCACTTTAGGTAAGTCTTACTTTTCTCAGACAACCGCCAGCATGGGGAATCGGTCAAAGAGTTATCGCCCTCTGCAACCACTGCCTTTCGGTGTTTGTCCCCGGGGCCACATCATCCTCAGTTCTCAGAGGTTTCACTGCCAGCCACTTTCTAACTGCAAAGCTCTGAACGTTTCAAACAGGGATCTCTCAACAACCATGTAACCTTGGCCAGGCTCCTAATTTTTTATTAGTGGAGGTAAACATCAAAGAAACTTGAGCTGAATTAGGTGGATTCCTGCAGAGTTCCCATCTTATATAACAAAGGCTGATCTAAATCTTCAGCCACCAGAATAGCTACAAAATGCAGATACCACAGTTATAGATTACCATTAAAAAAGCATTAGGTTCTTCACATTAACAATGAAATGTATCAATTTTTTATTTACCATTTGTCAACTCTTAATATATTAATCTTTAAGACAACGCAGGACCACAAATCCAGCAGTCAGCTAGAGCATGCAAACTCTGAGCACTTTTTGTCTCATTAAATGGTCGCAAAATTTTGAGTCTGAAAAAAGCAATTTGTATCCCTGACATTGATGTGGAGCTAAATACAAAACAAAAATCTATAAAGTTTATAGAATCTTCCGAAAAAAAAGGATGAGGTGCAAAGGAGTAACAAGGGTAGTTAGAATGAAATTATGTAGGACCTCTCACTCGTCTCATAAAATGGAACGTAAAGAACCACTGAAATCAAGAACTTAGGTCATTATTGATAGGACAGGCAAAGCATTGATTAGGTTCACTGGGAAAGCTCAACCGAACAGAGTTAAAAGGACAATATTTAAAAGTAAGATGTATTTTGGGGACATAAAGTGTATCAAACATAAGGAGTAGGGTAGTATTATTCTGTAAAAAAACCTTAGTGAGAATCTTACTTGGTATTGTGTTCAATTAAGTTTGTGTTTTATAAAGGACTCTGATAATCTGAAAAGCTGAGAAATAAAAGCCACAAGGATGAACTACTGATTAGAAAAAATAACTTCACACTGAGACACCATGGAAACAATCAGTTCTAGAAAAAGATTCAAAATTACTTAAGCATAATCTGTAAATGTATACGGGGGAGAGATTTTTGATATCTTTTTGTTACATTTAGCAAAGATAAGAAAATACCAATTAGACAGAAAATGAAGCTAAGTGAATTTAGAAGAAATACCTTGCAAATTATCTTTGAAATGGTGAATAATCAATCACTAGCATAATTTACATAGAATAACAAAGTCCACCAGACTGCCACCAAGCCTTTAAGTCAAGAATGTTTAGGTTTTTTTAGCTATACTCTAGCTTAACCAGATATGTAGACTCTAATGTAGAAATTACTGTTTAAAATTTCATGATTGATACAAACACGGCACTCCAGAAAAATCTGATTTTCCCTTCTGCCCTTACAACTTCACTGCTTGCATATTGTTCCACCAAACGCAGCAGAGAGCCCAGCTGTGAGTGGAGCATAGGGAAGATGGTAGATTTTAGGGCTTAGACCTCAGTATTGAGCAATAAAGTTTCAAGTCTTAGTCATATGACTTCCCTAAGGAAGATAAAATATGTTCAGGAGTGTCTCAAGTACACTGGAGTTAAATTTGATCCTCATTCCACAGCTAACACTCTAATTGCAAGGCCTTTCTTTGTCTCACATCGATGAGACAGCAGAGGTGCTTTGGCAGACACACAATAGCTCTTTATGCGAGCAGGTTTGCATTCACCTGTAACCCTGCCCTGTTTGCCGACCGCCTCTTGTTTCTGCTCACCTTACGCTCTTCTACATGTTTGCGCAATGAAGTCTGAAGATGGCAACAGTCCAGTGGTTTAACATGGATAAAAGATTTTATCATTAAATTTAAAAAAAAAAGGAAAAAAAAGGGTATCTCGAAATGAAAGAAGAATATATAGAGGGCTGCATTAAGCAAACACGGTTATGAATATGTACTGGGTTTGCATGGCAAGGTGTTGGTAGCAGTGAGGGCTACAGGGGTGGCTTCTGTGAGAAGCTGCGAGAAGTTTCCTCTGTGTCCAACAGAGACAGTGCCAGCTGGCTCCAAGACAGACACACTGCTGGCCAAATCAGCGACAGGGGTAGCGCCTCTGAGATAACATAGTTATGAAGAAAAAAAAACCCCTGCATAATGGCATTTTGCAGCCAGAGAAAGGAGTGAGAACTCTGCAGACACCAAGGTCAGTGAAGGCGGAGAGGGAGGAGGTGCTCCAGCGGCCAGAGCAGAGATTCTTCTGCGGCCGCAGAGAAGACCATGGTGAGGCAGGCTGTGCCTCTGCAGCCCACGGAGGTCCATGGTGAAGCAGAGATCCACCTGCAGCCCGTGGAGGATCTCATGCCAAACAAGGTTGTGACCTCGCGAGAAGCCCATGCTGGAGAAGGCTCCTGGCAGGACCTGCGGACCAATGGAAAGAGCAGCCCAAGCTGGAGCAGGTTTGCTGGCAGGAGCTGTGGCCCCGCGGGCGACATGTGCTGGAGCAGCCTGTTCCTGAAGGACTGCACCCCATGGGAAGGACCCATGCTAAAGCAGTTCATGAAGAGCTGCAGCCCGTGGGAAGGACCCAGGCTGGAGCAGGGGCAGAGTGTGAGGAGTCCTCCTCCTGGCGAGGAAGGAGCAGCAGAGACAACACGTGATGAACTGACCACAGCCCCCATTCCCCATCCCCCTGCGCCGCTCAGGGGGAGAAGATAGAGAAAATTGGGAGTGAAGTTGAGCCTGGGAACAAGGTTTTAAGGTTTGGTTTTATTTCTCATTATCCTACTCTGATTTGATCCGTAATAAATTAAACTGATTTCCCCAAGTCATCTGTTTTGCCCGTGACAGTAACTGCTGAGTGATCTCTCTGTCCTTCTCTCGACCCATGAGCTTTTCATGGTATTTTCTCTTACCTGTCCAGCTGAGGAAGGGGAGCGACAGATCGGCTTTGGTGGGCACCTGGCATCCAGCCAGGGTCAACCCACCACAGAAGGCCAACAGGTAAACCCCTTTATTTACTGTGCTATATTCCATGGATCCCATTCCAGTGACATTCACTGAGTTACTAACAGGATGCAGGGCTAGATCAGCGCCAGCAGGTCTGTCCTTGCTCCCCTCTCTGCTCTCCTTGGAAGCACAGTGGCAGTGATTGGGGAAGAAATAAGCTCAGTCTAGTCATGTAATTGAGGCCAGCCAGACTTTAATGTGTACTGGGCTCTGATCCATGCTTGATGATGTCTGAGGAATGGTGAATCAATCACCTTCCATGGCTGACCTGTGGAGATCAGTTGTGCTGAAGAAAGCAGAGTTTGACTGAGCTGAACCATGTCCCATGGTGAGGGCACACCCCACCAGTGCACAGCAGCCCTGCGTGCACTTCACATGATCAGCAGTAGGAAGAAGCCTGAACCTTGGCACCACAAAGCCCTTAAGCCCTGCTTTTACCAACCTCCAGTTCTCTGGAGAGCTACATTCAGCTCCACACGATGCAGCTCTTTGTACTCCATCATGATCTAGGCATCATGTTACCTCCAGCCTTCTCCAGTCACCTACAACTCTAACCCATGAAGTGACAGAGATGTTTCTTCATGACTAGCCCGCAACCAGCTCCCTTTACCCTCAGCATAACCAAGCCACAGAGGTTTTTCTGACCGAGGATTTGATTCAGTCTCCTACCCACAGACACCTGCTACTGAGATCCTACAGCATCCCAAGTGGTCTTCAGATGCTGCACCAGAAACTCACAGTGCTCGCACAGATCTTGCAAGTACTATGTGAATGTCTCGGTTAAGCTACAGTACTGTCTCCCAACAAGCCTTCCTTATTTTTCTCACAGCTAACTGTGGATTTGATTCAGTTTACATACATAACTCCTGGTGGCGAAGAGAAGAATGAAGTTACTTTATCAGCTCATAAGTGAAACAACACCACAGTATGCTACAAGAATTTAGGACACTCCATTTGCCACAGCTACATCTTCTAAAAGCCTGCACATCCTAACAGACATTGATGTAAATAGACACTAAGTAGACCCAATTTGGCAAGAATGTTAGTTAAAGATGTTATTACTTTTGCTAGGTAAATTACATATGTAGACGGGCTATGAAAACTCAGTATATAAACCAGGTACACATAGATGTTACTTTTATATATTGTTTACTTCAGACTACTACTTATTATCCGATGCATTTAGTGGTTTAATTTCCATTCCGATTAATGGATATTTGATAAAATACAATATTAAACATACTATTTTCAAAAACTAAGAATATGCTGAGCTAAAATAATGTAACATTCCCACTCAGGTTTGTGCTAAGATTCATTATCAACCAATATATTTGACTGGAAAATAACAGAGAAAAGAAGGGAATTAACAATGAGAAAGGAAACAGGTATTCCTCCTGAGACTTCATTATTCTTTTTTGTTTTCCTGCTTAAAAAAAATCATGAATTACAGTAAGTGATTTTGAAGAGAATTTCCTGATCCAGAAAAATAATAAAGCAAAACAAAAGCATGCGTTAAACTCTCTTTGGATCAAAAGACGCAGGGCGAGGCAGAAAGAACAAAGCTTTTTTTAAATACAGAAAATATTTTCCATTCTTAAAAAGCAGCTCAAAACTACCACACAAGACACTGAAGGTACTACTAGTAATGTTGTGTGCTGTGCACAGGAGTCCAACAGGTGTCATCAGAAAGAGTGTACGAAATAAAAACATTGTCTCCTTGTGCATTTATTTTGGTTTATTTGACTGGGCAATTCTATTATGTTTGTGCTTTAAACTTGCAAAGATCATTTTGAGAATAATTTTTCTGTTAAATATTTTTTAAAATACGACACAATGTTTCCATTTTTAAGTAGCAATATACAGAATTTATAAACATAGCAATGAGAAAGCTAGCTATTTGTAAAGGTACTAAGTGGCTAAAAGCCTAAAGCCATGAGACAGGTGATATGTGGCTGTCAGTGAGTTCCATCAGGTTCTTAGGTAATTACTGAGGCTAATATGAAAAGAACACTAAAAATTAAACATTGAAAAAATAGGAATTAAATTGTTTGATTTGGTATCTCAACACGAAGGTTAGGAACAATTTTCTGAAACACAAACCTGAGGTAATTTTTCTGGAATAGGCTCATTCTGGAGCGCTTGAAGGGCCTTCATTGCAGCATTATGTCTAGCAGCTTGACGAGTCTTTCCTTCACCAAAAAACTCACTGTTGCCAACAGTTAACTGGACATAGAAAATTTTAGGCACTGGGCAGTGATACCTGGAAGAAGTAATGAAAAAAAACCCAACAATACAAGTTACATATTTTAAACGTCCATTTTATGTACTATAGAGAGGTAGTTCGGCATAAACCACTGTCTTTTCTCACAGAGTAAGACCTAACACTGAAGTACACGGACTGTTCCTCAGCAAGGCTGTCAGTAACTCCGTGAGCAGTTCCGATGTGCAAGCCAGCTCCTCACCCACATTTGCAGGGCTCTGCAATGAGCTCCAATAGACTTCAGCCCCACAGCCCAGCTCTGCTCTCTTCTTGGTTTGAGCCTTAAGAAGACTAAACCTAGGGAGAACCCAAAGCTCCAGCAGAAGCCACAGCTGCGAGACAACTCCTGTCCCACAGGAAAGTGTCACAGAGAAAGAAGGATTGTGAGGTCTGAAACCTGCTGACGCAGCTCAGCTCTTGGGGATAACAAGCAGTCAGACAGCAGAGAGTGAGGGACCTGGACAATGCACTTCTAGCCTCTTTTTAAAGCTCAATTATTGAAATTATTGTAGAGAGAAGAAAGAGTTCTCTTCCAAAAGTATAACAGAGGGTAGGCAGAAGCTCTCCTCCAACACTGTAACAGACAAACATTTTCCGGGCACTGAAAGAAAAGCAGCAATCACCACCACACTATTTTCCTTTTTTTTGATTCCTGCAGAAAAATTTCCAAATATAATGGCAGGGTTTCTCAGTAAGTCTGAAAGGCACCAAAAGAAAGATAAAGCAAAAAATTGAACATTTTCCTGTGAACTGGCACAGCTATCAATACTCAAAGAAAGCAGCATCTTTATCCATATCATCAGCTCCACATCTCTATTTTCAGTCATAAGAATAGCTAACCCAATCCACGCTCCCTGCCCTGAAACCTGTCTCTAGCTGCCAGTGAAGGAGGAAAGTGAACGTGATGCCATTCTTGGCTTTGGGAGGTGCCGTCACAGCACTGTGACAACTACGAGCGTAAGAGCTTGTACACCTAAGCAATTGCGACAGCAAAGAAGTATTCCACCCTGCCCCCTCCACAGACCCCAAAAAAGCAGTTCAGCACAGATAATTAGTTCTAATCATTCTTAAAATGATAATCTTTTAAGAGAACATTTCCAAAAAGTCCTCTAATTATACTCTGCATAGGTGAGGGAATTTGCTTCACTCTTCGCTCTGTGGCCTAGTCTGCCTGTGCTCCTTCCTCAAAGTAAGGCTTTTCTAATACACTGGAGATTTAGCCTTTGGAAAAATACACGCCTATCAGAAATGGTTTCTCTTTTATGACAAATAACTTGTACGTCTTTCACGGTGATGTAAAAAAGCCCAGGATTCCAAAAGCGTCGCCAAAAGCTAGGTCCACCACAACAAAACTAGAGTCACTCAACAACACAGCAAAGTACTACATTTTCCTTCTTCTTCTTAAAGGATCCTTATTAAAGCATGCTCTCTCCATTTGCATCTGTTGGCATGGATGGTGATTTTTTTGTATGAAGACTTTCTGACTTTTCATTAATAATTGCAACCGATTGGTTTCAATATAAAACAAAATAAAAAGTTCTTCAGATAGCAGCACACTTCAAACCCAAACAAGTGTGAATAAGCACTCCAGTCTCAGTGTCCCTGAACTTTGTGCCTCATTCTAAAAATACGTTTATATGGAAAGAGCAAAACCGTAACACTGGCTCCAACAAGCCTCTAGCTATAGGGCCTTGGAGGGGTGAGCTAAGTTGCCTTTACGACACGCAAAAAGTGGGTATTTGCTTTGCTTTCCTGTTTACAGTTTAACACGGTTATAGGGAATTATTAAGGCCTGGAAATGCATTTGCTTGTGTAACATTTTCATAAAACTACAGTATAACTCAGGTTGGAAAGGCTCCTGGAGGTTATCTGGTCCAACGCAGCACCCAAAGCAGGGCCAAGCTCTGACATTACACCATCTTGTTCAGGCATTGCCCAGGGTATTGTTGATATCTCTGAGGATGAAGATTCCACAACATCTCTGGGCAACCCGTTCCAGTGTTTGACCACTCTTTCTGGAAGAACATTACAAAGCTCCTAACTGCATAATGAAATGCAGAGGTTGGACGAAACGAAACGGGGGTTGGACTAGATGACTCACAGAGGTCCCTTCCAGCCCCTAACATTCTGTGATTCTGTGAAATTCAGACACCACGGTGCCATTCATTAACAAAGCAGCTGCCAAACCAAAGAAACAAATCGTTCAAGAACATTAATTTCTATCCCACTCCACTGTGTCCTTCATTGCTTCTGACATACAGCATTCACCTTGTACCTCCCGTAGAAACACAATACCAAGACACGACCAGTGTGAAAAAATCTGTAATAAAAAAGGACAGTGGCTTCAGACTGAGCTTTATCTCAAAAAGAATGGTAGTTTTTCAAATGAAAGGCAGAATTTCACCCTTGCCCTTCACTTAATGAGTTTACATAAAATGCTTCCTATAGCAACATTTTCCTTTGATTTGTTAGTTTTATTTGGTTTGCAATATTGTTTTAAGGAATATTAAAAATAAATTTAGGGAATATGCAGGCAACAGATGTAAATAATACCTTGAAAGAATTTAAATCTAAGAATCAGGAACAAGCCTTTGACACCAAACATCGGTCAAACTGTATTTCCGAAGTGAAAAATATTACACTTCTTTAAAATCAAGGGAAAAATAATGAAAAGCTTCATCAGTACAGTCACCATCTACTCCACTTCTTCCACAGCTGGCTTAGAGCTCTGTGTGCCTGGTTCCACTAATGTGATTCCTGTGAAAGTCTTTCTTTACCACAGAAACACAGAATAGCTGAGGTGGGAAATGACCTCTGGAGATCTCCTAGTCCAAGCTCCCTGCTGAAAGCAGGTCCATTAGAGCAGACTGCCCAGGGTCACTTCCCGTCGGGTTCTGCATATCTCCAAGGGTGGTTGATTCAACAACCTGCCTGGCAATCTGCTCTGGTGTTTGACTGCTCTCACAGTAAAAAAGTCTTTTCTTTTCTTATGTTTAAATGGAATTTCTTGTATTTTAGTTTGTGCCTTTTTCACTGGATACCACTAACAACAGCCTGGCTCCACCTTCTTTACTCATCCCCTTCTGTATTTTATACCCATTGATAAGATCCCCTTGAGCATTCTCTTCTTCTGGCCAACCAGTCTCAGCTCCCTCACTCTCTCCCCAGATGAGAGATGCTCCAGTCCCTTAATCACCTTAATTGACCTTCAATGAATTTGTGCTGGTGTGTCCATGTCTGTTGTTCTGGGGAGTCCAAAACCGGGCCCAGCACTCCAGATGCAGCTCCTCACCAGGGCTGAGCAGAGGGGAAGGATGACTTCCCTCAACTTGTTGACAACACTCTTCTAAACGCAGCCCAGGATGCTGCTGGCTACCTTTGTTGCAAGGGCACATTACTAGCTCATGTTTAACTTGGTGACCACCAGGAGCCCGAGATCCTTTTCCGCAAAGCTGCTTTCCAGCCAGTTGGCCTCTATTGTGTAGTGATATATGGGGTTATTCCTGCCCACGTACAGGCATTTGCATTTCCCTTTGTCAAACTTCATGAAGTTACTGTCTGCCCACTCCTCCTGCCCATCGAGGTCCCTCTGGATGGCAGAGGAACCCTCTGGTGCATCCGCCACTTCTCCCAGGTTTGTATCATCTGCAAACTTTCCGAGGGCACACTCTGCCACATCATCCAGATTATTAATGAAGACATTAAACAGTACTGGCCCCAGTACTGACCACTGGTGTACACCAGTAGTGAGTGGCTCCCAGCTATGCTTTGTGCCACTGATCACAACCCTCTGAGCCTGGCAGCTCAGCCAGTTTTCAAACTGCCTTACTGTCCATTTATCCAGGCCATACTTCATGAGTTTGTCAACGAGGATGTTATAAGAGAGTGTGTCAGAAGCCTCGACAATATCAAGATAAACAACATCCGCTCCTCTCCTCTCATCCACGGAGCTAGCCATCTCATTGTATAAGGCTATCAGATTGGTCATGCACAATCTTACCTTCTTAAATCCATGCTGATTACTTACAGCAGAATTGACAGTCACCTGTCATTCTTAACATGATCAGAAATGGTTTTCAAGATTATTTCCCCCATCACCTTTTCAGGGACTGAAGTGAGGGTGACTGACTTCTTGTTTTCCCAGGTCCTTCTAGCCCTTCATGAAAATAGGAGTGAAATTTGCTTTCTTCCACTCCTCAGAAATTTCCCCAATTGCAGCAAACTTTCAAAGATCATGAGTGGCATCACTATGACATCATTCAGCTCCCTCAGCACTCATGGGTGCATCCCACTGGGCCGCATGGACCTGTCCTCTCTGTTTAAATGTTCCCCACCCTGATCCTCCTCCACTGAGGGTTAAGTCCTGCCTGCTCCAGACTTTCCCACTGATTTCAGGGACCTGAGACTTCTGAAGGCCAGTCTTACCATTAAGACTGAGGTGAAAGCACTTTGAGTACCGTCATCTTTTCCACGACCATCAGGTTCCCCACCCCACTCAGCAGTGGGTCTCTGGTCTTCCTTTGGCGACTGTAGAAGCCCATCTTTTTGCCCTTCACACCCCTTTCCAAATTCCACTCCAGATGGGCTTCAGTTTTCCTCCACCCCCTACCTGTACACATTTACAGTGTCTCTATGTTCATCCTGGGTAACCTCACCTGGGTCACAAACCCTGTTTGAGTTAAGTCAGAAGTTCCTTGTTTGTCCATGCAGGCTTCCTGCTGCCTTTGCTTGACTACCTGCGTGTCGGGACGGACAAAGAAACTGTTCTTGAGCTTGGAGGAGATGAACCTTGACAAACTCTCCTGGACAACTCCTCTCTCCAGGACTGTATCTCCTCGGATTCTTCCCAGCAGGTCTCTGAAAAGATCCAAATCTGCTATCCTGAAGTCCAGTTTGTGATCTGCGATATTTGCCTTGTTCCCTCCTCTCAACACCCTGCTATTATCTCATGGTCACTTCACTGACTCCAACCTTCACATCTTTGAACAGTTCTTTGTTTAAAAGTGTGAGCTCCAGCAGGAGTGCCCATCCTCACCAATTCCTCAATTGCCTATGTCAGAAAGTTGTCACTGATGCACTCCAGAAAACTCCTGGATTGCTTGTGCCCTGCTGTGATGTTCCTCCAACACATAGTGGGGTGGTTAAAGTCCCCCATGAGGACCAGGGCCATGGCCATGAACTTTCTTCCAGTTACCTGAAAAAGACCTCTTCTACTTCTTGATCATTCAGTCCGCAGGAGACACCCACAGCAATATCACCTACATTGGTACACCCTCCAGTCCTGACCCACGAACAGCCAGCTCTCTGATCACTCATCCCCAGGCAGACCTCCGTGCATTCCCACTGCTCTCTCATATAAAGGACAACACTCTGTCCTTGCCGTCCTGGCCTGTTCTTCCTAAAGACCCTGTATGCATTGATTGCAGCACTCCATTTGTGTGAGCTATACCACGATGCCTCTGTGATTCCAGCAAGGTTGCAGCCCTGCAGCAGCTGCACACAGACCTCTCATTCCTCCTGTTCATTCTCCATGCTAAGTGTGTTAGTGTACTGGCACTTCAGATAGGAACCCAACTGTACCGATTTCCCAGAAAGGGTATAAATACTTCCTCCATCATGCTGCCCTGTAGGCTCTTCCTTACTTGTTTGTATATAATTGAAGCGGGACCCCCTTCAGCCCTGTTTTGTTGGTTTTAGGGTCTCTCTTGTCAACACCCCTCTTAATTCTTGGCCTACTAACTTGGTCCATCACTTCCTCACTTGGTTATAAGTCAAGTTCACTCTCCGTCAATTTAAAGCTCTCTTGACCAGACTGGCCAACCTGTTGATAAGGATGCTTTTCCCACTTGGTCAGTGGGGATCCTGTCTCTTCCAAGCACTGGTCCTCAAAGGGGGTGCCACAGTTGTAAAAATCAAATCTCTGTAGTCATGCTTGTTATGCTCCATGTGTCCCCTTACAGTATTATTGGTGCCCACAATAAAGAGCAGTGGTAGGCAACAGTCAGAGGAACAGACAGCCCTTGGAATTCTATTAACAATGTCCCAATGCAAGCCCTTGGTGAGAAGCAAACCTCTCTCCACAGCAGGTCAGGTTCACAGATGGTGGTCTCCATCCCCTGCAGTAGGAAGTTGCCCACTATTATAACTTGCTGCTTCTTTCTGGCACTGGACTTGGCTGGCCTGGATGCTCTGAGAGCTCCCAGGCCTTCATCTAGAGCCATGGCACTGAAATTGTAGTTGCAGATCTGCAGGTGGAGCAGCAGCCTTCCTCCTGGTGCCACAAATTACAACCTTCCAGCCTTCGCCATCACTGGACTCCTCATTTCCCAGCCCAATAAGCACTGACTCTCCCTGCTCTTCCTTTGGTATGGTTGGGGATTCAGGCTCTAGTACCTGCAGGGTCCCAGAGAAGATCCAGTTGATCTTTTACTCATCAGCTCTAGTGATGTCAGCAGAGTTTGCTGAAATCTGCCTGCATCTCCGTTACTTGGTAATACAGATCCTCTGACGGTGCGTGCCTCCCGCAGACAAGACGACTGTCTCCCCATCCCAGCTACAGCTCTCGAGCTAGATCTGAGTCCTGGTTCCTGACGTATCAGGGACAGCTGCTCCAGGCGGTGCTAGGAACTGTGCCATGTGGTGCATCACCACCATTGCTGAGCACACACCCTCTCCTCAGCGAAGCGTCTGGCTCCCTTCTGTGTGAATTGCTGTGCGACCTGCTGCATCTGCTGGCTGTCTCTTCAAGCAGTGCGCTAGGCCCTGCACTTGTATGTGCTTCTCCCTAGGACCTGCTGAAAGGGTGCTTGACCCTCTCTAATCAGGAGACAGCTGGAAGAAAAGGTCAGTGCAGCTTTTGATCAGGAGTAGCTGACAGAGCTTGCTGGCAGCTGCTAGATCTTGCTAGAAGCCACAGCCTCCTGTAGATATCCTTTCCCTGCAACAACAGGCACCCTCCAGTTCCTCAAAGAGTTAGCAGGAATCCTGCCACCACCCTAGAAGCTCTTGGAAGATCAAGAACCAGAGCCTGGAAAGCGCTGCATCTCTTGGCTGCCTCTGTTAGCTGTAGCTTAGCACAGGATAAGCTCTGTCACGCAAAAGCAGTAGGCACCTTGATAGCACATTCCACCTCATTACTTCACAATCCTCTTTAAATAAAAAGAAATGTGGTACTGCTGTTAGCAAGTACTTAGGTTTAGGGAAAATACAGCATCAATCAAAAGTTACAGTTTCTTATTATTAGACCTACCTTTCTCTCCATTACACGCAAAAGAGGAGAGCACATGAACCTTAATCCACTTTATAAACTCAAATGCCACAACAAGCCCTCTCTTTTTCCCTCCTCCCTCCCCACCTTTTCTTTTAAAGAGTGTTTAGGGAGCTATTTATGTGATAATATGGAAAAATGATATTCAGCCTGTGGCTCTAGAGTCTCATGCAGCTCTGGCACTGGCAGAATGATTAGGCTTTTACATGGTTTTGATTAAACTTTTCTTGCTCTGCTTGGCGTCAAGCAGAGTTAACAGAGCACTGATAATGTGAACATTGCCAGGAAAGTGCAAGGGAGCACCTGAAATCCTCAGAAAACGGACTAAATCTGTGAGGATATTGGCTTCTTTACAACATGGAGTGTGTCAAAAAGAAACAAAACATCCTCCTTTTTTCAGTGGTGAGGAGAGAGACTGTATTAACCCAAGCCTTAAAATGAATCATAATATTACAATTCGTAAGTACAGTGCAATGATTAAACTGAGTCTTAACATGGAATGATTCTGCATCCTGAAGATGCACATGCATCTAAGGAATAACCTCATGCAAAGTTAAGATATCACATCTGCCACCAATCATTAACAAACCTTCCCAATATCTTACATTTGAGTTACCAAAAAGGACGGAAAACATTAACAATCTTGAGAATAATTATATGGAATTTACTGATCATTATGCAATAACATCCCAGCACATTTTCCATCACAAGAACACCTACACGTCAGCCCTGCACTCCCGAGTTCTCTGCCGCTCTGTTCAGCCACAGAGCTGAAACAGTCGGGATTTCCAACAGCAATGCTTCACGTACAGACTCATTGGGTTTCTGACAGTTATAAAACTACCTACATCTAAAGAATGTGCATCTCCCTGCATTCTACATCGCGGCTGCAAAGGCTAGGATTTTCCTTTGGAGAAAATTCTTAAGTAAAAAAGATTCCCAGGTGATACTGGCACACTCCACAGAACACAAGCTGACAGACACATCCGAATGGCAGAAGATTACAAGACTAGAAGACAACAAAAGGACATGTGAAATGATACATTCCATCAGAAGAAGAAAAAAATGTGATAAAGGATAATACTTTAATAAGCAGCCACATACAACCTAATTAACTTGTTTTAAAACAAGTTAATATTCAATCTGGCTCTTCTGGACATTTGAGATTCTTAAGAAGATCCCTCAAGTAAGAGGTCTGGAAAGCAGGTTCTCTTTATTCCCTCTAGGTTTCAGAGGATCAGGAATCTACTTATTAGCTAACGCCATTGGTATCACTTTCGAATAGCTAACCTGAAAAAGGATATTTACTTTATAACTGTGACCTTGAATGCCAAGTTTCAGCAATGAGCAAATATTTACAACTAGTTATAAACCCCTAAAAATAGGGGTTCATAACAGAAATGCTGACAGACCTTAACTAAGTTGGTGTGAGCGGGCGCCAGTATAATTAAATAAATCACCAAGGTCTGTTGACAATTAGAAAACTCATTTTGGTTTGCCACAGAGACAAACAAAAATTCTGTTCATTATAATTTTACTGGAATATGATGTCATAACATGTAAGCATACTGAAACAATCTGCTGCTTTTCTAGCCAAAATATTAATTGCATACTAAGGAGCCCTTGGGGCCTCTTCCTTTTCGGCCATCAAATCCACACACACAAAGACAAATAAAGTATTAGTACATACATTACGCGTTCAAACTGCATTTCCTGCATTTCCCTGGATTCCTCAATGGCAGAAATGTTTCTGATAAATATTGTTACTTTATTCTTAGAAGGGAAAAAAAACAAGTGCAAGCTGCAGCTCAAGGAAACTAGGAAGTTTATTTAGATTTAGCCTCCTTTTCACTGTTAAAAACTCCAGTGAGGTTTTGTCTAAATTCTAACGGCCAATGTATTCTTTACCTATGTAAAAAGAACAAATAAACCCAATTACCTCCCCACTACACAAGTGTAGGAAGTATTACCCTATTCCCATTTCATATTGCAAAGTGAAGAGGAACAGGGCAAGATGTCTGGCAAGTCTGGGCAAGATGAGGGCCACTACAATACGAGATACAACACGGCATGGGAAAGTCACTCTTCAGATGCCAGCTCCATGCTGAAAGGGTCGTTTTCCGCACATTCTCCTTCTGGCTCCTTCTCCATACCAACTCAATCAAGCTGGCAGCCCTGCTGATGCTGCTTACCCAGGAAAATGCTGCGAGTGGAGGGACAGAGAGCCACAGAACGTGCAGGGGAGTCAGAAACAGCACTTGCTGTGAGCGACTTTTTCTCTGCAACATCTGAAATTTCTCTAGGGGAGCAAGTTGCTTCGTGCAGCTGTTCCCTGGCCATGCCCTGTTTTTCTAAGCAGCCCATTAGCCACATGCATTTCTTACAGATGTGAGTTCTACGTTTTGAAGAAGGAAACATCCAGTATAGCCACTTTTGCCTTCATACAGTCCACCTTCTGGTTCTTTCAGCCGGTCCACAACAACACCTGGGAACAAAGAGGCTCTCTTTTCCAAGTAATCCTTTTGAGAACTGCAATCCATTATCCCTGAACCAGCCCGGCTGTCCTCTTCTAGATTACGTCCACATCTTCCAAAAACATTCTTAATGTAAAGCGAGCAAGACAAGGCACTACGGCTCACTTTTAGCCAAACACATCCCTTCTTAGATGGAAAGATAATTTTCTGAAATTTCTATTCAGCTGTTTTATTTATATAGCCTATTAATGCTTTCCCTTTTACTAATGTTGACGTTCCCTCAGCTACATAGACAAGATTTAAAAAAAACAAACAACACTTATACTTGCCCCAGATTATCCTTCACTCTAAAGATGTTTTTAAACTATAATCCAAATCTTTTAATTTTTAAAATTAATTAATTCTGGATGAATCAATATTTTTGCTCTATATATTATTTGCTATGATCGGTTTATGAAACCACTTTTGACCTAGTTGTAGAACCCCCCCAAGCAACAGAATGTTTACTTGACTATGCAAGAATTCTAAAGAATAACTACGTGATAGAAACATATTAACAGAAAGAGATTCAAAAGCAACTATTATTTTTTCAAAAAAATTAGCAAACATGTCAAAGATGCTTCCCATTTTAATACACAGAAACCCCAAAATTTCTGTATTTCAAATATAAGAATGTAAGCAAATTCTGCATCAAACAGTCAAGATCCATGAGTTGCAGGCAACTGCATAATGTAGTCCTCTTTATCAGTTAAGGTCTATTAGAAAACAAATTAGATTACTTGCTTCCAGCACTTCTGCTGGGAGGATGATCTAGAAGCTGAGTTGATACTTAGGAATCTGCTAATGCTCAGCTTGGCTATACTTTTACGTTTTATTTTGTGTCAATACCATCCTTTAACTTATATAGCTCTTTTCTGTTACATTTACCCCCCAAGGCGAGCCTTCCCATTCCCCCTCACTCTTTGTTTTGCAAGGGAACAAGTCAAGGTATTTTAGAACTCTTCTCTATGAAAGGCTAACCACTATCCTGCCAGTCCTTCACAGCTTTTCCCTATACTTGCTCCTGTTCTTAAATATAAGAGTCAAGAATGGTAGACAACATACCACATGAAAGACTAAGTGTTCTGTACAACAGCAGTATTTATATATTTTCATCACAAATATGTTGCTCAACACATCTTAAAAATCACATTTGCCTCTCCTCCAGCTCAATCACATCAGTTGTTCTCAGTTTATCTTACAAATAATTAATAATAACATTACTGTCCTGTAATTTCCATCTGAATAAACCGCAGGTGACAACAGAGTTAGTACTACTCGTGCCTCTGGTCTTAATTTTCCATTTTATACTGGAAAGCCTAGTCTCATTCCATTTCTAATGTGTTAGTCCTCACAATCATCCATCTCTTCCTGCACATCTTGATCTTCCTGTGTAGCGATGATGCCTTCTACATCCCATGGACATTTTCCTACTTTTTGTGCAAACACCTTTAACAAAAATATTTAAAAGGTTGATTCTAAAACTGGAAGAACTGCACTTCATAATCTTCCTCCAAGTTTGACTTTTAATCCTGCTGATTATTTTTCTTCTCCTTTCCCACCTTGCATTTCTTATACAAATCCCCATCTCCTTCAGTTTAATGAAAACAGAATCCTTATCTAATGCTATAAAACGCTTAACTGAATCCCACAAATATAAGATTAACTTTACTCTCTTTATGTAAAAAATGAGTTAACACACAACATGCAAGGTTAACACAGTCAGACAGAATCTACTTTTAGTATACAGTAACTTTGTGTGGAGTTTTATCCTTTTTTACTTCCATGTCTTTATTTATACTTTCTTTTAAACTTTGTGCTGACTCTGTGAATATGTCATGAAGTTAATGATTCCCTTTTTTTAATTATTTTTCTTCTTTTTCTGGGCTAGAGACTATGCAGTTCCTTCAAGCAGTATGACTAACTTAATAAAAAAATTTGACTCCTGTTTTCATGATCATAATATCGAAACATTCCTGAGTGAAAAACACAAGGGAGAGGGATTCAGTTTAACATAACTTTATCTAATGTGGAATCTTCCCAGGAGAATTTGTGGTGACAAGACAATAATATTGCCACATCACTGTATCTCTGAATTCAATACAGACATTTGACTGAAATGAATATTTCAATACTTACTTGCTGCACCTACCATTACTTTGTTTACCATTTGCAGTAAATACATACATTGACAAGTAAAAAACAGTTGCTCATCAAAAGTAATTAGAAAAGAACGACAGAAAGCTGCAGACATCATAAGCTAAATACAGTCATGGATTAAGCTAACAAGTAATACAGCAAACACACTGAGCCAGCTATGTAGCACTAGCTATAGAGGCATGCTTCCATACACAGTAAGTTCAGATCTCTGCTTCCACTTTTATTGCTCCCTCCTTCAGTCTAAAGCCTAAAACTCTAGAAGAAGCACTTTGGGGCTCAAAACCAGCCCAAATACCATTTCTTAAAACAAAGAAAAACTAGTGCAAGACATATGAGAGGAAAAAAAGAAAAAGGCTAAGAGAAGCAAAAAGAACAAATCTAGGGAAAAAAGGATCATGAGATTAACCTTCCAAAGTACTGTACACTGGACACTAAGGTAGAAAAAAAAAACCAAGAGAAAACAACAACCAAAATGAAGAAGCGAGCACAGAACAAAACATTATGTGCCTCTAGAGCAGTATTTTATCTATCAATTGAATACCTAAGTAATGAAAATGGTCAACACAACTTCAACTTATTATTGACTGCAAAAATAGCATGAATCATGTAAGAACGTAACAAGAATACTACCTCCAGAGTTTAAGGCATTAGAAAATGTCAAGTGGACAATGCTGAAATGGAGATGGGGGCTGAGGGGAGGACAGGATAAATATAAGGAAAATGTTCTTTTCCATGACATAAAACAAAGTACAGTAAGAATAAAATGGAAAACATAATGAAGCTGTGATATACACTGTACACTTAGAGGTTAAAGTAGACATCCAGAAGACAAAGATCTCAAATTCTTATCTACTTCAGCTCATAAAATTTCCCATGACCTGTATTACTCACTAATCTTTACAAGCATGCAGAGTGGTTACTGAGAATGCTGTCCAAATACCCATTACAGTAAAAGAACATAAACAATGTTGCATATCTGACTACAATATCATTTTCTTTCTACATAAGAAACTCGTGTAAAAAAAAAAATCAAGTCACTTGCCAGCCTAAAGACTAAGTAAATGAGAAAATGAAGTACCCCTCTCATTTAATTTTATCATATATTTATACTGGTAATGTAGTACTAATAAAAATGTTACTAACAAAATCATCTCAGACCTAGGACTTCATAGGAACTAATAAACCTAGAAGTCCACAGAGGAGGAAGGCCCAAAAATGCTCACAGAGTGATTCTGACCATCCAAATTAACATAAATTGAAATAACTAGTGTATATTGGGCTCCATTCTGCTCCCACTTGGAGGAATTAACAGATGTTAAAATGCACTATCCTAAATAAAAAAATGTTACCTATCATTTTAAACTTGGCAATTAAAGGATTGAAAGTAAGAACAAACTGTAAAACCATCCTTAATTATGGCTTAACAAGTCCCCTCTCAGCAGCTGAGTGCAGTTAACTGAGGATGCACACTCTCCTACCTCACTAGTTATCATCTCTGCAGCCTCTGGAAATGTACTATCACGGTTGGCTACAGCTTCTGTCCAGAAATCCTCCCACCTGCGCCATCAGACTTGCAAAGAAATGAAACGTGAGATAGCGAGCACTTGGTCAATTGGAAAGGGAGGGCATTTTGTGTTGCCCTGCACTGATCCTGTCACGATGCCGAAAACAACGTGGATGGCCTTACGAAGGAAGTGCTATCTGCCCCTGGGAGGGGAAAGGAAGGGGTCTGTTAATCAATCATAGTGAAGTTTGGAAGGGGCAAAAAGGCTGGAAAGCAAAAAGATGAGTGGTGAAGTCTTTCAGTGCTTTGATTCCTTTCTACATAAAAGCATTAAAAGAGCAGATTTCCTAGGGAAGCTTATTCATGAATAGCAAACATAAGATTCTTTCAATTTTCAAACTTCCAGGGGCATAATGGATTTATACCAATGACTGACAAGTAAATATAAATATATTGCTAATAAAAATTTGTAAGTGATGTAATGAGGGTAGTGGCAGTAGTAGTGGTCATCAATGCACAGTGACTTGTCCCAGTTCACGGAATACAATTTAGCACTGAATTTTAATACAGAAAAAAAATAGGTCATGTTTGGTCATTATACTAAAATATACGGTTGCAGACTTTCTAGAAGATAGGAAATGTAGAAGATGTTTCTAAGATGGTGTGGAACTGTATTCTAGAAAGCAGGGACTCTAAAAAAGACTTGGAGGATGGAGATACCAAGGACTGCTGATCATATGTGTATCCGAAATGGTTTTTATGACCTTTGACATAGTAAATAAGGTCAGTATAGAGAACACCTTTACTAAACTGAACTAAGGCTCAGCTGCTGATGTCCGCCTCCTTGCAAAATCCCATTTCTGTTTCATGGACACTATTGTCAGACTCGAATCTAAATCAGTAAAGTGAGTAGACTCCACTTTCTCCTCTTTTGTACCGGAAAAGAGCCTCAAAGCTAAGGGAGTTGCTTTTTTTTCCAGAGATGATTTCCCTTTTCATCACAACATTGGGGGATTCAGCCCCATTTCAGTGAAAACAAATCATCCAAACAAATCATGGTGCAAAAGCACCCGATGCTGTGAGTACAGCTATCCTTTCTCTGACAACAACCAATTCAAACCAGCATTCCTCTCTAAAAAGATCCTAAAAAGACAAGCAGATCTTCAGAAGATCCTGGGAATCAGCATTTCGGAAAATATTTTAACTGTACTTTATTTCACAGAACACAGCCAGCCACCAAAATCACTACTGTAGACAAGACCTGAAGAGAAACTGTAACACAGTGGTTGCTAGCGACAAGTTCTGCGTTCAGATGCCATACATTCTATCATAAAAGAATCCTGAAAACCTGTCTTGAGAAAATTTAGTATTTCCTCAATCTGTGGCAGAACTTTCAGTTCAAAAGGGACAAAGACCTCTGACTAGGAGAGAGTATAATTCCAGGTCTTACTGAGTTATAATCTGTTAAAAATTAGCCACTAACCTTCTTTCTGCTCACTTTCCTCAGGAAAATTATGACAGTCTCTCAAATCTAACGTTTGAGCTGAAACAGCAGTTCACCTGTGTCATCACCAAAAAAGCAAGCAGAGGACGTATTTATTGGTCACCAATGTTCAGGTTCTGGATACAGCAGAAAGGCTGTAACTAGAGGGGAGACCAACCAGTCTTGATCCCATTGAACCCAGTATCTCACAGGTCTCTCAACTGAAAAATCCATAGTTCAACAGAAGTACAAGAAAAAGACAAGGCTGAATAAAACGCTAACCGTGGAAAAAAGAAACACACTCAAAATGTTCCTGCTCCTGGAAGAGCATTCTGAATCAGCGCTTATTTTTATAAACACCAACAACGTTAGTCTTCTGTCTGTATCAGCTGCCTTAAAACAATCAGGCCTGGGGAAAGGAATGGGCAATGCCCAGTCAGTTGCACAGCCAACAGACTGAAGAGATTCACTAGGTGCTGGAGCACGCTGTTGGTTCTGAAGATCTTTAAACCAGAAGGTTGACAGGAACTCTCCCAAGTAGAAAAGCAATGTCGACAGACAGACATTAGGCAACCAAAGATGAGAGGATCTGTATTTCACCTCTTCATGCTTTTCAGCCTAAGTGAGAACAAGAAAAGTCATGGCTGAAACTTGGAGACACAGGTCTGGAGCCAGATGTACCTTTTCCAGAGCAGAGAAAGATCTAAGGAAGTTGAAAACCCAAAGAAAAGAATCTACCAAAACCTTGTCCCGTAGATGGAAGCTTCAGAAGAAATACCAAAATGTGATCCAAGGACCACAAAAGGACAGCGTAGTCCTCTCACCAAACAGAGTAAGAAAGCAAGTGATTTGAGGAACCAACTATAGCCTGAAAGAAAATGAAGAAAAATTTTAATTAAGAGAAGAATAAAGTATTGGGACTCAGGAGCTCCTCTGTAAATAAGGCCAAGAGGTCACTGACAAAACTACTTCATCTTGAGTGAAGATAGGTTAGAAGAAAGCAACGGTGCAAATTGCATGACTTACATACCACATTTGAGGCATGAAGAGTGAGGAAGCATCTAGATGCTCTGCAGCTAAGGCTAAAAAGATTTTAATGACACCAGGTAAGTGCACTGATTTGTAGAATGAAGAGATGCTGTACTGGGAATACTACCCACACAAAGTGTGCCCTATACTGTCTACATAACATTGTTTTAACAGCTGCCAATGTAATATTGTAAATATACTTGAGTACACATTTTATTGATCCCTGGTAGGTTAAATGCACCCGTTAACACAGCGGATGGTAGCTACAGAATGCATTTGTCAGAATGATAACATGCACGCTGTGCCAGGACACGTCACCTAACACCATTTTGTGAGCACTGTGGAAATTCACTGTAACAGGGTGAGGGGACTGCAGAAAAATCGTTTTCGGACAGACAGAATTTAATGGAGTCTATAAATTCCACAGCAGAATCTGGGTTTTCTGATCCCAGATACTCTACGTATTTTTATGATCTAAAACACTGTAGAAAATAAACATTAGCTGTCAAAAATTTTATTGCAGGAATAAATATCCTCTGTCATTTAAGGATTTTTTTTTTTTTAAGCCAACCATACTAATCACTATTGTCTAAACTGATAGCTACTGGCAATGGCAAAGCTCATCACCTGCAAGCTCCCTTGCCACTGTTCTTTTGGGAAAACTATCTTAAGACAAACAGATGTTTCTGCTGTTTGAAACCAACAGGAAATGGACTGACTTTCTCCCTTTTCCTTTCCTAGAAACAAACACCAGCACAGAAAAACCCTAGCACAGCTGTACTCAACGCTCTCCTTGTAACAGTATGTCTGTGTGGGAGGCAGGCAAGGAGTGGGAACAAACAGGCCAGGGGAAGTGAAATGTAGCATGCAGAAGATGAGCACAAAGAATTCATTTAAAAGTTTGTGAGTGGATTCTTACACCATGATGTTGATACACTAGCAGGGTAACAGTGGGATGTACAAGACTTTGCTTTCAGATATGATCTGAATCCTGTCTCAACCGGTAATGTACAAAACAGAATGAATTATCAGCCAGCAATCTCAACCCTTTCCAAGCAAACAGATGTTCAAACGATCAGAAAGCTTCATTGGTACGAACAGACTGCAGGTTTGGTGGCCGAGTTGCAGCCTTATCTTTAAGCAAGTGTCTAGGTTAAGCCTGAGAAACAAAATAACATGGTGAAATGCAGAATTCTTGCTGTCTTTGTGTGGATAAACCAAACACTTTAATTTTCACTGCTGACAAACTGGCACATTTTACTCACACTAGATTTACATAAAAAAAGGGAAAATGCCATTGAAGTTCTTGCATTACAGCCTCAATCATTACAGGAGAAGAAAGCTTGAAGAAAACGATGAGACAGAACTCTGCAGCAAACCTGGTTTTAATTGTTTTATGCTGGAACTGCAACACTTTAAAGTCATGAAAAGCTTCAGAATAGAAAAAGGCAACTTTTGAAAGAGTGCTTCTGCTGTGAAATTCTTGTACCAAAACACAGATTCCTGCTGCCATCTAATGGTCTAAATCAGCCGCCTGCAGCTGAACAATTAAATTCCTAATCTGAACAACCACTTAAATTACTCTTAGCACTATACTATCTTTCCCTAAATTTTAACGCTCTGAAATCCGCATTTCTTGTTCAGACTGAAATTACAGTGTATTTAAGGGGATATAACCTATCCTAACCGAACTCTAACACTTCTTCCAAAAGGGTTTTGGTCCATTTGTCCAAAAGGCTGGAAGGAGGGCATGGAATGCAGAAAGGGGGTTTCGCAAAATCAGTCAATAAACATCCTAATTGTCACATCTCTTAATCCATAAAATGCAAATTTTAAGGACAAAACTTTGCAACACTGACTGGAAATGCAGGCAAAACACCTCTGACATCCTGGCCTTTTTACATGAGAGACGTTGCACCCTACATCTGAAGTCTGAAGGCGACAACTGTACAAGGCGAAAATCCCAGTGCCACCCCGCGCTGCTCCTGACCAAGAGGTCTATCCTCCTGTGACTAACCCAGCTCAATGCAACAGGCTTCAGAACCGAGGGCCCACTTCACCTGCGGAGCAGGCACTGGTGTCCACAGCCTAACAGCTTTTTGCAGCAAAATATTACTTTATTCAATCAAAAGCCTTTCCAGGACTTGCATACCTGCCTCTCCTTAGAACTGTTGTTACCCAGATACGTCCCTAAGGAGGGTTTTTTTCTGATACTTTTCTCTCCCTCTTCTCTCTGGGGAGAGATTTTTATCTTTTTCCCAGTCCTTCCACTTCGATAGTCGGACAACTCCCACTATAGCACTAATAAAATTATTACAAACCAACATTCTTCAGATTATTTCTCAGAACACGATTCCGCTCTAGATTTAGACACCTAAATTTAGGTATTTAGTTAACGTGTAGAAACTAGAGTGGCTATTACAGTGAAGCTCCGGAGAGATCCACACAAAATGCAGACATCCTAGTTTATGGCACGACAAACAGCTTCCTAGAGCAGTGACTGCTCTGATTAGACCTTCCACTGGTTATAATGGGAGACCGCGTTTCCAGCGCACAGGAAGAGACTATTTGAGAGGCATCCGAATCCTGCCAGCACCCTAGCAAGCTGCATGCAGCTGCCTCAACACAAGCACATGGTACCATCTGAGTGCAGCCATCTACCCAAGACATCTGCATGATACGACGCAGGACTGATCCACGAAAAGCTCAAGTTTACCACAAATAGCTGGAGTCCTGGTGGATTATATGAAACGGTATGATGAACGAACCCTGCTTTTAGAGGTTCCTTCAATTGCCTAAACTTAGCTATGCAGGGCCATTTGAAATGCTGTAGCGTATCTTGCCTGTCCTTCAGCTGCCACTCTAGTAAAGGTCTCCTCTAGGTCTTCTGCCAAATCCACAGGTTCCATGTGAATGTCTCAAACACCCTACAATGTCCCAAGAGGCACTAGAGGCCTATGTTTAGGCAACTTAGTGTCCTCACATCTGCCATAGTACATAAGCTTGGAAAAAAAAAAAATCTGCTTTGTACACAGCTGTGCATAAAGTCCTCCTCTGTTGCAGAAAGCCTCAATAACTGGAATTCAGCAACAGAGAATAGGCTGATGATGTGCCTAGAGTCAGAGTCATGAAAAGACTCCATGGAATAATCTGAATTTCACCTTTTCCAGGCTAGTGGTTTATCTAATCGACACTAGATCAAAGTCTTTCAGATCCAACAAGCCTTTGCATTACGCACTGGACCATCTGCACCTCAAACGGATGAGGCTCTCCATGTAGAGAGAGGTCTCCCGTTAGAAGGCAAACAGGGTGCTCAGGCAGTGCAGGAGGACATCTAAAGGCCAGGAGAATTTCAGACTTCATTCTCTTTCTGTAAATTAGGTAACTGGGTTGTATACCTGTAGGTGTACTTCTGGAGACAGTCTCAACAGATTTTACATTGTCTCCTGCAGCGCAACCCACTCACTTCAAAATTTGGCTTCTACAGCTGTACTTCTGGCTAGATTTTCCTTTTTTTTCCCCAATATGACTATGTAACTTTTGTGAAACAAATGAAGCTGGGTGAGGATTTAGACTGCATTGCTAAGCACTCATGTCAAGTAACACCAGCCTCAAATCTGTTGCCTTTGATGCACGTATTTATCTTTAACTCGGCATTCATAGAAGAAACAAACCTTTCATTTTATTCCATTCTTTCACCATACAATCTTTTATTAATCTGATCTGACAATTTTAGTAATTTATCCAATAATCACAAGGCCTATTCTCTTCTCGATCATTAGACTGGAGAACACATTAGTCCACTATGAAGTGAGCAGTAGCAGATGTAGTTGGCCAAAGACCAGTCCTCAAACTTCCTTTCATTATACCTCATTATCAAAGTGCTGATTCAGTATTTCGGTCAGTGGTTCACGGGGCCGATACACATAACTACAGGAACAGCTAAGCCGAAGAAAAGAGTCCCATGCAGCAACTCAGCACCCAGCTGGGGAGCCACCGACCCGGTAGGTAGGAACGCCCACGCAGGGTGATGCCCTGTACTTTGTGGCTAGGCAGCCTGGCTGGCTCCAGAAGAGGGAAGAATATGCTGTTTCTCTGTATCTCTAAGTTTGGGCTTGCAAACACCACTGTAAGAAGCATGTGAAGAAAAAGAAAAGGAGGAATGGTCTGGGCACTCTCCCCTGTCGCGGAGGATGAACCGGACTCGACACGACTATCAATGTGATCAGTTACAAGCCGTTTATTAGCCCCAGACAGCTCACATTTATATTCCCCATGACATGTACAAAGGAGAAAGGTGACAGCCTTCTCCTTTGCCTGTAGTATACAATATATATGCAGGAAGAAGCAATCGTATACAAAATTGACATGAAGGCTCAGTGCAGCAGAAACTGTCAAAGTGCACAGAAGCTGTAGTTTATCCCAGGGACACTACCCACTGTGCGTGACATTCTTACAGAACTACCACACCATCCAAATTCCCCCAAACCAAGCAAGAAACTGCTTCAATTACTTTATTTCCATTCTCTAGCTTGTCATTGTTTTGTATTTCCTTTGTTTGTATACTTCACAAGTGGTTTTAATTTTGAAAGCTCTTTTTTTTTTATTAAGGTTTTTCAAGCTGTCTAGATTGTGCTGAGATACATTTTAAGGAATTTTATATAATAAGCAAATAACTTCTGCATTCTCCCAAAAAACAAGGGTTGAGTTTTGTGATCTCTTTAACACTACTTTCCAAACTAAAACATCAACAGTTGCTGTTAAGTTTCTAGCGGTTTTATTTCTTGGCTGAAAACACTTAGTTTAGGTAAGTCTGTAAGACATCATTTCCGTTTTGTCACTTACAGACATTCTATAATTGAAAATCCTGCAGGAAAATTAAACTTCAGGAATGATTTCTTCAATTCTAATTGATGAAAAAATAAGTTATAATAAAACATATTAGCATTCAATGGCGACAAGGCAAGCTGGATGACCCTGTAGTGAGAATCAATATCTTATTATTTAATTGCTCTAATTTGATCAGCCATGTTTTTAATTTTTTTTTAACATGGTTTAAGCCAGCTGCACACTCAGGGACACGAGGGAGTACAGGTTCTAGCATTGGCTACAGATATGAGTAGTATGCATTTTTCACCCCCAGCTCTGCCAATATTTCTCAAACCTGACCCGCCATTTCAAGGTTTGGCCTCTTCTGAGTGGCCTGCCAGTTCTGCTGAATGATGCCAAATCGTGTGCTGACAAATGTACAGCCTAAATCAGTTAGCAAACAGTCCCTGAAAGCATCAGCACCTCCTTCCCCAGTCAGCTTGTACAGCTCTTAGATAAAAGAAGCCATACGAAATGCAGTGTTCACTATTTTTAGCTTTTCTGTAACGTATATTGTTTGAACTGGAAGGTCCTCATCTGCCTTTGCTGCAAAATTGCTCAAAACCTGTGAGGCTTTAAACAGGTAATATACAACTGGCAAAGTCCGAGTGCCAAAACAGTTTTTTCCTTTCTTATAGCCTCTGTTAGTAATATAGAAACCTTTGTTAAATAAAAAGTTGTCTAACACGGTTGCAGTCAGCATTGACAGCTTTTTTAAAAGCTCTGACGTATCAGAGACCATCAAGCTTCCTAGTACCAAACTTGCATGGATTTTACTTGAATAAAGAAAATCCAGAGGACTCCCAAGCTGTCTCATCAGAGCGAGATGAAAAGTTTGAAGTTCTTACCTGTATTGTGAAATGAGCTGCAGCATACAGATACCCAACCTACCAAAGACTTAAGCCGCTAACTTCACAAGAGTCAGCGTGGCATCACACAGACTTTATCAGCTCAGGTCGAGATGCAGTGTAATGGCAATGACCCAACACTGTTCACAATTTAGTGAGGATTGCCTTCACTAGCTTGAGTGAAGAGCCAGGTTAATACACCCATACCTCATCCGCTCCCAAGCTGGACTGTATGTTATCCACCTAACCACTCCTAAGCGGGGAGCAGACTTGCCCTGCACTTCCTAACTTAGCACTGGAAGAGACTTACAAGGCTGACACCTTATCCTGCTGTTGCACGCTGCCTTAAATGCCTTCACCCTTCTGCATGCTAAGAGTTTTGCATTTTCAATTCTGCAGCCTGCCTTCCACTCGCAGCTCTGTCACCCTTCACCTAAGCTGCCTGGCCAGTGTTTTCCAGAGCTTCTCTAGCTGTATTTTTCCCGTGCTGTTATTCTCAAGACCCTTCGCCTGGAAACACCAATAAGCTGACAGTGTTGTATCTATACTGTACCATAGCCCTCCTCCCCTCCGCCCTTTTCCTATCGCTTGGCAGTAGCTTTTGGTATACATTACAGAGCCCAGTAACATGCACGCACAAAGCTCAGCAGGCAGCCAGCGTTCGACACCTGCCCTGATGCAGCGCTACCAGCATCGTAAGCAGGAACAGGCAACAGGGAGCTTGAGCAGAATTACTGTGGGAAAGTGTTACCAGGAACATTTGCTGCACAGTAAAGGACACCCGGAGGAGGATGCTCATCTGGGAGACCCCACCACTTCCCTTCCAAGCTGGCCACCGGGAAAACATTCCCCTTTCCCCTTTTTTCCCCTCTCACTTGTTTGCTTTCCTTTTTTCCATGAAATTAGCTTTCACCTTCAGTATCAATTTACATGCAAGGTGCCAAGATCCACTTGCAAGGCCTGCACCTTGCATGTAAACCTGTTTCAACATCCTCTGTGCAACACACTGCCCATATAAATACGCTCTACTGCATGTGACAGTAGAGTGTAGTTCTTCAGACGCTTAAATCAGCCTGAGCTGCCCTCAACTTCCACACACACATTCCTGGTCCTTCTTTGGGGAGGACACAAGCTCTTGTGTGACTAGGTGAGGAGGTGTTGCAGTATAGTTGTAAATCTAGGAGTAACTTCTCTCTCCTCTCCCCCCTCAAAATCAATTCATTTCCGAGCAGCTCACCTCCCAGTGCTGGAGCCAGGAGCCTTGCAGGGGCATAAAGGCTTGGAGACAAAGGACAGAGGAGGAATCACTGCCACCTCGACGCAAATCATCTTAGTCTGACATGGAAGCTAGTCCTCAAGTTTGCGTGCAAATAGAAGCTCTTAGACCACATTTCCATGAGTTACTGAAAAGGATCTTTTGTGCCACTTGAAACACTAGACTCAACAGGTCTAAAGATATGTCCTGGAATGAACTTAGTACTTTTTTAACTCAAGTCATTTGTCTTGCCAGAATCAAAGTTCCCTAACACAATCTCCTAATCTTAATCTGCATCTTCACCTGTTCAAAAAGAACATTTTTTTTAAGCAGAGATCAGTAAAGGGAATTTAGTCACTGTATAAAAGACAAAAACAGCTTCCAACGTACGCAGCATATTTTGTATCTGTATTAATAACAGATGATCTACAGTCAGAAAGTGATGAAAACGAAAATACTGATTACAACATATTACATACATCATTTTTCGAATCTTATTTTTAAACAGTCTGTATGGTCTTCTTATAGTTGGGAACTCCAACAAAACTTCTATTCTATTACCCAACTGCTAAAAATCAGCAAACGAATGCTAAATACAACATGGCTGTAGAAGATAACGAAGGTAACATATCATAGCACGGGAACACAATACAGTACTACAGCATGTGCTTCATCTCTGGGACTCTGCTCGCTATTGTAACAGACCCCGAACCTGCCTCCGGCCTCCCCTCCGGCGAGGGTGAGGGTGGGTGGGAGGCGCGCGGCGATGCCGACAGGCAGCAGAGCAGCACCCTGTGTGCCGCGGAGCCTGTGAGCCCCGGCTGCAGGACAGGCTCCCTGCGAGAGAGGGGCCCGTGGGCAGCTCCCCCTGGTACCACCCGCGTGGCCTTGCCTCGTTCTTACAGCGCAGCCAGAAGTTGTCCTCTGAACATCATTCCCGTCTCCCTGCAAGCAAACCCCGTAAGAGTGACCGAGCAGAGGACACTCTCTGCTGCAGCCAAGGTCTGTGTGGCACGCTGCGCGCGAGCCGCAGTCCTGTTTGATGCTACATCGCCCAGGGCTCACAGCATCTGAAGGGCTGGAAGATTATCTACACTATTCTCTTCTTACGCTCTCAGCTCCAATGAACAGCATTTTAAATGATACCTTACAGACATCAGTGCCTTTCTTAGTGAGATCATGACAGACCAGCACCTCCCAACACAAAACAAGCTGATGAACAATTATTTCCAACGCAGGAGTAGTCCCAAACCAGCACTATATGGCATCATTCTTCTGTTTTCTCTTTACTCTGGTATTCGTGTGCGAGCGGGTGTATGCACACAGGTACGTGTTTATGCAGACAGGCAGGCACATCTACTTATTTACTACTTCGGTTTAGTAGCCATGCTGTGTGGGCAACTGCACTCAAAAAAGCATGATGAAGCGGGCAAGCACAGATTCTGGCCTTCTGTCTCACCCTGCCTGTTTGTTCTGTAGGCAGAAAAATCAAATGCCCTTGGCTACCTAAGGCGCCCAGAGAAATAAAGCTCATGCACCATTTTACCCTAACAAGGCAACACGGCTCCCACGAAATAAAGTTCCCAAAGGAGCAAAGATCGCACTAGACGTACTAATCATTTGCTACAAAAATAAATAAAATCTTAAAAGACAGAAACTGCTAAATGCTTTGGGGTTCTGCTTCCACAAATATGTTTCAGTAACTAAGTTCAGATTCAGAATTTCCCATTTTATGCTGTTTACTAGCTTGCATTTTTTCCAGCCTAACCTTTTCATCTGTTAGTGAAACTAATCTCATTATAAAAGCAATACAAATGAATGTAGGACTTCTAAATACTAACAAAACTAATTTCAGGGACCACAGTTAGCTTTTTAAACCTTGGCATATGTTAAGTGGAAACTCAAGTCAGCAGCAACTAGAAATATAACACAAGAAATACAATAATCAGCCACTGTCCTATAGAGTAATGAAAGAGTTTTCTTCCAGGTTATTTTTGTTTGTCTGTCTGTCATAGTTGTAGGTATTGTTGGTATAAAAAAAAAAAATCAGAATGAAATGTTAAAAACCTAAAGTAATCATGATTTAAAAATCTGGGGAAAAGTAAAATAAGATTTAGTCAACTGAAATATTTTCCTTAGACAATTCTGAAATGCTGCATTTTTATTTCAATCTCCTTAATTCTTAAACATTGCTGTAAAATCAATTTCTAATAAAAAAGTAATTTTGAATCAAAACACTTCTTCAGAGTTCATAACCTCATTCTTTTTTATAATTATGAGATGCATAAAAATGAATAGGAAATCCATTAAGCAAACTTTTATAAGAAAGGCAACATTTTTCACTGATAAAACATGCCATTAGAAATTCCTGGTCTGTTTTATTTTTTTCCTGTTTTACAGATTACAGCTGGTATCATTTTTGGAGTTCCAAAAGACTTGATCTAATACACTTCTTCTGGGGAAAAATAGGGAAAAATGGGAAGAAAATCTATCTCAGAGGAAGAAGTTCTGGCAATGTAAATTAATACATATATTACCTTAAATTTCTCTCAGACTGTTGCATTAGATACAAATTACATTTAATTAAGGATGACCTAGAACGTTTTTTCTATCTATACTAAAATCGTACAAACTCCAAAGATGAAGATGTTTCAAAAATTTAGAACATATTGAAGAATTAAATATTTGGATGGTTAAGAAAACTTGCTCCACCCACTTAAATTTTCAATTTTTTTAATCTTTAAGAATTTGATTGCTTAAAAACAAAATTTTTAATACTGTCACCTCAACGATTACTTCAACTTACTGCAGTAATGACGGTATTGATGGAGGGCTCTGAATATAGGTTTCTAACTATAAAACAAAGGATTTCTCCTAACCAAACACTGAGCATTAAGGAACTGAGATAGTAGACCAGGGGGAATACTTTAAAAAATGGAAACCTGAGAACGATTTCAAGCCAATATTCAACATGCAGCCCTCCCAATTTTATATCCAATTTCAAAGAAAAGAGTGCTTCATTTTTAATGATACAGAGTCTAATCACGTGATGCAACAGAAAAGAAACGCAAAACCTCTCTCTGCCTCCTCACTGCCATGGCTGTAGACTGCAACTCCAGTATGCACATTAAAGAAACAGAAACAGTTGATTTATATGTCTTTACTCCTTGTGACATGCTTAGGGAACCTGTCTTCTGTTAGAAGGAGATTATACATGTTTCTAAATAAGTCTGCAGAGACTCTCCTTAGTAAAAATCTTAGTTTTATTTTACTCTGAAATAACCTAAGAAGTTCATAAAGATTTAGAACACACTGACATGAAAAGGATAAAAAACATCAAATAATAGAAAAAGTACAAACCTCTGATTGTACATGCCCCGGAAATTGTAATTTGCTCTATAATTGGGAATTGGCTTTGGATCTAATGGCCTGTAGATGGCAGGCTCTCCTCTTTTCATAGCCAGACCATTCAGCTCCACTGTTGGAGTTATACTGCCTGCAAAAAACAACGAATACATGTCAGGCACTTAAACCACAAATACTGCAAAACACACAAGCAGGACTGTGATGAGCAGCAAAGAGAGAGCTGCATGATATTTTTTTGATCTTAAATTAAAAAAAGAAGCAACTACAACGACAATTCAGTTTCTCTAAAGAATGGGAATATAGATGCCAACTTAATCACAAGCAATGAAAAAGAACATTTAAATATTTCTCTCACTGCATTCTCTATGCAGTTTCAGTAGACTAATCTTCACATATGAACGACAAAGTCAGTGCTACAATCAAGCTGGTTATTCATGTTTCCAAAGTGCTTATAATACATTATGACACTTTCTGAAACTGTAAAGATAAAAGAATGTCGCTTCCCGCCAAGTATCACTAAATGAATCCATACATAGAGCAGAGAGGCACTGAAACAAGAAAACAGTAATAGGCATTACTGCAGTCATTTGGCAATCTTACAACAAGTTAGAAAACATGTTATATGTGCAAGACTTGAAAACTTGAGACTATGACTAAAAACTAATGATCTAACAGCACTGATCTAACAAACTGAAAATACAGCTACTGGAAATCAGTGTCACTACAGCCATCTACTGGTGACAGAATACACAGAAAGCAGGCAACACTTGCCCACTTGCATGGTCTCCAAAATGCCAAATAAAAAGCTACACTGTGAATTCTTTTTTTTTTTAATAAAATATTCAGCTACAGTATTGCTCACTTGTGCCGTTGTAAGAAAATCGTAAATGAACTAAACATGCATTGCATTAAAAAGGACTTAATATTTTCTCAAAATATTTTCCTAAGAGGTTCAAATTAATCTAGCCTTATAAAAGCTATGACAAAAATGCTAGTCTGCTATTGAGGCTTTATATGCCAAATGATGAACATTTTTCTGCAATACTTTTTCAAAAAATCCTATCCACAACAATTTTTATATGAATGACTACGAATTCAACTATATAATAAAAACATTTTGATGAGAAGATACCTTATGCATAGACCACACACCTTTCTTAGCGCAAAATTACAGACTTAAGTGATATTTTTTGTTAGTGAATTCACTTAAAGCCTATTTCTTTTGTTATCAGCTTTTCCCTTTCAGAATCTGCTCAAATACAGAAAAGATCTAGAAGCTGAGTAATACTCTGCAACGTCAAGAATCAAACTCAGGATCCCTTTTTACAGAGGTCTGATCCACCTGCTTTCTAAACAGCCAAAGTCACAGTGACTGTGACAGGGACAGGGCAAAACCAGTGTTCTGGGTCTGGAGAAGCAATAAAATACTGTCGCACCACTCTCAAACAATCCTTCATGGCTAATGCGCAGGATAATGCTCAAAAGCTCTAAAGAAAACTTACTCCTGTCTTTTTTCCAACATAGAGAAGATTAATTGCAAAATTACTCCATTTTAAGAAAGTGGCTGAAGACTACTTTTTTTTACGGGGGGGAGGGGGAGAGTGAAATAAAAAGGGAAGTGAAGGAAAGGGGAAAAGCAGAGGGGAAAGAAAAAAGAAAAAAAGAAAAACAAGACTTTTTTTCTCACCATTTGCTTTCTTTTACACTAGTTTGAAATACAGTTAGGAACATTTTTATTTATTTTATTGACCAAGACAGAACAGATCACTGAGCATGTGGCCGAGATGTGTACCTCAAAAGGTGTTGCGTGCATAGGAGGCAACTCACAGGCAACACCTTGAAACGAAGGATGCAAGACACCAATATACATCCTTTCTACTATTCAAACAACAGTCTCTCAAGCCATCCGAAAACTTTTCAAAAGCACAGGTTGCTATAAAGGAAAACTCACGATGCAGGAAACTACCTGCTGAAGTTCTCAAAATCCTGACCTTTTATTTACACAACAGATGCAATTTCACAGGATTGGACTGGATAAAATTTCCAATTCTATTAGAAGATTAGCTAAAAACTCTTTGGGAAAAATGTTTTACTGTGGTAATAACAGTCAGTTCAATCTGCGTTTTGTCCTGTCTGTCTGCTGTTGATCACACGCAATCACTTTGTATACACCCAAGCCTTATCTAAATAATATGTTCACTTACAGTTCAACCATCTTAGGTACGTGCATTAAACATTCTCCTGTGCAAACTCACTACAGGTTCTTCATGATACTCTCATACCTATAAGGTTGATTCTCATCCTCCAACTTAACTTGTATGTTATTAAATTTATTTATTAGTGGTATAATATTCCAACACTTCAACAAGATTTAACACACAGAGGAAAATTTCATACCTGGATTATTGTTAACATTATTTTTGGGTGGTCTAGGTGTTGGTTTGGGCAGGGTAGTTTCATTCAACGCTTTGCTAGCAGCAGCATGTTGGGCCTTTTTAATACTGCTTCCTTCAGCTTCCCATGTCTGTTCTCCGAGAGTCAGCTGCACTGTGAACATCTTCAAAGACAAAGAACAGGTAAACACTGGCAAGATTATCACTGTGGATTACACCAATCTGTATAAAAACTTCCAGGGCTGAAGAGAAACGGTGCCCTCTTGTCATTATATTCAACTCCCAGATAACATATCTGATTCTTACACAGATCAGTAAGTCCTTATCAGTGGGCAACATTTGACTTTTCAAATGACAAAGTAAAATAGCATAATGTTGATGCCAGCTATCAAAGAACAGAATAATATTTAAACCAAGTAATAATAACTGCAAACTTATCCTCTGCTTGTGAAGACGATATACAGGTCAGTTAAGACCACATTTCTTCACACATTTGAACATATTTAGTCACTTCAACTCTCGAAAACAGGTAAAGAATCCTACTAAAAAACAAAAGTTATTTTGTAATAATTCTGAATTAATATAAATGACTGCACACTCTTCAAGGTAGCAGAGAATTTGGCCCAAAAAGTTTTACATACTTAAAGAATTTCTCACACAGTCTGATTTCTGAAAATAATGTGAATTGTTAGGGCAGAGTCTCAACTCAAACATGTTCAAAAATACAAAGTAAGAAAGAAAAAAAGTATTATCTTTTTGAATGAAACTGCAGTTCTTTAATGTGGACTCTACAGTGAAGACAGAAACCGTAAAAATTCAGAGTTCAGAAATGGACTACTGATAAAAAATATCTGTATTTCAAAATGTGCAATAAAGGATTACTTCAAGCGGTATCTATGCTGTGCAAGTCACGAAGACAAAACTCAATGCTTATTTAAGATATTAGATAGAGTCTATCTTCTGTACGATACGTACATGTTCTGTTGAAATTTGAGCATCTAAGAATGAGAGGAGAAAGGGTAAGAACTCAGTGTCTTTTCCGTATCAAGCCCATACATATAAGGCAGGATTTAATAGTCAGATATACACAGTAAACTAAGATATACCCACCTCAAAAAGCAGACTAACTTACTTGAGGCAATATAAAAAATCTACATATTAGTGTGAGCAGTATATAAAGCAAAATATTCATTTCAATATTTACTTGCTCTATAACTTTTAAAATTATTTCAACTTGCTACATCCAGGACCAGGTATCTAGAGATGGGCATGGCAGGCAACGTTTACATTTGCCTTCATATGATTTTCATTTAGCATGTACTTGAAAACAAGCATTCAAACACAAGTATGTATGTGCCTCCCAACTCAGCTCTATACATACGCACACGGTGCGTATGAAAGGAATGCTATAAATACATATTTGTGTCTTAATTACAGGCTTGAGTTTTGGCCTACTGTAATTTTCAGAAGCACAGTGCAAGTCCCCATATCACAGTTCCTATCGCCATGTCACTTTTTCCACAGCAGTCATGACAATTTCTTCACAGACAAGGGGAAAGACAGAAACCGTCTCTTAATTTTGCACTCTGTCAAACCCTACCCGCACCCCAAAGCTAAGCTGGGTATTAGAGCTAAATACCCATAATTATATAAATTATCTATAAACATACATCCTTCTTACCAAAAGAACTGAAATTTCATTTCTGGATCTGGAGTTTGTGTATTTTATACTTTGCAAGAAACCATCAGTAGTATTTTTATAGGAGAAGAATAATCTTGAATTTCAATAAAACTACAATGAATAATGGCTACTTATCTACTTATCACTCTCCTCTTCATGCTTAGAGCAGTAAACGCGAATTCAAGATAATAAAGGGTTTGCCCAGTATATTTCTATAGCCAGAGCTCTAACCTCCTCACTTAGCCCATCTGACAAAAAACTCCTGCAAAAAAACCACACACGCACAGTAGTAGGTGGGAATTTAATTAAAGGAATAGAACTGCTTAAAATTGAAATCTGGAGCCGCCAATGAAGTACTCAAGTTCTGCAAGGCCACGGCTGACAGTTCTGCTACGGACTGAGAGGCATTTCTCACCAAAGTTCTGGGGAAGTTTCTATCCCTTACGTCCAACCTACTTTACCTGATGGCTAGAGAGCGGAAACGCAAAGGCCACCACGCTTTGTGCTTGTTTTCACTGTGCCGTGTTCGTAAGGCCAGTCTCCCTTAGCTCCGGGAATTCTTCCCTCCTCACTTTTTCTGCACGTAGCACTTTCTTTTCTCTCCTCCTTCCCGGCCTTTCGAACTGCTACGTCCTTTACCCCCTTCCCTCTTCTCTGTACCACCACCCACTTTCTTTTGCCACTGTTTCTTTTAAATATGTATCCTGAGATGCTATTGACATAGAGGCACAGAAGAAATGTGCTTCTGACTAACATACTCGAAAATGTCGTTTATGCCAACCAAGACTTCCTGATTTTTCTTATGACGAAGAATCCACCCGGAGGGCAGACTCCTAGAAACCCTAACTGCACTGCCAGGAAGCGCCGCATCTCCCCCACCTCCACTGGTTCCAGTTTTCCATTTCACCCCAGTTGTCAAAACTTATTTTCCAGAGACAACTAGAAAAAAGGATGTAAAAATTTACTAGCATTTGTGGTCACAATATATACAGGTGTCTCGTGGAACACGTCTCTGAAAATCATGAAAACCACTAGTGGGCACAACAGAGTACGTGTAGGAGGAAAGCAACCGGAGACGCTCCTTAAACGGCAAACAGCAGCAGCAGCATCACACCCTTCAGGTCATGCTTTCTAGGACAAACTCAGCTCTGTTTCACATATTCTATTAGGTATATCGTCATATTACTAGCAAGACATTATGCTAAACTGTTAACACAGCCATAATAATTTCTATGTCTCTGCTTTTCGTAGGTCAAAGGTACATGAGTCTGCTTAATCTTATCAATATCACCCTTCTTCTTCATCCTCTTCCCTCCTTTGTTTTTCTCATTTGCTCCACAGGTCAAAATCAGACTTAATAGTCTTCTGAGACTACAGAGCACAAATCTTTTTTTTTTTTTTACCACTATGGGTGTAATCAAAAATAATAAGAGATAAATTGAAAAACTGAAAAATTAAGAAATCCATTGAAAACCTGGCTTTCAAAAGTGCAGCTAATACAGGCTCAAGTCATTTCAACTACATAAGTTCCTTTAAAACTAGTAACAAATACATGTGAACTATTTCTTATCCTGCAAAAATTTAAAGTATAGTAGGAATGTAAAGTAACTCAAATTTCTTCACTGTTGAGCGATACGAACAGCCAAAACCGCACCTTTTGGTACAACCAAAATGCTTCTTATTTCACAATAATGGAAAAAAGGTAACAGCATAAACCAACAACACAACAGTGAAAAGTCACAGAAAGCACAACAGATCTAACATGCCACAACCTAAAAACCAACCAGCCAGTGCATCCCGCGGTGCCAAACGCCTCCAGGAAGGGGAAGAGCTGTTCAATTTCCATTTGCAAGGAGGGATCCTAAAAGCTCACTGACTCTCAGCGTCCCTGTACCTGCTGCCATCATTCCCAGCAGCACAGAGGCTGCGCAAACACCAGCCAGACCAGAGGGTCAGCGATTTGCACCAACTCTGTGCTAGCTGACAACAGAATGTGCAACTGAGAAACAAGGGGCAACAACAGAGAGACAGCCCACAACTAGCTGAAGCTGATACTAGTCCGCAGTGTGGCCCCACTGTCTTACATAGTTTTGCCACTCTAGAAATACTGACTACAAATTACCCCTTTTGTCTCTCTCCCTGAGTTTTTCTGGCTTTTTTCTCCTTCCCCAGATTGCTCCTAACTAGGGAGGAAATTCCAAATTATGTCTGAAAATCATTATCATGAGACTATCCCTCTGTGTTCCCCACCATCCGACAGCATCCTAATTTGTACTTATGGAATGAACTGGATATCCGGATTGATACGAGAACTGACCAGAATTAACTGTCAGTTCCCTAAATATCAATGCTATAATCGTATTAGGAGTCTTAATATCACCATAAATCTTAAAGTTGCACAGAATTTAAAGGAAAGAACAGTACTAAAGTTTTTGTGCTGTAATGCAAGATCCAAAGATCAATGCAATACAATCAACCTTATGGACACAGAATTGCATCAATAAGCACTTTAAAAAAAAAGACACAAACTAGCTTTGTTGTCATCCGCACTACCATGAAACAAATGCTGAGGTAGTTATCAGAGGCACGCTGACTGGGCAGAAGAATTCATGCAGCTTAAAAAGCAAACACTCCATAATGATCAAGCAAGGATGGTGATAGCCTGGAAAAAGCTTCACAAGGTCTTTATAGAGACCAACAAATATAAACTCCAAGATGGAAGTCAAAGTAAGGTACAAAATGATCTGCAGGGCTTCAACAGAAATGCAGACATACTTTCTGAAAGAGTAGAAAAAAAAAGAAAGCAAAATAAAGAACAGCAAGAAACACCTTACACTAGAAATGTGGCTGTGTTTGACAAGCGCACTCATCCAGACCATGACATTATCTGTTCAGCATTTAAGGTATGGCTCATCACCTGGAAATGTGACCTTACCTTGGCATGAGCAGGCCCTCTTTCATTCAGAAGCTTATACTGGGGTTGAATTCTATTGAAACGGGCTAACTCATTTACCAGACACATTGGAGTTTTCTCTTTGGGGTTTGCCATGTTATCTTGGAGAGGAGCTGTAAATAAAGAGTCTGTAAAATTTTTGTGGAGAAATGTATTCTTCACAACTTTGCAAAGCTTTGCAAAAGCAGCAGCATGCTTAGAAAAGCAAACACTGGCTAAAAAACAATTTTTGCACATATGCTAAATACAGTGCTTAAATACCATTTACGTATTCATCATATGAGAACATGTATTTTACAATAACCACTTTGATTACATGCAATTTAAAAAATACAACTATTTCTTTCCAAAATGCCTCTATACAAGACGACAGTGTAGGAGGACGTACACCTATGCCACTTTTTCTACACCACCAAAGTTGACTGTCAGGGGTATACTGGTTCCAGGAATTGACTGCTCTCTCAGAATGGTTTCTTGATACTTTGAAGCAGAAGTGGATAGCATAAGAGTTGCAAGATAAATATAGTAGATGAAACCCTGTGGTTCTCACTTGCTTCTCCCTGCTTCTTCCCAATGTTTTACTTATCTCACAATAACGAAGTCAACTCTCAGAGCACTCCCAAAGAACACCTTTCCCCCCCCCTTTAAGGATTTTGTTAGACTTTGTTAGGCTTTTCTTAGACTACTGAATTCAGACTAATTAATTCATGTATACTGCCTTACTATTTTTTAACATTCCGCTATTTCTTTCTCAACTTATTTGTATTAATCCCTAACACACACTGTCATTCCTTGCTTAACTTTTTAGGATAACATTTCTGTATTTTATACCCAGTTCAGCATAGGGACTACAGCATTTATTAGGCTACAAAGGAAACACCACATACTGCCAAGCAGTCTGAAAACATTCTGTTCTAGGGAAAAGAAATACACTTGGAGACTTTCCTGCACCACTAAAACTTCTCTATAAAAGATACGCTCAGAATTTGACAAAGTAGACATATTCTTGTCTGAGCTTTTATATCATTGATCAACACTTCACTGTTCGTCCGAGGTCAGTTAAAGAAACTTAACTTTAAGTAAACAGTCTATTTAGCCAAAATATTTTTCTGCATGATTTTTCTTCTTTATTTCAATCCTCTTTAGGACCTAAGTTGTTTTGTTTTGTTTTGTTTTTAAATTAACAAGTCAACAAAAAGATTCATTTGAACACCAAAGAAAATACACCTGGACCAACTTACCTGGTGAGTTGCTAGAAGGTGCGGGATCCACAAGGCTGGCAGTCAGACTGCTACAGCTGGCAGCCGATTCTGAAATGGATCCGTTCATCGAGGACGGTAGACCCAGTGTATTTGTAGTTGTAACTGGTAAGGGTAGCACCACAGGGGACATGGTAGGTCCGGACAGGTTTGCTGTAGTCTGCATCTTAACTTGTGCCATTACCTGTCACTGCAATAAACAAATAATTACGAGTAGGGCACTTTGCATTTTGACTGTCAAATGACGGTAGTTACACTAACAATACTTCTTTTTTGCTCTCTGGATCTGGGTCACAAAACTATCCACAGCAGTCATGCCTCTGCACACATTACTTCCAAACCGACGCACAGAGAAACAGAGCTCACAGCCAAAGAACATCACTGGAGCAGAACCCACACCCCCTGACTCCAGGTTCTGTTGCTCAACTATGGGGCGACCCTGGCCTGAAAGACAGCAGGCAGAATGATTATCCTAGAATAAAATTCCATATAATTATTCTGTGGATGAGATTAGCACCTGGCAATTTCTTGAACAGAGGATGTCTTTGCAACAAACTGCCACAGCGATCTTTTGCCATAGTTTTTCCAGTGAAGTGCACATAAAATACCAAATAAGGCCACAAGAGAAAATCCCTATTTTTTTGCCTGTTACCAAACTAGAAAAGAGAAAAAAATAAGAAGAGAAAACAAAGAAACAAAAAAAAAACCCACCAAACAAGCAAGTTTTGAAAAATCACTGCTTATCCAGTCAACAGACGCCACACTTCAATCCTTGCATAAATTACTAGCTCAGGTACCAGGATTTCCTAAACTAGCCTTTAATCCAGTGCCTAAAGCATTTACCTGGAACATGCCAGGTACTAATTACGTCTCTCCATCTACCCAGATTAGCTTCTTTATTACCAATATCTGTTCTCTGGCTAAGTCTACACTCGTAAACAGAGCAGTGTCAGGGCATGCCTCCTTCATACTATTCATTGCGAACATGATCTTTAGCAAAATTTTGGCTACTGACAAAAAACTCTTGCAGAAATCACATGGGAGCAGTTCGCAGGCCAGCAGGCACCCCGGGCAATCCGCTCAAACAAGAGAGGAGGCAGTCAAGCTCAGTCCTCCAGAAGAAAGTCTTGGCCTTCTTTTGGCAGCAGGAGAAACAGGATGATGTATTTTATTTGGTAGCATGGATACAGACTGTATTTTCGGGGGTTCATACGCACGATAAGATCTGTACAGACCAGATAGAGGGACGAAACTGGTAAGACCCAACAGACAGCCTGGGGAGCTGGGCCGTCTCCCAGCAGCAGCTCTTGTCCCTCTGGCTAAGAGGAGGACAGGAGCCCAGCTCTCCTCCATCACGGGCAGCAGCCCTGCCACTAAGCTCTTCACTGCTTCTGCTGGCATAGTTCTCTCTTTTTAAGGAAGAATCCCATGCAACATCTGAAGAACATTCTAACTAAGGTCTAATTGAAACGAGTACAACTATATTAAAAAAAAATCTGATTACAGCAGTATTTTTGCATCCCCCCAAATCCGTTAAAAAATATCCAAGTATCTCTACTCAGAGGGACAGTATTGTTGGATTAAGGTCCCAAATCCCTCGATGCACCATAGAGTGCAACTCCTTTAGCACTGTTGCACTAGTACAATGAAAATAATAAATCTTATTACTGTGACTGTGCTTTGGAAAAGAGGTTTAGCCGGGAATGCCATTTTTATCACTGAGGAAAGACAGATGACTGATTCCAGTCTCTGGAAAGGCAAAAGTAAAAAAATTAAAAATGAACCTGAGATGCATCCACTTGCCCTTTTCATAAATATCGTAAGTAAAATGCTGATAGTGACAGATTTTAAAAATGCATATGCAGTCAGCTGAGATACATTAAAATACTTCATGTGTTCAAAAATATCAACTGAATTCAAACTGTAAAATTCCTACAGACACTTAACAGCAAATGTCATACAACACAGCAGTATTGTTAGAAGGGCCTAACTTAAAGACTGAGAATATGTATAACTACAGAATTCTTTGGTATACTACGTGTTAAACTCTGGTTTTAAATATATTCGTATAGATCAGAATGAATTCAAAAAGTTTCTTAACTGTAAACATCCAGGTAAACAATGGCAGAATCAGGCCATATTTACTAAAGATCTTTAAAATGAAACCATCATAATATGAAATATCATCACAATAATTAAAAGTTTAAGAAGCCCCTTAGAATATTTACAGTATTTTAGCTTATAAGCATGAGTATTTCATTTCCATTTCATATTTCATATTCCATTATTTTGAAAGTTTATTCTTCTTTTCAAGAAAGCAGAACTTACTAATAACCAAATAAAATAATGTGTCCTATAGTATTGCTGTTAAAAAGGAAGAAATTGTAGGATTTAACCTTTTCTATCAAAGATAAAAAAAAAATCAGTTTGATAATAGTATCAAGGAACTGTAAAAATGAACAAGATAAAATCTGGGAGAAAAAAGACTCTTTGTCCGACAGTAAAGTAGGTAGGAAAATAAAATGTGAAAACAGAATAAAATCATAACATATTATGTGATGGGGTTTTCTTATATACCTAAAGCTGCAGGAACTCCTACAAGAAATTATAACTGTTTTGCAAATTCATCTGTATGAACAAAGATGCTCAGGAGGTAAATACAACCGTAAGGACTAACTCTTAAGTACATGAGATATGGAGATAATAGATTTGCAATCAGTTCTAAAAATCCACTAGTAGAGAGAGACAACAGAAAGAATACAGTTGACATAGGACTGTCACGTCTTCTTCACACTACCAAGCAAACAATCTTTAATGTCATGACAAAAAGGGGACAAAACCTATATGCTCCATCTCTTCACTGCATTTTTTACTTGTATGCCAGTGTTGTAGTATTTTATAAACAGTGAAGCAAAAAGATTTGGGGACCTTCCAGCCACGTGCACAGACCTGTTTGCTACTACACAACAAAATGCAGGACTTGGGGGAGAGAGATTTCACTAAGCTGGTCAGAGATGAAATAAAGTTCTATAATCAAAACATTTTTAAATCTTCTACAGGGATATTTTTAAAAAATTTGGCATATACAGAAGGGATGGTTTATTTAGGATATTATGAATATGATTAGAAAAGCCCCCATGCCTCATTTCAGGTGTCTAACCCAGCTCACATCTAGGACACGGCTACACCCGGGCGTCCCCGGAGGAGTTTCCCTTGGCGCGACGCCAGGCAGTGGTTACCGACTCTGGGATCTCTGCGACAAGGCTGGGCTGCACAGCGGTGACTGCCAGCTTTGTGTCGTTATCGAGCCGCTCGCCGCCATGCAGAGACACCACAGCTATGATATTTCTCGCACTCTCAATCACATACGTGTCTACCCAGCCAAAGTCCGCAAGTCACAGGCTGCAATTTTTGTAAAGTTATATTCCAGAGCTCATGGTGCCTTCTGAAGTGCTGCAATGTCCTTTCCTCTCTCACTCTAACCTACACAGCTGTATTAGAAACACGACAGCAGACATTTAAAGGGATGTAAATATACTATAATTGCATTTTACTTCATTTCTGCTTTTGAAAGCACTTTGTACCTAGGCAATTACACAGGTTTCAATACACAATTGGTATTAACCTTCTTGTCAAACTATATATAAGCTGTGAATTTTCCTTTGACACTAAAAAAACCCAAAAGAAACCCAACTCACATTACAAAACAAAACTCCCTGACTTTTTGAAGTGAAAATATTGCTGTCAAATATTCATTTTTCTTCCAAGTTAGGAAACAGCACATTAATTCAGTTATATTCACGGATGCAGAATATTTTTAACAAATGGGAATATACTTGTGTTGTGTTAAAAAGCATCACATAACATAAAGAATTACTTCCCTTTTTCTGATGATTATAATTTCTTGCACTTTTCTGGAACATTAATCCCTTTATACATTTAGATCTTACAACGTCAGACATTTATTAAATGCTCAGATGAAATGAGTCTTAGAATATATCACACTAATTGAATAAATAAAGACAGACAAAGTAGGTAAGACAGCACAGAGGGTGGAAAAGACACAGAATGAGTTTTTAAGTTAAACATATTTCCATGTGGAAAAATTGAAAAAGCAATACCTGACTCCAGACACATGTTGTTGTATGAAAAAAGCAACAGTCAGAGAAGCTAATCACCTGAACGGTCGAAGCAGAAGACTGGACTTCATCTGTGCAGAAAGTGAAAATGCACATATGCAGTGGGGTGTTACCACACTTTCACACTGCTCTGTCATACAACCCAACGTACCAGACCTCATCTGTGTACAAGCAAGTAACACACGGCACGTACCATGGATTTGTGAAGTGCTTTACAAAGGTAACAGCGGAGGGCCAGCCACTGCTGAGTAAGAAAAAATACTTCACATATCTTCTATCTCATATATGCAATACCTCTGCTTATACATTCTAACCGGTGCCTATTTTTCACAACAGTATCACAGTAATGATGCCAGGTCCCTCTCTGCTGAACTGCTACCCAGCAAATTCTAGCCTGTGCTCTGTTTATGAATCTGACTCTTCGGCAGCTAATGAGACTCTGTTCTTGTCTTCCTTGGATTCCCTTCTTAAAAAAAAAAAAAAAAAAGGCAAGCAAAAAGAAAAACCAATCATTTCAAATTTTCAAGATCACATTGAATTCTAATTACAGTTCTACAATGTTTGCAGTCTCCTCCAAGCCTGCTTTATAACACCTACAAATTTAATAAGTGTACTGTTTCATCCACATCATCAATGAAAATACTGAAAGGTACAGAACTGCATTACAATAGACTGGGGGCAGTGGCTAGGAAGGCAGCATCTCAATGTTTTTTTCCAGATCAATCCCTGCTTTGGTTAGCAGCTTTTTAATGTGATTCTTCTATAAAAGTCCCAAGTCATAGTACCCTAATAGACCTAACAGCTTCCTAACTGAGGAGGGTTTGGTTTTAGTTTTAGCCTTAAAATTCCATTAAACTCTCCATTCTCCTTCTATTCTCCTGATATTACTTCACTTACCTACACAAAAGCATTCAAAACTGCCAAAAGGTAAAATCTATGTCTTGCGTGCCATTTCTCACATTTACAGCAAATATTTATACATACAAAAAGTACTACAAAAGTCCTAAGCTTTATGTAATTCCTTTTTACGGTGTTATATCTAGCAGCTTATTTGGGGATGACAGAAAACACACAGCTCTGCATTACCTTAACAGCTGTTAATTCAATCTTTTCTGTTCTACAAAATCGAGTAACGAGATAGCCACACAGCAGCAATTTAACAAGAGCATGACTTCAAGCAACAGTCAGCAGATGATCATCTAGAATTACTAACAGAATGTATCGTTTATACATTTTAAACAGGCAAAATTGACAAACTACGCATGAAATCGCACAGGCAGTGTATAACTTTTTTTTTTTCTCTGTTACTGCTGGTCCCCGCTGTTTGTCCTCCCCATTTGCTCCTCCATCAACGTGTTGCTTTTTGCCTTACTCAGGGGTGGTTTGCCAACCACCAGACTGATCCAGTGACTCGCTGCCATAGCAGGGGACAATCCTGTGCCGTCTCTCCCCTACAGCAAAGAGCCAGTACTTCTCTGTCCGTTCACCTCACGGAACCAGCTCACTGGCGGATGAAGAGGAAGATCAGAGGAGCGTCCGTGTCTGTACAGGGAGGGCCGTAAAATCCTGACCTGGAGCGGGTGCAAGGAATTAGCCCTTTCAACTCCTGCTAATCAGCTTTACTTCGCTGTCAAGCCATACAGCGATGTTCAGCTCCTTCACGCTGTTCCACAGAAACCTCATGATCTCATTCCTGACAATTTCATCTTCAGAAACCAGTGGCCTCTTCTTTTTTTCCAGTGCTTTACACTAGAGAATCTTAATTTCAGTGGAAATCTGGACACAGCTACTAGATAATTAACAACTAATACACGACAACAGCAAGAGAAGTCAGGCCTTAAAAGCATTTCACCTTCCTGAAGTATAAGGAGGGGGGAGAAAACATCAACTCTTTTACTTTGGTTATTTTGATCAAATAATTTACCAGCAAAAACAAAAAAGCACACAAAAAGGAAGGTGAACTGACGCAGAATATTAGGGACTAATACTCAAAATCCAAGGAGCTGCAAGGCTTACAAAAAGGGTCCCATGCTTGCTCAGGGCTAAACCCAGTCCCTTGAGGACTGACTAAATACTACGGTGTCTTACAAGCAGCTTCCCTTGCCCTTGGAGCAGAGCAGAAGAGCATTGCAGATCAACCCCGGGGAAGGAAAAGCAGGACCGGGCGGCTGCAGTGAACGCCAGATCAGAACATCAAATCCCATTGCACTTTCACAAAACACCAAAGTTGTTTTTCTAAGGATATTCTCATCCACAGAGGAATATCCTTTGCAAACTTGTATATACGATCAGTAAGAAGCTTTCTAAGGAGAGGCAGGAAGGTATTTTTGGAAAAAAAATCACATAGGAAATTGAACAAATTAAAAATCTGCACTCATAATACTTTTCAGCCACTTCTTCAAACAGCAGCCAGCTCAACTTCCCTTTTGAATTACTACACAGGACAACCACTTTAAAAAAACAAAAAAGGACCTCATACTTAGAAGACTGAGCTGCTTCATCTCACAGACTTCTTTCATCATGAAGCCATATCGGTTCCCTAACTGCCAATACTATGTTGATCCAAGATGCTATAGGAAGCATATGAGTCTCTAACTCAAAGACCAGACCACCGTTACTTGGGAATACGTATTATCTACGTCTGTCACCGATTCCATCCTTCTCTAACAAATTCCTTTACAATGGCTTTGTGTAATTTTGATAAGAAAGGAAAATTTTCAAACAAAACCAAACCAGACAAATAAGGTAACTAATTACGGAATCAAAGACTAAAAACTAAGAATTTCTCAATGAACAAAACAGCCAAAGGTGGGAATTTTTGTTGCCGTTTAATTATGATGTGTTAGCAAGGGGGCTAGAACAGAAAATGCATACCCTGCAATCGAGATCAAGATTCATATAACATGAAATACATAGTGTATGTCACAGAGCAAATATAATAAGCAAACATTTTGGATGTAGTAAATTGCTTAAGCCACTGCAGCAAAAGACAAGTAACTAATATGAAAAATGTGTGACCTACAAGGCCATCTATGTGCACAGCATATCTCAAACCAGAACAGTTACCCACGCCGTATGGCACTGCTGTACAGTGAGATAGGAGGATTCAGGTAGGGATTAAAGTTGTCTATAATCTAGGCTTCCAAATATAAGCAAGGTGTCTAAACGCCCACTCAAATCCAAGGAAATACAGTATGGAACTCAATAGTCCACCCAGGTTTACCTGTGCCATTTGAGATGTCCTAAGATATCACATCTGGATACCTGCATGCTCCATCAGCTGCTGCTTCACCAAGGAGAAGTAATCTCCTAGAAGACCCAAGCCACATCTGACACTGCACGTGGCAGACGGTTCAAACAAACCCCAACGTGAAAAGGTAATGAAACGGCAATCATGTACGTATTTAAACAAATGTGTTACACCACCAGTCAATACAGCCAGTGGACCCAGGGAATTATTCAAGGAGATCAAAAAGTAGGCTTCTAATTTAGGATTAGCTAAGCCACGCAACTGAGTGGCAGCTGAAGACTAGACAGGATAACTTCATGTCTCCAGCTGCACTAGATGCTGAAAAAGAGGCAACTGAAGCCCACCCAAAGTCTACTGCCAAACCTGTCCTCGACAAACAGGCGATCATGGGCCTTATTAAAACAGACACTATTACAGAAGCAAATAAACTCCCTTGCAGAGAGGCTCCCCACCTAATATATTTGCCTAAAACATGTCTTTTTGTAAGGAATGATGGAAACTGGAGGGGTTAGGGAACTGACTGTAATTGTGCACATTTGCATGTCCAGGAGCCTAAAATCTCGTAAAAAGAGAAACTTAACAGAAAGCGGAGCATATTGACAGGCGGGAATGCAACTCTTCCCTTCCTTGCCTGGCAACAGTGAGGCTGACATGAAAAAGTTGAGACAGGAGCAGCTCAGGCCATGGTGTTTCTTACTGTGTATAGCAAAACTGAACAACCCCAGCCTGTACACACGGCTGATTTTCTCTTCTAACAGAGAAATTATGGTCAGGTCCTGCATATATTGGACAGCCACTTGAAGTCTCAAGTGGAGACTTCACAGGCAGACATGAAACAGAGCTCCTAAGCAGAGAAACTTTATTAATATTCAGCTTGAACCATGATGGAAAAAAGGACTGCTATGCTCACAAAACAACCTCACTGATACCAAAGATGACTGAAGTAAAGGCTGAAACAAAACCAAAACCCCAAATATCCAGAAACCCTTTAGAGAAGACAGTCTGCAACCAGAGCAAAGACTTCATGGGGGACAGCTGCTTGGCACCAGGGCAGTTCGGGACACTTAATTACAAAATTTCCATTTGAAACGACAAAGGAGATCAATCAGATTATCAACTGGAAGACTACAATGCCAGAAGAAAACTACAAGATAAAGAAAGCCAATCTGTTGCATCAGAAACCGAGCCAGTTGTGCATCTGTATACTTTTCAACCTGTTTATAACCCAAAGCCCAACGCGGAAAACTTAGACTGTTTTATATAAATGTCTGCTAACTTACAAAGATAAACTCATCGGAAAGTTTGTCTCAATTTATTGTTTCTGTCCAGAAAACAGAGAAGATCATAAAAAATCCATGGAAATTCCCAACAGAAATTTTATACCCAGAAAAGACTCCGAACCATCCAGCCAGAACATTGGTTCAGACACAGCCATCCGTTTGAACCAGCCAGAAGAGTCTGAATTACTACAGAGAAGAAAAGGTGAAACTCCTCCACAAAACAGCATGGTGATCATCACAGCCTTCCTTGTGGAAGAAGGCCATCCAAAATCCATCACGGTTTGAGGTATATCCAAAAAAATAGCTTACAGATGCCTATGCAGTCTTACAGATCAGAGGCAGGACACCACACAGATTCCCCAACGCTACAGGGTAATATCCTTCTTCGTATTTGTCTACTGCAACTGGGAGCAACCATTAATCCAAAGGACAAAAGCTGGCTGTCCAGTATTGTAACTCTTTAAATCTCTTCCTTACTCTGACTGTAAACTATCTATGACTTCTTGAAAACTTCTATCTCCGTGGACACTCTGCAATACAGAGTCATATCTGTAATATTTTTTAAAACATTACCTTACCTGGACACTCTGCAATACAGTCATATTTGTAACATTTTTTAAAAGATTATCTCACCTGGTCCCACAGTCCTTGGAGAAGGGAGAGTAGGACAATCAAGGGAGACTCTAGGCAACACTGACACGAATTAAGCTGAATTTCCAGGGCTATCTCAAAATTTACCCCCACAAAACATATCAGAAAGGTTCAAGGAGACAACTAATTAATTTAGTGACTCCAGAAATTGTGAACACAAAAGCTAAGATTATAAAAATGTGGAACAAATTATTGGATTTTTTTTTTTTTTTTTTTTTTACTTCCTGGGATAAGTCATTCAAGTGCAACCATTTAAATATTCCACTGAGACTCAAAGTGTTATACTGAAATGGTTATTGGTTGCCATCGTATATAGCGGTCAAAACACCATCTTACTGCAGATGATGGGCAGGTAAACCACATTCACCTTAGGTTAAACAAAAACAAGTTGCTAAGCGCTTTCATGAAGATAAATAGCTGAAAAGAAGGGAAGCCTAAACCACTAGTTTAACAATCAATCATCAGCTTAAAAGTGCAGAAGGGGATTAAGTAAGTACATGAAAAAAACACGACTTGGACTTGACACGCTGCCGCTACAGACTCATTTGCATTAAAGCTGTAACTGGTTCCTTGTTTGTGATACTGGGGTCTAACCAGAGCTCCTTCCAAGAGTCCAGTTTGTTATTTAGATAGTATTTTTACATTTCTCTCATCTATATTTCTAAAACCTGTGTTTTTTCAACTTGTGCTAGCAACTAGTAGTTATATTCCTAAGATCTCAAATAAGCTTTGACTGATTTTAAATTACAAAATACTGTTACCGTAAGTAAAGCATCCCTCTAACTGTTATTTTGTTCTGAAGCACATGAAAATTACTTCTTGACTAAAAGTTTATTCCCTAACTAGAAATTGCATATTATTAATTCTCTTGACTGCCTGTGACAAACTACTTCTCATACCATTTCAAGTAAGACAGTTTGGTGAAGTAGCAGGAACATGCCTTCTTCTTTGCATAAAGTTACAGCTCCTGCTACCAGCCCTCCTTATACTGTAATCACTCCCTCTACCATTAACAGCTACAAGATCCTGAGAGAAGGTGGTTTCAGCAGACAAAGCAGCGGGTTTTGTGCTCTACTGTTAGAAGCAGATGAAATTCTGGTTTCTGGGCCTTTTTTGTTCTCCACGAGTATATTTAAACAAAAACAGTATTTCACAGCTAGAGTGATGAATGCCCCACCTTGAGGTCTCACACAGCTTGCAAGCACCTGCAGCTCCCAGACACAGATGGAGCCAAACTGCCACCTCCTGTTCACGAATCATGCCCGGAGTCCCCCTTCTCTCAGCTCTCCCACAGACACGTTTGCCAACGCTTGGACAGAAGATAATTTCGACACACAGCTCATGAGACTAGCTCCCTGCTCACCAGGGGACAGAACAGGACCTCTGCTCATAGGCATAGAGTACCTCGTCAGATCAGGAGCTCTGCAACAACTTCAAAGAGCCTCCTCCCTACACAGTCCATGAATAAAGGTAAAATGATTACTGAGTATTGGATTGTGCGTACCAAGTCCTCTGACTGAAGAAAAGCACAAAATCTAAGTTTTCAACTGGAGAAAACCACCAGTTTAGAGATGCTACATTCAGGGGCAAGGTCACAAACTGTTGCAAAACTGACGACACAAGCCCAGCTCGACAACAGTGAAAACAAGAGTCCAGAAATTAAGGAAGTAGACAGACCATACGTAGCCAGTGGTGACCTGGGGCCACTACCATTGGACTCCAACAAACAAGATGGCAAGAGAAATGTGCCTGGAAGAGTTTAAGAGAAAGCCAAAAGGAACAGACCCAACCGAACCAGCCACATGCAGCAAGCAGCTATCAAGCAGACTCCTCAAGCATCCTGAGAATTAAAAGAATCATCAACAACTCAGCAAAGTACACCAGGACAGTAATCGCCCGGTAGAGTCCTTGCAGCAAACCCATGTGTTGGACAGAAATTATGAAGTTGTGTGACGAAACATAGTCAAGTAAATTATTTATCTCCGGAAGAAACTACAGATTACAGAAGATCTGGACAATCCGGTAAAAGGAAAAAATCCTAGTGGCATACTTACAGATCCTTTCAGAGTTAGCAAAGGCAGAAAACACTGAAGAAAAACTGTTGGTTATATGATCAGTGTAAACATTATAAACTCGCCACACATTGAGTGCATATTCTGTTGCGGCACAGAACACACTCATCTGGCAGGATGGCAAAAGGCTAATCTCTGGAGCTGAATCAGCAAGGAGGCTACTAAACTAACAGCCAACAACACAAAGGAAGAGGGCTGGTAGAAAGAGATTTGGTTCAAATTCAGCACACTGTGAGCACACAGAACCAGAGTTTCTCCTCCAACTCCTAATGTACTAGCGGTTAGGAGTATGAAGTAGGATATATCATCACATAGCAAATAAGAGATCTCCATCCATATAGATGACGATTCAGAATAACTTGTTTCCCTAGATCAAAGGAAGTTATAAGCATAACTACTACAGGAAAAAATGTAAACAAACTTTGATTTAAAATCTGGATTTCTTTCAAGCATTTTTACACAGATAGTCAGAAATGAAACAACAACTCTGGCTAAAAACGCAATGTGATTCAGTGGTAACATGAAATGATTCAAAATAAAAGGAAACAGCACCTAGAAATGAGTGAAAGTGAAACAGAAGTTTGCATGTATGAGGAATGAGAACACTGCAACAGCATAGGCTCACGACTACCTGGAGACAGCACGGATGGACGGATGATGCTCCGAGCTGCCCTACAGGAATGTCTGGCTCACCACTTACTGTACTTTCAGGACTCCAGGGCCATTAGCTTCAGCAGCGTAAAGTCAGCTCTTGTGACTGTGAAACAGTGAAAGAACGAACTTGCTTTTGAACTTGCAGGGACCTAATGCTTCCGCTCACTGCTGAGCTAAGACTCCTGTCCTCACCTTCAAAACCAAAACCAAATAAACAGAGAGCACTTCAAAAGGGAAGAAGGACGCTGTTTTCCAAGATCACGCGCTATTTGGCTACATATATATGCCCAATACAGTCTCACCTCCTGCAAAAAAGGATGCTCCTCGTTAACGAAGGGGAGGAGTGCTCTTAGCCCAAAGGCTGTCCCACGTCCAGGTTGAGATGACACTCAGCAGAAGTTTAGGCAGAAGTGCAGACCTGAGCTGTGGAGCAGAGGTCTGCAATTCAGCGCAATAGGAAAGACACACATTTGAAAAGCACAGTCAGCCCCGGCACCAGATATGCCTCGACAAACCCTGTTCACCTGCAGTGCTCTGTCCTGCCCTATCTTGGGGATACATTAGGTTTCTTAGTTTGATAGCAACTATGTCTCCCTTGCTCCTGTCAGCTATGAGCTCCCTGAGCAAAGATAAACAGTACTAAGCAGCATCTGCAATGACAGCAAATAAAACTGCTTCTTTTTTGGTGCTAGATGTCAAAATACCTAGCAAGCACAGAGCTGGTTTAAGAGCCTTTAAAAGGCTCAAAGTACTACTGTGACCAAAAAAAAAATACCCAACCCCGAAATTTCAAACGCAGAATGGGTAAGCTGCTGCTTGCATCTCTTACACAATACTTGGAGCATGGTATTAAAGCTATGGTATTAAAGACCTGTTTCAAGCAGCTACAGCAGCAGTTTGCTCTCATGCCTACCTGTAAGGAAGATGAATGTTACACAATATTAAGGGGCTCTGACCGCAGTAAGATTTTAAGAGAACCAGAAAAAGCAAGTCAAAGTTTTACAAATAGTTTAACGGTCCCATGAAAAAGGGCCTCCAAAGCCACCTCGTCTGGTGAGTTGCCACTGACAGTAATTCGTGGAATGGCCAGTTTCAGAAGAGCCTTGCTGCCCATTTGTGTAGGGATGAGGTCAGGAGGGCCACGGCATGACAGGAGCTGAACTTGGCAAGGGATGCTAAGAATAACAAGAAGGGCTTCTACACGTATGTCAGCCAGAAAAGGAAGGTTAAACAAAGTGTTCCCCCCTGCTGAAGAAGCATGGCAGCCTCGTATCAACAGAGGAGAAGGCTGAGGTACTCAACAACTTTTCTGCCTGTCTTCACTGGCAACCTCTCTCCTCGCCCCTCCCCAGCTGAGGGACTGCAAGATGGGGACCAGGGGGGTAATGACCCTCCCACTGTGAGGGAAGACCAGGTTCATGACCACCTGAGGAACCTGAACGTATATAAGTCTATGCGACCTGATGAGATGCATCCCAGAGTCCTCAGGGAATGGGCTGATGGCATTGCCAAGCCACTCTCCATAATATTTGAAAGGTCATGGCAGCCAGGCAAAGTCCCTGGTGACTAGAAGAAGGGAAACACTGTGCCCATTTTTAAAAAGGGTAGAAAGGAGGGCCCTGGGACCCACCGACCTGTCAGCCTCACCTCTGTGCCTGGGAACGTCATGGAACAGAACCTCCTAGAAGCTGTACTAAGGCACATGGAAGACAGGGAGGTGACTCGAGACAGCCAGCATGGCTCCACCAAGGGCAAGTCCTGCCTGGCCAACCTAGTGGCTTTCTATGATGGCATGACTATATGAGTGGACAAGGGAAAAGCTATGGATGTGATCTATCTGAGCTTCTGTAAAGCTTTCGAGACAGTCCCTCACAACATCCCTCTCTCTAAATTGGGAAGATACGGGTTTGATGGGTGCACTGTTTGGTGGCTAAGGAATTGGTTAGAAGGTCGCAGCCAGAGGCTAGTGCTCAATGGCTCGATGCCCAAATGGATGCTGATGACAAGTGGTGTCCTTCAGGGGTCCGTACTGGGACCGGTGCTCTTTAACATTTTTATCAATGACTGAGAAAGCGAGATCAAGTGCACCCTCAACAAGTTTGCAGATGACACCAAGCTGAGTGGTGCAGCTGACACACCAGAAGGATGGGATGCCATCCAGAGGGACCTGCACAAGCTTGAAAAATGGGCCTGTGTGAACGTCATGAGGGTCAACAAGGCCAAGTGCAAGGTCCTGCATCTGGGTCAGGGCAACCCCCGGTATAAATACAGGCTGGGGGATGAAAGGATCAAGAGAAGTTCTGCTGAGAAGGTCTTGGGGGTACTGGTGGATGAAAAGCTGGACACGAGCCACCAGTGTGCGCTCACAGGCCCTCTACTCTGCTCTGGAGAGAGCCCACCTGGAGTACCGTGTCCAGCTCTGGAGCCCTCAGCACAAGCAGGACATGGAGCTGTTGGAGCACCTCCAGAGAAGGGCCACTAAAATGATCAGAGGGATGGAGCACTCCTCCTATGAGGAAAGGCTGAGAGAGTTAGGGCTGTTCAGCCTGAAGAAGGGAAGGCTCCAGGGAGACCTCAGAGCAGCCTTCCAGTACCTGAAGGGGGCCTACAGTAAAGATGGGGAAAATCTTTTTAGCAAGGCCTGTTGAGATAGGACAAGCAGTAATGGCTTTAAATTAAAAGAGGGTACATTTAGACTAGATATAACGAAGAAAATTTTTTTACCATGAGGGTGGTGAAACACTGGAACAGGTTCCCCAGAGAAGTTGTGGCTGCCCCCTCCCTGGAAGTGTTCAAGGCCAGGTTGGACGGGGCTCTGAGCAACCTGGTCTAGTTGAAGATGTCCCTGCTCACTGCAGGGGGGCTGGGCTAGATGACCTCTAAAGGTCTCTTCGAACCCAAGCATTCTATGAGTCTATGATTCTATAACAGCTGAAGAAAAGTGCTGGATTAATTCTTCTCCCAGCACCTGGCCAATACCTATGGTTGCCTGCAAGCCCACATCCAGAATGTCCTCATGAATGACAACTCCATCAAGTCCACAGAAATGGGATCCAGTCCTGGCATCTTTAATGACTTTTCACTTGTTTAAGGCTCTAAGTGATACAGACTGGCCTGCTGAAGTGGGCTGAAGAAAAGATGATGCAGATCACCTCCCTCTGAAGAGGTCAAATCCTACAGATAAACCTGTGGATTCAGCTAAGAGAGAATGTTGAGAGATGTCTCTGAGAAACCAGAGTGAGCTTTACCTGCCTCCCAATCCAGGACAAGCTTCTCACCCCCTTCCATGAAGTACAGACAGCCTCAGTTGCTGTGCAGAAGCTGAGAGGACAGCTATTTCATACAAGACCAGTAAGTATGTTGCACTGAATTATAAGAGGGTCAGAAGGGTTTTCAAGAAAATCCCTCTCAAGTCATTCATTAAGATTCCCAGGCCCTAAACAGGTACAAAAGGAATGTCTCTTGGGTATATACTCTTAAGCAAAATACCCATTAGCAATGTCCACTCAACAGACATTGACACCACAGGTGGAACACAGTTCGAAGCAGGCAGGTGTAAGTACTATCAGATACACAAGAGTGGAACAAAAAGTAGAGAAAACATTTTCCACAGTCTGGAAAGGACAAAGCCCTGCAGCCTAACATCCAGGACTGAAAAAGGATCAGAAGTGGGAAAAAAATTAGAACAAAAAAAAAAGAACACATTACTTTTTAACAAGAAATTTTAGATTATTCCGTGTTCTCATCTTGACTAACAATGCGAAAGCTTCTACAGACTTTGCTATTTCATTTCTTTATTTGTACCAGTACAATTGGATACACCACAAACAGACCCAACCTTCCTCTGTATCAGCTCTGCACTTTCACCTTGGGAATAGTGTATCTTGATTTCTTCCCTTCCAAATATATCGGTTGTATGGATGTGTCTTCTGGGTGACATGGAAGAAGTTCTCTGTCACAGCTGGTTAATTCTCCGGACAACGTCATTTACTGATATCAATCTGCACATTTAGTATATTGAAGTTTCCTTGTACTTATTTAACACTGCTTTTTTTTAACTGGATTTATTGTATAAGAAACTGGAAACTACAAATACAGAACAGCTGCCAAAAATAAGAAACTAAGAATAGCAACAGCAATAAAAATTAGGTTTCTTATCTCTTAAAGAACTCTTCTTACTGCAAGAAGTGACCATTTCCATCGCAAGAAACTTCCCCAGAAAATCTGGTCTCCTAGCTCAAGAACGTTTCCTTCAGCCTGGAGGCAAAGAGCTTCCTCACAGCTGGCAAGCAGCGAAACTTGAAGCGTGACCACCACTGGTACTAACCTTTGGAAGTTCTCAGTAGAAGATGAGACTGTAAACATACCCTTCGAGCATGTGGTACTACAGTAAACATCGTAGCAAGCTGTCTTTTCCCAGAAACTAGGGACAGCAGGTTAACCCATACTCACCATAACACTTAGCCGCTGGCTATCACTGGGGACCTCCCCGAACGCTGAAGGGAATCTGTGCTGTAACACTGATTTCTAATCAGTGTAAGAAAAGCCCCCCCCCCCATCATTTTAATGGTGACTAAATTAGAAGATTATGGGGATACAGAAATATACTGGAGTCAAAATATTATATCCTTTAATATGCAAAAAAAAAAGTGTTATTTGCCAGGGAAAAAAAAATTAAATGTCATAGTTCAATTTTATTTGGTTAAGTATCAACAAATTAGTAACATACTAGTGATGTACTATACAGACGCGTACTTGACTAAAGCAAAAGAAAAGACGCGGTACGACACAGGTGAGCACACTGTGACCCTGGAGTACAGATCTCACCACTGGGAAACTTTCCAAATACTACCAGCTTAAAAAAAAACCAACCACAAAACAGTTGCTGTTGAGATGAAGTATGAACAAACTTTAACAGCTACAGACATGCATGTGACTTGAGTATTACACTACCACAGATGATTTTTCAAAATTCATTTTTAGATTAGGAGTTGTGACAAGCAATTTTTTTATTCTGAATAGTTTCCAGAACAACGCCTGACAAGACATCTCTCAGATTTTTACTGAACTCTTGATCTTTTAACGCAAATATACTTTGGATAATGCTGATCATGACTGGTGGCTGACAATGAGCAGACCCCCTAAACGCAGAGCCCTTGACTTTTAATATATATACTAGGTTATACATGGGTTCCATTTCCTCTCTTCCCGGAGTTTGTCACGTGCTCCCACCAACTCCATTCCCCGCCTTACACCACATATCCTCTCCTCCCTGAGCAAAACTGTCAGCACCATTCCCTGACCTGCCTTCGCAGCACCCCAGCCTTGTGCTTTATGTGCCCATCCACCAAATGGAAACCCCTGCCCCAGCCTCCTGACCTGCTGATCTCAGAGACTGCGTACATGGTACCCCTCATCCAAGAACAAGCAGATGGAAAGACGGGCAGCAGGGTGAGAGCCCCAGGCAGGGCCTCCGGCAGCTCGACCCTTACATGGGTGTACTTGCAAGTGCTAACGCAGTGAAACCAGCAACAGGAACGGCCGAGAAGCACAAGGGCAGCAGGGATTCCTGCTTTCCCACATGGATTTTGACACCAGTACCCACAGCAGCTTTAGGAGAGCCATTCTCTGCCTCTGCATCTCTTCTTCTTTTGGGAAGAGAGAAAATTCAAGGACTATTGTGAAAAATACAGGCTATGCATGACCCACAGATTAGAAATGTAAAATAACTGGTTCTGGCAAAATAAGGGCCTAACTCTTACCTTGTAGATCTTGCTGCTGATGATGGGAAATCTATGTAAGCAGGGGAAGGAAAAGTGAAGGTTTGGTGGCTTCTTAACAGAAGTTGTGTTGTTACAATTATCCTGAAAAGATGCAGACTTAGGTCCTGCCCCACCACATCAGCATGACCCATGTGAGGAAGCAGATACTTGACTCTCAAATGGGAGAAAACCTGTGCACGTGTATACACGTATTTATGAAGTATACGCTAAAAAAAATGGCACTAAAAACTGCACACTTTATAAGGCCTGCTCCCCAATGGTATGGTATTACAAGAAGATGTATTTTGGGCTGAAGGACTGGACATAATTGATGAGAGAGTTTTTTCAGTCTTTTCGAAGACTGACAAATCAATAGCCACGTATTTCCGGGCAGGTCAAAACAAACTAGATAGAGCATGACAGGTGCAGCTTTCCTAATGGTTGGAGAAGCAGACTTGGAATCGGAGGATCTGCTTCACTACAGCCTGTTGCCAAACCTTCCCAAGGTCATTCTTCACGGCACTTCACAGATAAAACACATAGTATTTGATTCACTTCCCACATTCATACCAATGTAAACCACGATTATGGTGGAGTTATGTTTACAAACCTATGTAGAAAAATCAAGACTGACACTTGCCCCCAAGGAAGGGGCTGATCGAGTTAAGTGCTTATTTAAACTTGTTCAAGTCATTAAAACAGCTCTGATCCGGTTTTCCTGCAAGTAAAATTAGGAAGTGTCTTTACAATCTACTTTCATAATTCAGGATATAAGATTATTCAAATTTATTAGTATTTTGACATAATCCTTGGGGGACGAGGCAGCTTAAGCTGGCAACACGATACGTAAAGACTTTGGCCTCCAGACTACCGCCTGAACTGAACCCAAGCTGGATGACTTCTGCTAAAGCTGAACAACGTTGCTGAAAAGTTCTCTGCAAAGAAAATCCAAATTGTCCCTTCCTCTGAAAAACTATGAGCAAGAAAGCAGTCTCAATCCTGTTCCTGGCTATCAGCAATAGGAATCTTAGCAAAGGCAGGCAAGAGCAGAAATCTCTCTCTCTAGAGGTTTTTCTGGGGCAAAACTAAGGTTCAGCGGCTGAAAATCAGTACTGGAAATCTTACACTGTTGCCGGCTTTCTAATAAAAAAAGATTTCATTCAGAAATCTGTCAGCCTGGAACTGTTTATATAGGCAGCAATGTCACAACAAAGCCTGTACAGAACCTCCCTTTACTTAGTAAATGGCTTAAATACATTAATATTGATACACTGGCGTAGACTGCCAACCTGGAACTACCACACAGCTCAGGAAGACCTTACCCCTGTGCAGCCTGATGCCACTGGTAACGTAAGCGAGATACAGCAATGCACGCTCGCTTACAGACGCACAACGCAACTACGCCTAGTTACACCAGAGCAAGCCGTCCTACTCGTGCCTTTCAATGCCGTGGTTATTCACGCGTGTTCAAGACGATATTTCGCACAAAGAGAGGGGCTACAACAGCAACACTTCATCTACTCCTCTGTACAACGTAAACTTTTTTCTTTCAGTACCATGGCAGCTGCACAGGGAACATTCCAAGCGTGGCCCCAGCAGCTTACATCTTGGCAACCACAGAAGCAGCTTGCCGGCCCCAAGGCAGCGCCGGGCAGACGCTCTCTGGGGACGTTTTCCGCTCGGGTGACACCGGCTCAGCGGGCGGGACCCCGGGCACCGGCCGGCCGCCAGCCCCGCCGCGG